>Ga0315278_10003425_pt1 | contig 14162 bp, 12 predicted proteins | sample YL17G06_0_MG_FD_203880 | JGI IMG/M metagenome (GOLD analysis project Ga0315278, IMG submission 203880) | Sediment microbial communities from Yellowstone Lake, YNP, Wyoming, USA - YL17G06_0 | ecosystem: Environmental > Aquatic > Freshwater > Lake > Sediment | place: USA: Wyoming | collected... | reverse complement strand
AAGACCATGGGGAAGGAAGGGCGGAAAGAGAAGTTGAGACGAGGATAGTGGCCCTCATGAAGGGGTCGAGCAAGTCACTTGGCCGATGCGCCTTCCGCCTGGAAGATTTGACACCGACGGAGATCGCCTCCATTGCAGCTGAGGAAGCTAAACCTGATTCAAGGCGCAAGCCTTGAGAGCCGGTGGTGCTCCGCCACCTCGGGAGTCCGAATCTCCCCTCAACGCTTCTGCTTGCGGATTCAGTCGGATCCGGCCGCGACTGCTGGAATCTCCTTCTCCTCGAGCACATACCGCCATATCAACGCCGCGATGATGCCCCCGATGAGTGGAGCGACCCAGAATAGCCAGAGCTGGCCTATGGCGTCTCCTCCGACGAAGAGAGCGGGTCCCAGGCTCCTCGCGGGATTGACCGAAGTCCCCGTTATCGGTATGCCGACAAGATGGATCATCATGAGCGAAAGGCCGATCGATATCCCTGCGAACCCCGCTGGAGCCTTCCTGCTAGTCGATCCAAAGACCACCAGGAGGAACACCATCGTCAGAGTGATCTCCGCCACAAGACAAGCCACGAGTGTGAACCCTCCAGGCGAATGCTCGTCGTAGCCATTCTGTCCGAGGCCGTTCACCGAGATCTCATAGCCGGGCATGCCCGAAGCGATCGCCCATAGAACTGCGGCGGCAATGATCGCCCCGATGCATTGCATCAGGATGTAGATCCCGGTATCCTTCGCTTTCATTTTGCCAGCTATGAGCATCGCGACGCTGATGGCTGGGTTGATGTGACATCCGGAGATGTAACCTATCGCATAGACCATCGCCAAGACAGCTATTCCGAATGCGGCCGCGATCCCCGAGTATCCAATTTGAGTGCCAGCGAGAACTGCGCTCCCGCATCCGATCAAGACAAGCACGAATGTCCCAATCAACTCCGCCAAATACTTCCTGCTATCTCCCATTCCCATCATCCCCGATTCTAGACCCCTAACGGCTAATCCGCATGGGTTGTCGCCGTATTATGTATTTTGGAGACTCAGCGGAGATTTCATCAGCCTGACCTTGACACGTGGCCGTGGGTCTTCTTGCGCAGTCATGTTGAACCCCAGGAGCTGGCCGCCGATTCTCTTCGAAGGACGGTGAGGTCCTAGAAGTGTTCTCGACCCTGCTATGTTTATGCACAAACAGTCCCGGCTGGGCTATCAGCAGTCGCATTCACTATCGCATTGGGGGCGGTGCTAGTTGTCGCTGGGATCTTGAGGGTCAAGAGAGGGGAATGAGAACCGTCTTGAGAAAAGGCCGTAGGGAGGAACAAGAAGCCCTCAAGCCTTGGACGAAGACGCCTAGCGAACGCAGTTGCACATGATTCTGCGATGGTCCATCTTCAGCTCTCTCCAGATCCCCAATGTCTCCTTGCACAGAGCCACTTTGTCATAACGGTAGTTGTCCTTCAGGTCCGTGATGATTGCCGAGTACATCTCTCCCCTCAGGGTGGTCGGTATCTTCTTTCCCCAGTCCGACTTCTCCTCCAGATACTCGGCCCAGCTTCGGTCAACCGCTTTGTTGATGGTGCTCTGTGACCCTCTCAGAGAGCCTAGGGTGATCCTCGATGGGGTCAAGTTCGTGAAGACGTTCTCAAGGAGCTCTGAATAGGACTGTTTCCAATCCTTGAACGGGACCATTGGGTCGATTCTGAGTCGGACCTCGAATCCTGCATCCTGAAGCCTGCTGGCAGCGTCGATCCTTTCTTCGACCGAGGGAGCATTCTCCCACCGTCTGGCAACCGGCTCAGAATTGATGCTGAAACTCACAATCGCTCTATCCCGGCTTCCGCAATCTAGAAGATGGTCTACCTCTGGAGATTTCGTCACAAACAGGATCTTGTGTGTTTTCTGAGATCCGAACAGGTCCATGATGAATCTTGAGAAGGGTTTAGTCTCGCCTTCAGTGATCATAGAATCAGTGAGCTCTCCTGAATTCAGAATCTCAGGACGGATTCCAACCTCATCGAAGAATGATTGAACATGCGCTTCGATCTTTGAGAATAACTGCGGGTGCGGGTCCTTTCCATAGTCCAAGAATCTAAGAGTGCCTTGAAGGTAGCACCATGCGCACGAATACGGACAGCCGGTCGCCCACTTCAGCTCAAGGAAACGGGGGCAGACCACGTCATCCGGCCCCTTTGGAGCAGGCGGTCCATCGGATCTGGCGATGATAGATCCATCCCCAACACGTTCGACGAGGGTCTTCCTACTGCCGCCCAACATGTCATATTTCTTGGTGTGGACTTTCAATTCCAACCCTCAGGTATCATCGAAGAGGGCGAGTCCCGATCGTCTGATGCCAAGGCTCTTGCCCAGTCTGACCATAGTCATCGAAGTATAAAATGAAGTGGCACCCCTTTGTCCTAGCCAGAGGCTGTCCGCAACCGGTCCTTCGCACGGTCCGTCTCAATCTCAGCCAGGTGGGTGGGCGGGCCAGATGATGTTTCCATAAGCAACTCAATGGGTGAGTTGAAAGAGGTTGGTGAGGGGCTACGAAACCCTTCTTTCGGATACCCTTCCTCCGATGCCATAGATTGAGGGTATGTTGTACCTTCAGAAACGGCCCTGTTGCGAAACTCCGGTGATTGAGATCTCTCACTCAGAGCCAGTCGAACAACGTCGGACCATCGGCGCCTGGCCCGTGCACCGGTTTTGCCCTATGCCTCACCGCATCGACCCACACCCTCCTGCCAGGGCGCTGATCTTGCAGGAGAACGTGACTCGCCGATCTCTTGTGGTCATTCGCTCTCTCAGCCGATGCCCTCGGGATGTCCTCGGCACCAGGGGTGCCCTGAGGAGAGCGTGAAAGGGCAGATGTTACATGTAGTGGATGGGAACAAGCACCACGACCGCCTAGGAACATCCGATGCTCGTCAAGGCGGTGTCCTTTCGTCTCGAGGATGAGCTGCCCGTCCGGGCTGGGTGCCACGTCGAACTCAAGCTGGTCCTAAGTAAGTATCACAGGGGCTTCCTGGACGACCTCTCCTATTCCCTCGGCTCCCTGACGCTCTTCCCGGACAGGGTCGTGATCGCCTTCAGGAAGACGGAGCCACGGCCGTATGTCCCGGAATCCGTAATCTCCCTCGACACGAACGAGAGGAGCCTCGATGGGGTGTTCGTCTGTGAAGGGAAAGGTGTTCCCGTGAAAGCCCCCTTCCCACAAGTCGCCGCGATACAACAGAGGCACCATGACCGGCGGAAGCGTCTCCAGAAGAAGAAGTCCCATGACCGCCGGACCTCGAGACGACTGGGCAGGCGAGAGGGAATGAGAGAACATGACCGGGTCGAGTACCGGATGCACCAGGTGGCCAACGCCGTACTCGACTTCGCTGAGGAGAACAAGGCGGCGATAGTGCTCGAGGACCTCAAAGGGGTCTTCAAGCCGAGGGTGGACAAGGCCCTCAACAGACGCCTGAGCATGTGGCCGAGGAGGAAGCTCCACTGCTTCATCGAGTACAAGGCCAGGTGGAGGGGGGTGACGGTCCTGAAGGTGGACCCGAGGAACAGCAGCAGGAAGTGCCCGGCATGTGGGAGGATACAATATTCCCGAAAGGGCACCGAGTTCGCATGCGAGTGCGGCTGGCATCTCGACCGGCACATCAACGCCAGCCTGAACCTGCTGCAGACAGCCGTCTCGAAGGAGATGGCAGGGGGTCTACGGTTCGACCCCGGCGCGCTCCAGCGTGACGTGATGATGATCCTCTACGACCCTGGGAAGGGCGCACGGTCGGAGCCGAATGGAGCGAGTCGCGAGGAGGAGGCGGCCCTTCACGCCGCTGCCTAGTTTCGCAACAGAACCAGAAACAAAGCCAGTCTTTTCAGTGGGCACGAATCCCTCTGCCCCCACTCTAGCCCCTTCTGAACAGACATGGTACTGTCCCCCACAGAAACGCCTGATCGCGAGCATACATCACACGAGAAGGAACCATTCCTTGGGGACGCTCAGTATCCTCTTGTCATCCGAGAGCGAGAGAGGCCGGTCGGACACCACTATGCCGTATTCCGACCCCGTGCGGGACATCGTCTTCTCGACCTGTGAACGCCCCTTGTTCCCGTAGCCGACCTCAAGGACCATCAGGCTCTTGTCGCGACGGCGGATCACAAAGTCGGCCCCGCCCTCCGACGCATCGAAATCGAACGCCAGCAGGCGGCGTTCTCTCTGGAGCCTGTAGAGGTACATCGTGACCGCGTCTTCGAGGAGTTTTCCAGATGTCGCCTCAGGGCTGTCCGACTGCCCGACCTTCCAGAGAAGGGCCGCCCGCATGGACGGAGCCATGAACATGTACTTCGGGGTCTTCGAGATCTTCTTCACGGGTCGGCCGAACGGCCGCACCGCAATCACGAGCTCCGACTTCTCCAGCCCGCGGATCATTCTGCTGAGAGTCGGTTTCGTCAATTCCCCCAACCTGCTGCAGATCGACTCATAGCTGACGCGGTCCGACACGGCGAGAAGCGTGATGAGGTTGGACATCTTCGTCTGCATCTTCTTCGTGAACCTCATCATCATGGTGATGTCCTCGCACACCGTCTTCTCCACGATGTCCGAGAGCTTCTCGTAGACATCCCCCTGGTCCGAGTACGGGATTGTGAAAGGCAGCGTGCCAACCCGGAGATACTGTTCCACGTCGCTTGGTCGGACCCTAGCCAGATACCTTGTGACCGCCCTCTGATCAGCTCTCAACCCGTGATAGGCGTCCTCCGCGCTCGCCGAAGAGAATAGGCGGTCGATGATCGAGCCACGGAGGCGGTCGTCGGGCTTCAAGTCCCGCTTGAGCAGCAGGTACTCCGAAAGGGACAAGGGTGTCAGTCGCTCTGACTCCGACCTCCTGACCGAGTCAGGACTGGTCTGCAGGGAGACTGAGGATGAACCTGTGGAGAAGATGAACACGCGATCGGTCCGGTCGTACAGGCTTTTCAGGGTGACGGCCCAGTCAGGATCGTAGTGGACCTCATCCAAGAACAGGATGACTCTCTCGGATTCTGTCAGCGATTCGAAGTCCTTCCCGAGCTGGCGTTCGTATTCGTCCAAGTACTGCTTGAGAGAGGCACCTGTAAGGCGCGTCAGCTCGTCCAGAGACGCATATGGCATGTGCGCCAGCGGAACTCCCCGCTCGGACAGGCCGGAGAGTAACTGGGCGACCAGTGTGGTCTTGCCGGTACCTCTCAGTCCGGACAAGATGATCCAGCGCTTGCTGGCATCTCCCCGCAAGAAGGCGTCGATGTATCCCTCGAACCTGTCGAAGGCGAACCTCTTGTGGAGTCTGCCCCCTTTCGAGGAGAACACATGACGCCTCAGACGGTCCTGTGACAGCGAGAGACTGCGCCGGACGAAAGCCTGCAGGAGTTCGTCTTCATCGGACATATGTATAAGTAAATCGCATTTTACCTATTTTATGCTTTCTAAGTAAATTGGAGTTTACTTATACAGTGTGAGGCGGAAGCGCAGAGCGCGGCATTCGGGTTACCGCATGAATGGGTTCGGTCCGGGTGAAGAGGCCGGGCAGAACCATGCCCAGAGGAAGGGTGCGAGATCCCTTTGAACCTCACCGACTTCCCCCATACTGGCGCGGCATAAGCACAAATCCCTCTGCCCGCACTCTTTGCCGTGTCCGGTCGATCTGCCCGAGTATGCACCCCCCTCGGCTCCCTAGATGGAAAACCATTAAACCCTGCAGAGAGGTTGGTGTGATGGGTTTGAGGAATGGCAGTCAACATTGGGCTCCCTACTTTGGCCGGTCTTGTCCTTCTGTCGATCGCACTCGGCCTCGCTGTCTATTGGATAATCAAGACTCTTGTCCGGAATAAGAAGGAGTCTTCTGTCCGGAGAAAGGAGGAGTCTCTCGTCCGGGAGAGGAAGGAGACTCTTTTCCGGAAAAGGAAGATGGCTCTTGCCCGGAAGAAGAAAGAGGCACTTATCCGGAAAAAGAAGGAAAAGGTTTAGCTCCTCGGAAAAGACCACATGTAAGGGAGGATGTTCGCTGCCAAGTCACATTCGAGGCGTACGTGGCGGGCATGAGTCATCAGTGAAATCGCCCGCGGGTGGATCATCGCCTTCAGATCTCCGGCGATCAACCGAGCCAAAGAAGGGTTTACCGGAACTTGCAGGGATTCGGCATAATCTTCTCCGGCGGGATTTGTGTGGGGAGAGCGTAGGACGGCATCGTTCCGGTTGCGGCCCGACGGAACAAGCCATTAATACACGGACTGGGAATCCGACCCCGTGAAGGCCTGCGACAAGTGCAAGACGGGCGCCATCGTATTCATCAGATACAGCGGCGCGCACCTCTGCAGGAAGCACTTCTGCGAGTTCGTCGAGAAGCGCGTGAAGCACGAGCTCAGGCGGCAGATCGACCTCAATGGGGGCGAGCGCATCGCCGTCGCGGTCTCCGGCGGCAAGGACAGCACGGTCGCCCTGCACATCATGGCAGAGGTCATCGGGAGGAGGAGGGACCTCGAGATGTGCGCCATCACCGTCGACGAGGGGATCGAAGGGTACCGCGCGTCCAGCATACCTATCGTGAAGGAGGCCTGCGACGCGCTCGATATCGAACACATCGTCGTGTCGTTCCAGGACCTGTACGGCGTGACCATGGACAGGGTCGCGGCCGCGGAGCGGGCGCTGTCGGCGTGCAGCTACTGCGGGGTGCTGCGCAGGGGCGCGATGAACCGTGCGGCCAGGGACTGGAAGGCGACGCACCTGGCCACCGGGTTGAACCTGGACGACACCGCCCAGTCCGTCCTGATGAGCTTCTCCAGAGGGGACGTCGAGAGGCTCGCCAGGCTAGGACCCCACAGAAAGGTGCAGGAAGGGCTCGTCCCGAGGATACAACCCCTCAGAAGCATACCCGAGAGCGAGGCCACGTTGTACGCGCTGGCCAGGGGACTCAAGTTCCACGACCTGGAGTGCCCCTACGCCCCCGAGGCCCTCAGGAACTCGTATCGGGACGTGGTCGCCCAGCTGGAGGACAGGTACCCGGGGACCAGGCATTCGATCGTCAAGAGCTACGATGAGATCCTTCCGGCGATCAAGGGCATCTATCCGCCCGCGAAGTTGAGGACATGCGCTTGCGGAGAACCCACGGTATCATCCAGATGCAAGGCCTGCGAGCTCGTGGGATCGCTCGCGAAGGACGGGCTCACTCGCGTATGACGGAATCCTTCGGGAACCACGCGCCGCAGCCCTTGCACACGTAGTCCTTGACCGGCGCCTTGGCGCCGCAGACCTCGCACAGCTTCATCCCGGGCTCCAGATGCCGCTCCGGCGGGGCGGACGCGAAGCCCACGGCGTCGTCCGCCGTGACATCGAACTCGGCCCTGGCCATCTGGGCGAAGCTGACATCCGCATGAGAGGGCTGGGTCGCCGGCCTCGGCTTCGACCCGGCCGTGCGCTTCTTGGCCTCCTCGACCCGGCGGATCCTGGCCCTCTTGATCTCAGCCTTCCTGCTCGTCGAGAAAGTGGAGTAGACCAGCAGTCCCTTCAGCGAGATGCCGATGAGCATGATGTAGAGGATCTTGCTCATGTCGAACCTCACGTTGTACGGGCCGTAGTCTATCTCGGCGATGCCGCCCCCGAATATCACGAAGATCCACATGCAGAGGAACGCGAGCGCGGTCAGGCCGAACATCAGGCGCAGGTATGTGCCTGGCCTGTGGATGGCCTCGAGGGTGCTCGAGGCGACGATCATCCCGCCGAAGAAGAATATGAAGGAGACTATGTTCGCCATGAACGCCGTCGCGAGCTGCGGGTAGTTGGTCGTCACCAGGTCCACGAGGACATAGGGCACGACGATGAACCTGAGGGTCTCGGTGAAGGCGGTCCAGACCGCGTCCGCGAGCCGGCTCTTGTGCGCTATGGCACCACCCCCACGGGGATCTCGACCGTCTCCTCGACCAGGAAGTCCGCGACCTGGACCTCGAAGACGACATGGTCCGGCACCGCGCCCGATGGGAGGGTGAAGGTCAGCGTGCCGCTCGAGTACCCGCCAAGCGTGACCGTGTCCGTCGTATCGCTGAGCAGCGTCGACCCCTCGTACAGGTACGCGTGTACGACCGTCTGCCCGCTAAGGATGTCCGAGGTCGTGAGATGGTAGTCCACGCCGAGGCTGCCAGGCAGTATCTGGTAGTCGTCCATCGCCAGGTCCTGGACGAGCGCGTCCCAGGGGACGCTTATGTTGTACTCGGCGCTGAACGAGATGAGCTTCGCGGTGTACAGGCAGGAGACATCCAGCTCGAAGTAGAGGAGGTCGTCGAGGAACACCATCGACGTGAACCCTTCGTCGTAGAGCTGCTTGATGTCGAACTGGAACTCGATGTCATCGGATACGACGGCCCCGGCGGGTATGGTGCCGATCACGAACTCGTCGGATGCGATGTGGGCGAACGTGGCGTTCGTGATGTCGTAGCTCAGGACCAGGTCGGCCACATCGTAGAACCCGCCGTTGTCGATGGTGAACGGCGCGGTCACGTACACGATGCCGGCGTCGTAGCGCCACTCGACGTCCTGGGGCGACGGGAGGTCGAGGTTGAAGTCACCGCTGGGGAAAGGCCACAGGCTCGTGACGACGAGCGCGAATATGACCAGGTTGACGACGGCAATCGCAACCTGGAGTGCCCTGACGCGTGTAGCCATCAGCGATCTCGCTCAGTAGATGATGCTGTGCGGTAATAAACTGTGCAGATGAGGGGATCGCTACAGGTCACCGTCGTGCGCGGGGTAGTCGTAGGCCTCCTCGCCCTCGAAGAAGCAGTAGTGGACCTTAGTGAACCGCCGCTTGAACTCGACCACGTCGGCCTTCACCATCTCCGGCGCCTCGCCCTTCACGACGACGCGCGCGATGAGCTCCGCCACCTCGGCCATGTCCTTCACCTTCATGCCGAGCCTCGTGACCTCCGGCGTGCCGATCCTGAGGCCCGAAGGCCTGACAGGGTCGGAGTCCCACGGGAGCATGTTCTTGTTGAGTATGATGTTGGCGCCCTCCAGGTCGAGGGCGACCTTCTTCCCGCCTCCGTACTCCTGGACGTCGACCACGATGGTGTGCGACTCGGTGAAGCCCTGCTTCTCGCAGAGGACCGACAGGCCCCTCTCGTGGAGCGCCTGTCCGAGCGCCTTGGCGTTCGCGATGGTCTGGTCGGCGTAAGCCTCCCCGAACTCCTTCGTCTCCGCCAATGTGACCGCCAATGCCGCGACCGCGTGGAGGTGGTGGTTGCTCGTCGCACCTGGGAACACCCCGCGCCTGAGCGCCGGCGCGAGCCCGTCCTTCTTGAGCCCTGACAGGATCATGCCGTGCTGCGGCCCTGGGAGCGTCTTGTGGGTGCTGCCCGACACGACGTCCATGCCCTGCCTGAGGGGATCCTGGAAACGCTTCCCGGCGATGAGCCCCAGGACGTGGGCCGCATCGTACCATGTGATGCAGCCGACCTCGTCGAACACGTCCTTGATATCGTCGAGCGGGGTCGGGAACAGGAAGACTGACTGACCGAAGAGTGCGACCTTGGGCTTGACCTCGCGTATGAGGCGCTTCGCGCCCTGGACATCGATGTTCATCGTCTTCTCGTCGAACGGATAGTTGAATACCCTGGCCCCACGCATGCCGACGGCGCCTATCTTCGCGTGGGATATGTGCCCACCGTCGGATGTCGCGACCGCGGTGATCTTGTCGCCAGGCTTCGTGGTCGCAAGCAGGACGGCCATGTTGGCGACCGTGCCGGATATCGGCCTGACATCGACGAACTCGGCCCTGAAGACCTCCTGGGCGAGCTGCTCGCAGATGGTCTCGATCTCGTCGACATAGATGTTGCCCTGGTAGTACCTCTTGCCAGGGAGGCCCTCTGCGTACCTGTTGTTCAGGTCGGAGTTGAGCACCTCCCTCGCGACCGGACTCAGGAGATTCTCAGAAGCGATCAGTGGTATGGAGTCCCTGAACCAGGCGTTGTGCGTCCTGGTCAGCTCGCGCAGTTTCTGGGCTAGCTCTCTAGACGATGGCACAGATGTGGGATTCAATGAGAGATTAAAAACATATCCACGGGAACGCGAAAACTGTTTGCGGAACGACGCCCTGACATCGAGGTCCGAACGCGTCGGACCGCGAGGATCGGCGGAGGGATTCAGGCGTGTCTGCAGTGGTTGCAGTGGAAACACAGGTTGACGTCCACCTAGATACCTATTTATAGAGTGTATGACAATTTGTCATACAAGGCTTCGCGATTACAATGACCACGAAGACTGCTCGCATCAACGTACGACTGCCCGAGGACAATCTCCGGGAGCTCGAGGCCATAAGGGAACGCACTGGCCATCAGAGCGTCTCAGACGTCTTCAGGGATGCCATCGACGCGTACCTTCACGACGAGGCCGCTACCTGGAACTCGGAGAAGGTCGCCGCCGTGATACCGTCCGCGCTGATGGAAGACGTGGAGATGTTCATCGCCAGTGGCGATGCTAGTGACATCTCCCAGGCGATAACGCTCGCCCTTGTGGGATGGGTCGAGGAGAAGAAGAGATACTACCTCGAAGGCAAGGAAGCGCTTCGCCAGAAGGTCGCCGAGGCGGTCGGGGAACGCGGCACGAAGAGAGGGATGGGAAATGCCGCGGACCGGATGCGGATCAAATGAAGTAAGTGTTCAACAGGGGACTGAAGCCACAGCAGTGCACGGGCACTCTCTCGCCCGCACACCGACGAAACAAGGGAATGGAAGGGCTAGCTGATCGGATGGGATAATGACGCTCGAGGGGGCAATCCCCCTCTCATCACTTTTTTACACAAATCAACGCATGGTCCATTACGCTGACACCCGCGGGATGTTCACTTATTCGCCAAAGCCGCCTTGAGCTCCTCGATGGGTTCGGTCGACGACGGGTCCTCGTTCCTCAGGACGCCCAGGTAAGCGCTGACATAGTCCCCGACCATCACGAGCGAGAGCATCTGCGCGAGCACGCATGCGCCGCTCCCGCGCACCGAGAACACGGATGAGCGCCTCGACATCATGGCCTTGGTCACCTTGAGCCGCCTCTGCATCGCGGGCGTCTGGAGGTCGTGCTCCAGGAATACGGCGGAGAAGCCCTGGCTCCTGGGGTCGCGCATCCACCCGACGATCTCGTTGTGCCCCATCTCCGGGAGCTCGGTGCTGAACGCCATCGCCTTGCCGTTCTCGCTGAGCTGGTTGGCCCACCTCTTGGCGACCGGCGACGATATGCCGTAGCCGGCGACCACGGGGACCGTCCCGAACAACTCGTGCGCCAGCCTCTTCGCCGGGTTCTCAATCGTGCCGGCGGACGGTGCGCAGACCCGGGAGGTCTCCCCGAGCACCTTGAAGGACTCGGCGAACTCCGGCTCCACCGGGGCGATGCCCGCGTGCTCCACTATGCCTGCCATCGCCCCGAACATGTAGCCCAGGGACGCCCTGGGCACGAGCCCGGACGCCACCCTGGCGAACGGTATCCCGACGGACTCACAGATCTCGGCGAGCTTCCCGCCCGACGAGATCGCGACGACCTTCGCGCCCCTGCGCCTGGAGTCCTCGAGCATGCTCAGGGTCTCCTCGGTGTTGCCCGAGTAGCTGGCTACTATCACGAGCGAACCCTTGCTGACGCTCAGAGGCATCGAGTAGGACCTGCGCACCTCGATGGGCACGGAGGTCACGTGGGACAGCCACTCGCCCAGGAGGTCGCCACCTATCGCCGACCCGCCCATGCCGCATATGACTATGTTGCTCGGGGTGAACTTCGGCGGCCCAGACATGCGGCCCCGCTTGAGGCCCTCCAGCAGATGGTTCGGCATCTTGCCGATCGTGCCGAGCATGTCCCTCCGGTCCCACGAGTGGATCGTTTCCTCGGAATCCAGCATTGCGGCACTATGATGGGCTTGCCGATATAAATCTAGTTCCTGGGGCTCGGCCCGCCCCATGAGGGGCGGAGGACCTTCGAAAGGGTATAATAACCGCTCGGAAGTCGACAGGGTTAAAGCCGTGGACGCACGGTCATGGAAATGTTAACTGGAGCATGTCACCCATGAAGGACGAGGAGAAGGTCGTCAGGAAGATGAAGAAAACCGCGCCGCAGACCGCCAGCGCGGGCCCGGAGGGAGTGATAGTCGCATCTGGGCTGAAGAAGACCTATGACTCCGGCAAGGTGAAGGTCGACGCGCTCAAGGGGCTCGACTTCGTCGTCAAGGAGGGCGAGATGGTGGCGGTGATGGGACCGTCGGGCTGCGGCAAGACCACGCTCCTCAACTGCATATCCGGCCTGGACGACCTCTCCGGAGGGGAGGTCTACATCCGGGGGAGGCCGCTCTCCAAGATGTCCGACCGCGAGCGCACGCGGTACAGGGCGGAGAAGATAGGGTTCATATTCCAGGCGTACAACCTGCTCCCGGTCCTGACGGCCGCCGAGAACGTCGAGATGCCGCTGCTGCTGGCAGGGGTGAGCCCCAGGGAGGCCAGGGTCAAGGCGATCGAGGCGCTCAAGGCGGTCGGGCTCGAGGAGTGGCAGGCGCACAAGCCGTCCGAGCTGTCCGGAGGCCAGCAGCAGAGGGTGACCATCGCGCGCTCGCTCGTCAACAAGCCGGAGATCGTCTTCGGGGACGAACCCACCGGCAACCTGGACAGCGAGTCGTCGAAGGATATCATGGACCTGCTCAAGAAGCTGAACAAGGAGAACAGGCAGACGTTCATCATCGTGACCCACGACTACAACATCGGCAAGATGGCCGACAGGATCGTCATGATGAGGGACGGGCTGGTCGAGAAGGAGTTCTCCCCGACGCCGTTCTAGGAGGATGGTTCCAGTGAACGGCCTTGTACAGCTACTCATCATGGTGCTCATCGTCCTCGGCGCGATGGCCATCCTGGCGGTCAGGAGGCCCGTCTTCGCGAAGATGTCGCTGAGGAACATAGTCAGGCGCAAGCGCTACTCCGCGATCGTCGTCGCGGGGCTCATGATCGCCACTGCGATGATATCGGGCTCGCTCGTCGTCGGCGACACGCTCGACCACCTGATCAAGCAGGCGGTCTACGAGGCGGACGGCGAGGTCGACATCGTCATATCCGTGGAGGACGCGATGGGCGACACGGTCTTCTTCAACAGGACCGTCGCCGACGGGCTCGTCACGGCCATGGGTGCCGGGGACATGCCGGATGTGGACGGTGTAGGTCCCGCGATCAGGGAGCGTGTGTCGGCCGTCAACCCGAGGCTCAACTCGTCGTCGCCGACCGCCTCGCTCTTCGCCTACGACCCCGCGGAGTCGGTGAACGATCTCCTGTACGAGTCGGGGCAGCCTGTGGCAGCCGATGACATCTCCGGCGGCAGGGCCGTGATAAACCAGATGCTGGCAGACGAACTCGACGCCGTCGCAGGCGACACGCTCGTCGTGATCACCGACATGGGCGTGCCCGTGGTGTTCATCGTATCAGCGGTCGCGAAGGACGTCGGCAAGGCGACCTGGCACGGCGACCAGACCGTGTTCGTGGACCTCTCGTACGCGCAGGAGAGCATGTTCTCCGCCCCGGGCATGATAAACAGGATAGATGTGTCCAACCAGGGCGGCGTGGAGGACGGCTACATCGTGACGGACCAGGCGGTCGCGGAGCTCAAGGCGGCCCTGCCCGAGGGCGACACATATTCCTTCGACGAGGTGAAGAAGGACGGGATAGAATCGGCCCAGACGGCTTCGGACCAGGTCTCCCAGATATTCATCGTGATGAGCTCCTTCGCGATAATCGCCGGCGTCGCGCTGATCATCAACATATTCGTGATGTTGGCCGAGGAGCGGAAGCCGGAGATGGGGATATCGAGGGCTATCGGCATGCAGCGCGGCCACCTGACGCAGACGTTCATGCTCGAGGGGGTCGTGTACGCGCTCCTGGCTTCGATCATAGGGGCGTTCGCAGGGCTCCTGATAGCAGCTGTCATGATGGCGCTCTTCTCGTCCATCGTAGCGGGGCAGGGGCTGGAGTTCACATTCAGCTTCCAGTGGGACAGCCTGTGGATAGCGGCGTGCGCGGGGTTCCTGATAACCGTGCTCACGGTCGCGGTCGCATCGTGGCGCGTGAGCAAGCTCAACATAGTGCGGGCGATCAAGAACATCCCCGAACCGATCCTGGCCAAGTCCGGGAGCAAGTACCTGCTGA
>Ga0315278_10003424_pt1 | contig 14164 bp, 10 predicted proteins | sample YL17G06_0_MG_FD_203880 | JGI IMG/M metagenome (GOLD analysis project Ga0315278, IMG submission 203880) | Sediment microbial communities from Yellowstone Lake, YNP, Wyoming, USA - YL17G06_0 | ecosystem: Environmental > Aquatic > Freshwater > Lake > Sediment | place: USA: Wyoming | collected... | reverse complement strand
TCCTCTATCAGCGGTGATTGAATGAAGATTCGGAGCGTCCTCTCAAAACCTGACTGCAAACTGAACGGCATAACGACGGTCAGCTTGTTCATAGGTTACCCCCTAAAGATATCTATCCTGATTATCCTCACGCACGCTATCCTAACTGTCTTGTATCTGAATAGAGCAACAAGACCGAATTTGTGACTCCGCGAGCGAGTTGCAAATCTGCCCTAACGACAGACAAGAAACATATATCCCGCATCAGCCCTTGTTGCAAGTACAGACACTGATGGCAAAAGGAAGCAAAGGGCTGCACTTTTTTCACGGCTCAGATTTTTTAGCATAAATGAGGGCACAAAACTATCGAAAAGGTAAAAACGACACGGAGACATCAAAAGACAAATTCACGGCTATCGTGAAAACGGCCTAAGATTATCTGAATATCTAATCATTCAAGTTTACAGCGTTTCCAGGAGCGCAATAACGATATTGACAGCCAGCCTCCCGTGTTCTATATTACTTACATAGATTGACTAAAAGGCAAACTACCGATGTGCAGTTTGAGGGTTTGGTATGTCGAAATATCGTGATCCTGATTCAATGGATGACAGAGAGGTCAAGTTAGATCCCGATACGGTCATTCAAGAACCAAAGATGTATCGGGTTATACTTCATAATGATCATTATACGACAATGGAGTTTGTCGTCGAAGTTCTGATACTTGTGTTCCATAAGCCGGCGGCGGAAGCCACCAAAATCATGCTCGACGTCCACAAGAAAGGGGCCGGTGCATGTGGTGTGTATACTTACGATATTGCCGCAACGAAGGCAGCCCAGGTGCATACGATGGCGAAGTTAAGAGAATTCCCTCTGAAATGTTCATTGGAAGAGGCCTGATAGACGGGGGGAAGGCAATGAAGATAAGTGAAAGTCTGAATCAAATCATCATGGGTGCGTATGCAGAGGCCAATACGCGGTCTCATGAGTTTGTAACGCCGGAACACCTTCTGTATGCCGCGCTTTTCTTTGATGATGGATCTGACATCATCCAAAGATGCGGCGGCGATCCGGAGCATTTAAAAAGGGTGTTGGCAAAGCATCTCCGCGAGGGCAATCCGGTTGTGGACGGAGCTCAATCTGTCCAGTCACTGGGTTTTCAAAATGTCCTGGAGCGGGCCGTATGGCATACGACCTCTGCGCAGAAGGATATTGTCGAATTGGGAGATGTTCTGGTTTCAATTCTTGATGAAAAGGGGTCCTATGCCTCATTTTTTCTCAAGAAAGAGGGCATCACGCGACTTTCCTTGCTTAATTATATCTCTCACGGAGTCTCCGTTATTCCCGAAACTACGGAAGTGCAAAGGCTGGGCAAGAAGCGGGATGAAGGTGCGCCTGAGCACGAGTCCAGGGAAAAGGATTCTGATCAAAGCAAAATACTGAGGTCGTTCACGACAGAACTGACGGCCAAGGCGAAAGCGGGAGAGATGGATCCCTTGATAGGCAGGGAGGATGTTCTCGAACGGACCATTCAGGTCCTTTGCCGGCGACTTAAGAACAACCCCGTCCATGTTGGCGAGCCTGGTGTGGGAAAAACGGCCATAACGGAAGGGCTGGCGCAGCTCATTGCGGACGGGAAGGTCCCAAAACGCCTGAAGGATTCGAAGATTTACGCCCTGGATATGGGCGCCATAATTGCCGGCACCAGATTCAGGGGTGATTTCGAAGAGCGCATGAAGCGCGTAATCGCTGAACTTCAGAGACAGGAAAAAACAATCCTCTTCATCGACGAGATTCATAATATCGTTGGCGCCGGGGCTGTTTCAGGGGGGTCCCTGGATGCTTCGAATATTCTGAAGCCGGCGCTCGCTTCAGGCAAACTCCGGTGTATCGGCTCCACCACATATGACGAATACCGTAAATATTTTGACAAGGACGGGGCTCTTTCCCGCAGGTTCCAAAAGATCGAGGTAACGGAGCCTTCAACAGACGATACAGTGAAGATTCTTGAGGGCATCAAGAAGAGGTACGAAGAATACCATCGCGTGTCATATACTGAAGAGGCCCTTCGCGCCGCCGCGGAATTATCCGATAAATATATCAATGACCGAAGGCTACCCGATAAGGCTATCGATGTGATCGATGAAGCCGGCGCTCTGGCTAATATGAAGGATGCCGATGAGGGTGTAGAGAAGGTGGTTGATCTTCATAATATCGAAGCGGTGATTGCAAAGATAGCGAGAATTCCGGAAAAGAGTGTTTCTTCGTCTGAGTTGGACAAGCTTAAGGATCTGGAGACAAGCCTCAAAAGCAGGATCTTCGGGCAGGACAAGGCAATTGAGTTGGTCGTGGAGGCCATCAAGCGTTCACGCGTAGGGTTCCGCGAACCCCACAAACCCATAGCCTCCCTCTTGTTTGTGGGACCAACGGGCGTGGGAAAGACCGAACTGGCGCGCCAGCTGGCACTGACTCTCGGCGTGCCCCTGAACCGTTACGATATGAGTGAATATCAGGAAAAGCACACCGTTGCAAAGTTTGTGGGGGCGCCCCCGGGCTATGTGGGTTACGAAGAGGGTGGACTGCTTACTGAGGCCATCAGGAAGAATCCCCATTCCGTCCTGCTCCTTGATGAGATCGAAAAGGCTCATGCCGATATTTTCAATACGTTGCTGCAGGTCATGGACTACGCAACACTGACGGACAACAACGGAAAGAAAGCCGATTTTCGTAACGTCGCCATCCTCATGACATCGAATGCCGGCGCGCGGGAGATGGGCAGGCAGATTATCGGATTCGAGGCCAAGAGTGTGAACAGGGACGCCGTATTTGCGGCGGTGGAGCGGATCTTTTCCCCAGAGTTCAGGAACCGTCTCGATGGGGTTGTCAACTTCAACGGCCTTACCCATGAGGTGGTGCTCATGATCGTAAAAAAGGCGATCGGTGAATTCGCGGTTCAATTGCAGGAGAAGAACGTAACCCTCCAGGTTACAGACCAGTGTTACGAATGGCTTGCCCGTAAAGGCTACTCCGAGGAGTTCGGAGCAAGAGAGATTGCCCGCCTGATCCAGGACAAGTTGAAGCGGTTCTTTGTGGATGAGGTGCTTTTCGGGAAGCTGCAAAAGGGCGGCATTGCCCTTGCGGATATCGAAGGCGATGATGTCACTGTCCGCGTCCTTGAAGAGTAGATCCCCGGTCATTTAACTTTTGCTGCGAGCACAGATTTTCTTTTGTCAAAACCTCAGCGTCATGGCTTAATGTCTCATGGGGCCCAACGGGCTATGGGAGTTTGGTACTAAATATCTCATGCCGATTTTTCGACTGGGTGACGAAATAATCTTTCCTCCCGTGCATCTGACATCGGGAAAAGGTATCCTTGCCATCGGTGGTGACCTTTCGCCGGGCAGGCTTCTGGCGGCCTACCGCCAAGGCATTTTCCCGTGGTATGGAGAAGGTGATCCCATCATCTGGTGGTCTCCCGACCCACGATTCATATTATTCCTGGAAGAACTCAGGGTCTCGCGAAGCATGATGAAGGTGCTACGGCAGGGGACCTTTCGGATTACGTACGATCATAAATTTCGTGAAGTCGTTCTATCTTGTCAGAAATCGCGGAGGAAACAGAATGGCACCTGGATTACGGATGACATGCTTGAGGCATATTGCACACTGCATGATCTTGGAGTTGCCCATTCCGCAGAGGCCTGGCATGAGGGAAAACTTGTCGGTGGCATCTACGGTGTATCGCTCGGGCGATGCTTTTTCGGCGAGTCTATGTTTTCGCTTATGAGCAACGCATCAAAGGCGGCGTTGATCGATCTGGTTTACAAATTAAGAGAACTCAAGTTTGAGTTCCTGGATTGCCAGGTTTATACGCCCCATCTGGAAAGCCTGGGGGCTCGCTTCATTTCCCGCGATGAGTTTATCGGTCTTGTAAAATCAGGATTGCGACATGAGACCCTGCGGGGCAACTGGGAGTTCATGCCGGAGTTCAGCTAACAATGCGGCTTTGCAAAAAACCGACGGCTCTCCTTGAAACTCACGTTTCCTGCGAAGCCCTCCATTATTAATGTTGTTTTTGGATTTTTGCTGCTTCCTTCGAGGGCACGGAACTGCCACGATCATCCTTCAGCCAATTTTCGATTATTCTCCGGCAGTCGTCGCCAGCATCATCATAGAAGCCGATGATTTTTCTCTCACGAACGGCGTTTTCGATGGAGTCGGATGCATGTGCGGCATTCTGCACAATGTTCTGGCCGAAATCAGAACGGATAGTGCCTTCTGCGGCTATTGCGGGATCGGTCACGCCCAGGCGCTCGCGGATTGTGTCAACTGCTTTAGGGCCGCGGTAAAGAAGCGCCAACGCGCGGTGTTTTCCAGGCTTATCGCGGTCGGAAGGCGATACAGTTTTCGGATCAAGACCGGTCATATATTTTACGATCTGGGAAAACTCATATAGAGAATTCTTTTCGTTTATGATTTCAGACATGGAGTTGTATTCCTCATCCGTTACCTGGAAATTGAACAGGCCCTCCATTCCTTGCTTGAGCTGGGCCACGATCCGCGGCTTCAGTTTCTCCTTGAAGACTTCGCGCAGGAATCCATAAAACTCCTCACCCTGGGCGGCACTCATCCGGATCATCCGGGCTCCAACAATCCGGAGGCCCGTCTTGGAAAACATGTCGATTATATTTCCCGGGCGGACAGAATGCTTAAAGAAATTATCGGGCTTCACGATGACCAGCGTCGTTTCTCCTTCCGCGCATTCATCGTAGATGCCGGAGTCGTTAAATCCAAACTCAGCGAAAAACTCCAGATTATTCTTCGCATATTCAAGATTCGTCGGCAACAGGACTGCCGGCTCGAAGTACCGGACAGCCGCGTCAGGAGTGGTGATGTAGTCGCTGTAGGTTCCACGAATGGTTCCGCGATTGGCCTCTGATTCTGTCACGGTCGTGAGTTTACCGACTAAGTCGTAGATTCTCGCGACAGCATCCGTGCCCTCGAAGAGAAGAAACAAACAGCGATTCTGTTGTTTCAGGATATTTTCACGCCGAAGATTCTGATCGATATAATCGACGAGCGCCTTGCCAACCTTGGGGATGTTCAAACTTTTTACACGCCTTATATATTCATCTACGAACTCGTCAGACGGCCGCATCATGCGAATGGCGACGAGGTCGCAGCCGGAGAGAGACATGAGCCGCGCTATGATATTACCGGTCCTCGACTTAATGAGGCTGTATGGTGTGATAACTACGTATGTCAATTCCGTTGTCATATATTAATTCCCGTATACTGCTGAGGGTGTCCTTTTACCTTCTCTTTTTTATAGAACGATTGCAATTGGATGTCAACGGCAAAGAATTAGAAACGGCGCCGATGTGTGATTAGACAGCCTATATCAGGAGGCCTGTCTGCCGGTCTCTCTGAGAAGACTGTTCAGGATATTCTCATGATTTGCGGCCGAGAGACTGCTGACATTTCAGGGCCAGATTTTTCAGCAATGGCAGCCGTTTTGCGCGGGCAGCGCTGTCAACAAGATTTACAATGCCGCTGGGGATATGGGGGAGAAATTCCGAAAGACCGCTCTTCAGCCCCAGGAATCCATAAGCGCCGAGGGCCTGCATGAGGCGCTCGGCCGACGCGTCCCGAAATCTCTCCTGAAATGCCGTCCAGTCTGTTTGGAGAATATCAGCCTTCACCTGCGAGACCTTAATGACTTTATCGCCTGAAGATTTATCATTTTGTAACGTGTCTGTACCGTCGTAAGCGGGAAGCCGGTAGTAATAAAAGAGGAGCTCCATCCGTTTATCCTCCGTCAGGGAGACATAAGGATCATAGAGCAGTGATCCCAGGTCGTAAAATAAATTGCCGAAGCGCATGCCCTGAAAGTCTATGAATACCGGCTGGTCCTTACATATCATCACGTTCTGCGACTGAAGATCCCTGTGCACAAGGCTGGGTTTTGCATGCTCAAGCCGCCCCGATAAGCTCTTCAATTCGTCCTCTAAATCTCTTGCATCCCGTGGATTGAGTTTGATGCCGCAGACGGCATGAACAAAATTCTCCAGGAAGTAATCGCGCTCCCATCGGTAAAGGTCGAGATTGAATCCTTCCATTAAGGGGACTTTATCCAAAGGGAAATCTTCGACGGGAAAGGTATGGAGCCGATATGCAATGGAGAGGGTCGCGCGGTAATACGCACTTCTTCTTATCCACGATTCATCCCTGTAGGACCACAGGTCTCTATCTCCCAGGTCTTCCATGAGAATGAAGCCTCTCAGATGATCGTGAGCCAGAATCCGGGGAACATGGACATGGATATTCAGGAGGAAGTCGGCAATCGCTGCGTAGTAGTTGTTCTCTTTGCGAACGTGGTCGTAACACATGAAGACGACGGAGCCTTGATTTTCATATCTGATTCGATGAAAAGACCGGCTTGATCCGCGTTTGGCCAGGGGCATGATGGTCAGGGCATCTGATCTTCCCATCCCAAGTGCCTCGCGCACAAATTGGAGCTTTTCATCATCTTGATGCGTCATTTTCCCCTGCCAAATACCTTACGAGATATCATTCCTCTATCTCCTGTCCCGTAAGCAACGCATTTATTTTTTCATATTCCGCCACAGAGCCGATATCGTACCAAAGGCCTTCATCGATGATTATCCCAGCCACCGATCCAGGTTGTTCCAGGATCATGGTAACGAAGACGGGGATGACAGATTCTTTACAGCCTGCTCTCAGGCGTCGGAGAAAGGTTTTTTCCACGATATAGATGCCCGTAAAAAGACAGCTCTTAACACCGCTGTCACCCAGTATATGCCGCAGGTCACATATTTCGCCCCGGCCATTTAGATTGACGTTCAAAGGAGAGCCGCTGCTTCTGAGAGCCAGGGTAACTTCCTTCCGCTTCGCGTAGTGCGCATTGATGAGATGGGCAAGCGGCAGGTCAGTAAAGGTGTCGCCATTGTAAACCAGTATCGTTTCGTCGCCATCAAGGAGATCTTCGATGTTCTTTATGCCCCCCGCTGTATCCAGAAGCACAGGTTCATACCGGAAGATTATGGGGGTCCCCCGCCATTGCCGATCCGGGAATGCCTTGTGGTATGCCTCTGCAAAGTAATGGGTATTGATGATAAAGCGTTCTATACCGGCAGATATAAGATGATCCATTGCATAGGTAATCAGCGGACGTCCGCCGGCTGGCAGGAGCGGTTTAGGACAGTTATCGGTCAAAGGGCGCAGGCGCGTTCCCAGCCCGGCGCCGAGAATGAAAGAGGTTCTGATAGATGATTTTCGCATAGCCTTTCTTCAGTACAGTTTCTGAAGCTCCGCACCACGAAAGTAATGTTTCAAAATAGATTCTGCCGTAAAGCCTTTTAGAGCCATTACGGCTGCCCCTATCTGGCATAAGCCGACGCCATGTCCCCATCCGGCGCCCTGCAGGACGAAACTGACGGGGAGCCCTGACGCATCGTTTTCCACAGAAACGACAAAAGCGCTGCTATACAGATGGCTCCGGGATAGCCAGCGGCGGATCTCGAGTTCCCTGCCTATGGTCAGGGTTCTTTTCGATCCGGCTATTTGCAGCCTCACTATGCGGCCGGAGGGGCCCCGCTCAATGGGAGTGAGACTGAGGAGATTGCCGAAGTCCATTCCCGATTTTTCCCGGATAATCTCCTCCAGTTCTACGCGTGTATACGTCACCTTCCAGCGGAAAAAATCCGTCGTTTCCTGATCGAAGGACGGGAGAATCCGGCGCAGGGTATTACTGTCTTTAGTATTGCAATGTGCCTCTGCATCTCCCAGAATCCATTGCCTGGCTTCGTCTTCCGTGCGGATTGGATCGTACGGGATAGCAGAGTCTGAAACGGACGTAAGATAAGGGACGGTAACATTCTCCCACGTATTTGCGAAATTATCCGTCAGACCGCCGCAGGCCTTGTGATAGCGGGCATCGCAGATATCATTATTGTAGACGAGGAACAGGCCGCGCGTTCTCTCAACTGCCTGCCGGGCGTTTTCTGAAATTAGCGTGGTGATGCCCTGATACCGCTGACAATGATCGTCCGCACAGACATCGAAAAGCGTGTGGTCAACCCTATGGTAATATCTGATAAACTCTTTAGTTTGCAAGGGAGGGCCGGGCGATATATTTTCGCCATGTCTTCCCTTGCCTGCCATTCCGAGCATGGACATAAGCCAGCTACGGGACGCAATTGCGTGGGCCTTGAGGAATTCCAGCGCTGCTTCAGCGCTCATTTCTGAAGAAACGACGCTCGACAGATAATCTTCGAGAGGAATTCTATTGACGGCAGTTAGCGTATCATTTTCATCTATGATGAGCCTCAATTCTCCCCGGAATGTTTGCTCCTGCTTTCTTTCCCAGTGGAAATGTACACCGATCGTCACATCAAGGAGGGTGAAGGTTGAATTATCGAGGGGGGTGCAGCGGACCTCCTTCTCATGGATTATCTCTTGTCCCGCGGCATCGGCAAGAAGGATGCGGCCTTCCCGCACATGCGCACTGAACCTCCCGCGGAGACTCCTGGCATCATTAATCAGGAATGGGCCATTTAGCCTCCCTGTCACTTCCTTGTATCCCTGCAGGATGCCTACCTTGAGTGTCGGTTCTTCTTTCATAGCGCTAAATGGCAGGACAGGTGTCAGCCTGTCCAAAGTGTCTGCCTTTTCATCTCAATCCTTTCCCCGTGAGAGAGAAAGCAGGGAAATGAAATAAAGTTAGTATAATGTACGCCCATATCAGAAACAGGGCGATTATTCAATGTCTAACCCTTGGTTTGTTTCTTGAGCGTGACAGGCCTCAGCCAGAAGGAGAGCAATACGAAAGCAAGAAATATGATTGTCGCGTAGGTAATCTTCTCAAGGGTCAGATCTTCAACATAGATCAGCTTTTCAATTGCATCTATGGTGAACTGGCCGGGGTAGAGCCGATTCGATTCACCCTTAGATTTGAGATAAGCTTCAAGGTAGGTGAGGGGACAGATGGTTCTGGTCAATTGCATGACGACCATGGCGATCAAGGCGACCAGATGAAGAACCCTCCACTTTGGGAGATTAAAATACAGGAATACCGGAAATCCCAGGATGACAAAGGCAATCCACAGGAAATGGACGAAGATCACTAAATCGGCTGCTATCCTGTAAAACATATGGGCTCCACCACAAGTAACTCACATGGAGAAACGGGTCTACTTCTTTAGGGTCATTTCCATGCTGACGCGAATCAAGAATTCAGCAAATGCTTCCCGGGTATAATTCGGAGAATCTCCGCAGAGAGACTAAATTAATCTATAGCATATCAAAATATTGCACGATAATTAAAAAAATCTGCATTATCCGGGCAATGCCCGGTAATGAGTAAAAAAACCGCAGAACTCAAAATGAAAACGTGGTAAACGTTCTCCCATGTGTCAATGGGTCTGGGCAGGATTAGAAAATCTGCCTAAAGAAAGGCAAAGATGTTCAAGGTTAGATTAAATGCAGCATGAAGTCAAAATAGGCAGGTTTCGCCCCTGGATTGTTTTAGGAGCCGCTACTGCCATAAACATGACCATGGGCGTCACCTATTCATGGAGTTTAATCAAGAAGGCATTGGTTACGGATTGGCAATGGACCAATGTGGAGGCCTCTTTTCCTTTGACGACTTATACGGTCGTCTTTGCTTTGGCGATGGTTTTTGCCGGCAGAATGCAGGACAAGTTAGGTCCCCGCCTAATCGCCAGCCTAGGTGCTGTATTACTGGGGACAGGCTTGATATCCTGCAGTTTCGCGAATACACCTCTCTCTATGGTGCTGACTTACGGGATAGCCGGTATGGGCAATGGTCTGTGTTATGCCTCAACTATACCGGCCAGCATGAAGTGGTTCCCGCCGGAAAGAAAAGGACTCGCCACAGGCATTGTAGTCAGCGGCATAGGACTGGCTACCGTTTATATTTCACCCATTGCGAACTGGCTCCTTGGAAACTGGGGCGTTTCCACGACGTTTATGGTTTTGGGTATAGGGGCCTTTTTCGTGATGATTGCATCGGCTCAATTCCTTCGCAATCCTCCTGCCAATTACAATCCCCAATCGAAGATATGTGAAATTAAAGTGCCCGGAGATATGCCGGGAGATGCTTCTTGCGATATTGACTGGCCCGAGATGATAAGAACGAAACTGTTTTATAAGTTGTGGTTTATGTACTTAATCGCAGCGTCGGCGGGATTAATGATTATCGGACATATTGCAACTATTGCCAAAACGCAGGCCAATTGGGAAAATGGATTTTATCTTGTCATCATATTTGCCATATTTAACACCGGTGGAAGATTCATGGCAGGCTTTTTCTCCGACAAATACGGACGCCGCAATGTGATGTTGCTGGTTTTCGTCGCGCAGGCGGTTAATCTGCTGCTTTTTGCCAGCTATGTCACTCCCGCATTACTGGCCGTAGGTACAATGATGACAGGTCTTTGTTACGGCTCTTGCTTTGCGCTCTTTCCACTTACGACTGCGGATTTTTTCGGCATGAGAAATTTTGGGGTCAATTATGGCCTCATATTTCTTGCGTGGGGATTCGCGGGCATTCTTGGCCCCATACTGGCGGGCTATGCTGTTGACATAACCGGGAATTATTTCATCGCTTATGCCATATCCGCAGGCCTCTCGTTTGTCGTGTTTTTTCTGGCCTTGACTATCCATCCGCTGGCGAAACACATATAGGGTCAAGATTCCCGGATTTTCACTGCCCTTCCACACAACGCATCATGCATGTTCTAATCGCCCGGACTATGTAGTCAATTTTTATGGATTAAGATGTGATCTCAGATGTGGATAAACTTGTTGATACACCTGTTAATTGTTTTACTAAGTATCTGAAAAAGGATTGATTCTTAACTAAGAGCAAAATTTGGAGTGATAATGAATAGCTAGTATAATCAATAGCTTAGTGGAAATAGCTAATATCACGTTTATTTTCTCGGCGATGGATGTATGGATCAACTTTTATTCAACAGGACGATTCGTAATCACGATCCCTGATATGAAAACGGGGCGTCAGGTCTTTCATCTTGACATTCCTCATGAGGCCATGATGGTGAACTGCCATGGCACGACCTCTGCGCATAGAATACTCACCACATCGGCCTGCATTACACCTTTGTGAGCAGGCTGATCGTCCGTTTCAGGGGATGCTAAAATACAAGACCTGACCCCATACAGCGGCAAAGAGATTATGGGACGTTCATTTTCATACCGATGAGCTTCCTGGCAAGGACCGGTATACCGGAAAGCAATTCCTCCTCCTGCCCGGACGAACACTTGAGGGTGCCGAGACCCAGGGTTCCCATCGTCTTTATATCCGTCCGCTTTGCTTGAAGAACATATGAATTTCCCAGCATGGCAAGACGCCCTGTCACAGCCTGATTTGCCGCAAGCCATTTTCCGAGTTCCACAATCTCTTTTTCGTCCACCAGCCCCGAGTGCTGCAGCTTTAATTCCTGCATGACCTGCATCATATTCTCACGATTCACCAACGAAAATTGTCCCAATATGAAGAGTTCTTCCCGAAGGGCGTCTGTAAGAATGAGTGCAACAACACTGAGGCGCTCGATGGTATCAAGATCATAGATCACAAGCTTGGCCTTGTCTGTTGCCGGCGTTTCCGTTTGCAGCTCATGTTCTAGTTTCTTCTCGAACTCTTTACGTTTGTCAGCAGGTAACAGTGGCTGCGGAGCAGGGGCGATTCTTGCGATTGTTTTTGGCGTTTCCGTATCCTTCTTCATATCAGGTACGGGTTGTTTGACTATAGTATCCGGCAGTTTTGCGGCAGGGAGTGATTGCGGGACGGATTCCTCAACAGAAACCTTTGCTTTTAGAGGCGGCAGAATTGGCGCTTTTGTCTCCTCTTGCGCCGTTGATACGGGAGGAACGGGCTTTTGTGTCGCTTCTGCAATGGGAGCAGGCTTTTTTTGAATTGCAACTTCGGGCGTTGCAGGGGCAATTTGAGGTACCGGCGGCGGAGCTAAACCAATCTTCGTCTCACGAGGTTCCGGTTTCTTTCTCTCTTCTTCAGGCATAAGCCGCCCTTTGCGAATGGCCGTTGCCAGCAAATCCCCTTTAGCATCATAGAATATTTTCCTGTATAGATTTTGGGGCAATGTTTTAGAGAGTTTAATGCGCAGAAATATCGAGGTAGAAATCCAGCCGCCGGGTGAAGCCGTATATTGTGTACCTGTCTCAATATTGATCAGTACCATTTTGTACGTTGCATTAGCCGTGAAAGTCCTTATAATAATCATCGCGTAATCGGCATATAATGCCTTGCCGGCCTGTCTTAGCAATGCATAGTCTTTTTTCACCCACCAATACTGTTCTGAACCCGGCGCCCGTGTTCCTAAAACAGCCTGTACATCTTCTTTGGGTACCACCTCATATACTTCCGTGGCCCGCAGATATTGATCAATACCAGCAGTCATCGTCCTTTCCCATTCATCATTTGGTATTGAGTAACCCCAGGTAGTATCAATGCGGCGGTCTCGTGGCTGTTCGGAAATGACCTGCACAAAGACCCGCAACTTGGCAGTGGGTGGAGGGGGGGGGATTGCGTTCAGACGCACTGTAGAGCAGGCATTGAGGCAAATGGATGCCACGAGCACTGCGATGGCAAAAGTCCTTATCAGAAACCTGCCATTGCTATTTTGGCCTTCATTGAGCATATTGGTTTTCAGCTAACATCAGGATCGAAAAACTGTCAAGGGAATTCGGCGGAGTCATAGACCCGTGCGATCTGCGAGTTCGCTCCGCATCATCGGTTTTTTCATGGGGTTGCTTCAGTTATTTCACTCAAAATAATGGCCACTCCGGACCGTGATCTTCCAGCCGGAACGCCAGGGAAAAGAAATCCTGTTTGTAAAGACAATATAGAAAAAAATGCCGCATCGTTTTGATCCACGGGGGATGCTATCAAGTGTTCCCATGACCATGCTGTCTTGCAAGCATGTCGATGACCGAGAGCAGTACGGAGATGGAGGTTCCTGTCAGCCGTAAGAACCCGCAAGCAACAGTCAGCGTTGAGGTAAAATTATTTTGGTGTTTTGCCTGCTGAATCAATATGTTTCATGCTTTGAACGATATTGAACTCGCCCTGCGGAAATTCGTCTTGCAGTGCCGTGGCTATGGCAATCTCTTTCTTTTCATATGCAATTGAGACGTTGAAGCAATGTGAGAGTGCCTTCTTGCCTGCCAGGGGTATGCTTCTTGCTTTGATGCCGATTGAACCCTTGGACTCGCTCTAGAATAAGAGGAATCGAGGCAAACTGAAGGGTGATTTCAATGGTAGAGGCAAAAACTATAGATACCCGGGACGAAATCAATAGCGTACGAGAATTGCGTGAGGAAACGCTGTCAGAATTTATGCTGCAAAACGAATTTCTCAACAGCTTGATTGATTCCATTCCAGACATTATGTCTTGCAAAGACACTGAGGAGACATATTTGGATTGTAACGCAGCATTTGTGCTACGTGTGGGGCTCGCGAAGGATGAAATAATTGGCAAGACGGACTTTGACATTTTTCCGCTCGCGGAAGCCGAGCTATATCATCGAAACGACCAGATGACGTTGACCCATGAAAAACATCGGTATGATGAAGAGTGGATTTCATACCCGGATGGAAGACGCGTATTGATAGAAACCTGTAGAACTCCTTATTATGGGCCCGACGGCAAGCTCCTGGGAGTCATCGGTGTCGGTCGCGATATCACGGATCGTAAAAATATCGAAGATCAAAGTCAGCATATGACCGCCAAACTCCAGCAAATGGTTGCGGAGCGCACAGTGGAGCTGAGGAAAACAAATCTGGCGCTGCAGCGAGAAATCAACGAACGAAAGAAAACGGAGGCTGCTCTCAGGGCAAGCGAGGAGCGTTTTCGTTCTCTGGTAGAAACAACCAGTGACTGGGTCTGGGAAGTAGACCGAAATGCCGTCTACACCTACGCCAGCCCGAAAGTCAAGGCTCTCCTAGGATATGAGCCGGAAGAAGTCATAGGAAAACAACCTTTCGATTTTGTGCCTCCGGATGAGGCGCGAAGGGTAGCAAAATTAACAGAAGCTATCATAAAGTCCCGCGAGCCTTTTGCGGGCTTAGAGCACATAAATCTGTGCAAAGATGGGCGGAGAG
>Ga0315278_10003423_pt1 | contig 14164 bp, 10 predicted proteins | sample YL17G06_0_MG_FD_203880 | JGI IMG/M metagenome (GOLD analysis project Ga0315278, IMG submission 203880) | Sediment microbial communities from Yellowstone Lake, YNP, Wyoming, USA - YL17G06_0 | ecosystem: Environmental > Aquatic > Freshwater > Lake > Sediment | place: USA: Wyoming | collected... | reverse complement strand
CAGCGATCCACTGCTGCGGCAGGTGCCGCCCCGAAGACAATGCTGCCACCTGCGTCACGTTAGGTGCGCGGACCCCGATGCTATGATCCGTGAGAATTTGACAGTACACGTGCGCGGGGGCCCGGCCGGCCCGGTCCGTGCCTAACGGGGTAGGAAATTGGGCGAAATCAGCGCCATTCCAGTGGTCGTCTTGTCGAGGCAGCAGGACCCCGTCGAGATCATCAACAGCACCCTGCGCAACGCGGGCCAGGCCGTTCACTGCACATGGGTGCGGGATCTCGGCGACCTCGCGGACGCGCTCGGCACGCCCGATGCGCCACAATTGCTGTTCTTCTGCGTCGCCGATGCGGACGAACTCGAAAGCGCGATGGCGCAACGCGCCCGTCTCGCTCCGCATGTGCCGGCCCTCGTGGTGCGTGATTCACTCACCGAAGCCGACCTCGTTCGTGGCCTCGAGCTCGGTGCCGCCGACGTCGTGACATTGACTGCCAGCGGCCGGTTGCAGGCCGTCGCCACGCGCGAACTCGACGCCGCACGGCTCGACAAGGCGCTCAATGGCACACTCGCGTCCGCCCGCCAGTATCGCGACCAGATGCGTGCGTTCATGACGGGTTCGACCGATGCGATCGCGCACGCGCAGGAAGGCATCGTCGTGGACGTCAATCCAGCCTGGAGCGAGCTCTTCGGGCACGCGGATCCGGGCGAGTTGCTCGGGCAGCCGCTCATGGACATGTTCGACGCCCGCAGCCATGCGGCCCTGAAGGGCGCGCTCGTCGCCGCAACGCAGGGTCGCTGGTCCGGTCATGCATTGAGCGTTATGGCGCTGCAGCCCGCCGGTGGCTCGCAACCGCTCGAACTCAGCTTCGAGCGCTTCGAGTTCGAAGGCGAACCGGCCGTGCGCCTGCGCGTCGCCACCCAGAAACGCGACCTCGAATCGCTGGCCAACCAGCTCGAGCAGGCGATGCGCCTCGATTCGCGCACCGGGCTCCTGCGTCGCGCAGCGTTCATCGAGTCGGCGCAAGCGCGCGCGGCGCAGCCACTCAAGGCCGGCCTGCGTGCCGTGGCCTACCTGTCACCGGATAGCTTCGACAACATCGAGCTCGAATTCGGACCGATCGTGGCCGAGGAAGTGCTGGAGGCATTGTCACGCCGCGTGCAGGAGCAACTGCAGCCCGGCGACCTGGCGAGCCGCGTCGCACCGCACGGCATCGCACTGCTCGTCGAGCGCGGCAACCCGCGCGACCAGGAAGCCTGGCTGGCGAAGCTGCGCGAGCGCATCGCCGCAGAACCGCTGCTGGCCGACCAGGCAGCCGTCGAGCTCACGTGCAGCATTGGTTCGGCACCGCTGCACGGCCATGGCGGCCCGCTGCAGAAGGCGCTCGAGACTGCGATCGCTGCACAACGCCAGGCAGCCGACGCCGGCGGCGACCGCTGTGTGCACCGCGAGCCGGCGGGCACCAAGCCTGCAATCGACGAAGCCGATCGCGCCTGGGCCAACCAGATCAAGGCTGCACTGATGGCGAACCGGTTCCGGCTCGTGCAGCAGCCGATTGCGAGCCTCGTCGGTGAAGACCGGCCGATGTTCGACCTGCTGGTGCGCATGCTCGATGAAGCGGGGCAGGAAGTCCTGCCGACGGAGTTCCTCGCTGCGGCCGAACGCACCGACCTGATGAAGAACATCGACCGCTGGATCGTCGGCGCCGCCATGTCGTTCTGCGCTGCGAAGCAGCCCTACCGGGTCTTCGTGCGTCTCTCCCGTGACTCGATGCATGACCAGACACTCGGCACCTGGCTGCAGCAGCAACTGAAAGCGTCCGGCGTCGAGCCCAGTCGCATCGTGTTCGAGATCACCGAAGAGATGGCGCACGAAAATCCGCGCGAGGCGCGCTCGCTGCAGGGCCTGCTCTCGGCACTCGGTATCGAGTTTGCCGTCGAGCACTTCGGCGCTTCCGGCGATGCCGCCGCACTGCTGCGCCGCCTGCCCGTCAATTACGTCAAGATCGACGGCGCACTGATGCAGGGTCTCGCCAACGACCGACCATTGCAGGAACGCGTGAAGGCACTGGTCGACCTGGCGCGCGAATACGGCGTGACGACAATCGCCGAACGCGTCGAAGACGCGAACACGATGGCCGTGCTGTGGCAGCTCGGCATCGAGTTCATCCAGGGCTATTTCGTGAACAGCCCGGAACAGGTCGTGATGTGAGGAAGGGGCTAGGGGTTAGTAGGAGGTTCAGCATCTCCGACTAACCCCTAGCCCCTAACCCCTACTCAACTTCCAGGCCTTCCGCCTTGCGCCAGCCCCGCGGCAACACCGCGCCGCGCTGTCCGCGTTCGCCGCGGTACTCCGCGAGATCCTTGTACGACAAGCCCATCGTGCGGTCGCCGCAAAGCACCTTCAGCGTCTGGCCCGGAGCGACGGCGGCGATCGCGAGCAGCGTTTCCGGCTCGACCAGCGACTTCCTGGTCGAGATACCGAAGATCTTGTTGCCCTTGCCGCGCGGCAATTCGGGCAGATCAGCGATCGGGAACGTCAGCAGGCGCCCTTCCGAATTCACAGCAGCGAGCAGGGGTTCGTCGCCCGGCGGCACGACCGCTGGCGCGATCGCCGCGTAGCCATCGGGCACGTTGAGCACGGCCTTTCCCGCACGATTGCGACTGTGCAGGTCCTCGAGCTTGACGACGAAGCCGTAGCCCGCGCTGCTCGCGAGCACCCAGCGATCCTCGGGTTCGCCGATGAGCACGCCGGGGAACGTCGCGCCGTCGGGCGGATCGAGGCGGCCCGACAGCGGCTCGCCCTGCCCGCGCGCGGACGGCAGCGTGTGCGCCAGCAGGCTGTATGCGCGGCCGGTGCTGTCGAGGAACACGGCCTGTTGCGTGCTGCGGCCCTTGGCGAAGGCGCGGTACTCGTCGCCCGTCTTGTACGAGAGCGTGCGCGGGTCGATCTCGTGACCCTTCGCCGCGCGAACCCAGCCGCTCTTCGACAGGACCACCGTGGTCGGTTCACTCGCGACGAGCTCGGTCTCGTCGATGGCCTGCGCGGCGGCGCGAGCCACCAGCTTGCTGCGACGGTCGTCGCCGTACTTCAGCGCGTCTGCCTGGATCTCGTCGCGCACGAGTTTCTTGAGCTTGGCCTTGCTGCCGAGCAGCTTCTCGAGACCGTCGCGTTCCCTGGCGAGCTCGTCCTGCTCGCCGCGGATCTTCATCTCTTCAAGCCGCGCGAGGTGGCGCAACTTCGTTTCGAGGATGGCTTCGGCCTGCGCCTCGGAGAGCTGGAACCGCGCGATCAACGCCGCCTTCGGGTCGTCCTCGGTACGGACGATGCGGATGACCTCGTCGAGGTTCAGGTACGCGATCAGCAAGCCGTCGAGGATGTGCAGCCGCGCGTTGACCTTCTCGAGCCGGTGCTGCAACCGGCGCGTCACGGTGTCGACGCGGAACGACAACCACTCTTCGAGCAGCGCGCGCAGCCCCATCACCCGCGGCCGGCCGTCGCGCGCGATGACGTTCAGGTTGACGCGGTACGTCCGCTCCAGGTCCGTCGTCGCAAACAGATGCGCCATGACCTGTTCGGTGTCGACGCGGTTGGAACGCGGCGTGATCACGAGGCGCGTGGGGTGCTCGTGATCGGACTCGTCACGCAGGTCCTCGATCATCGGCAGCTTCTTCGCACGCATCTGCGCCGCGACCTGCTCGAGCACCTTCGAGCCGGAGACCTGGTGTGGCAGCTCCGTCACGATGATTTCACCGTCTTCCATCTCGAACCGGGCGCGCGCACGGAAGGTGCCGTTGCCGCCTTCGTAGATCTTCTGCAGCTCCTCGCGCGGCGTGATGATTTCCGCGCCCGTCGGGAAATCCGGACCGAGCACGTGCTCGCAGAGCTGTGCCGTCGTCGCCTTCGGCTCGTCGAGCAGGCGGATGCAGGCCGCCGCGACTTCGCGCAGGTTATGCGGCGGAATGTCGGTGGACATGCCCACGGCGATGCCCATGGCCCCGTTCAGCAGCAGGTTGGGCAACCGCGCGGGCAGCAGGCAGGGCTCGTCGAGCGAACCATCGAAGTTCGGCTGCCAGTCCACCGTGCCCTGGCCGAGTTCGGACAGCAGGACTTCGGCGTAGCGCGAGAGCTTCGACTCGGTGTACCGCATCGCGGCGAACGACTTCGGGTCGTCCGGCGAGCCGAAGTTGCCCTGCCCGTCCACGATCGGGTAGCGGTACGAGAACGGCTGCGCCATCAGCACCATGGCCTCGTAGCAAGCCGAGTCGCCGTGCGGATGGAACTTGCCGATGACGTCGCCGACCGTGCGGGCCGACTTCTTGGGTTTGGCGGTGGCGGCGAGACCGAGCTCACTCATCGCATAGATGATGCGGCGCTGCACGGGCTTCAAGCCGTCGCCGACGTGCGGCAGCGCGCGATCGAGAATCACGTACATCGAATACTCGAGGTACGCGCGCTCGGTGAACGTCCGCAACGGCTGGCGCTCGACGCCCTCGAAATCGAGGGTCGCGGTGGTATCGGTGTCTTTGCTCTTGCTCATCGTTACTCTGCCGCCATTTCGTCGGCCGCTTCGGCTGCGATCGCATTGGTCGGATCGACGTCCGCGATGACGCTGGCCAGGTTGCCCTTCGTCTCCAGCCAGTCACGACGATCCCCTGCACGCTTCTTGGCAAGCAGCATGTCCATGAGCTGGTCGGCGTTGTCCGCGGCATCGACCGTGAGCTGGACCAGCCGGCGCGTCTCGCGCGCCATCGTGGTCTCGCGCAGCTGCAGCGGGTTCATCTCACCGAGGCCCTTGAAGCGCGTGACCGACGGCTTCGCGCGTGCGTTCTCGGTGCGTATGCGCTCGAGGATGCCGTTGCGTTCCGCGTCGTCGAGCGCGTACTCGACGTTCTTGCCGTAGTCGATGCGATAGAGCGGCGGCATCGCCACGTAGACGTGCCCCGCGAGCACCAGCGGCCGGAAGTGCCGCAGGAACAGCGCGCAGAGCAGCGTGGCGATGTGGAGGCCGTCGGAGTCGGCGTCCGCGAGGATGCAGATCTTGTCGTAACGCAGGTCTTTCACGTCGTCGGAACCTGGTTCCACCCCGATCGCCACGGTGATGTCGTGGACTTCCTGCGACGACAGCACGTCGGCCGCCTCGACTTCCCACGTGTTCAGGATCTTGCCACGCAGCGGCATCACCGCCTGGAACTCGCGGTCGCGCGCCTGCTTGGCGGAGCCGCCTGCCGAGTCGCCTTCGACGAGGAACAGTTCGGTCCGCTGCGGGTCCTGGCTGCTGCAGTCCGCGAGCTTGCCGGGCAGTGCCGGCCCGGCCACGACGCGCTTGCGCGCGATCTTCTGGCTCGCCTTCAACCGCGTCTGCGCGTTGACGATCGCGAGCTGCGCGATCTTCTCGCCCGCCTCCGGGTGCTGGCTCAGCCACAACCCGAACTGGTCCTTGACGATGCCCGACACGAACGCCGCGGGTTCGCGCGACGACAGGCGTTCCTTGGTCTGCCCGGCGAACTGCGGATCGCGCATCTTCATCGAGAGCACGTAGCTGGTGTCGTCCCAGACGTCTTCGGGCGACAGCTTCAGGCCGCGCGGCAGCAGGTTGCGGAACTCGCAGAACTCCCGCACCGCTTCGGTCAGGCCGAGACGGAAACCGTTGACGTGCGTGCCGCCCTGCGCGGTGGGGATCAGGTTGACGTAGCTTTCTTCGAACCGCGTGCCGCCGTCAGTGCGCCAGACCACGGCCCAGTCGACACCTTCCTGCTCGCCTTCGACCTTGCCGACGAACGGTTCGTCCGGCAGCCATTCGGTGGAATCGAGCGACTCGCGCAGGTACTGCGACAGCCCTTCGTTGTAGATCCACTCTTCCTTCTCGCCGGTCTTCTCGACGTTGAAGCGCACGCGCAGGCCCGGGCACAGCACGGCCTTGGCCTTGAGCACGTGCTTCAACTTCGGCAGCGCGAAATCGGGGCTGTCGAAATAGGAGGTATCCGGCCAGAAGCGGACCGTGGTGCCGGTGTTGCTCTTGCCGACCTCACCGACGATTTCGAGCTTGGAGTGCACCTTCCCGCTCTTGAACGAGATGTTGTATTCCTTGCCGCCGCGACGAACCCAGCACTCGAGGTGTTTCGAGAGCGCGTTGACCACCGAGACGCCCACGCCGTGCAGGCCGCCCGAGAACTTGTAGCCGGAATCGGCGGAGAACTTTCCGCCCGCGTGCAGGCGGGTGAGGATCAGCTCGACGCCACTCACCTTCTCTTTCGGGTGGATGTCCACGGGCATGCCGCGACCGTCGTCGACGACCTCGAGCGACCCGTCCTTGTAGAGGGTCACGTCGATCTTGCTGCAGTGGCCCGCCAGCGCTTCGTCGACGCTGTTGTCGACGACTTCGTGAGCGAGGTGGTTGGGCCGACTGGTGTCGGTGTACATGCCCGGGCGTCGCCGGACGGGCTCGAGTCCACTCAGGACTTCAATGTCTTGAGCGGTGTAGGACTGGCTCATTCTTGGATCGGTCCGCGGGCTCGCGTGGGTGGTGAAAAGCGCGCGAATTCTAGCAGCTGGGGGGAGGAAGTGCAGGAAGGCCCCGAAGGCCCGGAAGGCCCGGAAGGCCAGGAAGGCCAGGAAGTCAGAAAAGCCGTGTGGTGTATACGGTTGCCTGCGCCGTGCGAGTGCTTGCGCTCTGGCAAGGACTCGCTCAGGCGCATGACGTCAAGCGTCCGTGCCGGCATTCTTTCCCGCGAGCGTGTCTGCCTTTCCGCTCGCGGGAAAGAATGCCGGCACGGACGCCTGCAACTGCCTGGACGCTGACGACTGCCTAGGCGAGATCAGCCACCAGCGCGTCACGCACTTCCGGCGCGACCGGTTCAACCGCATGCCGGTACTGCGGATGGTCGATCCCGACACCGATCGCCGCGCCATGCTTCGCCGCCGCAACCATCGCGGGCGTCAACTCAAAGCGCACGAAATGCACGGCCGACGTCTTCTCGTCGTTCTCGCGCTCGAGGTCTTCGTCGGCAATCGCATGCACGCGCCCGTGGCCCGCGACCTGCACCCAGCAACGGTCCTCCACTCCCTTGAGCCCGGCAAGCGCGACCTTGCGCTCCTCCGGGTCCGGGTACTCGATCAGCAGCGTAGCCTTCCAGTTGCTGCCATCCGGAATCAGCGGGTTGTAAGCGCCGAGTTCGTCGGCAATGCCAGCGGACTCGAAGATCCGCTCGATGCGCAACATCTCCTGCACCTGGTACTGCACGGTGAGCCGGTCTTCGAACAGGATCGTCGCATTCGGACCGACCTGCAGCGTACGGCGCTTCTTGTGCGCGAGCACCTGGGGCCGGAACTGCGGACGCTGCTTCGAATACTGCTCGAGGCTGAACAGATCCGCGGGCGACAGCTTCTGGAATCCGCGCACAGTCGTCGTGTTGGTCGTCATGGTCGTTGCAATCTCGAAGGTCCGGTGTCAGAGGCCATACGCGATGCGCAGCAGCCTGAGCGGATGCGTCGGGGGCGGTGGATCGGCGCCGAGCCCGGACTCAATCTGGTGCCCTGCCATCGGGCAGTCGCTCGCGTAATAGTCAGCTGCGGCGTTCTTGACCTTGCTGAACACGGGTTTGCCGATCTTCATCGAGGTCTCGCGGTATTCCCTCTTCACGCCGTAGGTGCCGTTGTGACCCGAGCAGCGTTCGATCGGCTCGATCTCGGTACCCGGGATCAGCCGCAACACGTCGCGCGTCTTGAGCCCGAGGTTCTGCACGCGCAGGTGGCACGGCACGTGGTAACTGACCCGGCCCAACGGCTGCGCGAAATCCGTGCGCAGGAGCCCTGCCTTGTGGCGCAGCGCGAGGTACTCGAACGGATCGAACATCGCGGCCCGCACCTTCTGCACCTGCTCGTCCTCGGGGAACAGCAGCGGCAGTTCCTGCTTGAACATCAGCGCGCACGAGGGGATCGGCGCGACCAGGTCGTACCCCTGCTCCACCATCGCGGCCAGCGCCGGGATATTCACTTCCTTCGCACGCTGGATCGACTCGAGGTCGCCGAGTTCGAGCTTCGGCATGCCACAGCACTTTTCCTGCGGCACGACGGTCACGGGAATGCCGTTATGGCGGAACACCGTGGCGAGATCGTCATCGATGTCCGGTTCGTTGCGGTTGCAGTAGCACGTCGCGAACAGCGCGACCTTGCCCCGCGTTTCCGCGGTCGACTTGACCGCAATCGCATCCGGCTCGTGTCCCCGCGCGACACGCGTGCGGCCTGACGTGCTGTGGTAATCGGGAATCGGCGCTGCGGGGTGCACGCCGAGGGTCTTGTCGAGCATGCGACGGCCGAATGCCGTGCTGTTCACCTTGTTGACGATCTGCGCCACCACCGGAATGCCGGCGAGCGTACCGACCAGGTCGGTCGAGCTCAGGATCTTGTCGCGCGTGCGTGTTCCGCCCTGCCTGAACTTGACTGCCTTCGCGCGCAGCATCAGGTGCGGAAAATCGATGTTCCAGGGGTGCGGCGGCACGTACGGGCATTTCGACAGGTAGCACATGTCGCAGAGGTAGCAGTGATCGGCTACCTCCCAGAACACCTTCTTGTCGACGCCATCGAGTTCACCGGACGGCGAGGCGTCGATCGCGTCGAACAACAGCGGAAACGAGTTGCACAGGCTGAAGCAGCGACGGCAACCGTGGCAGAGGTCGAAGACACGCTCGAGTTCGTGGACCAGCTTGTCGGCGTCGAAATACTCGGGCTCGCGCCATGCGATGGGATGGCGTGTCGGCTTCGACAGGCTGCCTTCACGCGCACCGCTGCCCGTGCCCTGGATGCTGGTTTCTTCGGTCATGGCGCGTCCCCCGACGCAGGTGTTGCGGGACCGGTTGTTCGCTCAAGGCAAGAGGGCGGGCCAAAGCCCGCCCTCCCCGTGAAGTCGCTGTCGTCCGGGCGACGCGCCCGGAGGCCCGATCAGAGGACGTCGAGCGCCTTCTGGAACCGGTTGGCATGCGAGCGCTCGGCCTTGGCCAGCGTCTCGAACCAGTCGGCGATTTCGTCGAAGCCTTCGTCGCGGGCGGCCTTCGCCATGCCCGGGTACATGTCGGTGTACTCGTGCGTCTCGCCGGCGATCGATGCCTTAAGGTTGTTCGAGGTCGAGCCGATCGGCAGGCCCGTGGCCGGGTCGCCCACGGCTTCGAGATATTCGAGATGGCCATGCGCGTGACCCGTCTCGCCTTCCGCCGTCGAGCGGAACACGGCGGCCACGTCGTTGAAGCCTTCGATGTCGGCCTTCTGTGCGAAATAGAGGTAACGGCGGTTGGCCTGCGATTCGCCGGCGAACGCGGCCTTCAGGTTTCCTTCGGTCTTGCTGCCCTTCAACGTCGCCATGTCTGTCTAGCCTCTGTGTCGGTTGTTTTCGATGTTGCGCGAGGGTGGCGCCAACCGCCAAAGCGACCCTCAGCACTTAGTAGACCAAGTCCAAAGCCCAGTCAACGCGGGGATGTCCGGGCCTCGATGGAAGGTAGACTCCCCGGCCCGGTTTGGCGAGTCGCGGTCCCCGCAAAGGCTTGCCCGTGGGGCAAGCAGGGGGTGCGTTGACCCATGCGGACCCCTGTGCAAGGCTTCCCGCCCTCCGGAGGCTCCCGCCAGTGACCGAAACGCCCGCTACCACCCCCCCAGACTTCGAGCACGCCCTGGGCGAACTCGAGGCGACCGTCGACAAGCTCGAACACGGCGACCTGTCGCTGGAGGACGCGCTCAAGCATTTCGAGCGCGGCGTCGCCCTCGCCCGCGATTGTCAGGCCTCGCTCAAGCAGGCCGAGCAGAAAGTCGAAATCCTGCTGCAGAAGTCGGCCACGGCCGCGCCCGAACCGTTCGAGCCCGACGACGCATGACCTCGCAGCCGGCGGCGGCTTCGCCGCGTGAACCGCTGGCCCAGGCGCTCGAACGCTGGTGCCTGCGGGTCGAGCGTGAACTCGACGCATGGCTCCCCGCCGCAACGGCAGTGCCTGGCCGGCTCCACGCCGCGCAGCGCTACAGCGTTCTCGGTCCCGGCAAGCGCATCCGCCCGGCCCTCGTCTACGCGACCGCGACGACGCTGGGCATCCCGCTCGAACAGGTGGACGCGGCGGCCTGTGCCGTCGAGCTGATTCACTGCTATTCGCTCGTGCACGACGACCTGCCGGCGATGGACGACGACGACCTGCGTCGCGGCCGGCCCACCTGCCACAGGCAATTCGACGAAGCGACTGCGATCCTGGCGGGCGACTCGCTACAGGTGCTGGCGTTTCACCTGCTGGCGTCGCACCCCGGCCTGCCGTCGGATGCCGCGGTCCGCGTGCGCATCATCGATACGCTCGCCGTCGCCAGCGGCACCGCCGGCATGGCCGGTGGCCAGGCGCTCGACCTCGCCGCCGAGGGCGGCTCCCTCAGCGTGGCCGATCTTGAGCGATTGCACGCACTCAAGACCGGAGCGCTCATCCGCGCGAGCGTGCTGATGGCCGCACATTGCAGGCCGGGACTCGGTGCCGACCAGCTCGCGGCGCTGCGCATTTTTGGCGATCGCGTGGGCCTGGCCTTCCAAGTACAGGACGACATCCTCGACGTCGAGGGCGACGTCCAAGTCATCGGCAAACCGCCGGGCAGCGACGAAGCCCGCGGTATGCCCACCTACCCTGCGATTGCAGGCCTGGAAGTCGCCAAGGCACGGGTGCGCCAGTTGCATGAAGAGGCCAGCCGGCAGCTCGCCGTGCACGGCTGGCAGGACAGCCCATTGGCCGACCTGTCCCACTGGCTGCTCACCCGGAACCGTTAAACGGACGGTCCCGGACTGCGGCAGTGTAAAATTCCCGCAATGTCGCGCCCCGATCTGTATCCACTGCTTACGCGCATCGAGGCGCCGGCGGACCTCCGTAAGTTACCGGAGAACAAGCTGGCGCCGCTGGCCGGCGAACTGCGCGAATTCCTGATCCAGACCGTCAGCCAGATGGGCGGCCATTTCGCCGCGGGCCTCGGCACCGTCGAACTCACGGTGGCCCTGCATTACGTTTTCGACACGCCGCACGACCGCCTCGTGTGGGACGTCGGCCACCAGGCCTACCCGCACAAGGTCCTGACCGGTCGTCGCCAGCGACTGCAGACGATCAAGCACAAGGGCGGACTCGCGCCGTTCCCGAGCCGCTTCGAGAGCGAATTCGACACGTTCGGTGTCGGCCACTCGAGCACCTCGATCAGCGCCGCGATCGGCATGGCGCTCGCCGCCAAGAGCAAGCGTGAAAAGCGCCGCGTGGTCGCCGTGATCGGTGATGGCGCGATCACGGCCGGCCAGGCCTTCGAGGCGTTGAACCACGCCGGCGCGCTCGATGCCAACGTGCTCGTGATCCTGAACGACAACGACATGTCGATCTCCGAGAACGTCGGCGCATTGTCGAACTACTTTGCGCGCGTGCTCTCCGGCAAGACCTACGCCGCGCTGCGCGAAGGCGGCAAGAAAATCCTGCGCCGGATGCCCACCGTGTGGGAACTCGCGCGCCGCTCCGAAGAACACTTCAAGGGCATGGTGCTGCCCGGCACGTTGTTCGAGGAGATGGGATTCAACTACTTCGGCCCGATCGACGGCCACGATCTCGACATGCTGGTGAAGACACTCACCAACCTGCGCGATCTCGAAGGCCCGCAGTTCCTGCACGTCGTGACGCGCAAGGGCAAAGGCTACGCGCCCGCCGAAGCGGATCCGATCAAGTGGCACGGCCCGGGTCCGTTCGATCCGGAAGCCGGCACGATCTTCAAGGAAAAAGCGACGGGCCCGGTGTACTCGCAGGTGTTCGGGCAATGGCTCTGCGACATGGCCGAACGCGATCCGCGCATCGTCGCCATCACGCCCGCCATGCGCGAAGGCTCGGGGCTGGTCGAGTACTCGAAGCGCTTCCCCGACCGCTATTTCGACGTCGCCATCGCCGAGCAGCACGCCGTCACGCTCGCGGCCGGCATGGCCTGCGAAGGACTGCGGCCGGTGGTCGCCATCTATTCGACGTTCCTGCAGCGAGCCTACGACCAGTTGATTCACGACGTCGCGTTGCAGGAATTGCCGGTGACCTTTGCGATCGACCGTGGCGGACTCGTCGGTGGCGACGGCGCCACGCACCAGGGCGCGTTCGACCTGTCGTTCCTGCGCTGCATCCCGAACATGGTCGTGATGGCACCGGCCGACGAGAACGAATGCCGGCAGATGCTCTACACCGCCGTGACGAGCGACGGGCCGGCCGCCGTGCGCTATCCGCGCGGGCCCGGCCCGGGCGCTCCGCTGGTCGCGGAAATGAGTGCGCTGCCAGTCGGTCGCGCCGAGGTTCGTCGTGAGGGACGTTCGGGCCTGCTGCTGCTTGCGTTCGGCACGATGGTGGCGCCGTGCGTCGCGCTGGCCGAGAAGCTCGACGCGACGCTGGTCAACATGCGCTTCGTGAAGCCGCTCGACGAGGACACGGTCTGCCGGTTGGCAACGACGCATTCGTGCATCGTCACGCTCGAGGAAAACGTGGTCGCCGGCGGTGCGGGCAGTGCGGTCGGTGAATGCCTGGCCAACCACGGCGTCGAGGCCCAGGTCCACCACATCGGCATCCCGGACCGGTTCATCGAGCACGGCTCGCGCGAGGATTGCCTCGTGCTGGCCGGAATCGACGCACCAAGCCTCGAAAAACAAGTCCAGCGGATCTGGGCGGACCACCGGCTCAGCCGTCCGGTCGTCGCCAGCCGGGCCTCCTGAGCCTCGGGATCGGGGCCCGCTCCGCGGCAAGCCCGGACAGAGTCTCGTATACTCGCCAGTCTCGGCGGGAATCCGCGTTCCGCCGCTATCCGAATGGACGACAGTACCCCCCGACCGGACCAAAGCATGAGTCGCTCTTCCCCAACGCTCGGCCAAACGCTCGGCAGCGCCAGCGTGACGCCCATCGAAGACGTCCAGGGACGGGCCGACTCGCGCGAGATCCCGATCAACAAGGTCGGCATCAAGGACGTGTACCACCCGGTCCGCGTGCGCGACCGTTCGGGCGGCGACCAGCACACGGTTGCCAACTTCAACATGTACGTCGCGCTGCCCCACAACTTCAAGGGCACGCACATGTCGCGGTTCGTCGAAATCCTGCACCTGCACGAGCGGGAAATCTCGGTCGACTCGTTCCGCGCCATGCTCACCGAAATGACCGAGCGCCTCGATGCGACCTCCGGCCACATCGAGATGTCGTTCCCCTACTTCGTCATGAAGCAGGCGCCGGTCACCAAGGTGGAGAGCGTCGTCAAGTACGACGCCAGCCTGATCGGCGAGATCCACGACGGCGCCGAGCAGATGTGGATTCGCGTGGTCGTCGCAGCGACGAGCCTGTGCCCGTGTTCCAAGCGCATCTCTGATTACGGCGCGCACAACCAGCGCTCGCACATCACGATCAAGGCGCGCGTGCGCGAGCACGTGTGGCTCGAGGAACTGATCGACATCGCCGAGCAGGAGGCGTCGTGCGAAGTGTTCGGCATCCTGAAGCGCCCGGACGAGAAGTACGTGACGGAGCGCGCCTACGACAACCCGAAGTTCGTCGAGGACATCGTCCGCGACGTGGCGGTGCGGCTGAACGGTGAAGAGCGCGTGCTGGCCTACGTGGTCGAAGCCGAGAACTTCGAGTCGATCCACAATCACAGTGCGTATGCGCTGATCGAGAAGGACAAGGAAAGGGGTTAGGGGTTAGTCGGAATTCGGTGCCTACAACAACCGCACTTTCCAGTCTGCGAAGAGCATCTACCGGTCGATGCGACAGATATGAAAAAGGGCGCCAATCAATGGCGCCCTTCTTGTTTGACCTGTCTGCCGGTACGAGCCGGGGTTCGATATTTCAGATGCAGGTGGGGCTGCAATTCCGACTAACCCCTAACCCCTTCCTCACTTCTTGCCCCGCTGCAGCCGCCCGATCAGCTCCCGCACGAACACTTTGTGGAAGCGCAGCTGGCAAGAGAGCGACGACTGCTCGAGCAGCGTCGCCGTCACCTTCAGCATGGTCACGGCGCTCTCGGCCTCGACGACCGTGTCACGGCGAGAGCCCTCGGCATAGCCGGCTTCGCCGAAACAGCCGCCCGCGGGAACGCGGCCGATGATGTCGCCTCCGCGGCTCAAGCGGACGGTTCCCGAAACCACGATGTAGAACCGGTCGTCGATGTCGCCCG
>Ga0315278_10003420_pt1 | contig 14174 bp, 6 predicted proteins | sample YL17G06_0_MG_FD_203880 | JGI IMG/M metagenome (GOLD analysis project Ga0315278, IMG submission 203880) | Sediment microbial communities from Yellowstone Lake, YNP, Wyoming, USA - YL17G06_0 | ecosystem: Environmental > Aquatic > Freshwater > Lake > Sediment | place: USA: Wyoming | collected... | reverse complement strand
CCCTAAGGGTTTCCTCCGCTCGGGAGGCATGATATTGGGACAGCTTTTTGCGCCAGTTCAAATATCCAAGCCTTCCGGGGGGAAAGTCGCTTCGTGAAATTTTCCACCGCTCCAGATGCTGGGAGCGGGCGGCCAGGCGCAGGGCCTCGGAGGCATCGGGTTGGAGTTGCAATACCCAGCGCGTCAGTTCCCGGGCATACCACAATTCTCTGGGATGCTCCTGTCCCTTAATTCGTAGAACGTTCGGGTCTTGCGCATTCAAGTGGTCAAAAGCCTGAATGGCTTGTTGAAAGAGATCTTCCGGCATCGCTTCTATTCCTTCTTGAAGAAACCCCTACTATGCTCTGCACAAATTCTCACCCCCAGGACAAATACCCGGAGAAAACCATGCGCCTTAAAGCAATCATGCCTTTCATGCTATTCCTTCTTTTTGGAGGATCCGACACATTTGCCCAGTCTGAAGCCCGATTACTGCGCTTTCCGGCGATTTATGACAATCAAATTGTCTTTAGTTACGCGGGGGACCTTTACGCTGTTTCTGCCTCAGGCGGGACAGCCCGCAAACTGACCAGCGATATTGGGTATGAAATGTTTGCGCGTTTTTCGCCGGATGGCAAGACCATTGCTTTCACCGGCCAATACGATGGAAATACCGAAGTTTATTTGATTCCGGCTGAAGGTGGGATTCCTAAAAGGCTCACGTTCACCGCGACACTGGAGCGGGATGACGTTGCGGATCGCATGGGTCCTAACAATATTGTGATGGGGTGGAAAAATGATCGGCAGATCATTTTTCGTTCCAAGAAGACTCAATTTAATGAGTTCAAAGGGCACTTACTGTTGGCGTCTGTTGAGGGAGGGATTCCGGAAGAGCTGCCGTTGCCTCGAGGCGGATTTTGCTCGTTCTCTCCTGACCAAAATAAACTCGCCTACAACCGGATTTTTCGGGAGTTTCGGACCTGGAAGCGCTATCGGGGCGGTCAGGCAGGCGAGATTTGGATTTATGATTTTCAAACCAAAACGACCACGAACCTGACCAACAATCCGGCCCAGGACATTATCCCGATGTGGAGCGGAAACAAGATCTATTTTCTCTCGGATCGAGATGAAAACAAGCGAATGAATCTCTACGTCTATGATTTAGGAACAAAGAAAACAAAAGTACTGACCCATTTTACCGAATTCGACATCAAGTTCCCATCGCTGGGCAATCAAGCCATTGTTTTTGAGAATGGTGGTTTTGTGTACCGCATGGATCTCTCCAGTGAAAAGCCGGAAAAAGTGCCCATCTTTATTCATGAAGACCGAGTCTGGCAGCGCGGTGGTCTGACTGACGTGAGCAAAGGGATTACCAATTTTGAGATTGCTCCAGATGGTAGCCGTGCGTTATTGGGTTCCCGCGGCGAGATCTTTACGGTCCCGGAAAAGTACGGCAACACCCGAAATCAGACGAACTCTTCCGGAATCCACGAACGGAATTCCAAGTGGTCTCCGGATGGCAAATGGATCGCCTACATCTCAGATGCTACCGGTGATGAAGAGATTTATATCATGCCGCAGGATGGCAGTGGACCTGCCAGGCAGCTTACTCACAAGGGCGATACCTACAAATTCAAGCTCCTCTGGTCACCTGATAGCCAAAAAATCCTCTGGTCTGACAAGAAGCTGCGCCTGCAATTCGTTGATCTAGGAACTGAAAAAGTTACTCTGGTGGCGCAAGCCAAGGCCTGGGAATTCGAAGATTTCAACTGGTCTCCTGACAGCCAGTGGATTGCTTATGCCCAGATCGAAGAGGAAAAACTTCCCACCGTCTATATTTATTCCCTGGAAAAACAGCAGCGGATCGAAGTTACCGATGGCTGGTTCGCTTCAGGGGAGCCGGCCTTTAGTTCCGATGGAAAATATCTATTCTTCGTTTCGAACCGGACTTTCAACCCAACTTATGGCCAGACAGATCGGGACTTCATCTATAACGACTTGCAGAGGATCTATTTCGTGACGCTCGACCGCTCCACGAAATCTCCCTTTGAACCAAAAAGTGATGAAGTGAAGATCACCGAGAATGAATCCAAAGAATCTACCGGAAAGGACAAAAAGAAGGAAGAGGAACAGAAGAAACAAGTGATTGTTAAAGTCGATGAGACAGGCCTTAAGGACCGAATTATTGAATTACCGATCGCTGCATCCTCCTATCGAAACTTGGTGTCCGTGGGCGAGCGACTCTATTACATTCGCAGCGGTAGCAAAGACGAGAAACCCAAACTCCTGCTGTTTGAGCTCGACAAACAAAAAGAATCCGAGCTGGGTGAGGTCAATGGCTTTGAAGTCTCTGCGAACGGAAAGAAGATGATCGTTGGACTGCAAGGGGCATACGCCATCATTGATGTGCCTACCTCCCGCCTGGAGATCAAAGAGCGCTTGAATTTGTCAGACATGAAAATGAATTTGGATCGGTCTGCCGAATGGAAGCAGATCTACAACGAATGCTGGCGCCAGATGAGGGATTTCTTTTACGCGCCGAATATGCACGGAGTGGACTGGGCCGGCGTCCGGAAGACTTATGAGCCTCTCTTAGAACATGTTGGGCACCGGGCTGACCTTGATTACGTGATTGGAGAAATGATTGGCGAGTTGAATGCCGGACATGCTTATGTTGGCGGGGGCGACATGCCCAAGGTGGAGCGGATCAAAATGGGCCTACTAGGGGCCCGTATCGAACGCGACGCGGGTTCAAAATATTACCGAATCAGCAAGATTTTACCGGGCCAAAACTGGGACAAAAAAGTCCGCTCCCCTCTCACGGAAGTTGGCGTTGACGCCCACGAGGGGGATTATATTTTGGCAATAGATGGTAAACCGACCAATACCATGGTTGACTTTTACGAAGCTCTGGTGAACACCGTCGACAAACAGGTACGTCTGAAATTAAATACTCAGGCGAGAGAAGAAGGGAGCCGGGAAGTGGTCGTGATCCCTATCAGTAACGAACGACCTCTTTACTATTACGATTGGGTCGAGAAAAACGTCGAAAAAGTCAGCAAAGCCACGGATGGGAGAGTCGGATACATTCATATCCCCAATATGGGGGTCGAGGGTCTCAACGAATTTGTCAAATATTACTATCCTCAACTTCGGAAAGAAGGATTGATCGTCGATGTCCGTGGCAATGGCGGGGGCAACATCTCTCCGAAGCTGATTGAAAAATTGCGCCGCGAAATCGCTCTATTTGGTGTGGCCCGGAACACGTCCATTGTCTATGACCCCAGCGGGCTGGTCCTCGGTCCGAAAGTCTGTCTTCTCGACGAATTTTCGGCTTCGGACGGAGATATTTTTCCTTACCGCTTTAGATTTCACAAACTGGGAAAACTAATCGGAAAGCGATCATGGGGCGGCGTCGTCGGGATTCGTGGGACGCTTCCGATTGTCGACGGAGGATATTTGAACCGTCCGGAATTTGCGGTTTTTGACCTGTCCGGCAAAGAATGGGTAATCGAAGGCCATGGCGTTGATCCAGACATCGTTGTGGACAACGATCCTGCCAAGGAATATGCCGGAATCGATGAGCAACTCGACAAAGCCATTGCCGTCATTCTGGAGGAGATGAAGAAACAGCCCGTGAAATTGCCTGCTCCTCCACCTTTTCCGGATAAGAGTAGGTAAGAAACCTGCCCATGAGCTGGTCGTTGATAGCCAAAGTAACAAAAGACTGAACCGCCAAGAGCGCCAAGGAAAGAAACAAAGACAGAATGCACTGCCTTTGCACTCTCTTTCAGATTTCACTCTTTTCTGGTCGGTGCCTGCCTAATGATTTTATCTTTGGCAATCTTTGCGTTCTTGGCGTTTCAATCTTCACACTTCATGGACGACAATGAAGCCAATTCGGGCTTAATGTGAATCTTTCGGTTCGGGGAGGGTCAAGGCAACGGCAAGAGCGGGCAAGAAGAGGAAAGACGCATAGAACAGGGCAATGCGAAAACTGCCAACCTTGGAAAAAAGACCGAAAAATACGGTGCCAAAAGCAGCCGCAATTCGTCCAATGTTGTAACAAAACCCCGCTCCAGTTGTGCGCAGGAGAGTCGGGAAAAGCGGAGGCATGTACATCGTAAACAAGCCAAAGACACCTGAACTGAACCCAATCAAAGGCAGCCAGAGAAGAAGAGCCACGTGGTCCCGCGGAACGCTATAAGCACCAAACATGGCCAGAAAAAAACACAGACACAATAACGCAATACTCCTCCGGTATCCGAATAGGCTGGCAATCCATCCCGCAAAAAAATTTCCTCCCATCGAAGCCACGACGACGATGAAGAAAAACTTGCTCACCAGTTGCTCTCGATCATAGACCGTCCAGGTTGCCAATTCCGGAAGATTTCGCACGTGCTGCTGGTTCCAGAACTGGAACGCCCACCAGGCAGTCAAGGAAAGAGAACAGACCAGGATCGTCTTGACAGTAATCGGGAGCACCTCCCCCCGAAAAAGCTCCACAATCGAAGGTTCATGGTGCTGTGCTTTGAGTTTGGCGGCGTGCCACTCTGCCGGCTCAGGAACGGCTCGTCGAATCCAGAACACCAAAAGGGCGGGAAGAATGCCGACGAGAAAAACCCAGCGCGGGTTCTGGCCCGCCATGAGAAAAACGGTGGCGCACGCCAATAAAACGCCGATATTCACGCCAGTCTGAAGCACAGCAGCAATCCAAGGACGCCACTGGCGCGGCCAGGTTTCCGACAAGAGAGCCGACCCAACGGCCCACTCGCCTCCAATTCCTAACGCCGCGAGGAAACGAAAAATTAACAAATGCCACCAAGTCTGAGCAAAAGAAGAGAGGCCGGTAAAAATAGCATAGGTCAGAATCGTCAAGGAAAGTGCCCGGCTTCGTCCGAGGAGATCTCCGATTCGGCCAAAGAAACCGCCTCCCAAAGCCCATCCGATGAGGAAGGCTGCTTGAATCCAGGAACTGTACAGTTTGACCTTGGGGTCCGCGAAGCTATGCACCTGCAGCAACTGCATCACAAACGGGGCCGCCACGAGCGTGTAGAGATGCATGTCCAGTCCATCAAATAACCAGCCGAGCCAGGCTGCTGTGCCGGACTTCCATTGTTGGGAAGAGATTTCACTGAGACTAGTCGCTTCGGGGATCGTGGCCGGACGAGTCTCCTTTTCTACGAGCCTTCGATCTGGAGTCTCTCGCAGGAAATTTTCTGCCTCACGGTCTGCCAAGTGGCCCTCCGGATTAGTGATTTGATGGGACGGCGAGAAGTTCGAGTTGGAACGAGAAAACTAAGATTAGCACAAACTCCCCTTGAATGTTCAATTGATTGGGAATTGAAATGAAACAAATTCAGCAGGCAAGGTCTGCTTCGATTACCTTTCTTGGGCGTCTTTGCATCCTTGGCGTTTGCTTTATTTGGCTTACCCAATAAAGATTGAGCCGCCAAGAGCGCCAAGATAAGCAAAAGGGGAGAATCCCCCCCTTCTTTACACCGGCTTTCAGTTTAGATCCTTCTCATTAAAAAGAATCTCAATCTAGTTTTGGCCTTTATGTTTCTTATCTTGGCGGTCTTTGCGTCATTGGCGTTTCAATATCTCGGCGGCAGGCCTTTGTTTGAGTAGCCTCACGCTTCAGCGCAGGGTTAGTGAGAAACGCCATTCGAGAATTCGTCACGGTATTCTTGGATTCCAACACTGAGTTTGGTTCAGGCCCCGAACTTATCGTACAACCCGGCATTGGCCATCATGTAGCGAATGAGGTTCTTACTTTTGAAGACACCCAGAGAGCCTCGATTCGCGCTGGTTTCCGTGAAGCGTTCCAATTTGTCACTGCCACTCACGGAACTATGAATCATCACAGGTTGCGGATGCCAACTGTGGGACTTCATCGGAACCGGAGTGGAATGATCACCCGTAATGGCCAGCACGGTTGGCCGCTTCTGTAACAGGATGGGCAGGGCCTTGTCCACCTCTTCAATAACGGCAACCTTCTGATCAAATCGTCCGTCTTCCCCCGCCATGTCGGTTCCCTTCACATGAATGAAGAAATAATCGAAGTTGTCGTACTCCGCCAGGTATTTTTCAAACTCCTCCTGAACGGTACCGGTCCCTTCCAGTTTTTTCATTCCGATGAGCTGCGCTAGTCCCTTGTACATGGGATACACCGCAATGGCGCCGGCCTTGAGGCCAAAGCGTTCTTGAAACGAAGGTATTTGGGGAGAATGAGCAATCCCACGGAGGAGAAATCCATTGGCCGGATGTTCTTGGGCAATCAAAGGCAATGCTTTGGCGTAAAAGTCATTTACGATTGCTGCTGCTTCCTTTGCCTTGGCTGATTTCACGGCAGCCTGTACTTTTTTGATCGGTTCTCCTTCACGATGCGGGTCAGAATCCGTCAGTGGTCCTTCGAGACCTTTTCCCCGAAAAACGACGACGAAGCGATGCGATTTCCCCGGCTTGATGATGATCTCCGCGCTACCAACCTTTTTCACTTTCCTCAGTTTTTCGCAGAGTTTCTCATTGACCTCTGTGGGAATCCGACCGGCACGCCGATCGGTCACAATACCCTTTGGGTCAAGAGTACAGAAATTCGCCCGCGCTGCCACATCTCCGGTTTTCAAATGAATGCCAAGCCCAAGCGCTTCGATGACCCCACGACCGACTTCAAACTCGAGCGGATCATAACCAAACAACCCCAGGTGCCCGGGACCGCTTCCGGGAGTGATTCCAGGAGCCACGGGAATCATGCGCCCCATGGCGGCAGCCTTGGCAAGCTGATCCAATTGTGGAGTTCGTGCCGCCTCAAGCGGAGTCAAGTAATTCGTACCCGGAGTAGCAATGTCCCCCACCCCATCCAGAACTAATAAGACCAACTTGGCGTGGGGCGGATTGGGAACCCGCAATGATTGATAGACATTTTCAATATTCATAAGCCTCCTGATTGAAGAGAACCAATGATCATAACCTTACCAGTTTAATCTAACTCAAACACTGAAACGCATAAAATACACCGTCGATTGACCCGGGAGATTCTAGGTCGGCAGAAGAGCAGCTCTTCAGGGTGTGTCAGCACGTTCCCATTCTTCGATTTGAATTCGCTGCCCCTCCGTGTAAAATGACCACGCTTTCATCAGAAGGTTTTGCGGGCCGAGAGGGCCTCCGAAACTTCAATGGGTCGCTATGAAGAAACTACTTGCCGCTAATCGAAGTGAAATTGCCATCCGCATCATGCGGGCCTCCACCGAATTGGGTCTGAGAACGGTCGCCATCTTCTCGGAAGAAGACCGGCTGGGACTGCATCGTTTCAAGGCAGATGAAGCCTACCTTGTCGGGAAAGGCAAAGGACCGATCCAAGCTTACCTGGATATCGATGGGATCGTGGCGATTGCATTGGAAACGCAAGTCGATGCCATCCACCCAGGCTATGGCTTTCTCTCTGAGAATCCCGCTTTTGCCAGGGCTTGTCAGAAAGCCGGAATCACGTTCATTGGGCCGGAGCCCGAGTTGCTCGAACTTCTCGGGGACAAGGTGGCGGCGCGTCGCTTGGCAGAAAAGGCCGGAGTCCCGGTAGTCCCCGGAACGCTCCAAGCCGTACATGGGTTTGAGGCCGCTAAGAAGGCTGCCCGGTCGATCGGTTATCCGCTCATCATTAAGGCCGCTTTTGGAGGTGGTGGCCGAGGGATGCGCGTCGTCCGAAACGCAGGGGAGCTAGAGCCCCTGCTGGAAGAGGCCCGACGGGAAGCCGAAGGCGCTTTTGGCGACGGTTCCATTTTCCTCGAGCGCTTTGTTCAGCGGGCCAAACATATTGAAGTCCAAATTTTAGCGGACCAGCATGGTCACGTGCAGCATCTCTACGAACGGGATTGCTCGGTTCAGCGCCGGCATCAGAAAATAGTCGAAGTCGCTCCGGGAGTCGGTGTCTCTCCAAAATTGAGAAAGCAACTTTGCGAAGCAGCCGTGGCTCTGGCTAAGGAGGCTCGCTATTCTAACGCCGGGACGGTTGAATTCCTGGTAGACACCGATTCAGAAGAATGGTTTTTCATCGAGGTGAACCCTCGCATCCAGGTAGAACATACCGTAACCGAAATGGTTACGGGGGTCGATTTGGTTCGCTCGCAAATCTTAATTGCACAAGGTCATCGTCTGCATGAGGCCCCCCTGTCTCTGCCGAAACAAAAGGATCTTCCCCTTCACGGTTTCGCCTTGCAGTGCCGGATCACGACAGAGGACCCTGAGAATAGTTTTTCTCCGGACTACGGGAAGATTACGACCTATCGTTCCCCCGCCGGATTTGGCATTCGCCTGGACGGTGGGACAGCCTACGGCGGAGCCATCCTGACCCCTTATTACGATTCCTTGCTCGTCAAAGTAACAGCCTGGGGAATCAGCCTCGTCGAGGCCTGCCAACGTATGGACCGGGCTCTCCGTGAGTTTCGTATCCGAGGGGTCAAGACAAACATTCCCTTCCTGGAGAATGTAGTGCATAACGAGGTCTTCCAGGCAGGCCGCTCGACCACCACATTCCTCGACGAGACCCCAGATCTCTTTCGTTTTATCCGGCGAAAGGATCGGGCGACCCGGCTGTTGAATTACTTGGGCGACGTGATTATCAACGGCAATCCTGAGGTCATAGGGAAAAAGTGGCCTGAAGGATATGGAGCGGGGTCCAGTTCCGTGAACAGTGAGCCCATTCTCCTCCCTGAATTGTCTTTTCCAAAGGGCCAAGCGCCCCCTCCGGGCACACGCCAACTTCTCCAGGAACTTGGCCCCAAGGGATTTGCCGAGTGGGTTCGAAAACAACGGCGATTATTGGTCACCGATACCACGTTTCGTGATGCTCACCAGTCGTTGCTGGCAACCCGCGTCCGATCGCTGGATATGCTTCGCGTGGCCGAAGCCGTGGCACATCAACTCCCCAATCTTTTCAGTCTGGAAATGTGGGGCGGAGCCACTTTTGATACCAGCATGCGTTTCCTGTTGGAAGACCCCTGGCAACGATTGCAACAGTTGCGAGAACTGATTCCCAATATTTGTTTTCAAATGCTCCTTCGGGGAGCCAACGCCGTGGGTTACACGAGTTACCCGGACAATGTAGTCGCCGAATTTGTCCAAGAATCAGCCCGCCAAGGAATCGATATTTTCAGGATCTTTGATTCCTTAAACTCCGTTGAAAATATGCGTACCGCGATCGACGCAGTGCTCGATACCAAGGCGATTTGTGAGCCGGCCATCTGCTACACGGGAGACCTCCTCGATCCCAACCGGCCGAAACACTCGTTGAAGTATTACGTCAAAATGGCCAGGCAGTTGGAGAAGTGGGGGGCTCACATTCTCGGAATCAAAGATATGGCCGGTTTGTGCAAGCCCTATGCGGCTTTCCAGCTCGTGAAAGCCTTGCGGGAGGAAATTGAAATTCCCATTCACTTTCATACCCACGATACCAGTGGCATCAATGCCGCCTCTATTCTCAAGGCTTCTGAAGCCGGCGTCGACATTGCCGATGCGGCTATTTCGTCAATGAGTGGGCAAACCAGTCAGCCCAATCTGAATTCTCTCATTGAGGCCTTGAGACATACCCCGCGCGACACCGGTTTAGATATCAAGACCCTCAACGAGTGTTCTGAATATTGGGAAAAGGCCCGAACCTATTATCTCCCTTTCGATGGTGGGCCAAAGTCTGGCGATGCTAGAGTTTACTTGCACGAGATCCCAGGCGGTCAATACACGAATCTTCGTGAGCAGGCGGCAGCGATGGGACTCGGACACCGATGGGCCGAGGTTGAGCAGACTTATGCAGAAGTCAATCTGCTGTTCGGAGATATCGTGAAGGTCACCCCTTCCAGCAAAGTCGTGGGGGATATGACGATGTTTCTTCTAACTAAGGGGATGCGCGCGGCAGATATCTTGAACCTGGACCATCATCACGACTTATCCATTCCTAATTCAGTCATTGACATGTTTTCCGGCTCCTTGGGAACTCCACCGGGCGGCTGGCCACGCCAGTTGCAGAAGATCATCCTGAGAGGCGCTGAACCCAAGAAGGGTCGGCCGGGAGCGGATTTGCCCGATGTAGATTTCGAGGAAACCCGGGTTGTCCTGGAAAGAAAAGTGGGTCGTTCAGTCCGGCATGACGAAATCTTGAGCTACTTAATGTATCCTGAAGTCTTTCTCAAATACGCCAAGCAGCGGCATAGCTTTGGAGACGTGAGCGTATTGCCCACCCCCCAGTTTTTTTATGGAATGCGCTCTGGAGAGGAAATCACTGTGAATTTGGAGCCAGGGAAGACCCTGGTGATCAAATTTCTTACGGTAGGAGAACCTCATCCCGATGGGAATAGGACTGTCTTCTTCGAACTGAACGGTCAACCCAGAGAAGTGGTCATTCGCGATAAAACGCTTCGCGCTGCCGCCCCCGCTCATCCCAAGATCAATCCCGCCGAGCCCGGTCATATTGGCTCCCCTTCCCCGGGAATCATCACCAGTGTCTTCGTCCAGCTCAATCAGAGGGTCAAACGGGGAGATAAGTGTCTGGCTTTGGAAGCGATGAAGATGCAAAGCACGCTTTATGCTCCCATCTCCGGTCGTATCAGCCATCTCCTTGTCGAGTCCGGGCAAAGAGTGGATGTCAAAGATTTGTTGCTCGTGATCGAAAACGAATAGGTCGCCGCATCGAATTTGTTTTCTTGTCTTCAGTCACCCCCCTACTCCCCTGAAAGTGTGAAAGAATTGGAAAACACCGCGTGAGGTTCAGGCTTTGAGAAAGCCGGAAGCCTACAATGATTTCAAAGGGCTTACCATTATGTTGTAGGCCGGGTCCCCCGACGCGGCGGAATCTTTTCACACCTTCCCTTCCTTTAGACCCCTGTTGAGAGAATCGCCAGGAACGCAAAGACCGCCAAGAATCAATGCATTAGAGCCAATACCTGGCTGAGATTGTTTTTGGATGAATAGGATTGAATTGCGTTGGAGATGAGTTTCAGTTGCTTTCCTTGGCGTCCTTGGCGGCCCCTATTTTTGTTGAGCCAAACAAATGAAAGAAATGCATAGGCCGCCATGTCCTCCGAGAAAACACTTGACTTTTGATTCATATTTCTACAATAATCGAAATATGAAAACGAAGGATCGACGCACCAATTACTACGCAGAGCTTTTTAAGGCCCTCGGTTCCGCCCCGCGATTACAGATCGTTCGACTGTTGGTGACCTGCGGGGAAATGGGATGTTGTGTCGGTGATATTCAAAAGGGGGTCGGGGGAGCCAATTCGACTCTCTCTCATCACCTGCAGACACTTCAACAACAAGGATTGATTCATTCCCGTAAGGAGGCCCAGTGGATTTATTACTCGTTGAATTTTGCAACTGTGAATGAACTGCTTCATTTTCTGATGGAGGATTGCTGTAGCCGGAATCGTCCGTTAGTCACGATTCAGAACGGACAGCTTGACTCATAATTTTTGTCATTATTATTTCTACTATTATAGAAATAAAGGAGAGGACCATGCCGGGAAAAAGCAGGACAAAAATTCAGTTAGAAAGCCAGCGAGAGATTGGGCAGATAGGCGGAAATCTTGGGGCTTCCGACATCAAAACCATGGTTCAAGAAAGATATGGCGAGGCAGCATTGCGAGTCCGTTCCAAGAAAGGCGGTTGCTGTGGAACGTCTTCCAGCTTAATCCAGAAGGACCCCATCACGTCGGACCTTTATGAAGAGCAGCAAGTCCGCGAAATACCCGAAGAAGCGTTGCAGGCCTCGTTAGGATGTGGAAACCCGACGGCCTTGGCCAGTCTGAGCCCCGGAGAAACCGTATTGGACCTGGGATCCGGGGGAGGGATCGATGTTTTGCTTTCGGCCAAACGGGTGGGGCCTACAGGCAAAGCCTTTGGCTTGGATATGACCGATCCGATGCTCGAACTGGCACGGGAGAATCAACGCAAGTCGGGTCTCACAAACGTCGAATTCTTGAAGGGGGACATTGAGAATATCCCCCTTCCCGATCATTCGGTGGATGTCATCATTTCCAACTGCGTGATTAATCTGGCCGCTGACAAAAATCGAGTGCTCCGGGAAGCGTTTCGCGTCCTGAGGCCAGGGGGGCGGCTGGCCGTATCGGATGTGGTGGTCAGAGGTGAAGTCCCCCCAGCGATTCGTCGAAATATAGAGCTCTGGATTGGTTGCGTGGCCGGCGCGCTTCAAGAGTCAGAATATCTGGAGAAACTCACCCAGGCAGGGTTTGAGGACATTCAAGTACAGCCAACTCGCATCTACCAAGGGGAAGATGCAAGGGATTTCCTGACCGATTCCGGCTTGGATTTGGAAACTCTGGCTCCGGAGGTCGATGGGAAATTCATGAGCGCATTCATCCGAGCGAAAAAACCCGTAACGGCATGATCATTGGAGGGGGTAACGAGGGTGGAGAGTATTTGCGATTGGTTATTGAGAATCTGCTATTTTCTATTTGGAATTTTTCATTGTTCATTTCCCAATTATCATTTATTCAATGAAGCGAAAAGATAAATGAACAAAGTCCAATGGAAAATGAAACCTTCGACAAATAACCAATAACAAATTCCCTCCCCTTTTGTCCTCTGTAGCTCTCCCTAATCAATTGACTCGTTTCTCGCGTCCTTCCCAAAAGGGCTGACGTAGTTCCCGCTTCAGAATTTTTCCGGTCCCTCCTTTGGGTAACGAATCTCTGAAATGCACGGCTTTGGGGCACTTGAAATGAGCGAGTCGGGTACGTGTGAAATCAATGATCTCTTGCTCGGTCAACTGGGTCTCCAATTTTGGCACGACAATGGCAATTGGCAACTCTCCCCAGCGGTCGTCCGGGATCCCAATGATCGCGCACTCCAGAACGGCTGGATGGCTATAGATGACGTTTTCAACTTCCGCCGAGGAGATATTTTCCCCGCCGGAGATGATAATGTCCTTACTGCGATCTACAATCCGCAGAGATCCTTCACTATCAACAGTTGCCAGGTCTCCGGTGTAAAACCAGTCGTCCCGAATGGCGTCTCGAGTGGCTTGCGGGTCTTTGAAATATTCACTCATCACGACGTTGCTGCGGACAATCACTTCTCCAATCTCTTCATCGTTAGGGGCTACCTCCTGACCTTCGGAATTGACCACGCGGATCTCGGCAACAATCGTCTCCCTTCCTGGCCTCGCTTGGGCATTGAGCCGTCGAATCGGATCCCCTGTTTTCATGGTGTCACTCGGTAGCCCCAGAGAAATCACCGGAGAGGTTTCGGTAAGCCCATATCCGGCAATGGCCTGACATTTGAACTTCTCTTCAATTCCTTGGATCAAAGTCAATGAAGCGGGTGCTCCTCCGAGGATGGCCATTTGAAGGCTACTGAGATCATAGTGGACCCTCTCCGCGGCATGAATCAAAGCGGTGAAAACGGTCGGGACGGCGAAGATTCGACTGACCCTTTCTTCTTGAATAAGCCGGAATATTTCTTGAGGAGTGATTTTCCGAGTCATGACGTGCTTACCACCTACCGCCATCAGAAAGTGAGGTGAGCCCCATCCGTTCACGTGAAATAACGGGACAACATGCAGGAGGACATCACGGTCGGAGAAATGCAGAGAGGCTAGAATCCCAAGGGCATGGAGATAAAGCGACCGATGACTCAGCACGACTCCTTTGGGACGTCCTGTTGTACCGGAAGTATAGAAAAGTTCAGCGGGAGCGTTTTCGTCAGCGACCGGCTCAAAAAATGTGTTTCCCCCTGCCGCGGCAAGCAAAGCTTCATACTCTTGAAAATTTCCGGGGACTGTCTGAATTGGCTCAATCTCGACGAACTTTTTCACCCTATTCAGTCGCGGTTGTAACTTTTGGATCAAGAGACGGAAGTCGGAGTGGTAAAAAACAATTTGCGACTCGGAATGGTTGAGGATAAATTCAATTTCTTCGCCGGCCAGGCGGACATTAATCGGATTGAGGATGGCTCCAGCTTGGATGACCCCATAGTAGGCTTCCAACAGGTGGTGGGTATTATTTGAGATAAATGAAACGACATCGGCTTTCCGAATACCCATAGAATGCAGCCCCGTGGCAAGTCTATTGACACGATCCCCAAATTCCGAATAGGTAAATCGCTTCGAGCCATCAACAACTCCTATCTTTTGAGGATAGAGGTGGGTTGCACGACGGCGGAATTCCAATGGGGTCAAAGGAACAA
>Ga0315278_10003419_pt1 | contig 14177 bp, 13 predicted proteins | sample YL17G06_0_MG_FD_203880 | JGI IMG/M metagenome (GOLD analysis project Ga0315278, IMG submission 203880) | Sediment microbial communities from Yellowstone Lake, YNP, Wyoming, USA - YL17G06_0 | ecosystem: Environmental > Aquatic > Freshwater > Lake > Sediment | place: USA: Wyoming | collected... | reverse complement strand
AAAGTAAAATTCAGAATAAAAAGACAGGTTTATTAAAATCTGTTTTCTTTAAATAATATGGAAAAACGTTAAGATCGAAACTGACTACTTCTCTCTTAGGCAATAAAGTGAAACGGATAACAGGTATATCATACATAAAACAAGAATTGACATCCCAATATTTATGCTGCTGATGTCGCTTACCCATCCGATTAAAAGAGGAATTACAGCACCTCCTGAGATTGCCATCATCATTAGACCTGATATCTCATTACTGCGTGTGGGATATTTTTCTATTGCTATTGAAAATACTAGCGGCCAGATATTTGCAACTGCCAGTCCGATAAGGAAGACGAGTCCCAGGGCTATGACAGGTGAAGAGATGAGCAGGATGGCAACCAAACATAATATTCCGAGTATTGATGTCCACATAAAAAGTTTACGTGAAGATATCCTTGTAAGTAAAATAGCACCTGCAAAGGTTCCAATCATACGGCCGGCGAAATAGTAACTCCTGCCCGATTCAGCAGCTGTCTGATCAATACCAAAGTGTTTGATCAGGAACTGTCCGGAATTGGAGTTGAATCCGACATCGATACCTACTACCAGAAAAATTGATAAAACCATCATAAGGACAAAAACTGTACCCAATAGTTTAAATGAAGAGGCAAAAGTAGCCTTGATCTTTGCCTGCTTTTGCTCGTCTATTTTTACAGAACCCAACCATAGAGCTGAAAGTATTGAAACAACTCCGAATACAAGAAATAACAGTTTCCAATCGCCGAACCATGCAGCAAGACCCGCAGCCAGCGGAGGTCCTATCATTGAGCCGATAGACTTTACAAATTGAGAAAAACTAAGGAAACTCGATGTCCTGTTTCCCGGAACAACATCGACCAGAAGTGGATTAGCCGATACCTGGACGATTGTGTTTCCTATTCCCAGCAGGGCAAAACCTACAAGCACCATCCCGAAAGTATAAAAGAAATAAGGTACCAGTAAACCTAATGCTGTTACTCCCATTCCTATATTCAGCATGAACCGTTTGCCCATACGCGACTGCATTACTCCTACCGGAACAGAGAGTAGAAGAAACCAGAGAAAAGCTGCAGATGGGATCAGTTGTGCAAGAGTGGCACTCAGGTTCATGTCTTTACTTACACGGTCAACCCCAATACCTACGAGGTCAACAAAGCTCATGACAAAAAATGCCATGAGGACAGGGAGTATTTTTGTAATGTTTACTTTTGTGTTCATAATAAATTAGTTTTGGGTTTATGGTTCTCAATATGCATTGGTTTTCCTTAAGCCTTAAATATTCGGGCGGAAGGCAGAAGGCAGAGGGCTGAAGGGTTATTTATACAAATTTGTTTCACATTAACGGAAGTGCATGTTGTACTGATTTCCAGAAATCATCATCAAGCAGGTATGCGCTTCCCAAGAGGGCAGCATCCTCTTTCAGTTCTGATAGGGCTACTTTGCAATTACAATTCTCTTTTTTCAATCTGTTTTCAAAAATATCTCCAAAAAGGTGGTAAGCATACGATATGTTTCCTCCAATAACAATAATTTCAGCTTTGAACTTCTTAAGCCATGGAACAAGGAACAGCCCAAGTTTATCTCCAAAATCAGTAAAGAGATCTGATACTATCTTGTCGGAGACGGCCAATGCTGCAACCTCTTTTACCCCACTCAACTCTTTTCCTGTGATACTTTTATATCTGCCAAGTAACCCACGGGTTGAAAAATAATCGTCAGCAATTCCATCTCTATATGGCAGGTGATAAATACAACCCAGCTTAGGTACATCCGGACCATCCACAATCGGGATACGGTTACTGATAAATGCAGATCCGAAGCCTGTACCAAGTGTGATTGAGAGTGAACGGTTTGCCTTTGTCGCACTACCTGCCCATGCCTCTCCAACGGCGAAAGATGAAGCATCATTCATAAATCTGATTAGAAAGCCTTCCGGAACATCCAGACTACTTGAAATGGCATTGGTTACATTGAAACCGTAAAGATTCTCATATTTTGCAACACCCCGGATATAACAAATTCCTTTGACATAATCGAATGGCCCCGGCATCGCAAAGCCAATTCCTTTTACTTTTTCAATAGACACTTTCGCTAAAGCACCTGAAAGTGCTTCTGCCCAAACAGCAATTATCGCACTGGCCTGAGCCTTGTTATTAACTGCTCTTTCAATTAATGTTTCCCTGAGGATTTTCCCCGAAACAAGATCAACGGCGGCACAACTGATATGACTTCCCCCTATATCAGTACCTATTGCAATGTTTTTCTTCATAGAAAAAATATAATATAATAATAAGGTGAAAAGAACTACAAAAACTGCCGTTGAAAATATCTAATTTTGTTATCAATGCAAAATAAAATCTTATTATAAAAGAATATTTCTTACTTTTATTCTCTCAAAATAATTAATACTAAAAATAACACACCATGCCAAAAGTAACAAAAGAAGATGCGCTTCTCTACCATAGCAGAGGCCGCAAAGGTAAAGTGGAGGTCATCCCTACAAAACCATATAGTACACAATATGATCTGAGCCTGGCTTATACACCGGGAGTTGCTTATCCCTGTCTGGAGATTGAAAAAAATCCTGAAGACGCATATTTGTATACTGCAAAAGGCAACCTTGTCGCAGTGATTTCCAACGGCACAGCTGTTCTCGGACTGGGAGATATTGGTACACTTGCCGGTAAACCAGTAATGGAAGGTAAAGGTCTTCTCTTTAAAGTTTTTGCTGATGTTGATGTTTTTGATATTGAGGTTGATGAGAAAGATCCCGGGAAATTGATAGAATTTTGCAAACAAATTGCGCCCACCTTTGGAGGAATAAATCTTGAAGACATTAAAGCTCCCGAATGTTTCGAGGTTGAAGAGAGACTGAAAGAGATGCTCGATATTCCGGTCTTCCATGACGATCAGCATGGTACGGCAATCATCTCCGCGGCAGGCCTCATAAACGCACTTGAGATAACCGGAAAGAAGATTGAGGAAATAAAAGTAGTTGTAAACGGAGCCGGCGCCAGCGCTATTTCATGCACAAAACTATATGTCGCACTGGGAGTTAAGAAAGAGAACGTTGTTATGGTCGATAGCAAGGGAGTTGTCAACATACAACGGAAGGACCTTAATAAATACAAGCAGCTATTTGCAACAAAAAGAGAGATCAACACACTTGCAGAAGCAGTAAAAGGATCCGATATGTTTCTCGGTTTGTCGGTTGCAAATGTGATGTCGAAGGAGATGCTGTCGTCGATGGCAAAAAATCCGATTGTCTTTGCAATGGCAAATCCGAATCCCGAAATATCATACGAAGATGCAATGTCGACAAGGAATGACCTTATTTTTGCAACGGGCAGATCAGATTATCCGAATCAGATCAACAATGTATTAGGGTTCCCTTTCATTTTCAGAGGGGCACTGGATGTTAGGTCCTCAGTAATTAATGAGGAGATGAAACTTGCTGCATCAAAAGCACTTGCTGAATTGGCCAAGAAACCCGTTCCTCCTGAAGTTGCCAAAGCTTATAATGTTGAAAAGATTGTTTTTGGAAAAGATTATATTATTCCAAAACCACTTGATCCGCGTCTGCTTTCCAGTGTTGCTTCTGCTGTGGCAAAAGCTGCAATGGATACCGGTGTGGCTAAATACCCGATCAAAGACTGGGATGCATATAAGAAAAGTCTCGACAGAAGGCTCAGTGAACACATTAAAAAGATAGGTGAAATAAGCGGGGTATAATTAAAATTTCTGTGCTATGTTTTTCCTGTTGGTAACTTGCCGTCCGATCTTTTTCTCAAACATAGAAACAATAAGGTCAGCTATCTCCTGAATGGTGAAGGAGCTGCGGTTTATTGTCGTATCGAACAGGTAATCAATATTCAGAGGTTTCTTATCGAGGAATGCCTGGATCAGGTTGAATCTTTTTTCGTCGGTATCTACAACATACTCTTCGGCAGTTTCAATATTCATCTCTTTCTTTTTCATCACATTATCAACCCTCCAGTAAAATGGTGCAATTAGCCGGATATGAAGAGCATCGGGAATTTCATGGGCGATTGAGACACCACCTCTTCCAACCAGAACAATATATCCCTCTTTACACATCGACAGAACAACATCCTTAATAGCTTTTTTTACTCTCAGATCACTCACAAAACCACCAGAGAAAGCCATTATCATCTCTGAAATATTGGATAATTCAATCCCTTTATAGAAATTTTCAACACGCTGACTATCTGTATTCAACTCCTTTGCTATGGCATAAATAATATCCTTATCGACCCATCTCCATTTTGTTATACCATATTTATGGTTAAGGTCATCAACCAGAATAGTCGCTACCTGGCGGGCATCACATCCTGTCAATCGTGAAAGTGTAATTACAGGACCATCATCAGCAGGAGGCTTATTGAGTATAGACTCTCTGTACCGACCATCAAAATAATCAAAAAACTTTTCCATTTGATTTATTTCCTTTCATGGCTATTTAATTATGATACTGAAATTAAAATTGCATAACGCCTTATAAATGAATTACTTATCCCGTTAAAGTAACGGATGAGATATGTAGAATCTCAGAGCAATTCCTCGGGAATTATTAACGATAGAAATTACAAAAAAAAAATGAATCGAGAAAATTTTTTTTCGCGATGCTCTTTGCAATAAATATAATAGTATTTTTGTCGGCAATAGTTCAAAAACAATGCAATGTGGTCCGATTTTTGAAGAACAAAAGATTAATTGGCTATTAATGAAATCATTTCTGGAAAAAATAATTCTCATTACATTAACGGTCTTGTTTATAATAGGATGCAAAAAGAATTATATTATCAGCGATAAGCAGGCGATCCTGTTCCAGTTAGAATATGTTAATTATGCCTGGGGTTATCAGCACAAAGGCTTTATTATCGACAATGAGGGAAATGTTCTGACATATAGTAATCCGGAAGATTGGAATTTTCCTGACAATAACTTTACGCTTAATGAAAGCCAGGTTGCTGATAACATTAATAAATGCTTTCAAACTAGTAAGAAAATCCCAAAAGAAGAGCTTCATAAATATACAAATTACATTAAAAACATCGCTTCGAGTAAAATAACTGCATTAAAAAATGTTGCCGCTGATGCAGGATCATTGGAGTTCATCTGTTACCAGTTTTCGGAGAGCACTGGAACTTATAAAGGCTCCCTTATTAAAATGGAAGGTGATTTTACCTGCGAGAACCTGAATTTCTATTCCAAAAAAGTTGTTGCATGGATGAAAGATATCAACAATAACTTATCCGGAAATTAAACCATCTACCATCTCTGAGGTACTTACCGACAGACAAATAAAAGCAGAAAACAAAATTTATTTTTGAGTTTTCTACAGTTTTTATTGTATCTTTACTTTATGCAAAACATTTTTCTCCATAATAATTTAAACTATTCGTTATGATTGCAAACATTTTTTCCAGGCCTGAACTTTTTTGGTTCATTGTTGGACTGGGTCTGTTTCTGCTTGAATTGGTCATTCCCGGATTCTTCATTTTTTTCTTTGGCCTCGGAGCATGGATTACTGCCTTGGTTTGCCTGATTGCTGAACCCGGAACCAATCTGCAAATAATAATTTTCGCAGTTATATCAGTTCTTTCTCTCATCGCCCTTAGAAGAATTATTCAGAAAAAATTCTTTTACAGCAAGGGAAACCAGTCTGAAGAGGTTGAAGATGAGTTTACAGGAAAAGGGGCTCTGGCTACAACCAATATTGGTCCTGACAAGAATGGGAAAGTCGAATTCAAAGGCACAACCTGGAAAGCTGAATCTAAATCGGAAATTAAAGAAGGACAAACAGTTATCATTATTGAAAAAGAGAATTTTACACTATTAGTTGAACCTAAAAAATAATTAAAATGGAAGGATCTAGCACTACTTTTATTCTTGTGGGGGTAATCTTTTTAGGATTTATCCTGATTGCATCGATGATTAAAATTGTTCCCCAGAGAACAGCAATAATCGTTGAGAGACTTGGAAAATACAGGGCAACCTTTACAGCGGGTTTCCAGATACTTATCCCTTTTATTGATAAAGTAAGATACAGACACACGCTTAAAGAACAGGCAATTGATGTCGCACCACAGATATGTATCACACGCGATAATATCGCAGTTGAGGTTGACGGTATCCTCTACCTTCAGGTTCTGGACCCTCAAAAAGCTTCGTATGGAATTGATAATTACAGATTTGCTTCTATACAGATAGCTCAGACAACAATGAGGAGCGTAATAGGCAAACTGGAACTTGACAGAACATTTGAAGAACGTGAAACTATTAACGTTTCGATTGTTGAAGCTGTTGACAAAGCCAGTGAGCCATGGGGTGTAAAGGTATCGCGTTACGAAGTTAAAAATATTTCGCCCCCTCAGAGCATTAAAGATGCAATGGAAAAACAGATGAGGGCTGAAAGGGAGAAAAGAGCGGTAATTGCCGAATCGGAAGGAACAAAACAGGCTAAGATAAATAATGCAGAAGGGGACAAGCAGGAACTTATCAAAAAATCAGAGGGGGAAATGCAGAAGCGTATCAATGAAGCCACAGGCCGAGCATCGGAGATCGAACAACTTGCAAAGGCAACTGCGAATGGTTTGAGGGCTATTTCACTTGCAATATCAGAAGAAAACGGATTAAATGCCGTTAACCTGAGGATCGCTGAGCAATATCTTATGGCGTTTGGAAATCTTGCTAAGACTAATAACACTTTAATAATCCCGTCGAATCTTACTGACATTGCAGGAGTTATTGCAACTGCCACTTCGGTGTTTAATGAGACAAAGGATAAGAAGGCGAAATAGACGAGATTCTCGAACTCTCCCCCTTAGCCACTCCTGCCAGACTGGCTCTTTCCCTAAAATAGCCCACCGGGCTATTTTTTAACGGTCGGCCCCATGCTCGGTCCTGTTGATGATCTCATTCTGAAGATCTTCACCAAGATCGTTGAAATAATCACTATAACCTGCCACCCTCACAATAAGATCACGGTATAATTCGGGATGCTTCTGTGCATCCTTCAGAGTTTCTGCATTCACCACATTAAACTGGATATGATGTCCTTTGAGACTGAAATAGCTTCTTATCAATGCTGTCAGGCAATCATAACTATCTTCATCTTCAAAAAACTGTGGCGAGAATTTCTGATTAAGAAGTGTACCTCCGGTACGAAAGTGATCGATTTTTGAAGCTGACTTTATGACCGAAGTCGGACCGTTTTTGTCAACACCCTGGCTTGGTGAAATACCTTCAGAAAGTGGCTTATGTGCTTTCCGTCCATCAGGAGTTGCTCCGATAACACTTCCAAAATAAATATGGGATGTTGTTGGTAACATATTAATTCTGTGGATTCCCCCTCTTGAAGTTGGCCGGCCATTTACTGCATCATAATAGATCTCAAAAACATCTGCAGCCTGCTGATCAGCATAATCATCGTCGTTGCCATATTTCGGAGTGTTATATATCATCTCATACTGAACCTGTTCATATCCGGTAAAATCGACATCTAGCGCTTTTATTAATTCTTCCCAGGTATACTTCTTATTATCATAAATATTATATCGGATTGATGTCAGCATATCGGTGATACTTCCAAGACCAACCCCCTGTATATATGATGTATTATATCGTGCACCTCCACAATTATAGTCTTTGCCATTGGCAATACAATCTTCAACAAGCAACGATAAAAACGGGACAGGCAGCCAGTTGGCAAATGTCTTCTCAATTACATTATTACCTCTTATCTTAATGTCAATAAAGTAATTTACCTGTAACTTATAAGCTTCCATAAGATCTTCAAAACTTTTATACTCATTAGCATAACCGGTTTCGAGTCCAACAAGTTTGTTTGTCCTTTTATCAAATCCGTTATTCAATGTCAGCTCCAGAACTTTTGACAGGTTGAAATAACCTGTCAGCCAATATGCTTCTGTTCCGAAAGCTCCGGTCTCAACACAGCCTGAAGCACCACCATTCCGGGCATCCACGATATTTTTCCCCTGCCTCAGCATCTCCTGGATTATTGCATCCGTATTAAAGCATGATGGTTGTCCGAAGCCGGTTCTGATAATATCAAGGGCTTTGTGTATGAACCTGTCGGGGCTTTTTTTGCTTATCTGCACCATTGAACCGGGCTGAATTATCCGCATCTCCTTAATAACATCAAGAAGAATATAGGACATCTCATTTACTGCGTCTGTACCATCGGGTTTGACACCCCCGAGATTGATCAGGCAGAAGTCGGTGTAGGTATTGCTTTCACTGGCTGTAACACCCATCTTTGGCGGTGAAGGGTGGTTATTAAACTTTACCCAGAAACAACCGAGAAGTTCATACAATTCATCCATAGAAAGGGAACCAGTCTCCTTTTCCTTTTTATAGACCGGATAAAGATGCTGGTCAAGTCTGCCCGGATTGAATGAGTCCCATGGATTTAGTTCTGTTATAACACCCAGATGAATGAACCAGTAATGCTGAAGCATCTCATGAACGGTTTCAGGGGCATTTGCAGGAACCTTCCGGCACACAGCAGCCATCTTTATAAACTCGTCAATCCTTTCAGAATTCTTTTCACTTGCAACAAGTTTTTCCAGCTCATCAGCATGTCGGTTCGCATACATTATTATTGCATCGCAGGCTATATCCATTGCTTTAAGCTCTTCTTGCTTTTCAGAAGCTTGCATGTCTTTATTAAAATCTAGAGCTGAAACGGATTCTTTTATTTCTTCCTTTAATTTAAGAAATCCTGTCCTGAACATCTTGTAACCCAATACTGTATGCCCCGGGGCACGCTGCTCCTGGAATTCAGTGAAAAGTCCGGCAATATAAGCATTGATCCATTCAGGAGTCATAAGGCTCATTATCCTGTCGCGGTTACTCTTCCCTTTCCAGAAAGGGATAATCTCTTTCTCATAAATGTTCTTTACTTCCTCATCTACTCTGAAGAATACCTTTTCCCTTGAATTGAGTATCTCAAGATCCTTCATGGAATGAAGGCTTATCTCAGGGTAAGTAGGCGTCTCTTTGGGAGCAGGTCCCCTCTCTCCCACTATCAGTTCACCTCCATTGATACATATCTTCTTATTTTTCAGAAGATATTCGAAGGCTTTTGCCCTTTTCACCGGAGCTGACAACTCACGTGCTTTATCACTCTTGTAGAACTGAGTCATCAATAACGCTCTTTCAGCACTGATTTTTTCGACCGCATTCAGGCTCTGTTCTCTTAATTGTTGAACTCTTATTGATATTTTCATTCCACACTTAATTATTATCTTAAACTTACTTTTATGGTAGTTTGTTTATCCGCCAATTTTAATTTTAACTCCTGCTTCAATGAAAAATTCTTTAAGTTCCTGCATCTTTTCTTTTGCAGGTGGTTCCACCCCTTCCATTCTGTAAGGAAGGTTAAATTTCTTATATTTTGATGACCCTATTTTATGGTAAGGCAGCAGGTGAATCTTTTTAAGTGACTTGGTTTTAGTTGATATAAGAAATTTTTTCAGTTTCTCCCAATGATCAGGATCATCATTAAAACCAGGAATGACAGGAACTCTTACCATTACATCTGTGTCACTTTCAAGCAGAAGCCGGTAAATATCAAGTATCACGATATTGGAAACCCCTGTGAATTCAAGATGTCTGACTTCATCCAGGTGCTTTATGTCGAAGAGGAAAAGGTCAGTAAAGGGAATAATAGATTTATAGTTTTCAGCAGATGAATATCCTGAGGTATCTACTGCTGTGTGATAACCATTTTCTTTACACGCCTTTAAAGCTTGAAGCAGAAATTCAAACTGAATCATTGGTTCACCCCCTGAGAAAGTTATACCGCCTTTTGACTGATTTATGAAAACTCTCTCCTTTTCAAGTATCTCAAGAATATTTTCAACTGTATAGTATTTCCCGACTTCCTCACTATTGATGAACTCTTTCTCACCCACTTTATTAGTCTGAATAACAGTTTCAGGAAAAGAAGATATACCTTCCGGATTATGGCACCACATACAATTAAGAGGACAGCCCTTCATGAAGAATGTTACCCTTATCCCCGGACCATCGTGGATCGAATATCTTTTTACGCTGAAAATGAGTCCCTTCATATCAAAGGTTTAAAGCTGTTTTGGAAATCCTAAATAAAAACGGGGAATATTTTTCTGAGGATTCAGAATGAAAAAAAAGTTCAGAAGCTGTAGAACATTAAACAACTGTAAAGCCTTCTGCCTAGGCGCTGCATCATGAAACGATATTTCAGTTTTGATATCATCATTATTCAAAGATGGGTGCAAGTTAAATATTTTTATTGAGTGTCAGAAATATTTATGAATGGAGTTTAATATTCATGGCATTATCAAGAATATTATTCCAAGTTAAAATCAAAAAATTACTGTTATTTTAATAACAGAGCCAGAGCTATGTCTTGGAGCTTTAATGTCTTGAAGTTGTATTATTTTTATTACTTCTATATAAACACATCCGTCGTCATCTAATTGATATGCTATCTGCCTTAATATCTTTTAAATACAATATTTTAACAAATGATTAACAAATCATTAACTAAAATCCCTGCAACATTTTGAGTTTACCAGCGTCTATGGATTGATGATTGATGATTGATGATTGAAAATTGAAGATAACAGAATAACAATAGTTTTAATTTCTCTACAATCGCCACTCGGCAGATTCTACGATCAGGTTTAGGTTTAATTAAGGAAAGACATCACCCAGGTGTCTTTCCTTTCTTTTTAAGATTAAAATCATAAATCCGGATTCTGAATATCCCGATGAGATGGCTGAAATAGATGTTCAGCATTAAGCCTATGTAAATAAAGGTGACTTTCTATTCATGATAAGAGGAATAAAACAGAAGAATAAAAAGAAGTAATAAAACTGTCATTGAAAAATGATCTTAATTTTCAATTCTTGTGTTTTGAATGCAGATAACCAATACAAAACCAAAAATTTTAATTTGAAAAAGCTTACCTTTACCTATTAAAATTTCCCTCTTATTGATGAGATTCAGGCTGTTTCTCTTTCAGTTATTAGCATTTGCATTCACGTTTAATCTGAATGCAAATGTAACTTCTCCTTATGCAATCAAAGGGGTGATCGACCTGAGGGATATAAGCAATCCGGATCATTTCATTGTTAAACTTAATGGAGAATGGGAGTTTTACTGGAATAAAATGCTGCACCCCAATGACTTTGAAAATGGAAAATATAAGCCTTCCTATTTTGGAAAAGTGCCATCTTACTGGACAGATTATCCTCATGATTCTGTAAAAACTGAAAAGTATGGATATGCAACATACCGGCTGACTATCCTATTGCCTGCCGGTTTCAATAAATCTATGGGTATTGATCTGCCTGTTTTTGATTCGTCGTATGATATATATTTAAACGGAAAGTATCTTGGAGGAAACGGGGTCCCGGGGAAATCAGCAACTGAAACAAAGCCTGAGTATAAAAGAAATTTTTACAGGTTTAGTCCGGAATCAGATTCGCTCACAATAATAATAAATGTTTCAAATTATGATCATCGACGCGGAGGGTTCTGGCTTCCTGTTAAAATTGGCACATTTGCTGAGGTCCAAAAGCGAATGGCAAACAGTTGGGCTGGAGAATGGTCGGTAATCAGCGTGTTAATAGGATTCTCCATTTTTTTCCTGTTCTTTTTTCTTATTTCTACGAGGGAGAGGATCATGGGTTTCTTAAGTATGACTACAATAGGTCTGGCTTTAAGACCCATTTTTACTTCTCATTACCTCATTCTCAACCTGTTCGCAATGGATTGGGTTTGGATAGTCAGGTTTGAATACCTGGGACTTTTTGTGGTCATTATCGGCTGGACATGGTTTGTTTTGAATCTCTATCCTTCACGATTTTTCAGAATGATCTCCTGGATCATTACAGTATTATTCTCCCTGACGTTTGTTTTAACTTTGTTTCTTCCTGTAAAAATCTTCAGCTACTCAACACTTGTCTACTATCCGTTCATGATAGTTCTGATCTCTTATCTTCTATACAGGAGTTTTCTGGGCACATTAAAGAAAAATGCTCTGGATCTGATGTATTTGTTAACATTTATTCTACTATTGATCGGAGGCGTGCATGACATAAGGGTCTCACTTGGGAAGTCAAATAGTACTATAGGATATTTACTCACATATATTATTGTACTTTTTGTTTTCATCCAGGCAGCTCTATTACTATATAAATGGGTAAGAGCATTTCATGAGAAGGAAAAACTGCAAAATGAGCTTGAATTCATGAACAGAAACCTTGAACTTCTTGTGAATGAAAGAACACATGAAATAAAAGCCAGAAATGAAGAAATCGAGAAACAGAACAGCAAGATAGCCTTGCAAAATAAACAGTTATCAGATACTATTCAACTGAAAAACAGAATTTTTTCTGTTATTGCACACGATTTAAGAAGCCCGGTTGTTAATATACTCTATATGCTTAATTTACTTAAAGAAAAAGAATATAAAGAGAAATATGACACTTTTGCAAATTCAAGTATCCAGTATGCACAGCTCGTTATCAGCTTATTGGAAAATATGCTTGTCTGGGGAAGAGGGCAGGAAGACAAGATTAAGTTTTCGCCTGAAAAACGCGACCTTGCTGATATAATCCTGACAAACCTCAGTATATTCAAAGAGACATCTGATAAGAAAGATATTTCGATAAATTTCTCTCAGATTGGAAGCTCAATAGCATTCTTTGATAAAGATCTACTGGATATTATTATTAGAAATCTATTGTCAAATGCAGTAAAATATACGCCTCGCGGAGGCAGGATAAGCATTCTTCTAAAGGACAAAACAATGAGTGGAGAAGGTATCATTCTAAAGTTCTGCGATAATGGAGTTGGAATACCTGAAACAAAGCAAAAATATCTCTTTACATCCACCGAAATTGAGAGTACCCCGGGAACAGAGAGTGAAAAAGGAACCGGACTTGGTCTTAAGCTATGTCATGAGCTTGCAAGAATAAATAATGGCAGTATCTCTGTTGAGAGTAAAGAGGGTGAAGGAACCTGTTTCCTGATAATGTTACCTGCAAAATAATTTCACTCAAGTGTAAGGTCTGCAAGTCCTGCTTTGTTAATTATCTTAATGTTTTTGCCTTTAGCTTCAAGATAACCTTCCTCTTCCAACTCACCAAGTACCCTGGCTACTGATGGTCTTGCTACACCAAAAAAATCGGCAAGTTCATTCTGTGTCATATCCAACAAAACAGACGACCTCTCCTTCCCTGCTTTCTGAAGGATATAATGTGCGAGTTTGCCTTTAATCGTCTTGAAATTCAGAAATTTTATCTTTTCTGACAAGAATTGGGAACGGTTTGAAATCATATCGAGAAAATTAATCAGGATAATGTCGTTTCTCATTAGCAGTTTAAGAAAATCAGGCTTTTCTATCAAAAGCAATTCTCCATCTGAAACTGCAATTACGTTAACAGGAAACCTGTTCCTGTTTCCGAACATAAAAGCTGATGCAAGAGCTCCAGGAGCAGGAATATCCTCAATTTTTATCACCCTCCCTGCATAATCAATCATCTCTCCCTTTACAACTCCGCTTATTACAACCATCAGTGAATTAACGGGTTCCCCGCTTTGAGATATCAAGGAACCTGCCTGGAATTTTTTAATCCGATGAGCTACTCCCGATATAATTGTTTCGATCTCCCCGGTTGTCATTCCTCTGAACAGAGGGGCGCTTGATAGTTGAGCGTAGTCCATAATTTTTTTTTTAAAAATACAACTTTGTAACATATGTTACAATCCAGGTTATGACATTTCTTCATTTTTGTAAAAGAAAATTATTAAACCATACAAATATGAAAAGAGATATTTTAAAGATTGATGAGGATTTATGTAATGGCTGCGGCCTGTGTGTTCCTAACTGCCACGAGGGTGCGTTACAGATAATTGACAGCAAGGTAAGACTTGTTAGTGAATTGATGTGCGACGGACTTGGCGCCTGTATCGGTCATTGCCCTCCTGTTTTACGCACTTTTCATAAATAGGTTCTGAAACCCTCAGTTAATGGGGTTTGATTTTTGAATTTGGGTGTTGCAAAAGTATTTTTCAGAACACTTACTCAACCATTTCCAGTAGATTTCTAAAAATCTCT
>Ga0315278_10003418_pt1 | contig 14179 bp, 9 predicted proteins | sample YL17G06_0_MG_FD_203880 | JGI IMG/M metagenome (GOLD analysis project Ga0315278, IMG submission 203880) | Sediment microbial communities from Yellowstone Lake, YNP, Wyoming, USA - YL17G06_0 | ecosystem: Environmental > Aquatic > Freshwater > Lake > Sediment | place: USA: Wyoming | collected... | reverse complement strand
ACCTAACGTGGGCCGGCGACAAGCACCCCGAGCAGTACGACTACAGCCGGCTCACCGGCCGCCGCAGCGTGTTCGCCTGGCACGAGGCCCATCTCCAGGATCCGCGCGCACTCGTTGCTGACACGGTGATGCCGAGTTTCCACCTGGCGCCCGGCGACGTCCGCGCGCTCGCGCTGCTCGTGATGTCGTGGCGTCGCATAAACGTCGATGCGTCGCTCGTCGGCGATCTCCCGCGCACCGATCCGCCGTCCGCCCAGGACCGGGCGCTGGTGTCGCAGATGGAGCAAGGGCCCGGCGGATGGTTCGTGAAGACGGGCTGCTACCAGTGCCATCCGGTCTCGGTGTTCGGCGTGAAGAGCCCGACGCCCATCGGCCCTGACCTCTCAACGGCCGTGGACGATGTGGAGCGGCGGTTCAGCGTGCCGATCGACGCGTTCGTGAAGAACCCGAGCGGCACAATGAAGGCCGTGTTCGCACGGCAGTTCATGCTGTCGCCGGCGCAGAAAGACGAGGCCGTCCGCCAGTTGCGCGCGGCGTACGCGGAGTACCAGAAGGCGCAGGCCCGTTGACCGTTCTCATCGAATGCTCAGCGTTCCGACAAGACTTTTCAGTCGCAGGCGCGTAGATTGATGTGCTGGAGGTGCCCGAATGAGATCGATGCTCGCCGTCGTACTCGTCGCCAGCCTCGTCGCCAGTCCCCTGCCTGCCGCTGCGCAGGTCCCGCTCGGGCCGGCGGTGAGCGAGAGCAGGCCGGGCCCCGGTCCCATCGAGCGAGCGGCCATTCGCGAAGCCGCCAGGCTTGCGGCCATGCCGCAGACGGCTGCGGCTCCGGCAACGCCTGCCCAGGCGGAAGGCCGCACGGCGCCGGTGGAGATGAGATGGAGCGAGCTTGGCCCCGTTGTCGTCAACCAGCGCGTCGCGGTGGCGTTGAAGGATGGGCGGGTCGTCCGCGGTGAAGCCCTTGCCGTGCGGGACACCGAACTGCTGCTGGAAGCGAAGTCCGACACGAAGGGCAGCATGACCATCCCGCGCGAGTCGATCACGGGCCTGACGGTTACTCGGACGAAGGGTTCCGGCGGGCGCGTCTTCGGGAGCATCGTGGGCATTGTCGGCGGGATGTGGATCGGCGGCTACACGGCGTCAACCACGGATTCGGCGGCGGCCGGCATACCCATCTTCCTTTTCGTGACCACGGCGACTGGCGTGCTCGGCTACTACGCCGGCAAGCAGGTCGACACCCGCACCACGCGGATCACGATCGTGCCGTGACACACGTGGGTGCTGGCTTTCCTGCCCTGAGCGAAGTCGAAGGGGGCCAGCACCTGAAAGAATCCGGCTAGAGCCGGATCCCACGTCGTCTCCAGGGTGAGCCGCTAGAAGATCGTGATCCCGATGCCGGCCGACCAGGTGTTCCAGGATACGTCCCGCCGCTGCGTGGTACTGTTGGGATCGCCGATGTCGCCGATGGCGCTCATGTACCAGCCGGCGTACGGCGTCAGGGCGGCGGATCGGCCGAGACGGACATCCCAGCCGATCCCGAACACGATGCCCGTCCCGTTGCGGATGTCCGAGATCGTCTGGCCGTTCGACGTGACGGTTGCACGGACGCGCGAGAGACCGATGCCGAACTTCAGGAAGATTCCGGAGTCGGACGGGTACCACCGGGCCATACCCGTGAGAGACGAGGCCACCACCCGCGCGCCGGAGTCCAGCGACGGAAAGGCCCCGCCATATTCCACGCCAAACGCCACCTTGCGGCCGATCGACTTGCCGAAGGCCACCGCCACCGCGGGCGCCTCGTAGACGGGTTGGTCGTCGCCGCAGTCCGCGCACGCGAAGCGCAGCGCGGCGATCCCGCCGCCGAACCCGCCCCACCACCCATCGGGGTGAACCGGCGCCGGCGTCTGGGGCGTCTGGGCCATGGCGGGAGCCGCCATCGCGACCAGCAGAGTGAACACGAGCAGCGGAGTCCGACGCATGGGACAACCTCGTGACAACCGTCTCAAAATCGCACGCCCAGGAAGATACGGGACTCGGGGTACCTGGTGTAGGTATCGGGATCGGTGGGGTAGTAGCTGTTCCGCATGAACAACGAGTACGATCCCCCCGCGCTGAAGCGCTTCGTCAGCGGCCAGGCGAGGCGCCCCTGGACCATCTGGACGACGTGGCTGCCGCCGGACCCGTTGACGGCATTGATGTACGCCGAGGTGTAGAACAGTTTGAGCACAGGCTCGTCCCTGTGACGGATCGCCAGGAACACCGACGCGGCCGGGGCCGGGCCGTAATCGTAGGTGCGCTCGTTGACGTCGACGTGCTCCGCGGAGATGGCCACGAGCGGGAAGAAGCTGCCCGACACATTGAGCAGTACGGCCGACCGGCTGCCGAGGGATTTCCAGTACATCACGCTGGCCCCCGCTGACTGGCCGCCAAGGTCGTACGCGGGATTTGACACGAAGAGGTAGCCCTGGTTGATCTGGAGGCGTGTCGCCGAGGTCGGCGTGTCCTTCAGAGGCTTGCCCCACAGGCGCCCGCTCACGTTGAACTCGGAAAATCCCGCGCCGCCGCCGAGGACGAACTGGGCCTGGAACGCGTCGAACGGCTTCTTCCAGGCCGACTTGATCGGATCCCCATAGAGGAAGTCGATCTCGAGGTACGGGTAGGCCTTGGCCTCCTGCAACGTGCCGGCCGCGCCACGCCAGATCGCGCCCGCCTGCGCCGACACGCCCAGATAGTCCGGGCGCTGGTCGGGCGGGTTGGCCTTCACCGTGCCCCACTCGCCGTTGATCGCTCGCATCGCGCCGCCGACAGGATCAATCACCGTCGCGAGTAGTTCCTTCTTGCCGCGGCCGCCAGTCGCCATGTTGTCCCGCACGAGTCCGGCCATGCGGTGGAACACTTCGCCGAGCACCATGCCGCCCATGGTCGTGGCATAGAAGTCGTTGATGGAGCCCCGGTTGGTCTCGCCGCAGCATTCCCACGTGAAGCTGCCCAGCGCCGACATCATCGCCGATTCCCAGTAGTTGAGCCCGTTCGCGCGGCCGGCGTTGAAGTACATGCCGCCCTGGTAGGGGTGGCCAAACTGGTTCACTTTGAAGTTGTTGTCGTCGAAGATGTAGCCGTATTTGAGGTTCTCCCACCACGTCTTCGGCGTGACCTTGAACTGGTCGCGCTCCTCGCCGCTTCGAGTGGCCATGTTGAGGAGGCTGAACATCAGGTTGACGCCCTCGGTGCCGAGCAGCGCCTTGCCCCAGCTCAGCTTCGGGCATCCGGGGCATTCCGGCGACTGGTAGTCCGGGATGTGTACTGCAGCCGCGGGCGCGTACTGCGCGGCGGCAGCTGGCGTCGTCTGCGCGGCGGCGGCCCTGATGCGCTCGAGCAGCGGCGAGTCCGGAGCGGGTGGCGCCGTGACCGCGGCCGCGCCGGTTTCCTGGGCCGACGACACCAGGGGGGCCAGCAGGCAGACAGCCAGCACGCAGGCCGCGATGACCAGTCCCCGGGAGTGTTGGATCACACGACAATCAGGCACACATCCTCCGACATCAGTCCCTCTATTCTACTTGTTTCGTGTGCTACCCGATGGCCGTGCGGGCGTTGCGGAACAGCCGCATCCACGGGCTGTCCTCGCCCCAGCCGTCCGGGTGCCACGAGAGCTGGACGCTGCGGAAGACCCGCTCGGGGTGGGGCATCAGGGCCGTGAACCGGCCGTCGGCCGTGGTGACAGCCGTCAGCCCGCCCGGGGATCCGTTGGGGTTGAGCGGGTAGAGGTCGGTCGCGCGTCCGCGGTTGTCCACGAAGCGGCCGGACACGACGACCTCGCGCTGGTGCGCATCGCACTCGAAGACGGCGCGCCCTTCGCCGTGCGCCGTGACGACGGGAATGCGGCTCCCGGCCATGCCGGCCAGGAACACCGACGGGCTCGCCACGATTTCCATGGTCGAGAGCCGGGCTTCGAACTGTTCGCAGGTGTTCTTGACGAACCGCGGCCAGGCCTGCGCGCCGGGAATGAGTTCCTTGAGCGCCGCCATCATCTGGCAGCCGTTGCATACGCCGAGCGCCATGGTGTCGGGCCGGGCGAAGAACGCGGAGAACGCGTCGCGGGCGCGACCGTGGTAGAGGATCGACTTCGCCCACCCTTCGCCGCCGCCGAGCACGTCGCCGTACGAGAAGCCGCCGCACGCGGCCAGCGCACGAAACGCCGAGAGCGACACTCGGCCCTCGATAATGTCGCTCATGTGGACGTCGTGCGCTTCGAAGCCCGCGCGGTCGAAGGCGGCGGCCATCTCGATTTCCCCGTTCACGCCCTGCTCGCGCAGGATGGCGATGGGCGGGCGCGCGCCCGCCGCGATGAACGGCGCGGCAAAGTTCTTCGCGGGATCGAATGTCAGGACCGGCGTGATGCCGGGATCGGCCTCGTCCAGGATCCGGTCGTACTCCTCCTGCGCCGACGCCGGGTTGTCGCGCAGCGACTGCAGGAGCCACGTGGTCTCGCTCCACGCCCGCTGCAGGGCCACCCGGGTGTCGCTGAACACGGTCTCGCTCCCGCGTCGGACCGTCACGCGGCCGTCAGACGAGAGGCGGCCGATGACGCGCGCCGCCAGTTGGCGCGCCTGCAGCACGCCGAGCACGGCCTGGACATCTGCGTCCCGGATCTGGATGACGGCGCCGAGTTCCTCGGCAAACAGGCCGGCGAGAAGGTCCGCGCCATCGCCGGCGTCGGCGATGAGTTCGGCGGGGCGCGGCGCGATCGCCTCCGCATCGATGTCGATCCCCGTGTGGCCCGCGAACGCCATTTCGAGCACGGTGACGATCAACCCGCCATCGGAGCGATCGTGGTACGCCAGGACCCGGCCTTCGGCGCGCAACTGCGCGAGGGCGGCGAACAGTCCGCGGATCGCGGCGGGATCGTCCACATCAGGCGTCGCCACGCCGATATGGTTGTATACCTGCGCCAGGACGGACGCGCCCAGCCGCGTCCTGCCGCCAGCCAGGTCGATCAGCACCAGCGCGGTCGCGCCGGCGTCCGTGCGCAACTGCGGCGTCCACGTGCCGCGCACATCGTCTGACGGCGCGAACGCCGTCACGATGAGCGAGACCGGGCTGACGACGGCGTGGGACTGAGCGCCGTCGGTCCAGGTCGTGCGCATCGACATCGAGTCCTTGCCGACCGGGATGCTGATGCCGAGGGCGGGGCAGAGGTCGAGCGCGACGGCGCGGACCGTGTCGTAGAGCGCAGCGTCCTCGCCCGGCGCGCCGGCGGCCGCCATCCAGTTGGCGGAGAGCTTCACCAGCGACAGTGATCGCACGGGCGCGGCGGCCAGGTTCGTGAGCGCCTCGGCCACCGCCATCCGGCCCGATGCCGGCGCGTCGAGCGCGGCGATTGGCGTGCGCTCGCCGATGGCAAACGCTTCGCCGGCGTAGCCCTCGAACGACAGCAGCGTGGTGGCGCAGTCGGCCACCGGGACCTGCCACGGGCCGACGCACTGGTCGCGGGCGCACAGGCCGCCGACGGTGCGATCGCCGATCGAGATGAGGAACGTCTTGTCGGCCACCGCGGGCGCGCGCAGCACGCGATCGAGCGCGCCGGCGATCGTGATGCCGCTGGTCGCGAACGGCCGGCCGCGGCGCGTCACGCGCGTGACGTCCCGCGTCATGCGCGGCGGCTTGCCGAGCAGGGACGGCAGATCCATGTCCACCGCGTCGTTGCCGAACACGGGATCGTGCACGACGAGGCGGTGGTCGTCGGTGGCGTGACCGACCACCGCAAAGGGACAGCGCTCCCGGGCGCAGAGGGCGGCGAAGCGATCGAGATCGCGCGGCGCGATGGCGAGGACGTAGCGCTCCTGCGCCTCGTTGCACCAGACCTCGCGCGGCGTCATGCCGGGCTCCTCGTTCGGCGCGGCGCGCAGGTCGAGGCGTGCGCCCCGGCCGGAGCCGTGCGCCAGTTCGGGCAGGGCGTTCGAAAGGCCGCCGGCGCCGACGTCGTGGATGGAGACGATCGGGTTGTCGGCGCCGAGTGCACAGCAGCGGTCGATGACTTCCTGGGCGCGGCGCTGGATCTCGGCGTTGCCGCGCTGCACCGAATCGAAGTCCAGGTCGGCCGCGTTCGCGCCGGTCGACATCGACGAGGCCGCGCCGCCGCCCATCCCGATGAGCATGCCCGGGCCGCCCATCTGGATGAAGAGCGCGTCGGCAGGCACATCCGCCTTGAGCGACTGATCGGCGCTGATGTTGCCGACGCCGCCGGCCAGCATGATGGGCTTGTGGTACCCGCGGGCGACGCCGTCCACGACCTGCTCGTACGCGCGGAAATAGCCGGCCAGATTCGGCCGGCCGAACTCGTTGTTGAACGACGCCGCGCCGATGGGGCCGTCAATCATGATGGCAAGCGGCGACGCGATCCGGTCGGGCCGCGACTCCGGGCCTTCCCATGGCCGCCCGTGCCCGGGGATGCGCAGGTTCGACACCGAGAAACCGCACAGGCCGGCCTTTGGCTTGGACCCGCGGCCGGTCGCGCCCTCGTCCCTGATCTCGCCGCCTGAACCGGTGGCCGCTCCCGGGAACGGCGAGATCGCCGTCGGATGGTTGTGCGTCTCCACCTTCATCAGCGTGTGCGTGGCGATCGCGTGGTACCCGTAGAGGCTCGTGACCGGGTCGGCGAAGAACCGGCCGACCGTGCGTCCCTCCATGACCGCCGCGTTGTCGGAATACGCAGAGATCGTGCCCTGTGGGTTTACGCGGTGCGTCGTGCGCACCATGCCGAAGAGCGACTCGGCCTGCGCCTCGCCGTCGATGATCCACGACGCGTTGAAGATCTTGTGGCGGCAGTGCTCCGAGTTCGCCTGGGCGAACATCGTCAACTCGACGTCGGTGGGGTTGCGGCGCTGGCCGGTGAAGTAGTCCACCAGGTAGTCGATCTCATCTGCCGCCAGCGCGAGGCCGAAGGTGGCGTTGGCCTCTTCGATGGCGTGCCGGCCGCGGGCCATGACGTCGATCAAGGTGAGCGGCTTCGGCGCGAAATGGTGGAACAGTTCGCGCGCGTCCTCGAGTGTGGCGAGCACGGTCTCGGTCATGCGGTCGTGCAGCAGCGGCAGCACGGAGGTCAGGTCGCCTTCGCCCTCGAGGCCGTACACGACGCCCCGCTCGATCCGCGTGACCGCGTCCAGCCCGCACTGTCGGGCGATGTCGGTGGCTTTGGACGACCACGGCGAGATGGTGCCGAGGCGCGGCGTGACCAGCACGTGGCGCCCGGGTGGGTCCCCGGCCGGCGGACCGTACGTCAGCAGCCGATCGAGCGTCTCGCGCTCGCGCGCGGTCAGCGGGCGCGCGATCTCGACGATGTGCACGACGCGCGCGGCCGCCGCCGCCAGGCCTGGCTGCACGGCGCTGATGCGGGCATTCAGCTTGTCGAGACGGAACGCGGAGAGCGCGACGCCGCCGCCGATCGTGAGGACGTTCATGACCTGACGATTCTATCGTGTCTCGGATGCCGCCCGATGGCCGTCCCGCTTGGCCGCGTGCCGCGCAATCGTCACTTCCCGCGCAGCTTCGCCACTGCGCCGTCGACACCGGCGGGCGGCTGCACGTCGGCGAACTGGTCGTCATCACGAACCGCCGTTTTGAGGCGCGCCAGCTCGGCCTTCAATTCCGCGGTGATCCGCGCCTGGCCAGGCTGTCCGTACAGGTTGTGGAGCTCGGACGGATCCTTCACCAGATCGAACAGCTCCCACTGGTCCTTCTTCCAGAAGTGGATGAGCTTGTGCGTCGGCGTGCGCACGCCGTAGTGCGCCCGCGTGTTGTGGTCGCCCGGGTCGTGGTAGTAGCGGTAGTACATCGACGTTCGCCAGTCCGCCGGCGTCTTCCCTCGCAGCACCGGCAGCAGGCTCCGGCCCTGCATGTCGGGCGGCACCGGCAGGCCGGCCGCCTCGAGGAACGTCGGTGCGAAATCGATGTTCAGCACCATCGCGCCTGATACCGTGCCCGCCTTGATGCCCGCCGGCCACCGGACCAGGAACGGCATGCGCAGGCTTTCCTCGTACATGAACCGCTTGTCGTACAGGCCGTGGTCGCCGAGGAAGAACCCCTGGTCGCTGGTGTAGATGACGATGGTGTTCTTCGAGAGGCCGGCGTGATCCAGATACTCGAGCAGCCGCCCCACGCCATCGTCGACCGACTGCACCGTTGCGAGGTAGTCCTGCATGTAGCGCTGGTACTTCCAGCGGTTGAGCGCCTCGCCGCGAAGCGCGGCCGGCACACCGCCGATCTCGATCGTGACCTCGTCAGGTTTCGTGTTGAGCCACGCCTGGAGACCCTGTCCTTCGAGGCTGGCCGGCGGCACCAGCTTCAGATCGCGGCGCGTGAGGTCATCGAACACGCGCTGCCGGTTCTCGTGCAGCGCGTCGGTGCGCGTGGCGTAGGTGTCCCAGAGCGTCGGCGGTTCGGGGATCCAGCGCCCTTCGAACATCTTCCGGTGCGCCTCGTCGGGCACCCAGTTGCGGTGCGGCGCCTTGTGATGACACATCAGGAAGAAGGGCGTGTCAGCCTTCCGGGTGCGAATGAAGTCGATGGCCAGATCGGTGATGACGTCGGTGACGTAGCGCCCGGTGTAGGTCTTCTCGCCCGTGGCCGTGTAGAACACCGGGTCCATGTAGGCGCCCTGGCCGGGGAGGATCTCCCAGCGGTCGAACCCGACCGGGTTACTGCCGAGATGCCACTTGCCGATCATGCCGGTGTAGTAGCCGCCGGCCTGGAGCAGGCGGGCCACGGTCTGGCGCGCGCTGTCGAAGCGGTTGAACACCGGCACGCCGTTCAGGTGCGAGTACTGGCCCGTCAGGATGGCGGCGCGACTGGGCGTGCAGATGGAGTTGGTCGCGAACACGCGGTCGAGGCGCAGTCCTTCCCGAGCGATCCGGTCGAGATTGGGCGTGTCGTTGACCCGCGACCCGTACGCGCCGATGGCGTGGGCGGCGTGGTCGTCCGCCATGATGAAGATGATGTTCGGCCGGTCCGCCGCCAGGGCGGGCACGGCGGGCACGGCGGGCGCGGCGAGAACGGCCGGGACGGCGAGAAGGGCCGGAACGGCGAGAAGGGAGGCCACCGACACGAGAAGAGCCAGCAGGGCTGTACGCATGACGCCGATTCTAGACGAAATCAACCCCAGACATCTCCTCCGTATAGAATCAGTGTGCCGAGTTAGACACCATGATGCCGCCCGCGCCGACGCTGTCGCCCGAAGCCAAGTACCGGCTGCTCCTGAAGCTGTCACAGGAGATCGGGCGGACGCTCGACCTGCAGGAGGTCCTGCGCCACCTGCTGGCCACCCTGCGCACGAGCGTCGCCTACGACGCCGCCGGCGTGTTCGTCCTCAACCGGCGGGTGCCCCTCGGGCAGGACAGCACGCACCGGATGATCGCCGGGATGGCCACGGTCGGGTTCGATGAGACCCCGAGAGACGAGGACCCGATGCTGCGCCAGGGCAAAGGCATCATCGGGCACGTGGTCTCCACCGGCCAGCCGGTGATCGCCCCCGATGTGAGCCGGGATTCCCGTTACGTTCAGGGGCGTGAGGCGACGCGCTCCGAGATCGCCGTGCCGATCGTGAGCAGCGGCGAGGTCGTCGGCGCGCTGAACCTCGAGAGCGATTCCGTCGACACCTACGCCGAGGCCGATCTCGAGTTTCTGGAGTTTTTCGCGGTGGCGGCCGCCATCTCGATTGAGAAGGCCATCGTTCACCGCGAGATGGTGGAGAAGCACCGGATCGAGCACCACTTGGCGATCGCCCGCGAGGTGCAGTCGGCGCTGCTGCCGGCCAGCGATCCCGTCGTGCCGGGCTTCGAGATTGGCGGCATCAACATCCCGACCTGGGAAATCGGCGGCGACTACTTCGACTACCTGCCGGAGCCGGACGGGCGCCTGGCATTCGCGCTGGCCGACGTGTCGGGCAAAGGTGTGCCGGCGGCCCTGCTGATGGCCACCTTCCGCGCGGCCCTGCGCGTGCAGCGCCAGATCGACGCGGGCGTCGGGTCGACCGTCGCCGCCCTGAACCGTGTACTGCTCGATTCCATGGACGGGACGCGCTTCGTCACGGCGGTCTACGGCGTGCTGGCGCACGACACCGGCGCGTTCGACTACGTCAACTGCGGCCACAACCCGCCGCTGCTCCTGCGCGCCGGCGGCGGCTGCGAGCTGCTTCCGGGAGGCGGACCGGCGCTCGGCATGTCGGACGGCGCCGAGTTCACGGCGCGCACGACGACCCTCGAGCCTGGTGACACGCTCGTGCTCTACACCGACGGCGTGGTCGAAGTGGCCGACGCCGGCGACGGCCAGTTCGGCGTCGAGCGGCTCGAGCAGGTGGTCCGCGCCCATGCGGGCGGCCCCGTCCACTCCGCGGTGGATGCCGTTGTCGGCGCCACCCGCGCATTCGCCGGCCGGCCGGCGTTTGACGACGACTTCACGCTGGTCCTGGTGCGCCGCCGGGCCGCCGGCCTCATGTGAGGGTAGAATCAGACGTCGGGTCGCGTGTCATCCAGACAGGACCAAGGAGTGCCACACATGCGCCGGATTCTCGCTACGGCAGTGCTCGTCACCATCGTGATCGGCGGCGGTGCCGTCTCCGCTGGCAAACTGAAGTCCAGCTGGAAAGCCCCGGGCCTTCAGCCCACCAGCTACGCCGGCCGCAAGGTCGCAACGCTGGTGATCACCGACGACCAGAGCATCCAGATGTCTGGTGAAGAGGCGCTGGCCCGCGAGCTCGAGGCCCGCGGCGTGTTGGCCACGCCGACGTACCGGTTGATTCCGCGCGAGGAACTGAAAGACGCCGAGAAGGTGCAGGCGTGGCTCAAACGGGGCAAGTTCGAGGCTGTGGTCGCGATGCGGGTGGTGACCGCCGAGAAGGAGGTCAGCTACAACCCCGTGATGTTCTCTTCGGGCTACTACACCACGTTCGGTGGCTACTACGGCTATGGCTATAGCTCGGTGACCGCAGTGGGCAAGCCGAGCACGGACATGGTGGTCACCATCGAGACGCTGATCTTCTCGGTGGCCGACGGGAAGCTGCTGTGGGCCAGCGTCAGCGAGAAGACCAATCCGAAGGGCGCCGGTCCGCTGGTGAAGGAGCTGGTCAAGGACATTACGAGCGAGATGAAGAAAGAGGGCCTGCTCGCGGGCAAGTAACCGCTCGAAAGGCGGCGTTGTCACATGATGGCACTGGCGCTGGTCGGAGGTCGTCGATGGGGGGGCGCCATCGCGGCACTGGCGGTCGCGCTGTGCGGCGCGCGCGCAGCCGCCCAGTCACCGGCCGGGTCCGTCCAGGCGCCGGTCTCTGCAACCGCTGACAGCCCGCAGACCGCGACGGCCGCTGCGCCGACACCCGGCACCGAGCAGCAGGACGTCTTGGACTACTACCGCCGCTGGCGGAAGAAGCCGCCGCCGTCCGACAAGGAGCAGTCCACCAAACGGGCGATGCTCCTCATGCCGATTCTCGGCTCGAAGCCGTCGACGGGCTCGTTCCTGGGCGTCGGCGCCACCTTCGAAAAGCCGAGAGGCAGCCTCGACGACACCTACGTGTCATCGACGCTCGTCAGCGCGTGGTACTCGACCAAGCAGCAGTACGCGATCGCGCTGCGGCCGGCATGGTTCGGGGCCGGCAACGACTGGCTGGTTTCCGGCGACAACCACTTCCAGAAGGCGGGACAGGACACCTACGGCCTCGGGACGGGCGCACCGGACAGTGCCGGGGTGTCGGTCCGCTACCGTTCGCTGAAGTTCATCGACTCGTACTACCGGGAGATCTGGCGAGGTGCCTTCCTCGGCATGGGGCTGCAGTACCAACAGCAGTCTGACGTGAAGCCTCTCGACGAGGCGCTGACGGGCTGGGAGCAGCAGCCGTACTACCTGTACTCGACGCAGGCCGGATTCGACCCGGTCGGCCAGACCGCCGCAGGGCTCTCGATTGGCCTGCGCCACGACAGCCGCGACAACGTCTCGGACCCGGATCGCGGCTGGTTCTCCGAGACGCTGTATCGCGCGTACATGGCCGACTTCCTGGGCGGCGATTCGACCTGGCAACGGCTCTACGTCGACCTCCGCAAGTACCAGGCGCTCACCCCCGACCACCGGCACAAGCTGGCGTTCTGGACGTACGGCGACTTCGTGACCCACGGCACGGCGCCGTACCTGTCGCTTCCGGCGACGGGCACCGACACGCTGGCCCGATCGGGCCGGGGCTACGCCGAGGGACGATTCCGGGGTGACAAGCTGCTCTACGGGGAGGTCGAGTACCGCATGTCGTTCACGCGCGACGGCGTGGTCGGCATGGTCGCGTTCCTGAACGCGACGACGGTTGGCAGCACCTTCACCGGCGAGCGGCTCTTCGACAGCGTGGCCGTCGGCGGCGGGTTCGGTCTGCGCGCGCGGCTGCAGAAGCGTTCGCGCACCAACATCTGCCTCGACTTCGGCTTCGGCCGCGAAGGCTCCCACGGCGTCTACATCGGGCTCGCGGAAGCGTTCTAGCGCCAGGAAATCAGGGACAGGTACAGTTTTCGGGAAATCTGTACCTGTCCCTATTTTCTAGGCAGGCGGAACTGCAGGACCACCGCGCCCCAGAGCGCGGCCGCCAGCGACGCCGCCAGGATGCCGACCTTCGCACGGGCCAGGATTCCCGCATCGTTGAATGCCAGTTCCGTTACAAAGAGCGACATCGTGAAACCGATGCCCGCCAGGCACGCGCCGCCGTAGATCTGCGACCACGTCACGCCGTCGGGCAGGTCCGCGCGTCCGCTTCGTACCGCCAGCCAGCTGAATAGCAGGATGCCGATCTGCTTGCCCAGTACGAGGCCGACGATGATGCCGAGACTCACCGGGTGCTGCACGCCGTCGACGAAGCTGCCATCAAACGCGACGCCCGCGTTGAAGAACGCGAAGAGCGGCAGGATCGCGAAGACGACGAACGGATGGAACAGCTCCTCGAGCACGAGGCCGACCGGCCGCATCTCGCCGGCCGCCCGGCGGAGATCCGAAATCGCGTCGAGCTGGGAGCGATCCTCAATCATGCTGTCGGGCGTGAGGCGTGCCGCCTGCAGCTCGGCGAGACGTCCCTGCACGACATCGAAGAAGGCGTGCGGATCCTTCTTCGCCCGGACTGGCACGAGCAGCGCTACCAGGACGCCCGCCACCGTCGCGTGCACGCCGGACGCCAGCACGCCGGTCCAGACCCCGAGCGCGAGCACCACGTAGATCAGCGGGTGCCGCAGGCCGGACCGGTTCGCCCACGCGATCAGCGCCAGACCCACCCCTGCGCCGGCCAGGGCGACCAGATTGATCGACGCCGTGTAGAAGACCGCGATCACGAGCACCGCGCCGAGATCATCCACGATCGCGAGCGCCGTCAGGAAGACCTTGAGCCCGACGGGCACACGATTTCCGAAGAGCGACAGCACGCCGAGGGCGAACGCGATGTCGGTCGCCATCGGGATGCCCCAGCCTGGCGCGCCCGGGCCTCCGGCGTTGAACTGCCAGTAAAGCAGCGCCGGCACGACCATCCCGCCCAGGGCCGCCATCACCGGCAGGATCGCCCGCTTCGCCGACGAGAGCTGGCCGACGACGAGCTCGCGCTTGATCTCGAGGCCGACGACGAAGAAGAAGACGACCATGAGGAGGTCGTTGATCCAGTATTGCACCGACAGCGCGAAGGCCGTGGCGCCCCACGACACGCCCACCTTCGTGTAGAGCAGGCCGAAGTAGGTCGCCGCCCACCGCGAGTTCGCCAGGGCCAGGGCGGCGGCCGTGCTGACGAGCAGGAGCGCGCTCCCCGTCACCTGCGAATGCACGAAGCGGGCAAAGACGCCCTGAGCCGCGTGTCCGTCCTGCTGCCGGTTGCTCATGCGTGGATTATCGCCGATTAGGGCCTGCTAGCGAACGATGTAGACAGCAGTTGTTCGCTTACAGGCCCTTATGGCGGGCCCATACGCTCGAGAGGCTACGTCTGTTTATCTACAGCGCCGCGCGGGCGCGGTGGACGGCGACGGCCGCGAGCATCAGCGGAAGCTCGGTCAGGAAATAGGTGGTGGCGAAGACGGCGAACTCCACGCGGCCAAGAATCGTGACGGCGATGGCGGTCGCCACGGCCACGTTGCGCGTCGCGAACTCGGCCGCCAGCGTAAAGCGATCCGCCCGCGGCGCGCGC
>Ga0315278_10003415_pt1 | contig 14186 bp, 13 predicted proteins | sample YL17G06_0_MG_FD_203880 | JGI IMG/M metagenome (GOLD analysis project Ga0315278, IMG submission 203880) | Sediment microbial communities from Yellowstone Lake, YNP, Wyoming, USA - YL17G06_0 | ecosystem: Environmental > Aquatic > Freshwater > Lake > Sediment | place: USA: Wyoming | collected... | reverse complement strand
CGACAGCCGCCGCGTGATCGAGGCCTCTCTCGCCGACTGGGATCGGCTCGGCACCAAGGGCTGGGTCGGCTACACCTTCTCGTGGATGGCGTGCCTGCGCGCGCGGGTCGGAGACGGAGAGGCGGCATGGCGGAACCTCGACGTCTACCTGCGCGCGTTCATCCTCAGGAACGGCTTCCACGCCAACGGGGACCAGCTGAAGGCCGGCTACTCGTCGTTCACCTACCGCCCGTTCACGCTCGAGGGCAACTTCCTGGCGGCCCAGGCGGTGCACGAGATGCTGCTCCAGACGTGGAGCCCGAGGGCCGGCATCGCAGACACCGAGGTCATCCGTCTCTTCCCGGCCGTGCCGAAGGACTGGGCCGACGCGTCGTTCGAGGACCTGCGCGCCGAGGGCGGGCACCGCGTCTCGGCGCGCCGCGAGGGGGGCCAGACGGTCTGGCTTCGCGTCGTCGCCGGGCGACCGGGCGTCGTCCGCATCCGCGACACGTTCGGCTCCGGCAAGATCCAGTGGAGCAAGGCCGGCGCCCGGAAGGTCGGCGACGACTACGAAGTGTCGATGAAACGAGGAGAGACGCTCGAGGCTACGATCGGGGGCCAGTGAACGTCTGCTGGCGGCTGCCAGCTGACAGCGGATTGAGTGTCACGCGTTGTCCGCTGAAAGCTGCCAGCTGACGGCTGCCCGCTGTCCAGCTACTCCCACCTGAACATCAGCACCGGCGGAATCAGCAGCAGGAAGCTCAGCACCACCAGGATCGCCATCAGCGGCAGGAACCACCGTGCCCACCGCTCCCAGGGGATCTTCGCCGCGCCGAGCACGCCCATCGTCACGGCGCTGGTGGGCAGAATCGGGTTGATGAACTCGCACAACTGGTAGGCGTAGACGGCCGTCTGCCTGGTGATTCCGACCAGGTCGGCGAGCGGCGACATCACGGGCATCGTCAGCGCCGCTTGCGCGGTGCCCGAGTGGATGAAGAAGTTGATCACGCACTGGATGAGGAACATCACCTGCGCGATGACCCCGCGCGGCAGCAGCGACAGCGTGTTCGAGGCGAAGTAGAGAATCGTGTCGAGGATCTTCGCCTCCTGCGCGATGACCAGCAGCGCCCGCGCGCACGCCACGATGAAGACGACGCCGACCATGTCCTTGGCGCCCGTCACGAACGTGCGCGCCACGCGGCTCGGACCGAGGCCGCCCGCAAACCCCAGCACGATGCCCATCCCGAAGAACAGCACCGCGATCTGGTCGATGTACCACTTCCACCGCAGCACGCCGACGACCAGGAGCACCATCGAGGCCACGAAGAGCCCGAGCGTCGCCACGTGCCGGACGTCCCACGATTCGGCCCCTTCAGCCGCGTACGGCTCGACTGCCCCGCGAGCGCGGTCGATGTCGGCGACGGGGCTGATCTCGGGGTTCCGCTTCACCCGGCGCGCGTACCACATCACGTAGGCGGTCATCACGGCCGTGCCGATGACCCACGAAATCACCCGGTAGCCGAGGCCCGAGTACAGCGGCAGCCCCGCAATGCTCTGGGAGATCCCGACCGTGAACGGGTTGAAGAACGCCGCCGCGAAACCCGCGGCGGATCCGAGGAACGGAATCGATGCCCCGACAATCGAGTCGTAGCCGAGCCGGCGCGCCAGCGGAATGAAGATGATGACGAACGGGATGGTCTCCTCCGCCATGCCGAAGACCGACCCGCCGAGCGAGAAGACGACCATGAGCGTCGGGATGAGCATCCCTTCCAGGTAGGGGCGACGGCTGATGGCGTCGGTCAGGCGCCGGATGCCGAACTCGACGGCGCCTGTCTCCTGGAAAATCGCGAAGCTCCCGCCGATCATGAGCAGGAAGCAGATGAGCAGCGCGCCGTCCAGAAAACCCTTGATCGGCGACTCGAGCACCATCTGCGGGCCGAGGTACACCTTCGGCACCAGCCGATACGTCCCGGCCACCGTCACCGTCCGGACGCCTTCGCTCGTCTGGACCTTGGCGCGTTCGTACTCGCCGGACGGGACGGCCCACGACAGGGCCAGCACCAGGATGACCAGTGCCATCACGACCACCAGCGTGTGCGGCATGGTCAGGCGGGAGAGAGTGGGCTTGGACATAGACAGGAGATAGTAGGCGGTAGGCGGTAGGCGGTAGGCAGTGGATCACGCGTGACACACTGTTTACTGCCTACTGCCTACTGCCTACTGCCTACAGCATACTGCCTACTGACACGGTCCCTACTCGAACGTTCCCTTCACCACCAACTGACCGTCCCGCATCATCCACCGGCCCCTGGCGATCACGCCCCGAATCTCCAGCGTGGCCGGGTCGACGAGCGTGACGTCGGCGTCGGCGCCCGCAGCCAGCCGGCCCTTGCCGCCAAGCTTGAGGATGCGGGCCGGGTTCGATGTGACGACCTGCAGCGCGGTCTCGAGCGGAACGCCCTCGTCCATCACCGCCTCGCGAACCGCGGCGAACAGGCTGGTGACGCGGCCCACGCCGAGCCGCTCGAACCGCCCCTCGCCGTCAAAGAGCGGCAGGCTCCCCTGGCCGTCGGACGTGAACGTGATCTGCGACACGTTGACGCCCGCTTCGAGCATCAGCCGCAGACTCCGGCTGCACTTCACCTCGCCGTCCTCGGCGAACGCCGGCACCGAGGAGGTGGTGAAGTCCACCAGGCCGCCCGCCTTCGCGTGGGCGATCCCTTCCGCGAACAGGTCCGCGTTGCGGTTGATGTGCGTCGGCAGGAACTGCGTCGGGGGGATCTCGGTCTCGTCGAGGATGCGCCTGAGCATCGACAACCCGCGCCGCCCGTCGCCCATGTGAATGTTGACGACGCCGGCCTTGCCCGAGAGGATGCCGCCGCGCCTCGACTCGGCCGCGAGGCGGGCGATCTCGTCGAAGGTGGGCTGCGTCGACCGATGGTCGGAGAGCGCCACTTCGCCGACGCCAATCACCTTGTCGATCAGGAGCAGGTCGCGCTCGATGCTCCCGGTCAGCGTCGCCGTCGGCACCCCGTAGTAGCCGGTGTAGATGAACGTGCTGATGCCCTCCTCGTCCAGGCCGCGGGCCTTGGCGAGCAGGTTCTCCAGGCTGCGGGTGACGCCGTCGGTGCCCAGGCACCCGACCACCGTGGTCACGCCGCCTAGGATGGCGCCTGACAACACCAGTTCGGGCGTCCTCGTCGCGTAGCCGCCCTCCCCTCCGCCGCCCGTCATGTGCACGTGCCCATCGACCAGGCCCGGCATGGCCATCAGCGCCGACGCGTCCACCGTGTCGCAGTACCCCGCGGCAATCCTGATGTCCTGTTCGATGCGGACGATGCGACCGCCTGCAATCAGCATGTCGGCGCGGCCGGCCGGCGCTGGCGCGAAGACGTCGACGTTCTTCAGAAGCAGCATCACTGGACTCCGATCGGGCCGTTCTCGGCCGGGAGTGTATCACGCGGAGGGGCGCGCTAGACGAGCCGGGAGAACCGCCTGCTCGCAGCCGGGAAGTCTACGCCGAACGCGGCGTAGGTGACCACCGCCACGAGTGCCAGCGCCGGGATCGCGCCGAGGCCGGGCGGAACGGGAGCTGGCGCCGGCGGCGCTCCCACCGCCGTGACACCGGCGCCGATCACGACGAATCCGATGGCCAGCCACTGGTACAGCCGCAGTCCAGCCGCCCATGCCGTCTGCGGCTCGCCCCGGTAGTGCTCCTCCACGAAGCGGCCGAGGCCGATGAGAATCAGATAGCCGCCGCCGATGAACGGGAGCGGAACGGCCAGCAGCCACAGGACGATCAGCACGCAGAGCGTGAACGTGGTCCACACGATCGAGTAGGCGGGAGTCGGATGAAGCCTCACGCCGCCGAGTTGGCTCAGCCTCACGACGCGGGACCGCTCGTGCCGGTAGCGAATACCCCACGGCCGGTCGATCGGACGCCCGTGGCAGCAGCCCTGGACCAGGCAACGGAACCGCCCGAGCACCTGGGTGACGCATCCGCCGACTGCCATCGCCGATGCCAGCCTCCACCCGTCCAGACCGAACGCCCCCATGACCCCGCACAGGAGCGCGGCCGCGATGACCGCCCCGAAGTAGCCGTAGGGCCGAAGCAGTTGCGGCGACCCTTCGACCAGTTGCGCCCACATCGCCGAGCCAACCTCGGCGCCGATCGTCGCCAGCACGATCCACCAGAGCGCCCCAGGGCCAGCCAGCCACGCCGCCAGCGCCACTCCCGCTGTGCTGCCGGCCGCTGCGTAGAGGCCGTGGCTCATCATCCGAGCCGGGCCGACCCGCCATTCGCTCCAGGAGTTGGCCACCGCCTCGGCGCCGCGGCAGCACCATACCCACACCGCCATCAGCACCGAAGGCGCCCGGAGCCTCAGCCACGGGACCGGAAGCGTGCCGAACCTCGCCCGCGTGGCGTCACGCTCGTACCCAAGGACGAATGCCGTCGCCGACAGGGCGACGACCGGCGTGACAATCCAGACTCCCGACGGCGAAGCGGCCACGATCGACAGGCCTCCCGACAGCAGGGCGGCCCCGACGTAGATGGGGTCCGCCACCACGCGGTACACGCCCCTCGCCACCAGGCGGGCGGGCGGATAGGGGCTCATCGGCAGGCCACCACCGTCGAACCACAGGCTGGCCACCGCCCCTGCCGCCAGCGCCGCGCCGACGGCCGCAAGGACGGCACCCAGCCACCAGGGCCCCAGGGCCGGCAGCGTGAGCAGTGTGTCGAGACGACGGGCCCACATCGTCAGCGCCACGGGCAGGAGGACGGCGAACAGTCCGCCGTAGGCGAGGATTCCGCCGAGCGGGAGCGGGTCGGGCCGGGACGGATGCGAAGTCGTCGGGCTCATCGCGGAAACCTCACCAGTTCATCGATGCACCAGCCGTCGTCCGCCGCCCCCGCAGGACCGTCGAGCCTGGCGCGGCTGATCCACTTCGTGTCCTCGACGTCGTGCCAGGAGGCGGGCAGCATCGACAACAGCGGGCCCAGCCCGGCCAGCGCCGATCCGAGCGCCCGCGAGTAGAGGGGGCGACGGGTGGCTGGGGCGAGGCGGACCTCGCCGGCCCGCACGTGGCCGTCGGCCACGACGGGCGAGGCCTGAGGCCGCCCGTCCAGGAACACGTCCGTTCTCGGGTGCGGCCCCTTCCAGTCGATCCACACCAGCGACCGTCTGCCATCGTCGGAGACAAACCGGCCCCACCGCAGTTCCTCGATCGGCAGGCGCCAGGGCGGCAGCGTGAGGGACAGGCACTCGGCGTAGCCGATGCCCGAGAGCGCAGGGGCGCCCGCCAGGATGACATCCACGTGCGCGGCCGGGGCCTCGCAGCGCCAGTCCACGACTCCCTCAGGCAGGTCGAGGAGGCGCTGGGAGAACGGCGGGAGGGACGGCGTGCACGCCACGGCGCATCCCAGCGGGTCTGCCTGCCACGCCACGCGGGCGCCGTCGCGCGCCGGCAACGGCATCGACCCGACGTTTGTGCGGTGGGTGCCGCTCTGGCCCGGCTCGCAGACCGAGACGCCGTGCCACCCGACCCGCGCGCGCCTCCAGCTGAGAGCCGTCGAATAGACGATGACCGAGCGGCCGTCGGCGTCCACCGAATCGAGGTACCACTTGGTGAGAACGAATCGGTCCATACCGCCAGGATCTGAGGCTTGGCCACGCCGAGGTTACGGCGCGGCGCGGCCGACGGCCATCATTGTCAGCCGGAGCACTTGGGCTAGAATACCGCGAGCAAAGGAGCACCGATGACATTCACGTACCACCAGCTGAAATCGAAGACCGTTGCCGAACTTCGCGAGATCGCCAAGGGCATCCAGCACGAAGCCGTGCAGGGCTACACGCAGTTGAACAAGGAGCACCTGCTGCTGGCGCTCTGCAAGGCCCTGGACATCCCGACGCACGAGCACCATTCGGTCGGCGGCATCGACAAGGCGGCTGTCAAGGCCACGATGCGGACACTGCGTGCCGAGCGCGCTACGGCCATCGCAGCGGGCGACCACGACAAGGTGAAGGCCGTCCGGCGACACCTGCACGCGCTCAACCACGACATCCGCCGGCATACGATGGCAGACTGATCGCGGGATTGGGCACCGCGCGTGGGCGGAGGCACCTATGGTCGACCGACGTCAGTTCCTCACGACCGTTGCGGCGGGCGTGGCGGCAGGCGCCACGCCGATTGAAGCCGCGGCCGCGCCGCAGGCCCGCAGAACGGGGTCCGCGCCGCCGCCCTCGCCGGGCGGCCTGGCCGCGCCCGCTTTCAGTCCCCTGCCGCTCGGCGCCGTCCGCCCGCGCGGGTGGCTCGAGCGGCAGCTGCGCATCCAGGCCGACGGCCTGAGCGGCCATCTCGACGAGTTCTGGCCCGACGTCGGCCAGAGCCAGTGGTTCGGCGGCCAGGCCGAAGGCTGGGAGCGCGCGCCCTACTGGCTGGACGGCGCCATCCCGCTGGCGTGGCTCGTCGACGACCAGCCGCTCAAAACGCGTATCTCGCGCTACGTCGACACCATCCTGGCGCGCCAGCGAGCCGACGGCTGGTACGGCCCCTACCCGGAGGACGCCGTCACGAAGCGCTACGACCTGTGGGCGATCCTCCTGGCCAACAAGGTGCTGGCGCAGTACCACGACGCAACCGGCGACGCGCGCGTGCTCACCGCCGTCACCCGGAGCCTCCGCGCCCTGGCGGCCGGGCTCGACCGGACCCCGCTCTACGGGTGGGGCAAGTTCCGCTGGTACGAAGGCCTCGTGCCGCTGTTCCACGTCCACCAGCGGACGCCCGAGCCCTGGCTGCTCGACCTGGCGCGGAAGCTGCGCGCCCAGGGGATGGACTTCCAGGCGCTCCTCGCTACCGACGACCTCGCCACCCCGACGCCTCGTCGAGGCCTCTGGAAGTGGACCAAGCACGTCGTCAACACGGCGATGGCGACAAAAGCCGCGGCCCTCAGCTGGCGGCTCGACCAGCGGCCGACCGACCGGACGTTCGCCAGGGACATGATCGCATTCCTGGACCGGAACCACGGGCAGGTCACCGGGATGTTCACGGGCGACGAGTGCCTGGCCGGGAAGAACCCGCTGCAGGGCACCGAACTCTGCGCGGTAGTCGAGTTCATGTACTCGCTCGAGCATCTGTTCTCGGTGTTCGGCGACCCGTTCTTCGGAGACCGGCTCGAACGCGTGGCGTTCAATGCGCTGCCCGCGACGTTCGCGCCCGACATGTGGTCGCATCAGTACGACCAGCAGGTCAACCAGGTCCAGTGCACGATCAACCCCGAGCACAACTGGACGACGAACGGCCCCGAGTCGAATCTCTACGGCCTCGAGCCGAACTTCGGCTGCTGCACCTCGAACATGCACCAGGGCTGGCCGAAATTCGCCGCGCACTTGTGGATGGCGTCGCCCGACGGCGGGCTGGTCGCCGCCGCGTGGGCGCCGTGCCGCGTCGAAACGACCGTGCAGAGCGTTCCGGTTCGGATCGACGTCGAGACCGACTACCCGTTCAGGAACACCATCACGGTGACGGTCACGCCCTCGGCCGCGGTGAGGTTCCCGCTGCGCCTGCGCGTGCCGGCGTGGGCCGGCGGGGCGGTCGTCCGCGTCGGCGCCGCCCCCGAGGAGCCGATGAAGCCCGGCACCCTGCACCTGGTCGATCGGCAGTGGGCCGCGGGTCCGACGGCGCTCGCACTCACGTTCCCGATGCGGCCGGTCGCCACCGTCCGCTACAACGAAGCGGTGGCCGTCGAGCGCGGGCCGCTGGTGTTCGCGCTGCGGATCGGCGAATCGTGGACGCGCGTCAACGCGGACAAGCCCCATCGCGAACTGCCCCATGGCGATTTCGAGGTGCGCCCGACGACGCCGTGGAACTACGGCCTCGTGCTGGATCCCGCGCGGCCCGAACAGGCCGTCACGTTCGAGGAGCGCCCGGTCGGCGACCGCCCGTTCTCGCCCGATGGGGCCGGCGTCGTGGCTCGCGCCCGCGGGAAGGCGATCCCGAACTGGAAGCTCGCGCGGGGGTGGGCCGGGGAGATTTCACCTGCCGACGTCGCGTGGTCGGACCCGGGCAGGACGGCAACGGATCAGCCGGCCGAGGATGTCACGCTCATCCCGTACGGCTGCACGAACATCCGAATCACCGAGTTCCCGAGGGTGCGGTAGCCGAACATGACACCAGTGACAGAACCAGAAGCGGGTAGCCAGGAGCCGACTGCGGCGAGGCCCACCCAGGCGCCGAGCCGGACGACCGGGATGGTGCTCGGGAAGTTCTACCCTCCCACGCTCGGGCACTGCTACCTGGTGGATTTCGCGCGGAACTACGTCGGCCACCTGACGGTCATCGTGGCGTCGCTGTCGAACGAGACCATCCCGGGCGAGCTGCGCGCGGCGTGGATGCGGGAGATGTTCCCCGACACCCACGTGGTCCACGTCACTGACGAGATCCTGCACGACCGCGGCGAACAGCCCAACTTCTGGCGCATCTGGCAGGACAGCATCCGCCGCGTCCTGCCGGAAGGGCCCGACTATCTGTTCGCGTCGGAGGCTTACGGGGTCGAACTGGCGAGGCTGCTCGGCGCCACCTACGTCCCGGTGGACCGCCCGCGCGCGCATCGGCCCGTTCGGGCGACCGACGTCCGGAACGACCCGATGACACACTGGCGCTGGCTGCCCCCCGCGGTTCGGCCGTACTTCGTGCGCCGCGTGTGCATCATCGGACCGGAGTCGACGGGCAAGACGACGCTTGCCGAGCGCCTGGCAACGCACTACGACACGGTGATGGTCGGCGAGTTCGCGCGCACGCTGGTCGAGGTCTCGGGCCGCAGGGTCTCGGACCACCTGTTCCCGATCATTCTGAAGGGCCAGGCCGCATCGGAAGCCGCGCTGGCGAGACAGGCCAACCGCGTGCTGATTTGCGACTCGGACGCGTTCACGACGATGCTCTACCGCCGGCTCTTCTTCGCCGACTGCCCGGACTACCTGCGGGCCGAGGCCGAGCGCGAACGGTACGATCTCTACCTGCTGACGACGCCGGATACGCCTTCAGGCAGCCTCTCGCCGCACAACCACCCCGAGCAGCGCAGCTGGTTCTTCGAACGGTCCGTGGAGTGGCTCACCCGCCGCGACGCCCACTTCGTCGTCGTCAACGGCTCGTGGGACGAGCGATTCGAAGCCGCGACGTCGGCCATCGACGCGCTCCTCGCAGCCAACGCGATCCCCTGACGGCGTCGCGCTGCCAACGCGACCCCCTGACGGCGTCGCGCTCCCGGCGCAGGCTTCCCGCCTGCGCCGCGTCCACCGGACAACCACGGAGGACACAAAGGACACAGAGACGGACGGACGTCAAACGCGACAGCGTGTCATCGCGAGCTTCGCACGGGCTTCGACGCCGGGCCTGAGGGCCCGGGCGGGAGGATTGCGCGGAACGCGCACGAACCCGTCTCTTGCCTGCCGGGCTCGTGCGCGTTCCGCGCAGTCCTCCCGCAGGCTGCCCCGGGAGTGCCGGGGCGCCGTCGAAGCCCTCGGTGTGGGAGCCTCTGTGATCTTTGTGCTCTCTGTGGTTGCCTTGATCGATCAGTCCACGGCGGCGATGGCGTCCATCTCCACCCGGTAGCCGAAGTGCAGCGGCAAGACCGGCACGACCGCGCGCGCCGGCCGGTGCTCGCCGAACACCTCGGCATACAGCCGGTTGAACTCGGGCCAGTCGGCGATGTCGGTCACGTAGACCGTGCACTTCAGGACGCGCGACAGGTCCGAGCCGGCGCCTTCAACGGCCGCGCGGACGTTGGCCAGCACCTGGCGGGCCTGTCGCTCGAAGCTCGCGTCGGGCGGCAGCGGGCCGTCCGGTGCGATCGGCAGCTGCCCGGACACATAGGCCACGCCGCCGTGCACGACGACGTGGCTGTAGTGACCGCCGGGTTTCTGCAGGCCAGGCGGGTTCGTTCGCGTGATCGTCATCACCATCCTCCGAAGCGCTCCCAACGCGCCAGGATCTCGCGGGAGCCGTTGACGACGTGGTAGGCCGCGTGCTGGGCGGCGGTGGCGCAGGCGTGATTGGGCAGGATGCGGAGCAGGGCGCCGACCGGGAATCTGGCCCAGTCGATCGGCTGATTGCCGGCTCGCGAGACGATACCGTGCTCCTGGTTGGCATCGGCCATGACGAAGCCGTCCAGCAGGTGCCCGTCGGCATCGAGCACCAGACCATAGCCTCGGTCTTCGCGCTGTCTCGCCGTGCCCCGGTCGCGTGAGACCGCCATCCAGCCGCCATCCGTGAGGATCCATCCCTTCTCCCTCTGATGGCCGATGACGCTGACCAGGACCGACAGCGCGATGTCGTCGATCGCGCACACCCCGAGGCCGGCCATCACGAGGTCCTGGAAGACGAACACGCCGGCCCGCACCTCCGTCACGCCCGGCAGAGTGCGGGCGAACGTGGCGGTCGGCGTGGAGCCGACGCTCACGACCGTGGCGCCAAAGCCGGCTTCGCGAAGCCGACCTGCGGCGCCGACGACCGCCGCGCGTTCCTGCTCGGCCATGTCCGTGATGGCCTCGGTCGAGCGGCAGGCGTATGACGCGCCGGCGTGCGTCATCACGCCGCGGAGCGCGGCTTTGCCGTCGAGGGCGGCCCCGACCGCCAGCAATGCCGGCCCGTCAGGCTTCACGCCCCCGCGATGGTCGTCCGAGTCGATCTCGATGAGGACCGGGATCTTGCAGCCTTGCGCCGCGCAGAACGCGGAGACCTCGCGCGCAGCCTCGACGCTGTCGAGAATGACCGCCAGATCGCAGCCGCGCGCCCCGAGGTCGGCCACGTGTGAGAGCTTGGCAGGCGCGATGCCGACCGCGTAGAGGATGTCCGTCACACCTGCGGCGAAGAACTGCTCCGCTTCCTTCAGCGTCGAGACAGTGATGGGACCGCGCGGTGTGGTCATGAGCCGTCGCGACACCTCGAGGCTCTTGCTCGTCTTCACGTGCGGCCGGAACGACACGCCGAGGTCCGCCACGCGGCGCCGCATCCGGTCGATGTTCCGCGTCATGCGCCCCTCGTCGATGACGAGCGCGGGCGTCAGAAGGTCGTCGAGCACCATGGGCACATGCTACCACCGGCGCGAATGCCTCGACCACGTGGTCATCTGGCATGATCGAGCCGTGCGCCGCCATCTCCTGCGCTGTCTCGCCTGTGACCACGAGTGGCGGACTCACCTGTCCAGGAACGACGCGATTTCGGGTGCGGCCATGGCGGCGGGGTGGCGTTTGTTGTGGAAGAGGATGAATCGTCGGATCCAGCCGACGTAGGCTTCCTCCGTCCGGTCGCTGAGGTGTCTGAGTCTGCATGCCAAACGTACCTGGTCGAGGAGCTTGGGCGGACGGGGTTCGGGAGGCGGCTCCTTGATCGGGGCGTCCGGCGGTGTTGACGACGTCGGCGCGCCTGTGACGGGGTCTCGCGTTGCTCCATGGGATGCGTGGACGCCTCGGGATACACTGCTTGGATGCATGTTGTGACCTGCTGGTCGGCCTCTTGCGAAGCTCGTGCCACCGCCGGACTGGGCCAGGGGGCCGAGTGACGTTCGGGGTTTGGGGCACTGTGAGGCCTGCGGCGTTGCGGGACGAGCGTGACAGACCGGCCGGAACTTGGGGATTTCACAGGTTCCCCAGCGATTGGCAGTGCCTGCTACCGCCCGCTGGTGCGCACCGGTCCTGGCCGCCCACGCTGCCCGTGAGGAGTGGGTACCGAAGGCCGGGTCGGCAGGTTCTGCGTACTCCTGCGTCGGTGATCGCATAGAATCCGCCATGTCTCGTCGTGCCCCCGCCGCGCCCCGTCGAACGGTCTGTCATCCCGTTACGAGTGGGACGGTTGCCGCGTATACCCGTGGCGTCGCCGCTCGCCGGCGTGGGACAAGTGGGCGTCGGCGTGGGAGTTACCGCGGGCAGCCAACAACGGTGCGTAAGACCATACGCGACCAACCGCCGCAGCGTATTGGGACAGAGCGGCGCGGGAGCGCCGCAGGCTAATTACAAGTTAGGCACACGCAAGGAGACAGCATGGCATCGGCGCTCTATGGCATCCTCATCGGCATCTCCTTCTTGGTGTTCACCCGAGTCGTGCCGCAACCACTCGGCTCCATCATCTTGTGGGGCTTCTTCAGCGCGCAGTTGCCGTGGGGTGCGGCGATCTGCTGGCGTCGGACCGGCCTCGCGTTCGTGACCGCCGCCATGGCGCTCGGTGGCGCAATGTCAGCGGGACTCCTGGTACTCGCGACGACCGGACGTGTATTCCCGAGTCTGTTGCCAGAGTCATGGGTGTTGCTGGGCGCAGGCCTCGTCATGGTGCCACTGTTCCTGCTGATCGAATCACAAGTGAATCGAGCCAAATGGAAGCAGTGGGCTCGCTACATGGAGAGCAAGAACGTGTGGGACATTGTCACTGGGCGCCACATTCCTCAAATACGAAACGGCGGCGCCTAACAGCGCGCTGGAGCCGACAGCGCATTTTGGAAGAGAGCATGACCGCGCTGCGGCTCAGCGCGGTCGTTAGCCGGATCAATGCAGGCCGTTGGCCCGCTTGACAATCATGGGCCAAAGCCCATAATCAGAACTGATATGCCGAACGTGGTCGAAGGCGACTTCGAGTGGGATTCGACGAAGACCGACTCGAATCTTGCCAAACACGGCGTGTCCTTCGCTGAGGCGGCGACGGTGTTCGCTGATCCGTTCGCCATCTACCTCGACGATGGCTCTGGGACCGGCACGATGGTCGTGATCGGCGCATCCCTGCGCGAACGTCTCCTGTACGTCGTTCACGTTGAACGAGGCGATCGCGATCGACTGATCAGCGCGCGCTTGGCATCATCAGCCGAGCGGGCGGTCTACGAAACCGGAGGTCAATCATGAGTCAGGCGACAAAAATGCGCCGTGACAGGGACGTGGAACCTGTGCGTGTTCTCGGACGCGGCCTGCGCGCACAGCGGGGCGTCCACCTGACCATGCGAACCGTTCGCGAAGCCGTCGACAAGACCCAAGTCGCCGTTGCCCGGGCCGCGCAGATGGACCAATCCGACGTGTCCCGCCTCGAGGGCCGCGAAACGTTCGGCGACTGCCAGGTATCGACACTTGAGCGATACATCGCGGCGTTGGGCGGCCAACTTGAGCTCGTGGCCGCGTTCGGCGACAAGAGAATCATTCTCACCGGGCTTGGTGGCACACCGGCTCACAAGCGCATGGAGCCGACGCGCTGAAGAGCAGCGCGCGGCTCATTTGGCGCGTTAGGCCGAAACCACGACGGCTGGCGCATCAGCGACACGACGACTGGGGATGGGACATGGACGGACTCGAGAGATTCATGAACCGCCTGACCGACGCGGATTGGGGCTGGTGGCCCGTCGTCTTCTTGAGACCTCCCCAAGATCGCGACATCGACACGCTGGTCCTCCTGAAGATTACGTGTGTGTTCGGGGTAGGCGCAGCGGCGATAGCGGTCGCCCTCATGTTCTCAAACGGAATCGTGCTCAACACGACGAGAGTCCTTCTAACCCTGCTCGTCGGATGCCTCGGGTTCTTCTTCGTCTATCGCATGACATTCGCGTACTTCTGGAACCGCCGTGCCAAACGGCTGAGACAGTCGCGCAGAGACGAACCAACGGCCTAACATGGCGCTGCACCCGACGCCGGCCGGCGCGATCGTGAGCCGGCGCGGGTGAACGCCGATCGTTAGACCTCTGAATTCCTGGCGGAACTTGACGACAAGCACGCCAAGTGCCAATCTGATCGCATGACGCCAGCAACCCAGACACTGCTGCGAGAACTCGACGCGCTACCAGACCCTGATCGGGTGGAACTCGTCGCGGAGTTGCTTCGCCGAACGACCCTCGGTCCGCACGATTTGCCGCAAGAAGACGATTTGGTTGCATCGGCGGATCGCCTCTTCGTCGAACTCGATCGCCAAGAGCAATCGTGATGAAGTCCCCGAAACGGGGAGAAGTCTGGCTGGTCGATCTTGGGATGGCTGCCAAGGTCAGGCCGGCAGTGGCTATCAGCGTACCAGCCGACGACAGCGATCGCGCGCTCGTCACCCTTGTTCCGCATACGACGAGTCCTCGGAATTCCAGATTCGAAGTGGCGGTCGGGCTTCCGTTCCTCCGGGCGGGCGTATTCGACGCACAGAACCTCATCACGATTCCGCACGCCAAGCTGGTCCGCACACTGGGGCGACTCTCG
>Ga0315278_10003414_pt1 | contig 14186 bp, 12 predicted proteins | sample YL17G06_0_MG_FD_203880 | JGI IMG/M metagenome (GOLD analysis project Ga0315278, IMG submission 203880) | Sediment microbial communities from Yellowstone Lake, YNP, Wyoming, USA - YL17G06_0 | ecosystem: Environmental > Aquatic > Freshwater > Lake > Sediment | place: USA: Wyoming | collected... | reverse complement strand
TTGGATGGTGAAGCTAATGATGTAATCGCGAGGCTTACGAAAAGAGTTACTGCAACTAACACTATTCCAAGTGCTAAGATTTGTTTTTTATCGTTTAAAATCTGCATTAACATATCTTATTTTTGTATATAAGACCTTTGATACTAAATGAATATTCTGTGAAAATTGTGACACCACAAAAAATGATCTGATCAAGAGATCTTTTACTTTGAAATGTTATCCATCATGCCTTTCTTATGAGCATGTAGGTGAACTAATCATTCACAAAATAAACAGTATTACCGTCTTTGCAGTTGCAACTCTAATGATCATTTATCTGGATGTTAGAAAGATCAACGCTATATCTGGATGTGGGTTTGTTCTAGTTATTGGCACTATTTTGTCTTTGTTAGATCTCAACAAAAGAAATTAAATCAGATTTTTAAAAGAAATGGATGGATTTTCTAAAGAACTAACTAATGTAACAACTAATCTATTTATGTAATTAATCATGTTTTAAGATATACCTAAGAAAAATTGCCTAATTTCATCACGATGAGTAGATTTATTTTCAATGTTTTTAGATAATAATCATTGGCAATTCTACCAATAGATAGTGGGCGTTATGGGACTAAAGAAATGATGAACATATTTAGCGAGCAAATGAAAGTAAATTATCAATTAGAAATTGAAGGAATGGCGGCCATATCACAAAGTGAAATTGGAATAATTCCAAAAACGGCTGGCAACATAATTTTCAAAGCTGCGACATCTGGAAAAATTACTGTAAAAAGGATTAAAGAATTAGAAGCAAAAAGTGATCATGACACAGCTGCATTAGTTGAATCATTAAGTGAAAAATGTGCAAAAGATACAAGACCATGGATTCATTATGGATTAACAAGCAATGATTTGGTAGATACGAGTAATTCTATGCAAATGAGAGATGCATTACAAATTATTGAACCTAAAGTAGCAAAATTAGCATCACTATTAGCAAAAAGGGCAATCAAACATGGTAAAATCCCAGCAGTGGGAAGAACTCATGGTCAACATGCAAGCATTATTTCATTTGGATTGAAATTTGCAAATTGGGCTGCAGAGATGGCAAAGCATGTAGAAAGAATTGAAGAGATTAAAAAAAGAGTATTAATTTGCAAAACGCTCGGAGTTGTTGGTACAGGATCACTTATGGGTGCGAAGTCCCTTGAAGTTCAAAAGCGAGTTGCAAAACGCTTGAATCTTTTCTCAATAGATGTAGCTACTCAGATAATTCCTAGAGAGAGATATGCAGAATACGTATTTGAATTAGCTTTGATTGGTGCAACTTTGGAAAAAATAGCTGTAGAAATTAGAAATTTACAAAGAACCGAAATAGGTGAAGTCGCAGAGCAATTCAAGAAGGGTCAAATGGGAAGTAGTGCTGTCCCAGTAAAGAGAAATCCCATAAAGAGTGAAAGAGTTTCATCATTATCCAAAATATTACGTAGTCAAATAGGCATAACTTTTGAGAACATACCGTTATGGCATGAGCGAGATCTTTCAAATTCAGCAAATGAAAGATTCGTACTTCCTACAGCATCAATTCTAGCTGATGAAATGCTAGAAACCATGATTAAAATAATTTCAAATTTAATAGTAAATGAGAGAAAAATTATAGAGAATTTGTATATTACTAAAGGACAGATATTTGCTGAATTTGTTTTAGAGGCATTAATCAAAAAAGGAGTTCCCAGATTTGTTGCATACCGAGATGTGCAAAGAGTTGCCTTTAAAGCACAAGATAAAGGAATTCAATTCAGCGATGCGGTCAAAAACGATAAAGTATTTTCTTCAAAACTTACAGAAAAAGAAATTGATTCAATATTTTCTCCAGAAAAACATCTCGGTGCATCTCCACAAATTATAAGTAATGTTAACAGTTTAGTTCAAAAAACGGTTAAAAAATTCATTTAAACTTTAACAATTCCCGATGTATTTTAGAACCATATTGTAGTGCTTTTTTTCGTTTTGTGTATGAAATTTCTGGAACTCCAACATCTCGGGCTAATTTTCGTATAATGTGTTTTCTTAGCAGATCTTGAGAATCATGAATCTTTTCAGATATTGGAATAGTTTTAGCAAACTCTATAAAATTAGGAGACAATAAGGGCTGAGTAATTCTAACGTTAAATTCAGATGCAATTTGATTTACTGCTTTCATCATTTTTATTTCATTATCTAATTTGGAGTTCATAACTCGTAGAACCTCAAATTCTCCATTAGATATTGCCTCTCTATATGCATTGTATCCACAAAATAATTCATCAATTCCATTTGCAGTTACAACAACATCTATTCCCAAGTTTTTTGCAAGTTTTGAGACATAATAAAATGCAATACAATTTTCATTCCAAGAAAGATTGTCTATATTTATTATTTGTTTAATTTTAGTAGATATAATTTGAAAAGTGCTAGAGTCAATTTCTAAGATATGATGGGAGAATTTTAGTTGTTGATTAACATCCTTTGCAAATAAAATATCGTGTGATTCTGGAAAACCAATTGTCAACAAAGTGATTTCATAACCTATGTCTGAACATATTTTAGAAATTAGCGTGCTATCTACCCCTCCAGAAAATGCAACACCAATTTTCTTTTCAGGTATATTTTCTTTAATACAAGTTTTAATTTTCTCCAAAAGCTCTTTTTCCATTTTATTCATCAGTTATCTTACAATTGCTAATACAAAACATCTATGATTAATTCTATTCTTTAACTATTAATGTGGTATTTGAAATATAAAATTACGATAAGATTATCATCAGAGTCAATAAAGGAAGAATTGAAAAATATGGCGGGATGGACTGTGGTAAATAATAAACTACACAAAGAATTTGAATTTAATGATTTTAATCAAGCATTTGGGTTTATGACAAGAGCTGCAATGCATATAGAGAAGATAAATCATCATCCAGAATGGTTTAATGTCTACAACAAGATCACGGTGGATTTGACAACTCATGATGCAGGAGGAGTCACTCAAAACGATATCAACTTGGCAAAAATTCTAAATTCACTGGAATAGTTTGAAATTGTCAAGTAATGTAATTTTTTAAATTTTGCACAATACAGAATTTATATACAGAGTAAAGCCAGATGACTTCACATGACTTCAAATCCTGCAGTGCTAGATTCAGATTTTAGATACATTGACAAAAAAGGAAATTTAATGAGAACGAGAACTGAATTAACCATAGCACAGATGCTTTCATTTCTTGATGAAGATTATGAATATGATTACAAATTATCATTGAAAAATGGAAGTTCTGTAACTGTTGATTTTAAGACAAAGAAGGGATTGATTGAGGTGATAGATAATGATAACGACATAAAAAAATACAATGAAATTAAGAATAATTTGCCTGAAGAAAAAGTGATGGCAATAGGACATCCAAAATATACTGCCCAAATTAAAGAATTGCAAGATATTGTATTCTATGATAAAACACCTCAAACAGGTTCAATATTTTTAGAAGATCCGTCATTTTCATTTGATTATGCACATATTCTTCCGTTAGTAGAGAAATGTTCTATTCTGCATGGACATACATCTTTAGTAATGGTGGAATTAGTGGGACAAATGAAAGATAATCTTCTAGTTGATTTTGGAATAGCAAAAAAAATCATAAAGGAAGTCGTTAATGTGTTTGATCACAAATTTTTCATTAATAGGAAATATCTAAAAAAGGAAGATGATTCTCACTATCAAATTAAATTTGATGGTCCAAGAGGTATGTTTGATATTCAAGTTCCAAAAAACACGGCTTATCTTTTAGAAGGAGAAGCTACAGTTGAGAATCTTTCAATTGAAATAATTAAATTACTTGCGCCAAAAATGCCTCAAAATGTAGAAGCTGTGGGAGTTTACATTTATGAAGGATACAATAAAGGATCGCATATCATTTCAAATATTTCAAGATAGTTAAGAGATGGAACCAAAGATTATAGAAAAGGCTTGGAACCCAGAGTTAGAGAAAGAAATTTTGAAACAATGGACAGATGAAAAAATTTATGAGTTTGTACCAAAGGAAGATAATTTTACAATAGATACTCCTCCACCTTATCCATCTGGTAGACCATGGCACATTGGTGCAGCAGCACATTATTCGCAAATTGATATGATAGCGCGAACGGCAAGGATGGCAGGAAAAAATGTCTATTTCCCGATAGGAATAGACAGAAATGGTCTTCCTGTTGAGTTGTATACTGAAAAAAAACACAACATCAAAATGCGGGAGACTGATAGAGGTCAATTTTTAAAATTATGTAGAGAAGCATTAGATGATTTAGAAAATGAGATGATACTAATCATGAAAAATTTGGGAATTAGTGGAGATTTTTCCAACTATTACAGAACTGATTCTGAAGAATATAGATCCTTGACACAGTCCACTTTCATCGAGTTGTGGAAAAAAGGACAGGTATATCTTGCAAATAGACCAAATAATTATGATTGGGTTACAGGTACAACCATCGCTGATGCAGAAATCACTTATGAAGATTTACCAACTAAACTAGTCTATATGAAATTTCAGATTAAAGATACGAATAAAGAAATAATCATTGCCAGTACGAGGCCAGAACTTCTTTGCGCATGTAAAACAATAATTGTAAATCCTGATGATGAGAGATACGCAGAGTATATTGGTAAAAAAATAATTGTACCAATTACTAATGAAGAGGTGGAACTAAAAACACATCACTCAGCTAAACAAGAATTTGGTTCGGGAGCAGTTATGGTATGCAGTTATGGTGATCAAAATGATGTAGCATTATTTAGAGAATTAGAATTAGAGGAAATTGTTGCAATTGGATTAGATGGAAAAATGACAGAAGATGCGGGAGAATATGCGGGGTTGAAACCAAAACAAGCACGTGTAAAAATTACTGAAGATTTAATCAATAAAGGATTTGTAGAAAAGATTGAGGATATAGTTCACAGAACTCCTGTATCTGAACGGAGTAAAAATCCAATTGAAATAATTCCGATGGAGGAATACTATCTAAAACAAAAAGAATCAATTCAAAAGATGAAGAAATTGGGAAATGAAATTACGTTTTATCCTGCAATGCATAAGCAGATCTTAATGAATTGGCTAGAATCCATCAATATTGACTGGCCAATATCAAGAAGAAGGTATTATGGAACTGAAATTCCTATTTGGTATTGCAAAAATTGCTCGGAACCCCATGTTCCAGTGCCTGGGAAATACTACAAACCATGGGTAGAAAAATGTCCTATTAGTGAGTGTTCTAAATGCAAGTCTACTGAATTTGTAGGGGAAGAGAGAACATTTGATACATGGATGGATTCTAGTGTTTCTCCTCTTTTTGTCACCAAATTTCACAAAGATCAGGAATTTTTTAATAAAGTATATCCTGTCACTATTCGTCCCCAAGCAAAAGATATTGTAAGAACATGGCTATACTATACCCTCCTAAGATGTGAGCAACTTACGGGAAAGAAACCATGGTCAGAGGCATGGATTATGGGATATGGTCTTGATGAAAAAGGAATGAAAATGAGTAAGAGTAAAGGAAATGCAATTGATCCTTTACCAGTAATTGAAAAATTAGGTGCAGATACTTTTAGATTTTGGAGCGCAAGTGAGATTAATCATGGATATGATTTTAGATGTAATGAACAAAAAATTGAATCAACAAAAAAATTTCTTAGTAAATTATGGAATGTTTCTAGATTTTTGTCTAGTTTTCCAGTCACAGAATCAGGAACTCCAACAGCTACTGATGAATGGATACTATCAGAACTAGACAATTTAGTAAAAGAATGTAAAAAAGGATACGATGAGTACAATTTTTTTATTCCTGCAATAGCAATCAGGGAATTTACATGGAATCTTTTTGCAGCACATTATATCGAAATGGTTAAAGCGAGAGCATATGGAATTGGATTCTCGGATGAAGAAAGAGATGGCGCAATTTACACATTACATAAAACATTATCAACAATTTTGAAATTATTAGCACCAATTACACCGTTTATTACTGAATATCTTTGGAAAATTTTGTATTCATCAGAAAGTATTCACAAACAACATCAGGTTGCATCATATTCAGAGAATGATGTAGATAAAATTACAAAGGAAATTGTGGAATTTAATTCCAAAGTTTGGGGTGAAAAAAAGACAAAAAATTTATCTTTAAAAGATTCCATCACGATAGTAATTCCAGAAAGTTTAGAGTCTTTTAAGAATGACTTAAAATCCATGCATAATTTGGTAGATAATTGAATCTAAAATTATACATGCATGATTCCATTTGAGATCAGATATTGAATCCCTGATACAAATTCGGTGTCTTGAATTAATCCTTCTGCCCACCAACCAGCATTATTTTTTATCCAGTCAGGAATATCTTCATCAGTAGGCTGCATTGATTGAGTTTTAGGCACAATCATTATTCCTTCTTTAATTAGATATTGAATCCCCGATACAAATTCTGTGTCAGACATAAGATCTTTGGACCACCAACTTGCATTATTTTTTATCCAATCAGGAATTTTTATTTCTGGATTTGAGATCAATTGATTTGATGTATTTGTTCCGATAATTTCAATTATAGAATCAGATTTAAAAAATGGAATAATTAAACTTCGTGAAGTAGAATTAGTTTCAGTTTCAACAAAATCAGTTTCAAAATCATCTACTAAAACGTAAAACATGTCATCATTTAATTCAAATTTTGCATCCAAGATACCTCTTGGAATGGTAATTTCCAAAGTTCCATCAGCTTTTGTATCCATGGTAACAACCAATTGATGAAAATCTGGATCCAGGTAAATTGAGTCAATCTTACCATTTTCAATATTATATTGAACATCAAAAGAATCTATTGAAATTATTCCGGTAGTAGCAAATGAGTATTGAGTATTAGAATAAGCTATGGCAATTAGAAATATGATAACTAGCAAAAAAAAAGATCGATTAAATTTTTTCATCATCAATCTCCAGTTGAAATTTTATCGAGAGTGGAATTGGTGAAATCGCTTCCTGTTTGAATTTCTTCTGGAAATGAAATAATTTTACTCAAAGTTGCAGTTCCATTTAGAAACCACATATGAGAAATTTGACTTTGTGGGCCTCTGATTAAAACTTGTGAATTTTCAATTTTGTTAATCTGGATATCGGCATTTAGAAAAATTTTCATTGTTGTATGAATTTCCTTCAATACATCATCTTCTAAAAACGCTATAATTACAAGAGAGTCTTTGACACCGGATTGTCCGGAGGATACAGTTCGAGCTTTACCAAATCCACAATTAAAAGAAGTTTGATCAACAATAATTTGACATTCAAGTAACTCCAATTTTAGGCTAGAATTATTTTTATCATATGCACCAAAACTCATTTTTCCAGTTATAGAGGATGATGTTTGAGATTTATCAGATATTTTTGAGGCATGCACAGAGTCAAAAACTAATTCATATGTTTCAGAATAATTAGATTTAGTAATTCTTTCTCCCAAATAACTTCCATTATTTACTTTATCAAGAATGTCTCGAGTTCTTGAGTCTAATTTTTCCAAGTTTAAAGTGAGTTTTTCACGAATTTCTTTTGATTTTTTAAATGATTTTTCATCTAATTTCCCAGATTTTGAAGAAAAAGTTTTAGTGTCATTATCTTGATGTTGGTTAGTTTCATTATCCTGGTGTAGATTAGTGCTATTATCCTGATGTTGATTAGTGCTATTTTGATGCTTTTCTTTGATTTCATTAAATTTTTCTTCATATTCTTTAGATTTTTCCATCTGTTTTACTTCAAGAATTTCCCTATGAAGTTCGAGTTCTATTTTTTTCTGCTCTAACTCTTTTTGTTTTTCCTCTATTTTTTCTTGATGTTCAGTTTTTTTCTCATCTAACTCTTTTTGTTTTTTTCCTGTTTTTTCTTGTTCAGTTTTCTCATCTAACTCTTTTTGTTTTTTTCCTGTTTTTTCTTGTTCAGTTTTCTCATCGGTGAGAGACTTGGAATTGTCATTGGTTCCATTAAGATTTTGAGCAAAAGCACTATCAATGAGAAATTGACCAAATGATCCACTGACTAAAATAATTGCCAATGTCATAGCTAAAATAAAATTATCATTCATTTTAGAGAACAATCCTCATATTAGTTAAAAAGAATTTCTTATAATTTGTCATTTTTAACTAGTTTTTGATTTTTTTATCAAATTTACAAAATATTTGTGTAAGGATACATCTTCTGTCAGTTCAGGATGAAATGCAGTACCAATAATATTTTGTTTTTTTACAGCGATTATTTTATTATCAAATTTTGCTAAAACCTCGACATCAGAACCAGTGTCGGAGATAGATGGGGCTCTAATGAACACACCATTGAATTTAGGAATATTAATTGAATTCATACAAATATCTGCTTCAAATGATTCTTTTTGTCTTCCAAAAGAATTCCTTTCTAGTTTAATGTCAAGTAAATCCAAAAGAGGTTGATTTGTTTTTCCAACAACACGATCATTTACGGTTTTTGAGAGCATAATCATACCGGCACATATACCAAAAACAGGCATTCCATTTTCAATTTTTTCTTTTATTGTTTTAAGAGATCTGTTTACAAGGGAAAGTTGACCTATAGTAGTACTTTCTCCCCCTGGAATAATCAAGCCATCAAGATGAGAAATTGCCTCAGAAGTTTTAACACCCTTAACAGTTCCATTAATTCCTAATTCTTTTAGTGCAGTTTCAGTAGATGTGATATTTTCATTTACATCTCCCTGAATCGCCAAAACTCCAATATTAAGACTCATGCGGAACTTCCACGCTCTTGCATTCTTAATTCCAAAGTCTTAACATCCAATCCTAACATGGATTGTCTTTCATCAATCATTTTTTGTGCTTCTTTTACTTTTTCGGATTCATTCCAAAAAGTAGTTGCCAATACAATCGCTCTTGCTCTTTCTTTAGCATCACTTGCATTAAAGATTCCAGAACCGACAAATATTCCATCACACCCAAGAGACATTAAATATGCAGCATCTGCAGGTGTTGCAATTCCGCCTGCTGCAAAATTAACAACCGGTAATCTTCCAAGCTTTGCAGTTTCTTCAACTATATCGTAAGATACTTTGAATTCTCTGGCGATTCTAACAAGATCTTGATTATCACCAGAATCATAAATTGCCTTGATTAATCTTAATTCATCATTTACTTTTTTTATATGAGTTACAGCTTCTGCAACATTTCCTGTACCAGGTTCTCCTTTAGTTCTAATCATTGCCGCACCTTCTTCAATTCTTCTTAATGCCTCAGACAATGATCTTGCTCCATTAACAAATGGGGTTGTAAAATCCCACTTCCAAATATGATGAGTTTCATCAGCAGGTGTCAATACCTCAGATTCGTCTATCATATCAACATCAGTTTCTTCGAGAATTTTGGCTTCGTAAACGTGACCAATTCTACATTTTGCCATAACTGGAATTGTTACTGAATCCATAATATCCTCAATAATTCTAATACTTGCAGTTCGTGCCACTCCCCCTGCTTTTCTAACATCAGAGGGAAGCTTATCTAAGACCATTACAGATACAGCTCCAGCGTCTTCTGCAATTTGAGCTTGTTCAACGGTAGTAACATCCATCACTACGCCATTTTTTAACATGTGAGCAAAACCACGTTTCAAAGTTGATGTACCACGTAAAATATTACCAGAATCTGATTTGTCATGAACTATTCCTTTTGCATTAATTCTTTCCCCTGAGAGTGACAGCATATTCAGAGTTTTACCGAAGACTATTTGTACCTATTCACTAATTTGTTCTTCGATTTTATCAAGTTCGGATCCAACCATAGAAATTATCGGAGGTATGAATTTATCGGTGGCATTTTGTTCTGGCCAATAAATTTGGTTTACTCTTCCATTTATGATAATTTTGATATTTGATTTTTGATAATCAGTTGCGTTATCACGAATTGGAAATGATTCAGATGGAATTGCTATAAAGCCAGTTTCTTTAATTAAAGCTTTTAATTTACGAAGTTTTTGGTCATCAAGATGTATTATAATATCGGATTTAGGATATCCGTTTTCAGTGACCATATATTTTGTTTCACCGTTATTTTTAATTATTAAAATTTCAGTTTTTTGAGATTCAACTTTTTCAGTAACACCAAAAGAAATTTTCTTTAATTGGTGTTTTGTATATTCAATTTCAATTATATCATTTGGGTGAACTGCAGAGTATGGAATATCAAATTTTGTTATTAGTGGAATTACAATTAAAATTGCAATTATAACAGGGATTGCCCCTATTGCTAAAACAATTGGTTTTACCATAATTTACCTTAACAGTGGTGAAACAAGCTTAATTGCAAATAAATCTTGGTTAAAATAACTTAAAATTCCAGTCTATTTCATTCTTGTTTGTGGGGTCGTAGCCTAGCCTGGTAGGGCGACAGTGTATACGATAGATCACCGCTAAGGGCTCCAAAGGTAAACTAAGCTAAACTGACTCATGGATGATGTAAGTTTGGAGCTGTAGTGACCCGTAGGTCGCCGGTTCAACTCCGGTCGGCCCCACGTCAAAATTAATTATTTATTTCTTAAAACATTAAGTGCTGAACCAGCTTTGAACCAATCTATTTGAGATTTGTTATAAGAATGATTAAGAGTAATTTCATCTTTTACTCCATTTTGATGTGTAATGATACATCTAACTGCCTTTTGTGGTTCCAAAGCATTCAATTCAACAAGACTGATTCTATCATCTTCTTGGATCTTGTCGTAATCATTTGGATTGCTAAAAGTCAATGCCAATATACCTTGTTTTTTCAAGTTTGTTTCATGGATTCGAGCAAGACTCTTAGTAATAACAGCCGCACAACCCAAATATCTCGGAGACATTGCAGCATGTTCTCTGCTACTTCCTTCACCATAATTATGATCACCGATAATTATCCATCTAATTCCTTTTTCTTTATACTGTCTTGCAATTGTTGAAAACGATTCGAATTTACCATTTAGAAAATTCTTTCCTTTTCCAACTTCATCATTAAATGCATTAACTGCACCCAAAAGCATATTGTCACTTAGGTTATCAATATGACCTCGAAGGGACAACCAAGCTCCTGCAGGAGAGATATGATCAGTAGTACATTTTCCTTTTGCTTTAACCATTAACGGAATTTCTTCAAAGTCCTTTCCATCCCATATTGAAAAGGGTTCTAGACGTTGCAATCTTTTACTGTTAGGATTAATAACCACATCAATGTCATCTGAATTTTCAGGAGGAGGAACAAAAATTCCTTTGGGCAGAATGAATCCTTTTTCTGGAACTTCAGGAGCAGGTTTAGGTGGTTCAAGTTTAAATTTTGTCCCATTCGCCGCTACAAGTTGATCTTTTAATGGATTAAATGACAATCTCCCACTCAAAGCAAATGCAATGATTATTTCGGGGCTTCCAATAAAATTCATAGTATCTCTCTTTCCGTCATTACGTCCTGGAAAATTTCTATTGTAGGATGTAACTATCGTATTTTTTTCTCCAGGTTTTAGTTCAGGTCTATTCCATTGACCAATACATGGACCACATGCATTGGCTAAAACCGTAGCTCCAATGTTTTTTAGTGATTCCATTTGACCATCTCTTTCAATGGTGCTTCTGATTTGTTCAGATCCTGGAGTAATTAGTAAAGGAATTTTGGATTTGATTCCTTTTAATTTTGCTTGCTCAGCTAAACTAGCTACTCTTGACATATCCTCATAAGATGAATTTGTACAACTTCCAATTAATGCAACGGAGATTGGATCAACATATTCATTAGTTTTTACATCATTAGCTAAATCAGATATAGACCGTCCTAGATCTGGAGTGTGCGGTCCAACAATGTGAGGTTCTAACGTTGAAAGATCAATTTCGATAATTTTATCAAAGAATTTCTCAGGGTTTTCTTCTACTTCAGGATCGGCAACTAGTAATTCTTTATTTTTATTTGCAAGTTCAGCAATTTTCCCTCTGTTTGTAAATTTTAGAAAAGTTTCCATTCTTTCATCATATGGAAATATTGAACATGTTGCACCAACCTCTGCACCCATATTGGTGATAGTAGCTTTTCCAGTACAACTGATAGATTCTGTTCCAGGTCCAAAATATTCAATAATAGAATTAGTTCCTCCTGAAACTGTTAGTTCCTTAGCTACTTTTAGTATGATGTCTTTTGGTGCAGTCCATCCATTTAGTTGTCCAGTTAGTTTCACTCCAATTCTTTTAGGATAAAGTAATTCCCAGGGCATTCCAGCCATAGTTTCTGCTGCATCTAATCCACCCACCCCAACTGCAATCATCCCCAAACCACCAGCATTAGGAGTATGAGAATCAGTACCAATCATCAATCCACCTGGAAATGCGTAATTTTCAAGAACGACTTGATGAATGATTCCTGCACCAGGCTTCCAAAAACCACAGCCATATTTGCTTGCAGCTGATTGCAAAAATTTGAAAACTTCGTTGTTTTCATCAAGTGATACTTTCATGTCAGTATCACCATCTATTTGAGCTCGGATGAGATGATCACAGTGAACTGTTGTTGGCAATGTTGCTTGTTTGAGTCCTGCTTGCATAAATTGCAACATTACCATTTGCCCAGTTACGTCTTGTAATGCTACTCTATCAGGTATAAGGAAAACATAGTGTTTACCATCATCAAGATTTTTGTCGTTAACTACCTCAAAATGACCAGATAGTATTTTTTCGGTGAGTGTGAGAGGTCTTTGGATTACTTTTCTATATTTTTGGATATTATCTTGTAATTTTTTATAAACGCGAGATACTAATTCTGGAGTAGTATCTGTTTCCACGAAATGCTCTCCATCTAACCTGAATTTAATTTTTGCAATTCAAAAAAATACAAGAAAAATTGCACTAGGCATGCTCATTTCTTAACAATTATAAACCAAAAGCAGCTTAGTGTATCATAGTTGTGAAGTATTATAAAATGAGGTGTCTGAATGGTCAATAAAGGTTTTCCAAAATTTGGGATGTCGCAAGCTGGTGCCTTCGTTGCTGCATTAAAAAATTATAATTTGCCAGATTTCATTTTAGAATTGGTTTCAAAAGAATGTAAGTCAGATCTTCTTGAAAGAGGAAGAATAGATGACAGATTACAGAGTATGAATGACCAAGCATTAGAGCTTTTACATAAAGTATTTGTTGGGTGCGAAGAAGATGGTGCTGGAAAGTATGCACAGTATAGATTCTTTGCATATGTTTCTAGTATGTATCATAAATGCGAGATTCTAATAAATGAACCAATTCCAGGAGTAACTGGAAAAAGTCATAGAATTCCTGTTGCGGTAAAAAATAATGGAATGTATATTGCAGTTGCACAGAATAAAGCAACAGGTAATCCGGTAAATAAAAAAGAGACCATTAAATTCTACGAGATGGTTGATGATATTAAGAAAGGAGAGCAGGGGACTATGTTAAGTGATGCAATTTATGGGTCATCAGTAGGATTTAGAGGAGATGCATTAGTTGAGCTGGAAAATTTGAGTAAATCTAGAACAAAGGATATTGAAAATAAACTTGATTTTAAAACTGCAAATTTTGAAAATAATATTTATTCCGTAACAAAATGTTAATTTCAATCATAAGATAATTTATTTTATATTATTAATTCATCTAAAATTTATTCTTTTTTAAGATTAGATGTATTGAGGGTAAGAAACATTGGTTTTTCTTCTGTTTTTTCAAAGTTTGCTCCATATTGTTCAAAATATAATTGATCATACAAATGCTTGGTCCAAATTTCATGTACGTCTTGAATGAATTTTTTGTGTCCTGATGCCCGTAAAAGTTCATGTGTTAATTCGTGGGAAACGGTAGTGCAATTTTTTTCTGCAAGAAATAGTGTATCGTTAGGATCATTTGGAGGTTGCCACCACACCATGCCGAAATTTTCAGCATGGTAGCCTTCGCAGGTACAATCAGTCCAAAGTGGTTTAAAATGACAAAGATAGAAATGGTAGATTTCTTTTCCTCTTTGTTCGTGGTCTCTAATGAGTGTAGGCGTATCCAATTTTTGAAATAGGTGTCGTGGCTTTGTAATTAATTCATCACATTGAATTTCAAAATCTCTACCAAATTTTTCTTTGATCCAAACCTTGTAAAAATTACCCATTTGTTTTACATATTCA
>Ga0315278_10003412_pt1 | contig 14194 bp, 13 predicted proteins | sample YL17G06_0_MG_FD_203880 | JGI IMG/M metagenome (GOLD analysis project Ga0315278, IMG submission 203880) | Sediment microbial communities from Yellowstone Lake, YNP, Wyoming, USA - YL17G06_0 | ecosystem: Environmental > Aquatic > Freshwater > Lake > Sediment | place: USA: Wyoming | collected... | reverse complement strand
TGGGCGGTGCTGCTCGTGCTCGCCGTCGTCTCCACCCTGCTGCTGCCGGTGATGGAGGTGGAGGCCGTGAGCGACGAATTCGCCTACGCCGACCGCATCTTCGGCGCTGCGGCACGGTGGCTGCGCGCCTCGCCCTTCGTGCCGGCGCTGCTGGCGCTGGGCTTCGCGACCGGCTTCATCCACTACCTGCTGGATCGCGCCGCCTTCCGCTTCTCCTCGCCCGACGTCAGGCAGGCCGCCCGCGGGCTGCTGCAGTCATGATCATTTCACCAATAGCGCCAACAGCGAAATTCCTCGACCATTAAACAGTGGGCGCACGCCTTGCGTAACCGCTTGACTAGCAGGTACTACCCCTCTTGTGCGACAATGTCGTACACGACGGAGGCTGAAGATGACGACCCTGACCATTCGTCTCGATGCGAAGCTGGAGAAGGCTCTGGACCGGATTGCGAAGAGCACCGGGCGGACCAAGAGCGAGATTGCCCGCGAGGCGCTCAAGCGCCAGGTCGCCGTCGCTCGCTTTCGCGAACTGCGGAAGAAGACGCTGCCGTTTGCCGAGGCACAAGGACTCGTGACCGATGAGGATGTGTTCCGGGCCCTCTCGTGAGGGTCTTCCTCGACACGAATGTACGGGTGAGCGCATTCGCGTCGCGGGGGTTGTGCGCCGATCTCCTCGAACTGGTGCTCCTGGAGCACGACTTGGTCTCGGGGCAGAGCGTACTTCGCGAGTTGACCAAAGCGCTTCGCCAGAAGGTCAAGCTTCCCGCCGCCCGTTCGGCTGAGATTGTCGATTTCGTCTCCGGCGAGGCAGCCCAGGTCATTGAAAAGGCCGAGCCCGCCGCGGCGAAGGTCGATCCCGACGACGCGCGGGTGCTGGGCGAGGCGCTGGCGGGGCACGCGGAGCTGTTCGTCACTGGCGATGCTGCCCTGCTGAAGCTTGCGACCGTCGGCGGGCTCCGGATCGTTTCGCCTCGCCAGTTCTGGGAGGCGCTCCACGCCCGCGAGAAGTAGAAATACCGCCCGCCAGGACGGTGCCGCACTACTTCACCGGCGCGCCGCCGAGCTCGCGTAGAACCGCCTGGAAGTCCTGCGATTGGCGCAACAGTTGCCCGGCAGCCTCACGCAACCGGTCGACGTCTTCGGCCGGCAGCACGAAGCTCGTGGCCAGATTCATGAGGTAGGCCCTCTCCTTCGGGTCGGGAAGATTATCGAAGCTGACGTCCAGCGTGTGCAAGGTGAGCTTCGGGAGCGGGACGCTGGCTTCGGCCTGCGCCTCGGTCGCCCCCACCAGGCGCGCCCGCGCAATCAGAAGCTCGCGCCGCCAGGAGAAGATTTCCTGGCGGTCCTTCATGGTCTCGATGGTTTCGAACGAGTAGCGGTCGATCGGCACCCCGGAGGCCTGCAGCAGCTGCGCGACCGTGCCGGGAGGCGTCTCGCTGCGGTCCCAGTCGGTCGGCGGAGCCGAGCGGGCGTTCACAACGAGCAGCACGATCCTGCGGATGCCGCCGACAAACTTCCACCAGTTGAACGGGTTCAAGGTGCGCCCGAGCAGCGCGCCCTGCACGCCGCGCTAGAGGAACCGGTCCTCGTACTCGGCGAACAGCCGATCGCCGTAGAGGGCGTACGCGAGCGCCGTGAAACTCCCCTCCGACACCCCGGTGACGACATCGACTTCGTCGATCAGCCGGCGGCGCCGGCCGTCGATGACGATCTCGGTGCGCCGGAGCTCCTCCAGTACGCCGTACGAGAACGCCGCGGCGCGCGTGCCGCCGCCGGAGAACGACACGATGAACAGCGTGTGCGGGTCGTTGTTCTGGCGCTTCGGGATCAGGAGATACGGACGGTAGCCGGACTTGGGATCGAACGGGGTGATCGGCTCGTTGATCGGTCGGCTGGCGCAGCCTGCCAGCGCCATGATCGCCAGCAGGCCGATGAGAAAACTCTTCGTTCGCATGGTCCACACCTCCGGAAAGCACTACGGCGAAGAAGAATTCTGAGGTCAGCGGCTTGGACACCAAGGCCGTGATGCCTGACTACTCGCAGTGTCGGATCTGATCGCCCCTTGAAGTAGCCGCGGTTGGCAGACCGTTCGGACCATGGCCGTCGGGCCTTGCCACACCGCCTGCGATCACGGTGCTCCCCCCACGCCCAGCGAATCGCCGGCGGCGGCGCGAGCGCGGTCTTCGAGATCGCGGAAATCGCGTTCCACGCCACGGCTGAGAAGTTCCAGTTCCGCACGCAGCGGAGCGGCCCGCTGCGGTGGCACAGCCTCGATCAGGTTCTCCAGCATGGCCCGCATGCGGCGTGCGATCTGGATGCTGCCCCGGCCAAACTGCCGGATCTCGGTGACCGCCAGGCTGACGAAATTTTCCCAATCCGGGGTGCGATAGGCGAGACGGAGCGCTCCCGAATCATCGTGAACCCGCCCGGTGTCCAGTTGCCGCCTGGCGACTGCCCGCAACAGGCGATGGAGCTGGTCGAGGGCGAGCACGGCCGTCGTCGGATCATTGATCGCCGGCGACAACGCCTTTGCCGCGATGTCGACGATGATGCGGAACGCGAATTCCGGGTCCTGTTCCAGCGTGCGCTCCGGCCCGATGGCGACGCTCTCGTGCAGTTGGTGATCGGTGATGGTCTCTCCGCCGCGGTACAGCCGAAACAGCGGGTCGCCGCTCGTCACGAAATCGCCCACGTGCGGGACGAACTCGATCAGGCACTCGACGCGCCGAGCCAGCTCCACGAGGCCGGCCACGTCAAACGCAAGCACGACCCCGGTGCGCATGGTCTGGACGGTCCGCGACGGTTCGCCCTCAGGCACCAGAGCGACATCGGCCGGCGTGTCCTTCGTCCCCGCGACGGTCCGCGGGTACACGTCCTGGATGACCTCTTGCCCCATGCTGCCTACCAGGGTGAGAACGCTGACGGGTCGCAGCGACTTACCCACATGGTCAATCATGTAGAGAAAGACACCGACGCTAGCGACGCTGCTGTACACGGCTATCCACATGGAGATCTGAGGCACCGAATCCTGGATGCGACTCAGCGTCACCAGTGTGTAGGTGAACGCAAAGACGAAGATCGTCAGTGAGAACTTGATGACGCGACTGCGATAGACGGTGGCGATGATCCGCGGCGTCAGCTGCGCGCTCGCCAGCTGGACGGCTACCAGCAGGATGGAAAAGACGAAGACGATGAACGTGAGCATGGACGACGCCAGTGCAGCAAGCACGGCGCGCGCGCTTTCGGGACCCACCACGGCCTTCCAGCCCAGGATCGCATCCGCCGATCGAACCAGCGGATAGACAAGCAGCGCCGCCACCATGCCAAGCAGCGGCGGGAACCAGACAGAGCTCCTCAGAAAACTGTTGATTCGGTATCGCTGCAGCCAGGTCATGGCGCACCCTCGGCGTCGGCGGGCCGCTCCCATGCCGACGCATCGTCGCTTTCGTAACGGTAGGCAATCTCGAGGGCCTTCATGCCTGTGTCCTCGCACGGGAAGCAGGCGCGCAGTAACTTTGTGGCGCCCGCTGCCTATCCGGTCTTCGCGGAAATGGCGCCGGCCCCGGGCCCATCAGGCGAGGCAGAGCGGCCGAACCACTTGGCCGCCAGCAGCGCGAACAGCACCATGATGGGAAGTCCCAGCACCACCATGATGATCGCGCGCTGATCCATGTCCGCGACCGAAAACAGCGGAGCGAGCGCTGCCCCGAGATTTCGGGTCGCCATCCCGGCGCTGAGAACGATCTTCTGCTGGTGCGGCAAGCCGAAGCCGAGCCAGTACGAAAAGGCGGTCAGCACGAAGAAGAAAACGAGCTGCGCAGCCACCGCCAGACTTCCTGGCACCCCGAGCAATCCCTCTCCGTACACGATCACGCACAGTACGCCAGTGGCAAGCGTGGCCAGGCCCGTGATCTTCTTGACCCAAGGCTGAATCCTGGACGCGAGGCCAGTCGAGGCCCGGAGAACCAGCATTCCGATGGCCAGCGGCAGGAATATGACGATCAGCAGTGGCTTGGCAATGGCCCAGGTACTGACCGTCAGTCCCTTGACCATCAGCGGCAGGGCAAAGGGCACGAACACCACCGTGCCCACTGCCGTCAGCAGCATGAACGCAGCCGTGTAGCCGAGGTCCCCTTTCGCCTTGTCGACGATCATCGGCAGGAATGGCGCGCAGGGTGTCATGCCCAGCAGGACCAGGCCCATGGCATACGGGGGCGCCAGCGGAATGACCAGCGTGATCGCGTAGGCCAGCGCCGGGCCCAACACAAAGCCCCAAAGCAGCGTGTAGGTGACGAAGCGGACGTTCCGCAATCCCCCCAGGGCATCCTGAACGTTGAGCCGCAGGCCCATGTCCAGCAGGTTGCCCGCCATGAAGATCACCAGCGCGATCTTCAGCAGGATCGTTAGAAGCTCAGTCATCTTCGGTCCTCCGCGCATCGGATAACCGACGCCACCGTCTGAACGGCGTGCGGATGCCAATGCGAGCTGCGGGTTGCGGCACTGCCTCGACCTGTTCCCGATCTCTCACGCCGGCGAGAGCATCGCCCGCGACAGCACGCCGCCGGAGATGTCGCGGGCTTTGAACCCGTGCCGCAGCAGGGCGAAGTCATGTTCGCCATCAGGGCTGTCGGGCTGCTGCGGCCAAAGGCGTCGTCGATGATGGCCAGGAGGCGCTGCACCAGGTCGTCGAACGGCGTCTTGTAGTCGTCCAGCCATAGACCTCGCCCAGGAACTCGTACTTCGCAGGGCCGAAGCGGTCAGCGGCCGGTCGTCCTGTGCCGCGATTTGCGAGCTCATTCGATCACGTTCATGCTTCAGGAATGCCCGGCCGATCGCCCCGCAGCCGCGCACTTGACGGGCTGATCCCGCGCTCAAGATGCGCCGCCATGTGCGCCGGCAGGCGCTTGCGGATGTACTCGCGATGCGCCGGCGTCTGAATCGGGATCGTCGCGTCGGCGTAATCGAGCAGCGGTTGCTCGCAAACCACCGTGCCGGTGATGACCGTGCGCCGCATGCCGTCGGCATCCTCCAGGCGAATCGCACCGGTCGGGCACACCTGCGTGCAGGCGCCGCAGCCGATGCACATCTTCGCGGCCCGGGTGAAGTCGAAGTAAGCGAGCCGGCCGGCATTGGTGTCACCCATGCGCAAGGCCTCGATGCCCATCTCGCTGCAGGCCGCCATGCACAGGCCGCAGCCGATGCAGACATCGCAGCGCAGGCAGCGGCGGACCTCGTCCTGCGCCATCGCGTCGGTCAGGCCCTCTTCGATGCGCACGTAGTTTCCCTCGCCGAGCACCTCCTCGACGCTCTTCTCGGGCATCGAGGCACGCCGACGATGGGTGCGATCGTGCGCCTCGACCACGAGCGGAATCACCTCGGCGCGCCGCACCGGCTTGCCGGTCATGGCGTCGAGCGCCGTGCCGCGCAGCCAGGCATCGATCGAGGCCGCGGCGATCTTGCCGGCGCGGATCGCCTCAACGGCCGTGCGCGGGCCTTGCTGCCCGTCGCCGCCGGCAAACACGCCCGGCACGTTGGTCATCAGCGTCTTCGGATCGGCAGTGATGAAGCCGCGGGTGGTTTCAACGCCGCTGCCTTCGAGCATGGCCAGGTCGGTGCCCTGGCCGGTGGCGAGGATCACGTGATCCGCTTCCAGCGTCAGCAGGCGTGCGGTGTCGAACTTCGGATCGAACTTGCCGGTCTCGTCCTTGACCCGCTCGCAGAACTGGAAGACGGCCTCGCCTTCCTCCTCGATGCGCAGCGGCCCCCAGCCGCCGCGCAACTGCACGCCCTCGGCGACTGCCGCTTCGATCTCGTGCGGGCTGGCCGGCATCTCGCGGCGCTTCTCGAGCGACACCAGATCGACGCTCTTGGCGCCTTGCCGCAATGCCGTCAAGGCGACGTCGATGGCGACGTTGCCACCACCGATGACGACCACCCGCGGCCCGACCCGCACCGTCTCGCCGCTGCGCACGGCGCGCAGGAAGTCGATGCCGCCCAGCACGAAGGGATGGTGGGCGCCGGGGATCGGCAGCAGCCGCGCGGTCTGCGTGCCCAGGCCCAGGAACACCGCGTCGTGGTTCTTGCGGAAGTCATCGAGGCGGCCTATCTGGGCGCCCGTGTGAATCGGGATGCCCAGCACCCGGATCTGGTCGAGCTCCTGCTCGAGCAACTCGGGCGGCAGGCGGTAAGCCGGAATGCCGTAGCGCAGCATGCCGCCGGCATGTTCTTGCGCCTCGAAGATCTCGACCTGGTGCCCGTAAGTGCGCAGGAAATACGCCGCCGTGAGGCCCGCCGGCCCGGAGCCGACGATACCGATGCGCTTGCCCGTGTCGGGCGCGAGTTCGGGCTTGGGATAGCCCCCGTTGGCCAGGCAGTGCTCGGCCGCCTTGGCCTTCAACGGCCGGATGAAGACGGCGCCGTCGCTGCTGCTGCGCACGCAGGCCGACTCGCACGGCGCCGGACAGACCAGGCCACAGGTCAGCGGCAACGGGTTGTCGCGCCGGATGACCTCGATGGTGGCACGGTAGTCACCATTGCCGAGGTGGGCCATGAAGCTCGGGATGTCGATGTTGGCCGGGCAGGTGCTGTGGCAGGGCGCCGGGTTGCGCACCAGGCACAAGCCCTCGGGGCACGATTCGCGCCGGACATGGCGCTCCCACTGCTCACGGTAGTAACGCAGGGAGCTGCCCAGCGGCCAGGCGGCCGCCAGTCCCTGCGTGGCGAGCTCGAGCGCCAGTTCGTCGAGCGCCGCGAGATGTCCGGCGTCGCCGCGACCCAGGGTGATCTCGGTGGTCAGGCGCGCAACTCGCGCCAGCAGGCCACGCACCGATGCCGGTTCGCCGTCGGACAGTTGCCAGTGGCGATAGAGCGCGCGTCGAGTTTGCTTGACGACGCACACGCCGGCGGCCATCACCATCAGGCTGGAGGGTGACGGGATGATGCCCGCCGCCGCGAACGCCAGGGGTTCGCACGACAGGTCGGCCTTGGACAGCGGCAGGAAGCCCCCCAGGCCGTCGTCGAAGACCAGCACCGGGTCCGCGCCGTCGACCTCGACGCCGCCACCCCAATCGTCGATCAAGTGCCGCAGGTTCCCGGACCGGGCAAACTCGACCAGGCCGCGCTGCCGGATGCCGCGTCGCAGCGTCAACAGCGACGCATCGAGTCCCGATACGCCCGCGAACAGCAGCGCGATCCGGCACCAGGTTTCCGGTGTGTGGACCAGCCGTGACGCGTCGCCCGCGGGTTGCTCGGCCCAGTAACTCGGCTTGCGGTTGCGCTGAACCTCGAGCCGCCGCCGCGCAACCTTGACATTGGCGAGCGAACGGATGGCATCGGCTGAGTTCAGGAACGCCGCCTCGTGACCGATCAGCTCGGCCGGCAGGCGCAACTCGATCGTCAGGCTGTCGCGCAGGCCCGCCGCGATCAGCACGCCCTCGGCCAGCAGCCAGGGGGCGCGATCGAGCACGGCGGCCGGGCCGAGCGCTCGCACGTCGAACGAGGTCGCGTCGATCACCAGCACCGAAGGCCCGCGGCCGCGCAGGAACCGGCGCCAGGCCAGGTGGATCGGTTCGCCTGCGGCCCCCCATTCGGCCAGCCCGGATTCCTGGACACGCTGCAGCCGCTGCATCGCCGTCAGGGACTGCGCGCAAGCGAGGCCCGGCAATGCGTCGGTCAGGCTCGCAGCAGGCGGCGCGGCGCCTGACAGGGCGGTCGCATCGGCGTCGAGCCACCCCGGCAGCATCGGGAGTTGGAGTTCGCTCATGGCCGCTCCCTATGCGCCACGCGGCGGCTCGGCGAGCAACTGGCGGGCATAACGCTCGCGGCGCGGATCGGGCACTTCATTCGCGACACCGAAGGACAGGCAGCCCGTCACGCACTTGGTGACGCAGGCCGGCTGCAACCCCGCATCGACGCGGTCCATGCAGTAATCGCACTTGACCACTTTGTTCGTACCCGGGTCCCACTGCGGCGTGCCCCAGGGGCAGGCCGTGATGCAGGACTTGCAGCCGATGCACAGGCTGGACTGGACGAAGACGATGCCGTCCTTCTCGCGTTTTTGCATCGCCCCAGTCGGACAGGCCTTGACGCACCACGCCTCCTCGCAATGGAAGCAGGGCATGAAGGTGTGGCGGATGCGCGGCTGTCCGCCGACATCGATCGGGCCGACGGTGATGATCTTGCAGGGCGCCGGTCCGGGGCCGAGGTTCTTGTTGGACTTGCAGTGCACTTCGCAGGCCTGGCAGCCGATGCAGTTGGCCTCGTCGTGGCGAAGCATGTACTTGCTCATGGTCTCGCTCCTCCCGCCGCCGCGGGCTTGATGCGGACGATGGTCTCGGTCAGCGCGTTGCCGCCGCCGGCCGGGTCGAATTCGTACAGCTTGCCGTGCTGCAGGCGCTGGTCGGCCACGCCGACGCCGAGCGCGCGCGTGGCCAGCGGCACCGTCGCGCCGTAGCCGTGCAGCATGAACACCGCCTCGCGGTGGATCCACGGCGTGACCTTCGCCTTGAGCCGCCCGACGTAGGAGCCCCCGCCGCTGATCTCGACCTCGTCACCGTCGCGGATACCCAGCGGCGTCGCCCGGTCGGGGTGGATCCAGACGCACTGCTCGGGGGCGATCTCGTTGAGCAGCGGGTTGTTCAGCGACTGGCCGTGCGCCAGGGTCGGCGGCCGCCCGAACAGCAGGTTGAACTGGTCGCCGGTGGGCGCCGCCTTGGCCTCGTAGGGGGGGAAGGCAGGCAGGCCCGCCTTCTTCAGCAGATCGCTGTCGATCTCGATCTTGCCGGACGGCGTCAGAAACTTGAGCTGATCGCGCGGCGCCAGCTTCGGCGCCGCCGCCAGGCCGACGACGCCCGACTCGCGCATGTCGGCCACGGTGACACCGGTGCCGTCGAGCTGGTAGTTCCACAGCTCCTCGATGCTCTCGAAATCGAGCGCCTCCTGGTCGCCAACACGACGCAGGATCTCGCGGAAGATCCACCAGGCCGGGCGGCTGTCGAAGCGCGGGGCGATCGCCTGGTCACGCATGACGAACACCGGCACCGGGCCGGGCAACTGGGCGAGGATGTTGGCGCGCTCGAGGTAGGTGGACTCCGGAAGGATGACGTCGGCAAACCAGCCCGTCTCCGAATAGCGCACGTCGATCGAGACGATCAGCTTGAGCTTGTCGAGCGCGCGCTTCACCGCTTCGGCATCGGGCATGGCGGTGAGCGGATCATGGCGGTAGGCGATGTAGGCCCCGATGCCGTAGGGCTGCGACGTTTCCATGGCCGCGAACAGCTGGTGCAGCATGCCGATCGCCGGATCCCAGGTCGGGTGGGTGGTGCCGGCGCCGTCGACCCGCGGCTCGGTGACCGCGGATACGCGCGCGGCCAGTGGCTTCAGGCTCTTGCGGCCGTAGTACTCGGGCCGCTTGGCGATCACGAAACCGCCCGGGGTCTCGAGGTTGCCCATCAGGGCGTTCAGGATCAGCGCCGTGCGGCTGACGTAGAACGACTGCTTGTGACGCGCGGTCATCCAGCCCGGATTGAAGATCACGCGCGGCACCTGGCCGGCGATCTCCCTCACGAAGTCGCGTAGCTGGTCCGCAGACACCCCGGTATGGGGCGCCTGCCATTCCGGCGTGGTGTCCTTGACCGCTTCGCGCAGCACGTCCATGCCCGAGACGAAGCGTTCGACGAACGCCTTGTCGTAGGCCTCCTGCTTGAGCACCTCGTGGATGATGGCGAGGTTCAGCGCATAGTCGCTGTTCGGCCGCACCTGCCAGAAGCGGGTGGCTTTGCCGGCCGTGGCGCTGGCGCGCGGGTCGACGTAGGTGCAGCGCATGCCGCGCGACATCGCCGCCATGAAGGCCTTGACTTCCTTGACCATCAGCGACTCGACGATGTTGCGGCCGTAGAGCACGAGGTGTTTGGCGTTATTGAAGTCGGGAACGAGCCCAGCATGACTGAAGCCGAAGATCGAGCGCGCAGCGTTATGAACGTTGCCGCCGCAGGTGGCATCGTGGTTGAAGTAGTTCGGCGAGCCGAGCGCCTTCACGAAGGTGCGCGCCAGGTCGTTGAAGAAGCCGCCGCGATCGGACAGCGCGATGCCGCGCGGGCCTTGGTCCGCGATGGTCTCCTTCAGCTTGTCGGCGATGTAGTCCAGCGCCTCGTCCCATGACGCGCGCCGCCACTGGCCCGCGCCGCGCGGCCCGCTGCGGATCAGCGGTGTCTGCGGCCGCTGGTCGTCGTACTCGAAGGCGATGCCGGCCGCGCCCTTGGCGCACAGGCTGGCACCGATGGCCTTGTCGTGCGTATTGCCCTGCAGCCAGCACACCTTGCCGTCCTCGACCGTCACCTCCATCGGGCAGCGCACCGCGCACATGCCGCACATGCTGTAGACCGTGCGTTTGCCGGCGACGCCCACACTGCGCACGTTCGGTGCCATGTTGGTACTCATTGCACATTCCCTTCTTCTGTTCGACTACCGTCCTCCAACTAGGAACGTTCGCAAGCGGAGCTGGTCATGGTGCCTACGGTCCACGACCAAGCCGCAGGCACCGGGCGATAAGACGCGAGTTCATGATTTCTGGTGTCGGTCCGCGAGCCGTTGCTTCAGCTCGTCGACTCTCCCGCCAAGCGCCTTCACCTTGAACGCGAGCAACACCAGGAAGACGCCGCCCACGATCGCCCAGGTCGCAACGATCCAGAGGGCGGCGAGCGCCCCGGCACCCGGCCGCGCCACCATGAGCAGGCCGAAGACGATGCTGGTGAGGCCGGCCAGGGCCATCCACCACTCGCCGCCGATCTCCTTGCGCAAGCGCACGGCAAGGATGATGCGCAGAACACCGGTGGCCATGGCCCAGAAGCCGATGTAGAGGATCAGCACCGTTGCGGTGATCTCCGGTGCCTGGAACGCGATGAGTCCGAAGGCGATTCCGAGCAGCCCTTCGAGCAGCAGCACCCACCAGCGCTCGTCCTCCTTGCGGCCACTGACTGCATGGAACACGCTGAAGCACCCATCCACGAATGCGAAGGCGCCGAAGAGGCTGACCAGCGTGACCAGGGTCATGCCCGGCCACATGTAGGCCGCGATGCCGAACAGGATCGACACCACACCCCTGAGAAGCAGGACCCACCAAGAGAGAGACAGCAGTTTGGACAGCATACGGATTTCCCTTAGGTTAAACGTGAAAAAACGCGTTCGACAGCATCAGGAAAGCGTGTATGCGCGGGCCGCGCCCGTTGGGAATCACTCCATGAACCAGCCGTGGCTCACGATCAGCGATTGGCCGGTCATCGCGTTGGACGGAAACGCGGCGCAGAACAGCGTCGCCTCGGCTACGTCCTCGACCGTGGTGAATTCGCCGTCCACTGTTTCCTTGAGCATGACGTTCTTGATGACTTCCTCCTCGGAGATGCCCAGTTCCTTTGCCTGCTCGGGAATTTGCTTGTCCACGAGCGGCGTGCGCACAAAGCCGGGGCAGATCACGTTGGCGCGGACGCCATGCGCAGCACCTTCCTTGGCCACGACCTTGCACAGTCCGATGAGGCCATGCTTCGCCGTGACGTACGCGGACTTCAGCAGCGATGCTTCCTTCGAGTGGACCGAGCCCATGTAGATGATGCTGCCGCCCCGGCCCGCCCGGTACATGTGCGGGAGGCAGGCCTTGGTCGTCAGGAAGGCGCCATCGAGGTGGATAGCCAGCATTTTCTTCCAGTCGGCGAAGGGGAACGCCTCGATCGGGTGGACGATCTGGATGCCGGCGTTGCTGACCAGGATGTCGATGCCGCCGAACTCCGCGACGACTGCCGCGACCCCGTCGTTGACGGCCTTCTCGTCACTCACGTCCATTGCCACGCCCATGGCGACGCCTTTGGCCGCGCGGATCTCCTTGGCCGCCGCGTCCGCCGCCACCTTGTTCAGGTCGGCGATCCCGACCTTGGCCCCTTCGCGCGCAAAGATGAGTGCAATCTCCTTGCCGATGCCGCTCGCGGCACCCGTCACGATCGCGGTCTTGCCTTTAAGTCTCATGGCTGTCCTTTCACTTGGCGAGATAGTCGTAGACGACGGTGCCCAGATTCAGGGTGAGGTCGCACAGGATGTGGGTGGCGGAAAGCACTTCCAGCACCGGCAGGTCGGCGACGGGTGCGAGTGCGTGATGGAACAACTCCAGCCCAGCCGGTCCGCTCCACGCGCCGTGGACCGTAACGTCCCCGCACCGATAACGGACGATCTCGCAGATGCGCGGCGTGCCATCGACGTGCGGGATGATCTTCAGCAGGTAGCCCGGCGCTTCCACCGACTCGCGCGCCTTGTCGTTGTCCAGTGCCCGGTGCTTGTAGCCCATCGTGGCCACGGCAACCGGCACCGAGCCGAACCGGAGCACGCCGCCGAGGGTGTCCTTCTCGACCTTGAGCACCGGCGAAGCCAGCTTCTTCGGGAAGCCCCACAACTCGCGCCCACCGGCGATCGGCGGGTCGCAATCCAGGTACATCGCGTGGACGTAGCCGCCCTTCTCGCCGCGAAAGCTGACCGGGATCACCTGCCCGCTTTCGGTGTAGTCGCCGAACCCGGTCGAGTCGGGCATGCGGATGAATTCGTACTTGACGATCGGCTCGGTGAACTCCAGCGGCGCCGGGATCACTCCCTTCAACTTTTCCGGATCGGTCCGGTAGGCGATGATGAAGAACTCGCGGTTGACGAAGCGATACGGGCCGGGGGGATACGCCGGGCTCGTCAGCGGCATCGCGAAGGCGCGTTTCCTGACCTCCTCTTCGTTCACGGAAAGATCCTTTCGTTGTGTCGACGCTATAGATCGAAGACGCGCACACCGTTGCCGAGGTCGGTGACGCGGCAGGCTTCCGGCTGCGTCAGCACCTTCTGGACGTCGTCGTGGCCGGCCTGCCAGAGCTGGTCGACGGTTGCGCGCGAGAACTCGTAGTCCTTGAAATCCGACGACTTCGTGTCGCACCGGTTGACCAGGTGGACCAGCGACACCGGGCCGCGTCGGCTGATCTCTTCGAGCTTCTTGACCTGTGGATCGGAGCGCAGATTCGCCGGTAATTTGCCCAGTACGTCGGCCAACGTGCTGCGCATCGCCTCGATGGCGCGGACCTGGTCGTGCGAGAAGCGTGTCTTGCTCTGAAACGAGATGTCCTTGACGCGCTCCTGCACCTGGGCGAGGTTCGTCGGCAGCTCGCCCAGGCCGCTGAACAGATCGACCGCCACGATCAGCGCGTTCAGGCGGAAGTCCTTCGCGACGTACTGCAGCGGCGTGTTGGACATGATGCCGCCGTCGAAGTAGTACTCGCCGTCGATCTCGACCGGCGGGAAGCCCGGCGGCAGCGCGCCGCTGGCCATCACGTGGCTCGCCGTGATCTTGTGGGTGGTGCTGTCGAAGTAGACCGATTCGCCGGTGCGTGCGTTGACCGCGCCAAGCGACAGCCGGATGTCACCGCCATTGATGCGATCGAAGTCGACCAATTCGTTGAGCGTGTCCCGCAAGGGCTCGGTGTCGTAGTAGCTCAGTGCGCCCAAGGTCCCTTCGGCGGCGAGCTGCGGCGGCGGCATCCTCGGCACATAGAACCCGGGGATGCCGAAGAACATCGCCGATGCGGCGGCCATCTTATTCATCATCGGGCGCGCAAAGTCCATCGTGGCCGGCAGAACGATCGGCGCCTGCGCGGAGACACGATTCCAGAACTCGTGCAGGCGATCGACCCGGCGTTCGGGCGGGTTGCCCACGATCAGCGCGGCGTTGATCGCGCCGATCGATATGCCGACGACCCAGTCGGGCGCGAACCCGACGGCGGAGATACCGTCGTAGACGCCCCCGTGGTACGCGCCCAGCGCGCCCCCGCCTTGCAGCAGCAGAATGCGGTGGTCATGCGACCTGAAGTCGGTGGCCGCATAAGCCGGCTGCCGCGGTTGAGTATTGCGCTGGGTGGGCATGTCAGTCACCTGTGCTTGTTCGGTCCTCGGGGCTGGGAAGACGCTGGTGGCGAATGGGGGCCAACGTTTGGCGCCAGGCCGCGCGACCGTGGCGCTCACTGCTTCTTCGCCGCCGCCGGCTTCGGCGCCGGCTCCACGCTCATTGCGAGCGCTTCGGTATAGGTCACCTCGACCTGATCGCCCTTCTTGACGACCTTGAACTGATCGGGGTTCTTCACGTCGAGCGTCACGACGTTGCCCCGCGGCCCCTTGAGCGTGATCG
>Ga0315278_10003411_pt1 | contig 14195 bp, 13 predicted proteins | sample YL17G06_0_MG_FD_203880 | JGI IMG/M metagenome (GOLD analysis project Ga0315278, IMG submission 203880) | Sediment microbial communities from Yellowstone Lake, YNP, Wyoming, USA - YL17G06_0 | ecosystem: Environmental > Aquatic > Freshwater > Lake > Sediment | place: USA: Wyoming | collected... | reverse complement strand
CAGCATCAGCTCGATCCCGTTGCGGCTGTCGAGGATCGCCGTGCGCAGCGACTCGGTGCGCACGGCCGGATTCACGGTCCACATCAGGAGCTGCACGATGAGCGCTTCGATGCGGCGGTTGAGCTCGCTTCGCTCGCGCGAGACCAGGCGCTCGATCTCGTTCGCGAGGATCTCGCGGTCGAGCACCTCGAACAGCCCTTCGCGCACCGCGCGTGCCTGGCTGAGCGCCCAGGCGGCGAAGTCGCGGTCGCGGGCGTGGCGCGGAGGTTGGGCCATGGTAAGCGGTGCGAGGGTTCTAGAAGCATACGCTCGCCCCGACCGCTGTTCATCCCCCGAGGGGGCGAGGCGTCGGGGTCGTCGTGACGGAGTACCTCTCGCGGTGTGCGCGGGCGCCGGCCTGCTAGGATTCGCCCGCCCCGCGCCGGCATCCGACGGCCGCGGTCGACCGTATCGGTAGCCGTCAACCGCTGGATCGCACCATGTCCCCTCGCTCCGTCTGCCTCGCCGTCGTTCTCCCGTTACTGCTCGCCGCCGCGCCGGCACGCGCGGCCGACGACTGCGTGCCGGTGGCGGGGTGGGCAGCGCCGGGCGGACAGCGCCTGACAGCGAGCGACGTGCTCGCGCGCGCGGCGAAGTCGTCGGTGGTGCTGCTCGGCGAGACGCACGACAGCGCCGAGCATCATCGCTGGCAGCTGCAGATGATCGCGGCGTTGCACGCGCAGCGGCCGAACCTGGTGCTCGGGTTCGAAGCGTTCCCGCGCCGCGTCCAGCCGGCGCTCGATCGCTGGGTCGCGGGTGAGCTGTCGGAGGCGGAGTTTCTCGCGCAGTCCGACTGGCGCAACGTGTGGCGCATGGACCCGCAGCTCTACCTGCCACTCTTCCACTTCGCGCGGATGAACCGCATTCCGATGGTCGCGCTGAACGTCGAGTCGAGCCTCACGCGCGAGATCACGCAGAAGGGCTACGACGCGGTCCCGCCGGAGAAGCGCGAAGGGGTTGGCCGTCCCGCGCCGCCGACCGACGCGTACGTCGACTGGCTCGTGCCGATCTGGGCCGGGCACGAGCGTCCGGGCGGCAAGCCCGCGAAGGCCGACCGCAACGACCCGGAGTTCCGCCGCTTCGTCGAGAGCCAGCAGACCTGGGACCGCGCGATGGCGGAGGTGCTCGCCAGCGCGACGAAGCGGCCCGGCGCACCGCTGGTCGTCGGCGTGATGGGCACCGGCCACATCAACCACGGTTACGGCGTGCCGCACCAGCTCAAGGCGCTCGGCGTCGCCGACTTCGTCGCGCTGCTGCCCTGGGATCGCGGCGCGCCGTGCAAGAACCTCGTCGCGGGTCTCGCCGACGTGGTGTTCGGCGTCGCCGCGCCGGCCGCCGTGCGCGCAGGCGAGCGGCCCCGTCTCGGCGTCTACCTGGACAAGGCCCCCGACGGTGGCGTGCTCATCCGCCAGGTGGAGAAGGGCAGCATCGCGGAGGTGACCGGCATTCGCGACGGCGACGTGCTGATCGAGATGGCCGGCGTACCGGCGAAGCAGGCCGCAGATCTGGTCGAGATCGTCCAGCGCCAGGCGCCCGGCACGTGGCTGCCGCTGAAGGTGAAGCGCGGCAGCGAGACGCTCGAGCTGATCGCGAAGTTTCCGGCGCAGGCGAAATGAGGCTGCGCGCGCTTGCCGCCGCGCTCGCGCTCGTCGCGGGGCAGGCGGCCGCGGCGCCCGCGCACCTCGACGTCGACGCGACGCTCGACCCGGCGACGCGCGAGCTGCGCGCACGCGGGACGCTCGCGGTGGGGCGCGATGCGACCGAGATCGTGCTCGCTGCGCGCTATCGCGTGGAATCCTTCGCGGTCGATGGCCAGCGCGATGCAGTGCCGGTCGCGACGCGCAATGGACGGCACGTGTGGCGACTGCCCGCCGCGGAGCGCGCGCGCCGCGTCGAGATCGCCTGGCGCGGCGCGGTGGACCCGCTCGACGAGTCGCTGTCCCACCGCGACACGCTGCGCAACGGCCGACCGGTCGCGGGCGCGCGCGGAAGCTTCCTGCCGGGCTCGACGCTGTGGCATCCGATCGTCGCGCACGGCCTGTCGGGCTACCGCGTGACCATCGCGATGCCGGCAGGCCAGAAGGCGCTCGTGCCCGGCCGGCTGGTCGAGGAGCTCGAGAGCGCGGAGCGCTACCGCGCGCGCTTCGAGTTCGCGCACCCGTCGGACGGCATCGATCTCATCGCGGGTCCGTACCGCGTGGAAAACCGCGACGTGCGCACGGCGGGCGGGAAAGCGGTGCGTCTCCGCACTTACTTCCATCCCGAGATCGCCACGCTGGCCGAGGGCTATCTCGACGCGGTGCTCGGTTACCTCAACCTCTACGAGGGCTGGATCGGCGAGTACCCGTTCTCGGAGTTCAGCGTCGTCTCCAGTCCGACGCCGACGGGGTTCGGCATGCCGACGCTGACCTACCTCGGCATCGACGTGCTGCGGCTCCCGTTCATCCGCGCGACCTCGCTCGGGCACGAGGTGCTCCACAACTGGTGGGGCAACGGGGTGTTCGTCGAGTACGCGCGCGGCAACTGGTCCGAGGGCCTCACGACCTTCATGGCCGACTACCACTTCAAGGAGCGGCAGGGCCCGGCTGCGGCGCGCGAGATGCGGCTCGAATGGCTGCGCGACTTCGCGGCGGTCCCGACCAGCGAGGACCGGCCGCTCAACCGGTTCGTCGCCCGCTACCACGGCGCCTCGCAGATCGTCGGCTATAACAAGACCGCGATGGTCTTCCTCATGCTGCGCGACCTGATCGGCAAGGAAGCCTTCGACGCCGGCATCCGCGAGTTCTGGCGCGCGAACAAGTTTCGCGTCGCGTCCTGGGGTGACCTGCGGCGCGCGTTCGAGCGCGCGTCCAAGCGCGACCTCGGCGCTTTCTTCGCGCAGTGGCTCGACCGCGCCGGGGCGCCGTCGATGCGGTTCGCCGACGCGCGCGCGGCCCAGCACGGCGAGGGGTGGCGCGTCACCGTGACGCTCGCGCAGGGCGCGCCCGTCTACCGGTTGCGCGTGCCGGTGCGCGTGCGCACCGAGCGGGGGGAGGAGACGCGCATCGTGGACCTCGAGGGCGAGCGTGCGGTCGCAAGCTTCGAGACGGCGGCGCAGCCGGTTGCGCTGCTGCTCGATCCCGACCTCGAGCTTTTCCGGCGCCTCGCGCCCGACGAGGCGCCGCCGACCCTGCGCGAGGTGATGGTTCATCCGGCGGCGACGCTCGCCGTGCTGCCGGACGGCGCGGCCGCGGACATCGGCCGCAAGCTCGCGGCGCAGCTGCTCGACCATCCCGCGAAGGGGTTCGCCGCCGGCGCACCGGTGCCGCCCGGGCCGCTGCTCGTGATCGGGCCAGGCGACGAACTGGACGCGTGGCTTGCGCAGCACGGCCTGCCCGCGCGGCCGGCGGTCGTGGCAGGGAAGGGCACCGCGCAAGTATGGACGGCGACGCGCAGCGACGGGCGAACGCTGGTTGCGGTGTCCGCGCGCGACGTCGATGCGCTCGCGGCGCTCGCGCGCCCGCTCCCGCACTACGGGCGACAGAGCTGGGTGGTGTTCGACGGAGCGAAGGCGATCGACCGCGGCGTGTGGCCGTCGAAGCCGCAGGCGTGGACGTTCAAGTAGCCGGCTGTCAGCCGACCGACCGCAGCAGGTAGATCCGCGACGCGGCGCGTACCTGCGCGGCTTCGCCTACGACTTCATCGAGGCTTTCGCGCCGCAGCTCCAGCGCAATATCATCGAACAGGCGCTGAGCGGAGATGCTCCGGCGGGAGAGTCCGACTCGGACGGGCTGTGAAATGCGAGGCGGACATTCCGGCGGAAGCCGGAATCTAGGAAAGGCTCGCACCTGACCCCGGCTTCCACCGGGGTGACGGGCGGCGGAATTTCGCGCGTCAGGTCCCGCAGAAAAAAAGAGGCCGGCCCGCAGGCCGGTCAGCTTTACGACGAGTGTCCTTTACTGGCGGCGCAGCTTGTCCACGAACGCGACGACGCGCGGCTCTGGCGCGGCGTCGACGAGCGCGAAGTAAACTGCCTCGCCTTCGCGCAGCGTCCGGCCGTGGAAGAGCAGCTCCATCATGTCGATGCCGACCGCGGTGCCCCGGTCATACAGGTCGCGCAGCATAGTGGCGATCGCCTCGGGGAATTGCTCGAGGTTGCCGAATCGGGTGTAGACACGGATGTCCTGCAGGGTGAGCGGGTTGACCCCGAAACCCTTCACGAAGCCGGTGCTACGGAGCAGCGGCCGCTGGGTGCCTTCGATCTGGAGGCGCATGCCGGGGCGCGCGGGCGGCGCCGGCCGGTCGGCTGCAGCGTCGCGCGCCTCCAGGCCCTGGTCGGCGCGGGCCTGCTCGAAGTGGCGAGCGTCGAGCTTGGAAACGAGATAGACGACCACCGCCAGGATCAGGATCAGTTCGAGCATCGCGGCCTCCTTGTTGCGCTTGTCCGGGTTAACGGCAAGCCCTGCTGCAACAATTAAGCCAGCGGACGGGCTGTCGGCTGACACGAAGGGCGCGGCGTGACGGATTTCGCCCCGGACCGGCCTGACCGTGAACGACGCCACACACGCGCCGCCGGCGCCGGGGGGAGACGGCGACCCGTCCCGGCATCACGCGTCATCGTGGCGACGTCAGGTGTCGAGGGGACGGCTTTCCGGACCTCGGGCTGCCGCCGCCGGCGCCAACTTTCGCACGTGCCCGACCCAGGATGGTCGGCCGATCGCGTCGATCTAGGCTGACACCTCGATGCTGTCGATAAGCCGGGTGTTGCCCAGCCTCGCCGCGGCGAGGATCACGAGGTCCCGATCGCCCGGCGTGGGCGGCTGCAAGTCGGCTTGGCGTCGCACCGCGACGTAGTCGGGCACCCACCTGTGGTTGCGGAGCTCCGCCATCGCCTCCTGCTCGAGGCGCGGATAGTCGCGCCCGCCGGAGGCGATCGACCGCGCGGAGTTCTTCAGCATGCGGTAAAGGCGCGGCGCCTCCATCCGCTCGGCCGCGGACAGGTAGTTGTTGCGCGAGGAAAGCGCGAGCCCGTCGTCCGCGCGGCTCGTCTCCGCAGGCACGATCGTGATCGGCAACGCGAGCTGCGCGATCATGTTCTGGATGATGCGCAGCTGCTGGTAGTCCTTCTTGCCGAAGACCGCAGCATTGGGCTGCACGACGTTGAAGAGCTTGAGGACCACCGTGCACACGCCGGTAAAAAATCCACGGCGGAACTCGCCCTCGACGATGTCGCCCAGCTCTGGCGGCGGCGCAACCTTGTAGCCCTGCGGGACCGGGTACATCTCCTTCTCGTCCGGCGCGAAGACGACGTCGACGCCCTCGCGCTCGAGCTTCGCGCAGTCGTCGGCGAAGGTGCGCGGGTACTTGTCGAAGTCCTCGGTCGGGGCGAACTGCAGGCGGTTCACGAAGATCGTCGCCACCGTGCAGTCGCCGTGCCGCTTCGCGATGCGCATGAGAGCGAGGTGCCCCTCGTGCAGGTTGCCCATCGTCGGCACGCACGACACCATGCGCCCGCGCAGCTCGGCGCGCAGCTCGGCGATGGCCTCGATCACTCTCACTGGAACGAATGCTCGGGCCCGGGAAACTCGCCCGACTTCACCGCTTCGACGTAGCGGCGCAGCGCGGATCGTACCCCGTCGGCCCCGGCCATGAAGTTGCGCACGAACTTCGCCTTCTTGCCGGGATAGATGTCCAGCATGTCGTGCAGCACCAGCACCTGGCCGGCGCAATCGGCGCCCGCGCCGATGCCGATCGTCGGAATCGCGAGCGCGGCCGTCGCCTGCGCGGCGAGCGACGACGGGATCGCCTCGAGCACGATCATCGCGGCGCCGGCGTCCTGCAGCGCCCTGGCATCGTCGAGGAGCGCGCAGGCGGCGTCGGCCGTCCTGCCCTGCACGCGAAAGCCGCCGAGCTGGTGCACCGCCTGCGGCGTCAGCCCGACGTGGCCGCACACCGGGATCCCGCGCTCGACCAGGAAGCGCACGGTCTCGAGCATCGGCCGCCCGCCCTCGAGCTTCACCATTTGCCCGCCCGCGGCCATGAGCCGCGCCGCGTTCACGAGCGCCTGCTCCTTCGACGCCTGGTAGCTGCCGAACGGCAGGTCGGCGATCACCAGGCCGCGCTTCGAGCCGCGCGCGACGCACGCCGTGTGATAGGCCATGTCGTCCATCGTCACCGGCAGCGTCGTCTCGTGGCCCTGCACCACCATGCCGAGGGAGTCGCCTACGAGGAGCAGTTCGACGCCGGCTTCGTCGCACAGCGCTGCGAAGCTCGCGTCGTAGCAGGTCAGCATGACGAGCTTCTCGCCGCGGCCGCGCAGCGCCGCGAGCTCGGTGAGGGTGATGCGTGCCATCGCTCAGGTCCCGACGTTGAAGTACTCGCGCCGCCCGCGCATCGCGGCGAGGTGATCGATCAGGAGCGCCAGGTCGCGCTCGCTCGCGGCGAAGTCGAGGTGCTCGGAGTTTACGGCCAGCACCGGCGCCTCGTCGTACTGGTGGAAGAACCGCGCATAGGCGTCCGCGAGGCGCACGAGGTAGTCCGCCTCGATCGCGCGCTCGTATTCGACCGCGCGGCGGCGGACGCGTTCCGCGAGCGTCCGCGGTCCGGCCTGCAGGTAGATCACCAGGTCTGGACGGGGCGCGCGCAGGGCGAGCGCGTCGTAGAGCCGCTGGTAGAGCGCGAGCTCGTCGCCGGCCAGGGTCAGGCTGGCGAAGAGCGGGTCCTTTTCGAGCAGGAAATCGGCGACGCGCACCCGCGCGAAAAGGTCGTGCTGCGCGACCGCGCGGAGCTGCTCGAAGCGCTGGAACAGGAAGAAGAGCTGCGTGGGCAGCGCGTAGCGCGCCATGTCCTCGTAGAAGCGCGCGAGAAACGGGTTCGCGTCCGGATCCTCGAGCAGCGCCTCGCCGCCGAGCCGCTCGGCGAGCCGCCGGGCGAGGGTCGTCTTGCCCGCGCCGATCGGGCCCTCGACCGCGATGAACTTGTAGCGGGAGAGCGGCATGCGGCCTCAGGCCTTCTCGATCTTCTGCTCCGCGCAGCGCGCGAGCAGGTCCGCCGCGCGACCGTGCCCTGGCACGGTCGCCTCCGGCTCGATCTCGACCAGCGGCGCCAGCGCGAACGCGCGCTCGTGCAGGCGCGGATGCGGAATCGTCAGGCCGGGCTCGTCGGCGATGCGGTCGTCGTACAGCAGCACGTCGAGGTCGAGCATACGTGGCGCATCCTTGAACCGCCGTTCGCGCCCGGCCGCAGTCTCGATCGCCTGCAGCGCCGCGAGCAGCGCGCGCGGCGCGAGCGTCGTCTCGACGGCCACGGCGGCGTTCACGAACTCGGGTTGCGCGAGGTAGCCGACGGGCGCAGTGCGGTAAAAAGACGACACGGCGAGAACCTGCGTCTCCGTCATGCGTCCGATCGCGACGATCGCCGCGCGCAGCTGCTCCGCCGGAGCGCCCAGATTGGCGCCGAGGCCGATCACTGCGCGCGGCATCTTAGTCCGCCAGAACGGGCGGCGGCCCCTGGTCTGGCGGGCGGCGGCCGCCACTGCGGCGGCGGCGGCGCTTCGGCTCGCCCGGCGCCGCGGGCAGCAGCAGCTCCGTACGCTCCTCTGGCGTGCCCTCGATGAAGCGGCGCCACCACTCGGCGAGCTCGCCCGGCGCCTCGCCGCTCTCTGCGCGCAGCGCCAGGAAGTCGTAGCTCGCGCGCAGCCGCGGATGCTCGAGCAGCGCGAAGGGCCGTTTACCCGAGCGGCTCTCGAAGCGCGGCTGCAGCGACCAGATCTCCTTCATGGTTGCGGTGAGGCGGCGCGGGATGGCGAGCTTGTCGGTCTGCTGGTCGAGGACGTCGTCCATCGCCGCGTAGAGCGCGGGCGTCGCGCGATCGCCGCGGCTCTCGCGCGCCTTCCACGCCGCGAGCACCTCGTGCCAGAGCAGCGCGGCGAAGAGGAACGCTGGTGACACCGGACGTTCCTCGCGCATGCGCAGATCGGTCTGCGCGAGCGCGAGGCTCACGAACTTCTCGCCCAGGGGCTGCTCGAGGATCACGTCGAGCAGCGGCAGGACGCCGTGATGCAGCCCTTCCGTGCGCAGCCGCTTTACGCCATTCGCCGCGTGGCCGGAGAGCAAGAGCTTCAGCATCTCGTCGAACACCCGCGCCGGCGGGACGTTGTCGATCAGCTTCGCCATCTCGCGGATCGGCGCGCGTGTCTTCGGCTCGATCTGGAAGTCGAGCTTCGCGGCGAGCCGCACCGCCCGGAGCATCCGTATCGGGTCCTCGCGGAAACGCACCAGCGGATCGCCGATGATGCGCACGCGGCGCTTGCGCAGATCGCGCACGCCGTGGTGCCAGTCGAGAACCGTCTCGGTGGCCGGGTCATAATAGAGCGCGTTCATCGTGAAGTCGCGCCGCGCGGCGTCCTGCTCGCGCGTGCCGTACACGTTGTCGCGCAGGACGCGCCCCGTCTCCTCGTCGACCTCGCCCGGCGCCGCGGCGCGAAAGGTGGACACCTCGACCACCTCGTTCTGGAACACCGCATGCACGAGCTTGAAGCGCCGGCCGATGAGCCGGGACCGGCGCATGTGCTTGTGGACGTCCTCGGGGAAGGCGTCGGTGGCGATATCGAAGTCCTTCGGCTGGACGCCGAGCATGAGGTCGCGCACCGCGCCGCCGACGACGTAGGCCTTGTGCCCGTGGCTCGCGAGAACCTCGCACACCTTCCGGGCGCCGTAGCTGATCGACTCGCGGCGGATGCCGTGCTCGGCGGCGGGGTAGACCTCGGGCTCGTGGCGCGGGCCGATGCGCAGGATGCGGCGGATGAAGCGCTTGATCAACGGGTCGGTACGAAGAGGGGCGTCGCGGACTCCGCTGCCGGCGCGAGCCGGCAGCCGTAGAGGGCCTCGAGGTGGTCTTGCGTCAGCACTTCTTGCGCGGGCCCGTGGCGGAAGCGGCCCGAATCATACAACAGGAGCGCGTGGCCGCAGTACCGCGCCGCCCAGAGCGGTTCATGCAACGCCATGATCACGGAGCGGCCGTCCCTCACGAGGCGGGCGAAGAGCTCCATCACCGCAAGCTGGTGACCCAGGTCGAGGTGGGCGAGCGGCTCGTCGAGGAGCCACCACTGCGGCGACTGCACCAGGAGTTGCGCGAGCCGCGCGCGCTGCCGCTCGCCGCCGGAGAGCGTGCGGTACGGCTGCGCCGCGTGTGCGCTGAGATCGAGCTCGGCCAGCGCCGCGCGCGCCGCGTCCTCGGCCGCCGGGTCCGGCCCCAGCAGGCCCGTCGCGTGCGCCACCCGGCCGAGCATCGCGTACTCGAGCGTCGAGCCCCAGTAGCTCTCGCCCTCGTCCTGCAGCAGGACGGCGACGCGGCGCGCGAGCTCGCGGCGAGCCAGCGCGGCGAGGGGCGTGCCGTCGAGCGTGATCGTGCCTGCGTCCGGATCGCGCAGCCCGGCGAGCGCATGAAGCAGGCTCGTCTTGCCCGCGCCGTTCGGCCCGAGCAGCGCCCAGCACTCGCCCGGGGCGAGCGCAAAGCCGAGGCCGTCGACGAGGACGCGTCCGGGCACGGCCAGCTTGAGCCCCTGCGCGGCCAGCATCATCGGGTCCTCGCGAGCAACGCCAGGAGCACCGGCACGCCGACCAGCGCGGTCACCGCCCCAACCGGAAACTCGAGCGGTGCGGCCGCCGTGCGCGCGATCGTGTCGGCGCCCGCGACCAGCGCCCCGCCGCCGAGCGCGGTGAGCGGCAGCAGGCGGCCGTGATCGCTGAACCCGGCCAGCCGCAGCGCGTGCGGCACCACCAGCCCGACGAAACCGATCGGCCCCGCGACCAGCACCGCTGCGACGGTCGCGACCGTCGCGGCGAGGAAGGCGACTGCTTGCGTGGCGCCGACTGCCACGCCGAGCGAGCGCGCTTTGAGGGGGCCGAGCGTCAGCGCGTCCAGGCGCAGCGCGAGCGGTTGCGCCGCTGCGATGACGACGGCGAGCGCGATCCATGGCGCGGCGGGGCGCGTGGCGCCGGACAGGTCGCCGAGCAGCCAGAAAAGCATCCCCTGGACCTGTCCCGCCGACGCGAGCGCAAGCAGCATGCTGACGACCGCGCCGCAGCCGGCGCCGATCGCGACGCCGGTGAGGAGGACGCGGTGGATGTTCCAGCCGGTCAGGCGCACCGCGAGCGCGAGCAGCACGCCCGCGGCTGCGCACGCGCCGCCGAACGAGAGCGCGTGCACCGCCCAGCCCGGCAGTCCGAGGAGGATGGCGGTGAGCGCGCCCACCGATGCGCCACCCGACACGCCGAGGATCGAAGGATCGGCGAGCGGGTTGCGCAGGAGCACCTGGAGCAGCGCGCCGGAGAGCGCGAGCAGCGCACCGCAGGCGAACGCGCTCAAGGTGCGGGGCGCGCGCAGTGACCAGAGGATCTCGCGGCTCGCCTCGGTGCCGCCGCCCGTGAGCGCGCCGAGCCATTCCCCAGTGGGCAAGTCGACGCTGCCGAACCACAGGCCGGCCGCGAGGGACAGCGGCGCAGCGAGGAGAACCGTTATGGCGGCGAGCCGGCGCATGGCCTCAGCGCAGCGAAATGACCGGCCACCCGCGCGCGGTCGCGAGGCCGCGCAGCGTCTCGTCCGGGTCGACCGCGACCGGGTGCTTCACCAATTCGAGCAGCGGCAGGTCGTTGTGCGAATCGCTGTAGAACCAGCTTCCCGAGAAACTCTCCAACGGGCGCCCCAGCCCGCCGAGCCATTGCTCGAGGCGCGCGACCTTGCCGGTGCGGAACGCGGGGATGCCGATCACCTTGCCGGTGTACACGCCCGCGTGCGCCTCGGGCTCGGTCGCGATCAGGTGTGCGACGCCGAACTCGCGCGCAATCGGGCCGGTCACAAAGGCGTTGGTCGCGGTGACGATCGCGCAGAGGCTGCCGGCGTCGAGGTGGCGCGCCACGAGGCGGCGCGCCGGCGGTCCGATCATCGGCCGGATCTTCGCGTCCATGAACTCGGCGTGCCAGGCGTCGAGCTCGGCGCGCGGGTAGCGCGCGAGCGGCGCGAGCTGGAAGTCGAGGAACTCGTAGATGTCGAGCGTGCCGGCCTTGTATTGCGCGAAGAACCGGTCGTTCTCGGCCTCGTAGGTCGCGCGGTCGAGCACGCCGCGGTCGATCAGAAACTGCGCCCACTCGTAGTCCGAATCGCCGGCCAGCAGCGTGTTGTCGAGGTCGAAGAGAACGAGCTCCATCGCGCGTCACTTCAAGCCGAGCGCCTCGACCGCCTCACGGACGAGCGGCAGGGTGAGCGCGCGCTTCTGCGCGAGCGAGTAGCGGTCGAGCGCGTCGAGCACCGCGAGCTGCGTTCCCAGGTCGCGCGGGAGACGGCGCAGCAGATAGTCCGCCACTTCGTCCGGGAGCGTCATGCCGCGGCTCGCGGCCTGTGCGCGCAGCGCCAGGGCCTTGGACTCGTCGCCGAGCGCATGCAGCTGGAACACGAGGCCCGAGCCGAGTCGGGTGCGGAGGTCCGCGCGGACTGCGAGCTGCGCCGGCGGCGCATCCCCGGCGGCAATGAACGCGACGCCGGAGGCGCGTGCGCGGTTGAAGGCGTCGAAGGCCTCGATCTGGCCCGCCTCGTCGAGCCGGTGGACGTCGTCGCACGTGACGACGCCCGCGGTGCGCGCGGCGGCGGCGAGGAGATGGCTGCGACCGCTGGCCGCGTCGCCCCAGAGGTAGACCGCCCGCTCGCCTGCGCCGCGCACGGCGGCGCGCACGGACGCGACCGCCGCCGCGTTCGCGCCCGCGACGAAGTTGTCGAAGGTTGGCGGCGCAGGGGGGTTGAGCTCGAGGATCAGCTGGCCGGTCACGTGGGGTAGAATCAATCGCGGAAAAACGCGCAATTCTAGCTGCAAGCGCCGCGCGCTCCGAGCCGATCGATGTCTCGCCCGACCGATTCCCTCTCGTACCGCGACGCCGGCGTCGACATCGACGCGGGCGAGGCGCTCGTCGAGCGCATCAAGCCGTTTGCGAAGCGGACGATGCGGCCGGAGGTGCTCGCAGGCATCGGCGGGTTCGGGGCGCTCGTCGAACTGCCCAAGCGCTACCGCCACCCGGTGCTCGTCTCGGGCACCGACGGCGTCGGCACCAAGCTGAAGCTCGCTTTCACGCTGAACCGACACGACACGGTCGGCATCGACCTGGTCGCGATGAGCGTGAACGACGTCCTGGTGCAGGGCGCCGAGCCGCTCTTCTTCCTTGACTACTTCGCGTGCGGCAAGCTCGAGGTGGCCGTCGCCGTCGACGTGATCAAGGGCATCGCGCGGGGGTGCGAGGCGGCCGGCTGCGCGCTGATTGGCGGAGAGACCGCCGAGATGCCGGGCATGTACCCCACGGGCGAGTACGACCTTGCCGGATTCTGCGTCGGGGTGGTCGAGAAGGACCGCGTGATCGACGGGCGCAGCATCGTGCCGGGCGATGTCGTGCTCGGACTTGCCTCGAGCGGCGCGCACTCCAACGGTTACTCGCTCGTCCGCCGGATACTGGAGCGCGCCAAGCCGGATCTGGCCGCCGACTTCCACGGCCGGCCGCTCGCCGACGTGCTGATCGAGCCCACCCGGATCTACGTGAAGCCGGTGCTGAAGCTGCTCGACGAGGTGCCGGTCAAGGGCCTCGCCCACATCACCGGCGGCGGGCTGGTCGAGAACGTGCCGCGCGTCCTGCCCGACGCGGTCTGCGCGGTCCTGGACAGCGCGTCCTGGCCGCTGCCGCCGCTCTTCCGTTGGCTGCAGGAGCAGGGCAACGTCGCCGCGGCCGAGATGCACCGCGTGTTTAACTGCGGCATCGGCATGGTCATTGTCGTCGCCCCCGGCGACGCCGACCGGGCAAGGACAGTGCTCCGTTCCGCCGGGGAAATCGTCTACCGGATCGGCGCCATCGAGCCGCGGCCGCCCGCGGGCGTGGCCACCGTCGTTCGCTAGCCGGCGCCATTCGTCGGGCCCCGGGCGCCATTCGCCGGGTTTTGCTCCGTTTCCTCGCGTTCCTCGTGAGAAAGTCCTGCGCGCACGCGTGCGAGGTGCGCGCCTTGCTTGTCTGATGCGTTGAACGCGGCCGGAGCAGTACGAGCGGAACTATGACCGGAATGAAGGCGAAGCCCACTTTCGAGCGGCAACTGATCGGCCTGGCCGTGGCCGCCTGCTTTGCGGGCATTGTTCACGCTAACCCGACGGGTCCGGCGGTGGCCAACGGCTCGGCGAGCTTCGCGACGACCGGCAACACGCTGACCGTCACCAACACCCCCGGCGCGATCATCAACTGGCAGGCGTTCTCGATCCGCCCGGACGAGGTGACCCGCTTCATCCAGAGCGGTGCGGCGAGCGCGGTGCTCAACCGCGTCACCGGCCCCGGTCAGTCGGCGCTTCTCGGCCAGCTGCTGTCGAACGGCCGCGTCTTCCTGATCAACCCCAACGGCGTCGTGATCGGCGCCGGCGCGCGCATCGACACCGCCGGCTTCGTGGCATCGAGCCTCAACCTGTCGAACGAGGATTTCCTCGCCGGCCGCTTCCGCTTCACCGATCCGGGCAACGCCGGCAAGGTGACCAACGCGGGATCGATCAACGCGCATTCCGGCGGCCCGGTGTATCTGATCGCGCCGACGGTCGAGAACCACGGCGTCATCACGGCGCCGAACGGCGACATCCTCCTCGCTGCCGGCAAGAGCGTGGAGCTCGTCTCCACGGGGAGCCCGCACCTGCGCGTGCAGGTTCAGGCGGGCGGCGAGGCGGTCAACGTCGGCCAGCTCCTCGCCGACTCCGGCCGCGTGGGCCTCTACGGCGCGGCGATCCGGAACGCGGGGACGATCAGCGCCGATAGCGCGAGCGTCAACGCCGCGGGCAACGTCGTGCTCAAAGCTTCGCGCGACGTGACGCTCGAGGGCGTGAGCGTGGTAAGCGCGAGCGGCGGGCAGGGTGGCGCGGTGTACGTGCAGGCGGAGCAGGGCACGCTGCTCGTCGAAGGGCGCGTAGACGCGAAGGGCGCGACGGGCGCGGGTGGCGACGTGAAGTTGCTCGGTACGCAGGTCGGGCTCGTGGGCAGCGCGGCGGTCGACGCCTCTGGGCGCACCAGGGGCGGCACGGTGCTCGTCGGCGGCGACTACCAGGGCAAGAACCCGGAAATCCAGAACGCGGCGCGCGTCGTGCTTGCGCCGGACACGAAGGTCGTCGCGGA
>Ga0315278_10003402_pt1 | contig 14224 bp, 12 predicted proteins | sample YL17G06_0_MG_FD_203880 | JGI IMG/M metagenome (GOLD analysis project Ga0315278, IMG submission 203880) | Sediment microbial communities from Yellowstone Lake, YNP, Wyoming, USA - YL17G06_0 | ecosystem: Environmental > Aquatic > Freshwater > Lake > Sediment | place: USA: Wyoming | collected... | reverse complement strand
GGCGGCCTTCTCCGCAGCTAATTTGTCCGCTTTGGCTTGGACCCTCTCCTTATTGAGCTTTTCCTGGGCGGCAATACTGGCCAGCCGGAAAATCGCTTTGCGGACCATGGCCTTGAGCTTTCGGGTGGTGGCATGTCGGGAGATGGCCTCGGAATCCAACCCTTTCTCCTTGAGCGAGGCCAGGTGGGCGTCCAATTTGGCCTGGACATTCTTTTTTTGATTTTCTACATAGATGCGGGCTCTGAGATTCATAGAGTTCTCCATTCTTTCTCGGGGTTAAATTAATTTGTAGCATAGCCCTGTGATCAGCGGCAACAAAATAGTTTTCAAGTAAATTTCTGGTTTTCCTTTCTGCATCGTGTGCCAGAAATAACTCCGATAAATATTCCTTTGGGTATTTTATAATGCCTTACAGATGGTGGCCACAGTGACGTGGCTCGGGGGCCAGGGCGATGAGCGCCGGCAGCCTCGGCTGGGCGGAAGCAATCAAAAAGATATAAGCTATTTCCCGCCGAAGAAGGCGGGGTGCTTCTTCCCGCCCCATCTACGGAGTTCGCAGCGCCTCAGGATGCCAAGCTCAGCGCCCTGGCCCCCGAGCCCTCTGAGCAGCCAAAAATTATGACACCAACCTCCGACCTGCGACACTGCTTTTAAAGACCGCAGGCTATAAACCCCAAACTTTCGTCACCCATTAGGAGTTATTTTTATTTTCAGCGTTCTCATACGGTTTATGGCTGCCGCCACCTCAAAGAGGCGGGGGCGGGCGTAATCTCCCTTTTTGAAGGGAGCCAGTATATCCAACCCTTTCTCTTCGACATCCGCCATGGCCTTCCTCAATCCCTCGCCCAGCGGAACCTCTCCCGTAAAATAGCGAGCGGCACAATAATGGATAAGGTCCCCGATCGCGTGGGTTTGACTCTCGTCCACTACCTGAGCCACCTGGGACAGGTCTATGGCCGTCCGGCCGTAGAGGATCGTTTTCAGACCTTTGGCGTCAATCTTGACATCTCGCTTCCCCCTTTGCGGGTCGAAGCTTGCGGGAAGCGGAAACCGATAACAGATCCTCCCGAAGCTCCCGCTCCCCTCCGATTTCCGCAAAGTAGGGTATTGCTGCACAATCTCCCGAACGCGCGGAGTCACATCTTTCGGGAGGTACGCATCCATCATAATTACCCGCGTGGCGACATCGAAATAATCCCCCGACCCTCCCATGACCAGTATCGTGGAGACGCCCCTCTCCTGATAAAGCTGCCGGACTTTGTCGATGAAGGGGGTGATGGGCTCCTTCGCCTTGGAAACCAGTTCCTGCATGCGCTGGTCCCGGATCATGAAATTGGTGGCCGAAGTGTCCTCGTCGATGAGCAACACTTTCGCGCCCACCTCCAGGGCTTCGATGATATTCGCAGCCTGGGAGGTGCTCCCGGAGGCATTTTCCGTGGAGAACTCAGCAGTGTCTTTTCCCAGCGGCAGGTTCGCGATGAAAGGCCGAATGTCCACCCCCTCCACGGCCCGCCCATCCTCGGCCCGTACTTTTACGGCCGCCGGGTGTGTGACCACAAATTCTCGCCCGTCTCCCGGAATGTGGGGGTAGACGCCTTTCTCTATGGCATTGAGCAGCGTGGATTTGCCATGAAAGCCTCCCCCCACGATCAGGATGACCCCCTCGGGGACCGCCATCCCCCTGATTTTTCCACGGTGCATCGTTTCCACCTCCACTTCCATTTCGGGAGGAGATTGGAAGAAGACAACGGGCTGCATCGTCCCGATTTCTGCAATCTTCAGGGGCCTTTCATCCACCCCGCTCACGCGCGCCAACAGGGAACCGTTGGCAATAAAACAGATCCATTTCCTCTGACCAAGCTGGGTGCGGATATATTCGTGGTCTTCCACCACCTCCACGTGGTTTTTCCCCTCTGCGGGCGTAAGATTCCCATAGAATAAAAACCTCTCCACAATTTTCGGGACTTCTCCGAAAAACATCTCTTCCGCCTGCCGGCTTAAGATCGTCCGGCCGGCTGCGGGCAAACCCATCGTGAAGCGCACTTCCACTTTCTCCTCGTCCACCCGGCAGGAAGTCCTCTCCAGGACTTCTTGCCCGGGTAGATCGATAGAGATCTTTCCACTCCCCCCAATCCCCCGGCTTCCCCTGGCGACGGCCCGGATGGCCGCGGCAAATTTCCTTGTCAGGTAATCCTGAAGGGCTACGGCCCTGGTCTTATTCTGGAAAAGCTCGGGCGGGACCTTTGCCCTTTCCTGAGGAACCCGCAGAACGGCTCGCGTAGGGCTGGCGAACGGGTCTCCCTGGACGTGGTCGATCAACAGCCAAAAATCGCCGAAATCGTAGGCTCCCTCGACATCCTTATAGGCCTTGTACCCCCGCCCATCGATCCGCGTCAGTATTCTTTTCAGGTCTTCTTTGGTCTGCATCCTTGCTCCATTCGCTATAATTTCACCGCAGAGATCGCAGAGAACGCCGAGATTGCTTTAAAGGAAAAAATAAATGCTGCAATTCGAATTAGTTTTCATCCGGAAACCCCCTCTCCCCTTGCGGGAGAGGGTTGGGGTGAGGGGGAGCAAAACAGAACATTTCAATATTCCGAATCATTATCACCCTCACCCTACCCTCCCCCGTCGAGGGGGAGGAGAAAAATGGGGTTTCCGGATGGACACGAATTAGATTTTGGATTTTCTCTCTCTGCGGTCTCGGCGTGCTCCGCGGTGAAAATTATTAGCATATCACAAATCATTTGCCACCTGCGGAGGAGGATGTTAATATTTTTGCCATGGATAAAGACGATCTGCTCCGAGTTTCCAAGCCCTCGCGCTACACCGGCGGAGAGATCAATTCCGTGGTCAAGGATTTGAGCCGCGTCCGCCTGAAGTTCGCCCTCGCTTTTCCCGATGTTTATGAAGTAGGCATGTCCCATCTTGGCCTTCAGATCCTTTACCCCATCCTCAACCGGAATGAGGAGATTGCCTGCGAACGGGTCTTCGCACCCTGGCCCGATATGGAAGAGTTTCTCCGGGATCGATCCCTCCCCTTAACCTCCCTGGAATCTTCCCTGCCCCTGAAAGAATTTGACGTACTGGGCTTCTCGTTGCAGTATGAGCTCAATTATACGGGGGTCTTAAATATCCTGCATTTGTCCGGGATCCCCCTGCGGGCTGCAGATCGAGGGGAGAATGATCCACTCATCATCGGCGGCGGTCCCTGTGCCATGAACCCGGAGCCCCTGGCTGACTTCTTTGATGCCTTCGTCCTGGGAGACGGGGAAGAAGCCGTCCTGGAGGTTTGCCGGGAGATCATCGCCTCCCACAATAATCAAGAATCTAAAGCGAAACTGCTGAAGAGGCTCTCCGGGCTTGAGGGCCTCTATGTCCCTTCTTTTTTCCGGGTGGAATATGAACCCTCCGGAAGGATCAAACAGATTATTCCGCAGCAGGAGGGTTATTCGACGGTTCGGCGGCGCATCCTTTCCGACCTCAACCAGGGGGCTTTCCCCGGCCGTCCGATCCTCCCCTTTATGGAGATCATTCACGACCGCCTCAACATCGAAGTCGCCCGGGGCTGCACCCGGGGATGCCGTTTCTGCCAGGCGGGAATGATCTACCGCCCTCTCCGGGAGCGTAACCCCCAGAAAATTTTGCAGCTGGTTGCCGAGGGCCTGAGAAATACCGGCCACGATGAAGTTTCCCTCCTTTCCCTGAGTACGGGGGATTATTCCTGCATTGGGCCTCTGCTCTCTTCCATCATCGAACGGTACGGCCAAGAAAAGGTGGCGGTTTCTCTTCCCTCCCTGCGGGTGGAGACCCTCACGCCGTCGATCATTCACCACATTCAGGAGGTGCGCAAAACCGGCTTTACGCTCGCCCCCGAAGCCGGGACGGAGCGCCTCCGCCGGGTGATCAACAAAGGAAGTACGGAAGCAGACCTTCTCTCCACCATCCGGAGTGTCTTTGCGGCGAACTGGCGTTTGGTCAAACTTTATTTTATGATCGGCCTTCCAACCGAAAAAGAAGAGGACCTCCAGGGTGTTGTGGCCCTCTGCCAGAAGGCACTTGCGGAAGCCCGGCGGGCGAAAGGCTCTGCCCAGATTAACCTGAGTATCTCCACTTTCATCCCCAAAGCTCATACTCCCTTCCAGTGGGAGCCGCAATGCCCCATGGAAGAAGTCCGCCAGAAACAAAAATTCTTACGTCCAAAACTGGAACGCCAGGGGTTGCGTTTCAAGTGGTCGGATCCCCGGTTGAGCCTCCTGGAAGGGGTCTTTGCCCGCGGCGACCGCAGGCTGGGCCAGGTCCTGGAGATGGCTTACCGGCTCGGGTGCCGGCTGGATGGGTGGGGAGATCATTTTCGTTACGAACTGTGGGAGAAAGCTTTTTTGCAGGCCGGATTGGATCCATCATTTTACGCCCTGCGCCCGCGGGAGCTCGACGAAACTTTACCGTGGGACCATCTGGATTCCCGGGTGAGCAAAGGGTTTCTGAAGGACGAACGCGCCAGGGCTTTTCAGGCCCTTCAGACGGGGGATTGCCGCAACGCTTCCTGCAACGGCTGCGGAGTCTGCTATGGAGCTGAGATGTTCAGCAATCAACCGGCCAGCGATGCAGAGATCCCGGGCCCGAACGCTTCTTCGCCTGGAAGACCGAAAGCGCCCCCGATGCTCACGCGCCTCCGCTCCCGCTTTGCCAAATTCGGGCCGGCAAAATTCCTCGGCCATCTGGAATTATCCCGGGCGATGATCCGCGCCTTCCGGCGGGCTCAGATTCCCCTGGTTTTTTCCCAGGGATTCCATCCTTTGCCGAAGGTCTCTTTCGGCCCGCCGCTGCCCGTAGGTTATGAAAGCTGGGCCGAATTCCTGGATTATCAAATCCAGGGTGATCTGACCCCCGAGGAAGCAACATCCCGATTGAACGCCGTCCTCCCCCCGGGGATTCAGATCTTGGAAACCCAAGAAATTCCCTTGAAATCCACCGCTATCTCTGATAGTATAGTTAAAATATCGTACGTGATCCGCTTCCTCGATTCAGAAAAGCTACCGAGGGAGAAAGGTGACCAATTCCTTGAAGAAGAAGAGGTCCCGGTTTTTTGGTCGAGGAAAAATAAATATTTAGATTTGAGGGAGGTCGTTGAGTCTCTTTCCTTCGTGGACGCTCGGACGCTGGAGATGGTCATGCGTTTTGGGCTAGAAGGAGTTCCGCGGCCGGAAGAAGCACTCGATTTCATCTTCGGCTGGGCCGGGAGAGAGCGTCCCCCGATCTTGGTCCAGAAATTGCGTATGCAATTTAAAGGAATCGATCCGTGTCCAACGAAATTTTGATCAATGTTAATTCCGGCGAAAAGAGGGTAGCCCTGCTGGAAGGCGGGGTTCTCGTCGAGCTTTATTTGGAGCGCAGCTCCGAACAAGGCATGAGCGGAAATATTTACAAGGGGCGGGTGGTCCGGGTCCTTCCGGGTATGCAGGCGGCTTTCGTGGACATCGGCCTGGAGAAAGCGGCGTTCCTGTATGTCACCGACGTCCATCAGGACTTCGATGATTTGGAGTTGATGATGCGCGCGCGGGAGGACGATGGAAACGGGGTGCCGCCGGGTGACAAAAGTGTTGAGGAGGAGGAGATCCTGGAGCTCGACACCCCCTTCCAGATCGAGGACCTGCTCCATGAAGGGCAGGAAGTCATCGTCCAGGTATCCAAAGAACCCCTGGGCTCCAAAGGGGCGCGGATTACCTCGCACATCTCCCTTCCCGGCCGCCATCTGGTCCTCATGCCCATGGTGGACCACCTCGGCGTTTCCCGGCGCATCGAGAATGAAGGGGAGCGGCGCCGGCTGCGGGAAATTATCCAGCACATCAAACCCGCCGGCTGCGGGCTCATCGTGCGTACGGTCTCGGAAGGGAAAGGGGAGGCCGAGCTTCACCAGGACCTGGACTTTCTCATGAAGATGTGGAGCAACATCCAGAAGCGCAAGGCGACGAGCCTGGTCCCCAGCCTGGTGCATAAAGACCTGGACCTCACTCTGCGGGCCATCCGTGATCTCTTCACCCAGGAGGTCGAGCGGGTGGTCATCGATTCCGCGGAGGAATACCGGAAGATCCTGGATTTTTGCGAGACCTTCATGCCCCAGCTGAAATCCTTCATCGAGTTGTACGAGAAGGAGGAGCCCCTCTTCGATTACTTCGGGATTGAGATGGAAATCAGCCGGGCTCTGGGCCGCAAAGTCTGGCTCAAGTCCGGAGGATACATCGTTACCGATATGACCGAGGCGCTCACCGTCATTGATGTGAACACGGGGCGGTATGTGGGCAAAAGAAACCTGGAGGATACGATCCTGAAAACGAACCTGGAGGCGGTAAAAGAGATCGCCTACCAGCTCCGTCTGCGCAATATCGGCGGGATCATCATCATCGACTTCATCGACATGGAGAAGGAATCCAGTCGGGAGAAGGTCTTCCAGGCCCTGACCGACGCCCTGAAAAAAGACAAGAGTAAGACCAACATCTTGAAGATCTCCGAGTTGGGACTGGTGGAGATGACCCGGAAACGCACCCGGGAAAGCCTGGGGCGCATCCTCAGCGAGCGCTGCTTCTACTGCGAAGGCCGGGGATTTTTGAAAAACCGGTCGACCGTCTGCCAGGAGATTCTCCGGGAGATTCAGAGGGACATCCGCGACCTGCGGGGGGAAAATGTCATGGTAGATGTCCATCCCAACGTGGCCAATTTCCTTTACGATGAGGCCCGGGGGGATGTGGAAAGGCTGGAAAAGCGCTTCAATAAGCGGATCATTGTCAGCGGCAAGAATGATTACCACCTGGAGCAATATGAAATCCACAGCAGCAACGGTCACTTTCCCGTTGACAAGAAGGAACCATAATCTCTAAGATAAGGGCTTAACTTGCGAGCCGCCATTTAGCGTCTCATGGTTACAATTTCTAGGCTGGAGGATGAAAGTGTACGCGATAATCCGGACCGGTGGAAAACAGTATAAAATCTCTCAGGGCGATACCATTCGGGTGGAGAAAATCACCGGCCAAGCTGGCGATACGGTTGACCTCAAAGATGTTCTTCTCTATGCCGACGGGGAGAACGTCCTGGCGGGGAAACCTTCGCTTCCCAATGTCAAGATCGTGGGAGAAATCCTGGGCCAGGGCCGGGCCAAAAAGGTCATCGTCTTCAAGATGAAACGGCGCAAGGGCTACGCCAAGAGGCAGGGTCACCGTCAATCTTTCACGACCCTGAAGATCAAAGAGATTAGCATACAATAAAAATGCCTTAAATGAATTCGGGGCAACTTCAAGGTTTCACAGGCATGTCGGGTTAAACGATTTTACAATTTAAGGCATTTGAGGCATTTAAGACATTTAAGGCATTCTCTCAGGTTTTAGGAGGTTTTCATGGCACACAAGAAAGGACAGGGAAGTTCCCGGAACGGCCGGGACAGCGCCGGCCAGAGACTGGGAGTGAAACGATATGGGGGGCAGATGGTTCATGCCGGTTCCATTTTGGTTCGTCAGAACGGGACCCACTTTCACCCCGGGACCAATGTGGGGTTGGGCAAGGATTTCACTCTCTTTGCCAAGATCGATGGCATCGTCATGTTCGAACGCCTTGACCGGAAACGCCAGAAAGTGAGCGTGTACGCTCCCCCGGTCGAAGGCGCTCGGGTCTGAGGGAATTTCTTACGAGAGGCCAGCCATCCGGCAGGGAAAGCCGCAGGGGTTGATCGATCAAATTTATCGATGAAGCGAAAATCTTCGTCAAAGCGGGAGACGGAGGAAACGGCTGCCTCAGCTTTCGGCGTGAAAAATACGTTCCCCGGGGCGGGCCCGACGGCGGCGACGGAGGAAAGGGCGGGGACGTGATCCTGAAGGCCGACGGCCAACTTTCCACGCTTCTCGATTTTCGTTACCAGCAACATTATCACGCCAAAAGAGGTCAGCACGGCAAAGGAAAAAATAAGGAAGGCCGCAGCGCGCAAGACCTCATCCTTCCCGTTCCGCTGGGCACCATCGTCTGGGATGCCGAAAAGGAAGAGATCCTCAGAGATTTCACCCACCACGGCGAGACCTTTATAGCGGCCCAGGGGGGTTTGGGGGGGCGGGGGAATGCCCGTTTCGCCACCTCTACCCGCCAGGCTCCGCGGTACCATGAGCCCGGCCAGCCGGGTGAGGCTCGCTGGCTTCGCCTGGAATTGAAGCTGATGGCCGATGTGGGAATCGTCGGCTACCCCAACGCGGGCAAATCCACCCTCATCTCCAAGATATCCGCCGTCCGTCCTAAGATTGCCGATTACCCCTTCACCACTTTAGTCCCGAACTTGGGGGTGGTCACTTTCGGCGATCATCCGCCGTTTGTCATCGCGGACATCCCGGGGATCATAGAGGGGGCCCACCAGGGCGCGGGCCTGGGATTGAAATTTCTCAAGCATGTGGAGCGGACGTCTGTCATCCTGCACCTTTTGGACATTGCGGACGCCAGCCAGCGCCACCCGATTGAGGACTATAGAACGCTCAACCTTGAGCTCGCCCTGTTTAACCCGGCAATGGCTAAAAAAACCCAGGTCATCGCCGTGAATAAGATGGACACCCCGGAAGCCGAGAAAAAGCTGCCGGAGGTTCGGCGTTTCTTCACCAGAATAAATCAAAAGGTCTATCCCATATCGGCCCTGACCGGAAAAGGCCTGCCCGAACTACTCGGCGCCCTGGTCAAGCAGCTTCCCCCAAGATGGAAGGAGGAAAAGGGCTCGTGACCCGCAAAACGATTCTGGGCAAAGTTCGGAGGCTGGTCCTCAAAGTGGGCAGTCGGGTGCTGACCGCCAAGGGAAGAGTATTAAGTCAGGCCGTCTTCGATCGCCTGGCCCGGGAGGTTTCCGCGGCCAAGAAAAAAGGGTTCGAGGTCGTCATCGTTTCTTCGGGAGCGATTGCCGCCGGCATGGCCCGGCTTGGACTGATGGAGAAGCCGAAAACCATGCCGCAAAAACAGGCGTCTGCGGCCATCGGCCAGAGCGCCCTGATGTGGAACTACGAGCGGGCCTTCTCCTTCTTCGGAGAAAAAGTGGCCCAGGTTCTTCTCACCCGGGACGACCTTTCCAACCGCAACCGGTACCTCAACGCCCGCAACACCCTCCTGACCCTCCTGAGTTTCGGGGTAATCCCCATCATCAATGAAAATGACACGGTGGCCGTCGAGGAAATCAAGTTTGGCGATAACGACAACCTCTCCGCTCTGGTGACGAACCTGGTCAGCGCCGACCTGCTCGTCATCCTCAGCGATATCGACGGCCTCTACGACCGGGACCCGCGCCTGCACAAAAATGCCAGGCTCATCCCCCTGGTCCCCCACGTCACAGCCGAGTTGGAAAAGAAAGCTTCCGGGACGTTGAGCCCGATCAGCATCGGGGGCATGGTGACCAAGCTGCAGGCAGCCCGCAAAGCGGCTCTCTTCGGCGTCCCGACGATTCTGGCCAACGGCATGGAAGCAGAAGTACTGGAAAGGATCCTCCGGGGCGAGGATGTAGGCACCCTGTTTGCTTCCGAAGGAAACAAACTGACCAGCCGCAAACACTGGATCGCCTTCACCCTGGAGCCCATGGGAAAGATCGTCGTCGACGAGGGCGCCAAAAGGGCCATCCTGCAGAAAGGCAAGAGCCTGCTTCCTTCGGGAGTCATTGCCGCGGAGGGAAAATTCAGCCTGGGCGACCCGGTGATTTTAGCCGACACCCAGGGCCAGGAGTTTGCCAAGGGATTGACCAGTTACGCTTCCAGCGAGGTCAACAAGATCAAAGGCCTGAAGACCACCGAGGTGGAAAACAAGCTCGGCTACAAATACGGCGACGAAATCATCCACCGCGATGACCTGGTGTGTCCCCAAATTCAGGGCTCAGGCCTGTTCATCTCAGATTTGCAATGCGGCCCGCCAACCGGTAAAGGCCGAGCCGATCCAGAAAAGTCCCGATGAGACTATGATTAAGGGTTTTGCTGTTATTATTTTTAGGCACTTAAGGCATTTATCTTTTTTCCCGAGGGTTTTTGATGTCCCTGAAAAATGAAATCCTGCAGATCGCCCGCAAAGCGAAAGAAGACTGCCAGGTGCTGGCCAACCTTTCCACCTCCACCAAGAACGCGGCCCTGGAAGGAATGGCCGAAGCTTTGATCAAGTCGCGCGCTAAATTGAAGAAAGCCAACGCGATTGACCTGGCTTCGGCCCGCAAGGCCGGACTTTCCTCAGCTATGATCGACCGCTTGACCCTTTCCGATAGTACCCTCCGGGGGATGGCCGAAAGCCTGAAAGCGGTGGCTCTGCTTCCCGACCCGGTCGGGGAAGTCACCCGGATGTGGACCCGCCCCAACGGCCTGCGGGTGGGAAAGATGCGTATTCCTCTGGGGGTGATCGGCATGATCTACGAGTCCCGCCCCAACGTTACTTCCGATGCGGCCGGCCTCTGCCTGAAGGCGGGAAATGCCGTAATCCTGCGGGGAGGCTCTGAGGCCATTCACTCGAACCTGGCGATCGCCGAGGTCCTCCGGGCGGTCGGCCGGCGGCACGGAATCCCCGCCGGAGCCATCCAGGTCATCCCCACCACCTCCCGCCAAGCCGTGGAGGAGATGCTGCAGCTGGAAGAATACATCGACGTGATCATCCCCAGAGGGGGGGAAGATTTGATCCGCTTCGTCGTCTCCCGCTCCAAGATCCCCGTGATCAAGCACTACAAAGGCGTCTGCCATGTCTTCGTGGACGCTTCGGCCGACTTGAAGATGGCCCAAACGATCTGTTACAACGCCAAAGTCCAGCGCCCGGGCGTCTGCAACGCCATGGAGACGCTCCTGGTTCACCGCGAGATCGCCCCCCGGTTTCTCCCACCCATGGCCGAAAAATTCAGGGCCGCCGGCGTGGAGCAGCGAGGATGCCCGGAGACTAAGCGCCTCTTGAAATTCGCCAAAGCGGCCAAAGAGGCCGACTGGTTCGCCGAATACCTGGATTTGATCCTGGCCGTCCGGGTGGTGGGGGGGCTCGACGAGGCGATTGCGCACATCGTTCGTTACGGCTCCTCTCATACGGATTCCATCGTCACGCAGGATTACGCCAGCGCCCAAAGATTTCTCAAGGAGGTTCCGTCTTCGACGGTGCTGGTGAACGCCTCCACGCGATTCAGTGACGGGTTCGAACTGGGACTGGGAGCGGAGATCGGGATCAGTACCACCAAGCTTCATGCCTTCGGCCCCATGGGGGTCGAGGATTTGACCACTTCAAAATTCATCGTCTACGGCTCGGGGCAGATCCGCACATGAAGAAAATCGGCCTCTTTGGGGGGACCTTCAATCCCATTCATCTGGGCCACCTGCGGTCCGCGGAGGAGATCCGGGAATCCTTCGAACTGGGCCAAGTGATCTTCATCCCGGCTTCTTCCCCACCCCATAAGGATAAAGGCGATATCCTCCCCGCTTCCCAGCGCGCACCAATGGTGCGCCTGGCCATTGCCGACAATCCCCGGTTTGCGTTCTCCGAAGTGGAGTTGCGGCGGCCGGGAAAATCATATTCCGTGGAAACGATCACCCATTTCCGCCAGCAGTTCGGGCCGGACACTGAACTGTACTTTATCCTCGGCCTGGACGCCTTCCTGGAGATCAACACCTGGAAGGAGTATGCGGCCCTTTTTGCCCTCTGCCATTTCATCGTCATGACCCGGCCCGGCTTCGAAAAAAATTTCACCCCAGAGCATCTGCCCGTTGAAATGGCCAAAGATTTTTGCTATGATTCTCAAAGAGGCGGATACGCCCATCATTCCGGTTTTTTCGTCTTCCCGAAGGAGATCACGGCTCTGGACATTTCCTCCACACAGATCCGGCAGAATATTCGCCAGCACCATTCAATCAAGTATCTTCTGCCGGAGCCGGTTGAAGCCTTTATCTACCAGAATAAACTTTATCGAGCAAAGGAGACCGAAGCAAAAGGTTGACTCCCTCAAGCTCAAAAGAAAAGGCGCTTCTCTGTGCCCAAACGGCATTGGACCACAAGGCTACCGACCTGGCCATCCTGGAGGTGAAAAAGCTTTCGTCCTTTGCTGATTACTTTGTGATCTCCAGCGGAAGCTCTGACCGCCAGGTTCAGGCGATCGCCTCCCACATCGAGGAAAAACTCGGCAAGCAAGGCCTTCACCCTTTAGGCATCGAAGGCAAACGCGAAGGACGTTGGGTTCTTTTGGATTACGGAGACGTCATCATTCACATTTTCTACCAGCCCATCCGCGAGTTCTACGACCTGGAGAGGCTCTGGTCCGACGCCCCGAAGGTCGAATGGCCCCCTGTCCGCAAGCCTCGAAAACCTCGTACGCGGGTTTAAAATTGCGTCTGACTCTTGTTTCCGTCGGCAAGTTGTCGGAACCCTTCATCCAGGAAGGCTGCGAGTTCTTTGCCGAGAGAGTCCGAAGGTATTCGGCCCTCGACCTGATTGTCGTCCCGGAGGAAAAAATCCCTTCCAGGGGGAAGAAAAAATACATCGTCCAACAGGAGGGGCAGAGAATCCGGGGAAAAATCCGCCCGGGGGTTTTTACCGTGGTGGTGGACGAGAGGGGAAAGGTACTCTCTTCCGAAGCCTTTGCTCGTTCGTTGGAAACATGGAGCAGCTCCGGCCTCAAAGAAGTGGCCTTCATCCTGGGCGGCCCCTATGGGTTGGATGATTCCCTGAAGGAGAAAGCCGACTTTCGGCTCTCCCTTTCTTCCATGACGCTGACGCATGGACTGGCCAAAGTGCTGCTCCTGGAGCAGATCTACCGGGCTTTCACCCTCCTTCGAGGGGAACCGTACCATAAATGACCCCCTTCTGGCATGCGCTGATCGATTTCTTCTTCCCGCCCAAATGCCCCCTCTGCGGTGAAAACCTGGGGGAATTGCCCGATGATCACCCTTGTCCCCTTTGTACCGAAAGGATAAAGTTCTTTTCCCATCCTCGTTGCCCCTGTTGTGGCCTGGGCTTCGGGGACATACCCGGAGAGGATCACCTTTGCTCCACGTGTCTCACCGAGGAGCGTTACTTCACAAGGGCCAGAGCCATCGGCCCCTACGAAGGGTTGATGGCGGAGGCCATCCATCGCTTCAAATATCAGGGCGCATCCCGCCTGGCCAAACCCCTGGGCATTTTCCTGGCTGAATATAAGGACCCGGAGTTCCCCTTTGCCGATTTCGAACTCATCCTCAGCGTTCCGCTTCATCCCCGGCGCCTCCGCCAGCGGGGATTTAATCAATCGCTTCTGCTAGCCCGCCGCGTCAGCCGCGCGCACTCCATTCCCCTGGATTTCACCGCCCTCCAGCGCACCCGCCACACTGAACCCCAGACTCAGCTCTCGGGCCCTGAACGGCAGAAAAATATCCGTGGCGCATTCGAGGTCCGCAGACCTGAGGGTATCGCTGGAAAACATATCCTGCTCATCGACGACGTCTTCACCACCGGGGCGACGATCCAGGAGTGCGCGAAGGTCTTACTGAAAGCGGGAGCGAAACGGGTAGACGTGTTGACCCTGGCCAGGGCCCTATAAAAATTTTGGATTTTTTCCAGATAAGGCCCCGACCCGGTCATCATTCAACCATTTCCACCAAATATTCCACGATTTCTTTATCCAGCTTTCCTTCCCCTGCCTCTTGGCGGAGGATGGCAAGTGCTTCTTTATTGCCCATTCTCTTGCGGTATGGCCGGTCTGTTAATACGCCGTCATAAAAATCCACTATGGCCATGATTCGTGCCACCGTAGAAATTTCATCGCCCTTTAGGCCAGTAGGATAGCCACTACCATCAAGTCTCTCGTGATGATACCGAATGGCATCTAAGGCGGACCCAAGGGTTTTCTTCAAAGGTAGGGATATCATATAGCCTTTATCCGCGTGGCCCTTCATGATCTCCCATTCATCGGGGGTTAAAGGCAGTGTTTTATTCAAAATCTCTTGAGGAATTCCGATTTTCCCAATATCATGCAAAATCCCCCCGAGCCGCAGTGCTTCAATATCTACCATCGATAAGCCCTTCCCTTTCCCCAAAGCCACCGCCAACTTCGAGACTCTTAAAACATGTCCTTTCGTATAGGGGTCTTTGGACTCTACGGCGTTTGCCATGGAGATAAGAACATTCTCAATGCTGGTGAGATTGCTATTGAGCTTTTTTACTTTAATTAATGACTTAACGCGTGCCAGAAGCTCTAATTTATTGGGCGGCTTGGTAATGAAGTCCTCGGCCCCCG
>Ga0315278_10003401_pt1 | contig 14224 bp, 11 predicted proteins | sample YL17G06_0_MG_FD_203880 | JGI IMG/M metagenome (GOLD analysis project Ga0315278, IMG submission 203880) | Sediment microbial communities from Yellowstone Lake, YNP, Wyoming, USA - YL17G06_0 | ecosystem: Environmental > Aquatic > Freshwater > Lake > Sediment | place: USA: Wyoming | collected... | reverse complement strand
GCCGATCTGGGCGAGCGGCGCACCCTGCTCCACCGCGGCCGGATCGGGCGCCAGCTTCTGGTACTCGCCGGCGATCTTGTTGATGTAGGCGAGCCCAGGATCGAGCTGCGGTTCGGTGAAGAACACCAGGCTCCCGACGACCTTCGCCTTGCCGCTCGTCAGGCTCTCGGTCATGCGGGCATGGACGTCGCGAGACCAGGGCCAGCGCCCGATGTTGCGCAGACTCGCGTCGTCAATCGCGATCACCGCGATGCGATCGGACGGCGCGCGGTTGGTGGCGCGCACGCCCATGTCGTAGGCCTTGCGCTCGAGGCTCTGGATGAGGTCGGACCCGGCGAGGAAGAACAGGCCCACCGCGACCGCGAGGCCGAGGAACCAGTCCCTGCTCCAGAATCCCGCCTTGCTCACCTACGTTCTTCTCCCCACCGTTGTTCTCGTTGTTCTGTGCCTAAGGATTGCGTCGCCTGGCTCTCGCGCAGACGCGCACCGCCACCCGGTCGCCCGCACCCGCCGCCATCCTCAGCGGCGCGTGCAATCGCCCGAACAGCCCCTAAGTTGCTGTAGAAACAGCAGCATAACTGCCATTCTTACAGTTGGGTATGAAATTAGTCAAATTCTCTGGCGACTTACCGTCACCCGAGGCGGCAGGGCAAGCCGCACGGCGCCAGTCGACGGCGCCCAAGTCGACGACGGCGCGACGACGGCGCGGAGACGGCGAGCCCTGGGGCTCGCTGTCGTCGCGCCGGATCCCTGCGCCCCCGGGGTCAGGTGCCCAGCACGGTGCCCAAGGCCAGGCCGAGGGCGGCCGCCAGCGCCCCTCCGCCGAGCTTCTTGGTGTCCTCGCCCTTCGCCTTCAGCACCTCGATCCGCCCACCCTGGGCGGTGACGAAGAAGTTCGCGGCGGTGACCTCCGAGACCTCGCCAATCTTGCCTTTCACGGCCCCGAAGGACCGGAACGGGTGCCGCTTCGCGTCGAAGATCTGAATCTTCTTGCCGTTTAGCGTGGTCCACGCGCCGGGCGCCGGATTGGCGGCCCGGATGGTGTTGTAGATGAAGTCGACGTGGTTCGCCCAGCCGATCTTCGCCTCCGCCGTACGGAACCACCCTTCGTAGGTCGCCTGGCTCTCGTCCTGGACGACCTCCTTGTGCTGGCCCGTGTAGACCAGGTCGGCCCCCTCCAGCATCGCCTGGACCCCCATCGGGAACAGACGGTCGAAGTACACGCTGCCCAAGGTGTCGTCGGCCCCGATCGGCGTCTCTTTCTGGAGGATCACCGGGCCCTCGTCGAGCCCGTCGGTCGGGCGGAAGATCGTGAGACCGGTCTTCGTGTCGCCTCTGGCGATCGGCCAGTTGATCGAGCTCGGGCCGCGGTACTTGGGCAGGAGCGACGGGTGATACTGGATCGTCCCGAGGCGCGGGATGGTGACGAAATCCTGCGGCGCGAACTGCAGGACGTACGCCATGATGCCGATGTCGACCTTCAGGTCGCGCAGGGCGGCATGCGCGTCCGGCGCGCGCAGGGACGCGAACTGGAAGAGCTTCAGGCCCTTCTCCTGCGCGGCGACCTTGAGCGGGTCGGGCCTGGCGCCCTCCTTCTCCGGTGCGCAGAAGACGCCTGCCACGTCGTCGCCGCGCGCGAGGAACGCCTCGAGGACGGCTTTGCCAAAGTCCTGCTGGCCGATGACTGCAATTCTCATTGCTGCGCTCCTCCAGCAGGACTTCGGTGGAGGCTAATGCGCCGCAGGCGCGTTACGCCGGAACCAAAGTCCTGCTGGCCGATAATCGCGATGCGCATGGTCACGCCGCCTTCTTGGGCTTAGGCGGCGCGCTGAAAGCGCCGGCCTGCTTGAGCGCCCCGACCTTCGACTCGTCGTAGCCGAGCACGTCCTTCAGGACCTCGTCGGTGTGCTCGCCCAGGAGCGGCGAGCGCTTGATCACCGCGGGAGACGCGGAGAGCTTGATCGGCATGCCGACGTTGAACCAGTTGCCGCGCTGCGGATGGTCGAGCTCCACCCACATGTCGCGCCCGCGCACGTGCTCGTCGGTCGCCAGGTCCTCGGTGCTCATGATCGGCCCGCAGGGCACGTCGAGCGGGTTGAGGATCGCCATGAACTCGCGCTTGGTGTACTTCTCGGCGAACTTGTTGATGAGCGTCCACATCAGCGCCTGGTTCTTGCGCCGCTCCGCGATGATCGCGAGGCGGGGGTCGGTGGCAAGATTCGGGACGTGGACCTCGGGTCCGATGCGGTTCGCGAGCCCCTCCCACACTGCTTCCTGGACGACGACGTACAGCCAGTCGTTCGCGCCGTGAGGCTTGCAGTGAATCGCGTTGCCGAGCTGCCCGCCGCCGGAATCGTTGCCCGCACGCGGCACGTCGCCCATGCCCTGGTAGGTGGGCACCGAGTACTCCGAGAGCGCCTGGCGCGTCAGGCGCTGATGGTCGCGGAACTTCACGCGGCACAGATTCATTACGCCGTCCATCATCGCCACCTCGACGTACTGGCCCTGCCCCGTGCGGCTCGCCTGATGCAGCGCGGCGAGCAGCCCGATCGCCAGGTGGAGTCCCGTGCCCGTGTCGCCGATCTGCGCGCCGGTCACGAACGGCGGCCCGTCGGGGGTGCCCGTGGTGCTCATCGACCCACCCATCGCCTGCGCGACGTTCTCGTACGCCTTGAAGTCGGCGTACGGCCCGGAGGAGCCGAACCCCTTGATCGAGCCCATGACGATCTTCGGGTTGATCGCGTGGATCTTCTCCCATGTGAAGCCCAGGCGGTCGAGCACCCCCGGGCCGAAGTTCTCCATCACGATGTCGCACTTCTTGAGCAGGTCGACGAACACCTGCTTGCCCTCGGCCGATTTCATGTTCACGGTGATCGACCGCTTGTTGCAGTTGAGCATCGTGAAATACAGGCTGTCGGCGTTCGGCACGTCGCGCAGCTGCCCGCGCGTCGCATCGCCCTGCGGCGGCTCGAACTTGATGACGTCGGCGCCCATCCACGCGAGCAGCTGCGAGCACGTCGGCCCCGCCTGCACGTGCGTCATGTCGAGGATGCGTACGCCTTTTAAGGCTTCCATTCTGATCTCCAATACTTCTGCGGCTATTTCTTTTTCGCGCTCGGATTCAGGCTCGTGATGCGACCGCTTTCGGTGCCGGCGGTTTCATCGATCACGGCATTGATGAGCGTGGGCTTGCGCGAGCGGATGGCTTCTTCCATGGCCTTGCGCAATTCGACCGGGGTCGTGGCGTGCACGCCCACGCCGCCGAAGGCCTCCATCAGCTTCTCGTAGCGCGCATCCTTGACGAACACCAAAGGCGCCGGATCGCGGCCGCCGGTCGGGTTCTTCTCGTCGCCGCGGTAGACGCCGTTGTTGTTCAGGACGACCACGCAGACCGGCAGGTTGTAGCGGCAGATGGTCTCGACTTCCATCCCGGAGAAGCCGAACGCGCTGTCGCCCTCGATCGCGATCACCGGCTTGCCGCTCACCACGGCCGCCGCGACCGCAAAGCCCATGCCGATGCCCATCACGCCCCAGGTGCCGACGTCCAGCCGCTTGCGCGGCGGGTACATGTCGACGATGCTGCGGGTGAAGTCGAGCGCGTTGGCGCCTTCGTTGACCAGGCACGCGTCCGGGTTCGCCTTGACGATGTCGCGCACCACGTTCAGCGCGCTGTGGAAATTCATCGGCGTCGGGTTCTTCGTCAGCGTCTCGGCCATCTTGGCGACGTTCTTCTCTTTGCGCTCGGCGATTGCATCAAGCCACTCGGCCGGCGGCTTGGGCCAGCCGGAGCCCGCAGTTGAGTTAATCGCAGCGAGCAGCGCCGACACGCAGGAGCCGATGTCGCCGACCACCGGGGCGTCGATGCGGACGTTGCTGTCCGCCTCCTGCGGCGAGATGTCGACCTGGATGAACTTCTGGCCGCCCCAGTCCTTGGGGCTCTTGCCGCCCCAGGTCTTGCCTTTGCCGTGCGAGAGAAGCCAGTTCAGGCGCGCGCCGACCAGCATCACCACGTCGGCCTCGGGCAGCACAAAGGAGCGCGTGGCAGCAGCGGACTGCTCGTGCGTGTCCGGTAGGATGCCCTTGGCCATGGACATCGGCAGGTAGGGGATGCCAGTCTTCTCGATCAACGCGCGGATGTCCGCGTCGGCCTGCGCGTAGGCGGCACCTTTGCCCAGGAGGATCAACGGACGCTTGGCGCCCTTCAGCAGCTCGAGCGCGCGCTTGACGGCATCAGGCGCGGGGATCTGGCGCGGCGCCGGATCGACAACCTTGATGAGCGACCGCTTGCCGGCCTCCGCGTCGATCGTCTGCGGGAAGAGCTTCGCCGGCAGATCGAGGTAGACGCCGCCCGGGCGGCCCGAAACCGCGGCGCGGATGGCGCGCGCGATGCCCACACCGATGTCCTCGGCGTGCAGCACGCGGAAGGCGGCCTTGGCGAGCGGCTTCGCGATCGCCAGCTGGTCCATCTCCTCGTAGTCGCCCTGCTGCAGGTCGACGACCTCGCGCTCGCTCGAGCCGCTGATGAGGATCATCGGGAAGCAGTTGGTGGTGGCATTGGCCAGCGCGGTAAGGCCGTTGAGGAAGCCCGGCGCGGACACCGTGAGGCAGATGCCCGGCTTCTGCGTCATGAAGCCGGCGATGGAGGCGGCGAAGCCGGCGTTCTGCTCGTGTCGGAACGCGATCACGCGCATGCCCGCGGCCTGCGCCTTGCGGGTGAGGTCCGTGATCGGGATCCCGGGCAGGCCGAAGATCGTGTCGATGCCGTTGAGCTTGAGGGCATCGATGACCAGATGAAAGCCGTCGGTCACTTGCGCGGGTGCATCAGCTGCAGTAGAGACTTGAGGTTCGACGGTGCCCATCCGGGTACCTCCTCTAGGGATCGAGCGCGCCGCTCGCCGGCGCCGGGATGCAGTGGAAAAAACCTGCGTTCAAACGGTGCCTTAGGATAGGCAATCGGGCGGGCCGGCCACCTTGACTGCGGTCAATCATTCCAGCTAACTTGATCGTCCCAGTGGCCGCATCCCGAATCGTGAACGCCCCGGCGGACTGATGTCGCACATCGCCACCCACCCGCACCGCAACACCCTCCGCCTCGAGCTCAGGCAGAACCGCGTCCTCGAGGACATGGGCCAGGCCGACTGGGACGAGCTCGAGCCGCGGCTCGAGATCGCCGAGTGCCGCAAGGGCGACCTGCTGGTCCACCAGGGCTCCACGGACATGGAGCAGTTCTTCGTCCTCGACGGCATCCTGAAGCGCGTCGTCGCGAACGCCGCGGGGAAGGAGATGATCCTCCGGTTCGCCGCCGAGGCCGACATGGACACCTCGTATGCCGCATGGCGCCTCAAGACTCCGGTGCCCTACAGCATCGTGGCGGTGACCAAGACCCGGGTCGCCAAGCTGCCGATGCCGCATTGGGTAGAGTTCCTGGATCGGCACGCCGCCGTGAAGACCCGCTTCGAGTACGAGGTGATGAAGCTGATGAGCGAGGTGATGGCGCACACCATCACGCTCCACCTGCTCGACGCGCCCGGGCGACTGGCGCGCTTCCAACGCAAGCACCCGGACTATCTCGGCCGGATCCCCAACAAGGAGCTGGCGTCCTACCTTAATCTCACGCCCGAGACGCTCTCGCGACTCAAGCAGCGCCAGTCCCAGCCCTGACCGTTCACCGGCGCGGGCGGCTGAACGTCCGCAGCTCCGAGTGCACGTGCTTGACGCCCGGCACCTTGTGCGCGACATCGACCGCGTGCTTCCGCTCGCCGTCGTCCCGGACCATCCCGCGCAGCGTCACCCGGTCGCCCTCGGCGAGGACTGTGACCTCCACCTGGGCGGTAGCGTCGTGCGCCACGAACGCCGCGCGCACGCGGGCTTCGAGTGCCAGGCTCGCGAGCTTCGCCCGGGACGCGTCCGATTCCTGGAACTCGGGCCGCCGGGCGAGCGCGATGACCTGCTCGACGCAGGACGCGATCGACACGCGGCCGGTGTTGAGGGTCAGATCGTAGAGCAGCGGGTCACCCCACTTCACGTGGAACCGGGCCTGCATCGCCGCGGCATGCGCTGCGTCGCTGCGCTCGATCTCATCACGGATGAACGCCTCGTCGTCGGTGTCGAGCCGGTGCAGCAGAGACCTGACCCGGTCCTCGAGCGGCGCACAGATGCGAACGCTGGGGATGTGAGGCACCGGTCGCAGAAGCAGCGTCGAGCCCCAACCGCGGATCAGCACGTCGCCTTTCAGCGCGAGGCCGTACACCTCCTCGGCCGTGAACACCGCGATCTCGGTCTGCGAGGTCGACATGCGCTCGATCACCGAAGCCTTGCCTTCGCGCAGCCGCGCGAGCAGGCTCTTCTTCACGTGCATCTTGTCGGCCACGCGCTCGGCGAGCTCGTGCCCGACCGAGGCGATCCCGAGCGTCTGCGCGAGTCCCGCCGCGACCTCGGAGCCGCGCGTCCCGACTTCCATCGTCATTGCGATCACGCTCATGCGGGCCTCCGGGCCGTTAGTAGGCTGTTGAAAATCGGTTTCCCGACGCGACGACACCGCTCACCGCGACCCGGTTCCAGAGGGAAACCGATTTTCGACGGGCACCGACTTAGGGGGCAAGGGGGATGTGTCCCCCGAATTTCAACACCCTGCTAGCCACCCCGGATCTTCCGCATGCCAGCGGAGATCAAGGGCCAAAACAGCATGATCAGGGCGAACCCGGTGAGTGAGCCGACCAGCGCATTCGAGAAGAACACCGACATGTCGCCCTGCGAAATCAGCATCGACTGCCGGAACGAGTCCTCGGCGCGATCGCCCAATACAAGCGCGAGAACGAGCGGGGCGAGCGGATAGTCGAGCTTGCGCATCACATAGCCGGCAACCCCGAACACGAGCATCAGGTACACGTCGAGCATCGAGCTGTGGACGGTGTACGCGCCGATCGCGCAGATCACGATGATTACCGGAGCGATGATCGCGAACGGAATGCGCAGGATCGCCGCGAACAGCGGCACGCAGGTCAGCACGACGATCAGGCCGGCGATGTTGCCGAGATACATGCTGGCGATCAGGCCCCAGACGAAGTCCTTCTGCTCCTGGAAGAGGAGCGGGCCCGGCTGCAGGCCCCAGATCAACAAGCCACCGAGCAGCACGGCCGCGGTGGGTGAGCCCGGCACTCCGAGCGTCAGCATCGGCAGCAGTGCGGAGGTGCCCGCCGCGTGCGCAGCGGTCTCGGGCGCGACCACGCCCTCGACCAGACCCGTGCCGAACTTCTCCCCGTCCTTCGAGAAGCGCTTGGCGACGCCGTAACTCATGAACGACGCCGGCGTGGCCCCGCCGGGCACGATCCCCATGAAGCAGCCGACCGCCGCGCTGCGCACGCTCGTCATCCAGTAGCGCGGTAGCTCGCGCCACGTCTCCATCACGACCTTGAGGTTGATCTTGGCGCTTGTGCCCTTGAAGGCGAGCCCCTCCTCGAGGGTGAGCAGGATCTCGCCGATGCCGAACAGGCCGATGACCGCAATCAGGAAGTCGAAGCCCTTCAGGAGATCGATGAACCCGAAAGTCAGCCTGAGCTGGCCGGTCACGGTGTCGAGCCCGACGGCCGCGAGCGCAAAGCCGACCATCATCGAGGCGATCGTCTTGAGCGCCTGTCCCTTGCTCATGCCAACGAACGCGCAGAAAGTGAGGAGATACACCGAGAAGAACTCGGGCGGGCCGAATTTGAGCGCGAAGTTTGCCACTACCGGCGACAGGAACGTGATCAGGATCACCGCGACCAGCGCGCCGACGAACGACGAAGTGAACGCTGCGGTCAGCGCGGCGCCGGCGCGGCCTTTCTGCGCGAGCGGATAGCCGTCGAACGTCGTGGCGACCGACCACGGTTCGCCCGGAATGTTGAAGAGAATCGACGTGATCGCGCCGCCGAACAGTGCACCCCAGTAGATGCAGGAGAGCATGATGATCGCCGAGGTCGGCGGCATCGTGAACGTGAGCGGCAGGAGGATCGCCACGCCGTTCGCCCCACCGAGGCCGGGCAGAACGCCGATGATCACGCCGAGAATGACCCCGACGAACATGAGCATCAGGTTGAACGGCGACAGCGCGACGCCGAACCCGTGCATCAACGAGGTGATCTCTTCCAACGCGTCCCCCTTGTGTTCTCGTTATCGGGCCGTAGCGCTCGCGCCAGCCTGCGCTAGTCGAGTCCCAGCCACCCTTCGAGCGGCCCCTTCGATCCGGTTCACGAACCGAAGGGGCCGCGCGCTCAGTCGAGTCCCAGCCATGATTCGAGCTGCCCCTTCGATCCGATTCACGAACCGAAGGGGCCGCGCGCTCAATCGAGTCCCAACCATGATTCGAGCGGCCCCTTCGGTAGGGGCACCTTGAACCAGACCTCGAAGAGGAGGAAGAAGACGACGCTGACGCCCAGCGCGACGGCGGCGGTCTTCGCCCACGGCATTTTGCCGAGCCACCGCATGAAGAAGGCGATGAAGATCGTCGAGGCGACATAGATGCCCAGCCACTTGATCAGGACCGTATAGATGATCGAGGGCACCAGCATCTTCATCACCAGCGCGAGCTGGCCGCGCGAGACGAACGACTTGCCGCGCTTCGCCTTGTCCGCCAGCGCCCGGAAGAAGATGACACCGGTCGAGAAGCAGATGAGGAGCCCGATGTAGAACGGGAAGTATCCCGCCTGCGGGCCGTCGTCGCCCCACCTCGCGCCGAGCCGGACGCTGTCCCAGATGACCGTCGCGCCGAGCGCGAAGATGAGGCAGGCGACCACGAGCTCCATGGTGCGCGTGGAAGCTGCCGGCCGGTCGTTGTCGTCGTGCATGGCTCAACCTGCAGTGGTGCGGCGCCGCCGGCGGCGCCTCAGGATCCTGGACGAAACGCGCGCGCCCGGCCGGCCGGGCGCGCAGTCCGGGGTTGGTCGATCACTTCCCGGGCGCGAGGAAGCCGGCTTCCTTCATGAGCTGATAGTGGCGCTGCTCCTCCTTCGCCACCCAGTCGCGGTAGTCGTCGCCCTTGAGCGCGGTCTGGTTGAAGGCGCCACGCTCCATGAAGTCCTTCCACTCCGGCGTTTCGCGGACCTTGGCGAGCAACGACACGTAGAAATTGCGCTGCGCCTCGGTGACGCCCGGCGCCATGAAGATGCCGCGGAGCATCAGGTACTCCATGTCGACCCCGGCCTCCTTGCAGGTCGGGATGTCGCTCCAAGCCATGGTGTCGGTGACCTTGCCCCGGTACTGGAGGCGCGCGTCGTCGAACACACAGAGCGGCCGGAGTTTGCCGGCGCGCCACTGCGCGACCGCCTCGATCGGATTGTTCACGGTCGAGTCGACGTGCTTGCCGACCAGCTGCACCGCGACATCGCCGCCGCCCTTGAACGGGATGTAGATGAACTTGGTGCCGGTCTGTTTCTCGAGGCCGACCGTGATGATCTGATCCTCCTGCTTGGAGCCGGTGCCACCCATCTTGAACTTGTTCGGGCCGGCCTTCTTCGCCGCGTCGATGTACTCCTTCGCGTTCTTGTACGGCGTCTCGGCGTTGACCCACAGCACGAACTGGTCGAGCGCCATCATCGATACCGGCGTCAGGTCCTTCCAGCTGAACGGCACCCCGGTCGCGAGCGGCGTGGTGAACAGGTTGGAGAGCGTGATGATGATCTTGTGGGGATCGCCCTTCGCGCCCTTCACGTCGAGGAAGCCCTCGGCGCCGGCGCCGCCGCCCTTGTTCACGACCACCATCGGCTGCTTCATCAGATTGTGCTTCTGGATGATCGCCTGGGTGAGCCGCGCCATCTGATCGGCGCCGCCGCCGGTGCCGGCGGGGACGACGAACTCGACGGACTTCGTAGGCTCCCAGCCGCCGATCTGCGCGTGGGCAGGGGCGACCGCGAACGCTGCGACAGCCGCGGCCGCAGTGACGGCAAGTTTGATTCTGGTCATGAGACTCATAGTGCTCCTCCAATCGACGTGGTCGAAATGCCCGTCACCGCGTTCTTCTCTGCGCCGCGACACAGGACAGCGGTGATCGATTCTTGTGCTGGTGCGCCGCAATTCTCGCGAAAGACCCGCCCGGACGCGAATGATGCCGGTCAATAAAGCCGGATGCTGCGGCGCTCCGCCCCGCTCCGCGCTCAACGTTTAGGTGCCGACTCCGACGGCGGCACTTCGTGCACCGCCTCCCCGGCCTTGCGGCGGGCGAGCCAGAGGCCGAGTCCGACGACGAACACCGCACCGACCAGCCCGGCCAGGATCTCGAGGCTGACACCGGCGAGGACCGGCTTGTCGTTCACATGCTCGAACGTGGCCTTGACCCAGCCCCCGATCGCGGGGTCCGTGACCGTCATCTCGCCGGCCACGAACCCGATCAGGCCCGCGCCGATCGTGATGATGATCGGCCACCGCTCCATCAGCTTCAGCAGCAGCGTGGATCCGAAGATCACGAGCGGAATCGAAATGGCGAGGCCGAGGATGAGCAGCACGACGCTGCCGCCCGCCGCCGCGGCCACGGCGATCACGTTGTCGACGCTCATCACCAGGTCGGCGATGAGGATCGTCTTGATCGCCTTGATGAGGTTGTCGCTCGAGTCGATGTTCTCCCCGCCGTCCTCGGCCAGCAAGAGCTTGACGCCGATCCACAGGAGCAGCACCGCGCCGATCAGCTTGAGCCACGGCAGCGTGAGCAGCGCGACCGCGAACAGCGTGAGAATGATGCGCAGCACGATCGCCGCGCCCGAGCCCCAGACGATCGCCTGAGTCTGCTGCTTCGGGGCGAGCGAGCGCGCGGCAAGCGCGATCACGACCGCGTTGTCCCCGGACAGGATGATGTTGACGCCGATGATCTTGGCGAGCCCGACCCAGAACGCCTGTGACAGAACTTCGTCCACGACCGCCGCCTCCGTCTGGTTCGGAACTAAGGAAGTGCGCGGGATTGTAGCGCGAGTTGCACGCCGGACTCGAATTCCGACGCCGCCCGGTCCGCCGGTCCTCGCGCGACCGCGCGATCCGGTCTCAGAAGAGTCCCACCACCTTGCCGCCGACGACGTCGATCTTCACCGCGGAGGGCACCTTCGGCAGGCCCGGCATGGTCATGATGTCGCCGCAGATCATCACGATGAACTCGGCGCCGGCGGCAAGTCGGACCTCGCGGATGTTCACGACGTGATTGTCGGGCGCCCCGCGCAGCTGCGCATCGGCGGAGAACGAGTACTGCGTCTTGGCGACGCAGATCGGGTAGTGCCCGTAGCCGTCCTCCTGCAGCTTCTTGATCTGCGCACGCACCTTGCCGTCGGCGGTGACCTCGCCGGCGCGATAGATCTTCTTTGCCACCTTGTTGATCTTGTCCCACAGGGTGTCCGCGTCGTCGTACACGAACTGCATCGTCGCCGGTTTGTCGCACAGACCGACCACGATGCGCGCGAGCTCGGTGGCGCCCTTGCCGCCTTCGCCCCAGTGCGTCGCCAGCACCACCGGCACGCCCACCTTCGCCATCCGCGCCTTGAGCATCTCGATCTCCGCCGGGGTATCGGTGTTGAACCGGTTGATCGAGACCACGCACGAAATGCCGTAGTGCTTCTGAACGTTCTCCACGTGGCGCTCGAGGTTGACGATGCCCTTTGCGAGCGCGTCGAGGTTTTCCTGCGTGATGGTCTTGAGGTCCTGGCCGCCGTGATACTTCATCGCCCGCACCGTCGCGACGATCACCGCGGCGTTGGGCCGTAGCCCGCTCTTGCGGCACTTGATGTCGACGAACTTTTCGGCCCCGAGATCGGCGCCGAACCCCGCCTCGGTGACGACGTAGTCGGCGAGCTTGAGCGCGGCCTGGGTGGCGATCACCGAGTTGCAGCCGTGCGCGATGTTCGCGAACGGGCCGCCGTGGATGAACGCGGGGTTGTTCTCCAGCGTCTGGACGAGGTTGGGCTTGAGAGCGTCCTTGAGGAGCACGGTCATCGCACCGTGCGCCTGCAGGTCGCGCGCGGTCACCGGCTTCTGCTCCCGGGTGGTGCCGATCACGATGTTCCCGAGGCGTTTCTTCAGGTCTTCCACCGAGGTCGCGAGGCAGAAGATCGCCATCACCTCGGAGGCGACCACGATGTCGAAGCCGTCCTGGCGCGGGTAGCCGTTGGCGGTGCCGCCGAGCGCGGCCGTGATGTCGCGCAGCGCCCGGTCGTTCATGTCGAGCACCCGCTTCCAGGTGATGCGGCGGACGTCGATCCCGAGCTCGTTGCCGTGATGGATGTGGTTGTCGATCAGCGCCGCGAGCAGGTTGTTCGCGAGCTGGATCGCGCCGAAGTCGCCGGTGAAGTGGAGGTTGATGTCCTCCATCGGCACCACCTGCGCGTAGCCGCCGCCGGCCGCGCCGCCCTTCACGCCGAACACCGGCCCGAGGGAGGGCTCGCGCAGGCAGATCATCGCTTTCTTGCCGATGTGGTTGAGCGCATCGCCGAGGCCGACCGTGGTCGTCGTCTTGCCCTCGCCGGCGGGTGTCGGGCTGATCGCCGTTACGAGGATCAGCTTGCCGTCTGGACGGCTCTTGAGCGTGTCGAGATACGCGAGGGAGACCTTCGCCTTGTAGTGGCCGTAGGGCTCGAGGTGCTCGTCGGCGATGCCGAGCCGGTCCTGCGCGATCTTGGCGACGCGCTGCATCTTGGCGGCCTGGGCGATTTCGATGTCGGACGGCATGTCGGTGACTCCCTCGGGGATTGCGGATGGCGCGTAGGGTAGGTGGCGGGGCGTGGCGGTGCCATTGACGGCGGTCAATACGGGAGAGAAGGGGACGGGGGAACGACGCGATGCCGCTCTGCGTCATCGCGCGCCCAGTGCGAGCGCCTCCCGCCCGGCGAAACGCGCGGCGGCGCCGAGCGCCACCTCGATGCGCAAGCACTCGTTCCACTTCGCCATGCGCTCGGAGCGCGCGAAGGCGCCGACCTTGAGCTGGCCCGCGCTCCACCCCACCGCGAGGTGCGCGATCGAGACGTCCTCGGTCTCCCCGGAGCGCGCCGACACGATCGTCGCCCAGCCGGCGCGCCGCGCCGCGTCGAACGCGTCCTTCGTCTCGGTCACCGTGCCGGCCTGGTTCGGTTTGATGAGCGCGGCGTTGCACGCGCCCTGCGCCGCGGCCGCCACCACGCGCGCGGCGCTAGTCACGAGGAAATCGTCGCCAATCACCTGAACGCGGCCCGCCACCGCGCGCGTAAACCGGGCGATGCCTGCCGCGTCGTCCTCAGCAAGGGGATCCTCGATCGACACGATCGGGTAGCGGGCGACCCAGCCGAGAAGGAGCTCGATCATGCCGTCCGAGTCGAGGTCGCGCCCCTCGAGCCCGAGCCGGTAGCGGCCACTTCCTCCGAACTCCGAGGCGGCGACGTCGAGCGAGATCGCGACCTCCGCGCCCGGCACGAACCCGGCGCGCTCGATCGCGCGCACGAGCCAGTCGAGCGCCTCCTCGTTCGTGGCGAACATCGGCCACCACCCGCCCTCGTCGGCGACGCCCGCGAGCTTGCCCGCGTCGCGCATCAGCTCGCCGGCCGCGCGATAGACCTCGGCGGTCATCTCGAGCGCCTGGTCGAAGCTCGCGGCGCCGACCGGCATCACCATGAAGTCCTGGATGTCGACGCGGCGCCCGGCGTGCGCGCCGCCGCCGAAGATCTGGATCTCGGGCAGCGGCAGCATGACCGGTGCGCCCGCCGCGAGATGGCGCCACAGCGGCACCCCCTCCGCGGCCGCGGCGGCGTGCAGTACGGCGAGGGAAGCGGCGATCGTGGCGTTGCCGCCGAGCCGGGCTTTCGTCGGGGTGCCATCGAGTGCGACGAGCGCGGCGTCGGCTGCGGCCTGCTCACGCGCGTCCATCCCGACGAGCGCCCGGGCGATCGGCCCGTTCACGTTCGCCACGGCGCCGGCGACGTCCATCCCGCCGAGCCGCGCGCCACCGTCGCGCAGATCCACCGCTTCGTGCGCCCCGCGCGACGCGCCGGCGGGCGCCAGCGCGCGTCCGCGCGCGCCGCCGGCGAGGGCCACCTCGACCTCGACCGTGGGCCGCCCGCGCGAATCCCAGACCCGGCGGCCCTTCACGTCCGCTATCGCACTGCTTCCCATGTTCCCGCCGCTATTGCCGCTCCAGCGTCTGGCGCCACGCTTCCGCCACTTCGGTCAGGCGCGTGCGCGGGGCTCGCAGGAGCGGCTTCGCGCACGCGCGCACCCGGTCGCGGTCCGCCTCGACGGTGACGTACTC
>Ga0315278_10003400_pt1 | contig 14228 bp, 10 predicted proteins | sample YL17G06_0_MG_FD_203880 | JGI IMG/M metagenome (GOLD analysis project Ga0315278, IMG submission 203880) | Sediment microbial communities from Yellowstone Lake, YNP, Wyoming, USA - YL17G06_0 | ecosystem: Environmental > Aquatic > Freshwater > Lake > Sediment | place: USA: Wyoming | collected... | reverse complement strand
TCCCCTTTTTTCCGACAAGCTCCCCGGATACCGCTTGTCGGAAAAACAGGGGAGCTTCCCCTCGTCCGTGTCCCCTATTCCGCCAACTCCCGGGCACGATTCAGGATGTCGTCGAGCATGGCGCGCGTGAGGCGGCCGGTGTTCGTGTTTTGCCGGCTCGGGTGGTAACTCGCCAGCAGCGTGACGAGCCCGTCGCTTGTCCTGACGCGAACCCGCGCTTCCGCGCCGTGACCGAACTTGGGACGGGGGGTCGGAACTGACGCGGGGTCAACGCGCCGGGCGTGTTGAAGCGTCGCGTTCCATGCGATCTGCCCGAGGGCGACGACGACCCTCACGCGATCGAGCAGCGCAAACTCCCGCGCGAGAAACGGCGCGCACGCGGCGAGCTCCTGAGGCTTCGGCTTGTTGTCGGGGGGCGCGCAGCGGGCGGAGGCGGTGATGAACGCATCGCGCAGCTCGAGACCGTCCCCCTCGCCGCTCGCTGTTTGCTGGGTCGCGAACCCCGCGCGGTAGAGGGCGGCGTAGAGCCAGGTCCCGGAGTCGTCCCCCGTGAACATCCGGCCGGTGCGGTTGGCCCCATGCGCCGCGGGAGCGAGGCCGCAGAGCACGACGCGCGCGCCTTGGTCGCCGAATCCCGGTACGGGGCGCCCCCAATACCTTTGATCGCGAAACGCGCGGCGCTTGACGCGGGCGACGTCTTCGCAGTGAGCGCGCAGCCGGGGACAGCGCGCGCAGGAGACGATGTCGTCGCGCAGGCGCTCCCAGGGGTCGAGACGCTCGCTCAGTGCGCCGCGGCTCCGAGTGCTGTGACGGAGCGTCCGGCGGCCACGAGCAGCTCGTCGCGCCCGTCGCCGTCCAAATCCGCGGCGGCGAGGTCGTGGACACCCGCCCAGACCGCATCAAACAGGACGCGTCCTGAGGCTTCGTCGAGAAGCGTCAAGTGACCCGCGTAGGTGGCGACGGCGAGCTGGCGTCCACCCTCCGAGAGGAACCGCCCCGCAACCGCCGCGGTCACCGATCGCGGTGCCGTCACGGCGCCGTTGTCCCGCGCGACGAGGAGACGCTCCGCGCCGACCTCCGGATGAGCCCAAACGGGGGTGGAAGCGTCAAGCGCGCCGATCGTGCCGTCCTCGTGCAGCGCGAGCACGCCGCCTCCAGGAAGGGGAGCGACGGAGCGCACACCGGCGGCCCCGTCGAGGAGCTTGGCGCGGTCGTCGTTGGCTGCGGCAAGCGCCGCGCCGCTCATCGTGGCCATGGCGAGGCGCCGGGCGCCTCCGGCGGCATCGTTCCAGACGGCGACGTCGAGCAGTGGGGCAGGGACCGCGATCGTGTGCTCCGTCCCGGACCGCAACGCGATCACGTCGAGGACGGTGCCGCCCGGCCGGAAGCCGACGAGTTCGCGCGTGCCGTCGGCCGCGGTGCCGAAGTCGAGGAGCCGCCCCGCCGAACTCCCGGTCTTGAGGCGTGCGATCACCTCACCCTCCGCGTCGAACGAAAGGAGCTGATCGCCGCCCGAGGCGACGACGCGCGCGCCGCCGACGATTCCCGAGGGCAACCCGACGACCCCATCGGCCGTTCCGGGAAGATCGCGATACCACCGTGCCTGAAGACGCCCTTGGCCCACAAGCACGCTGGCCATCTCACGGGTCGTCCCGCTCGTGTCGTCGGCCAAGAGCTTGTCCACCGTCGCCGCGATCTCTTTCTCGACGCCGATCCGGTACCCGTCCCAACGCGCGCGCAGTCGTCCCCGTTTGTCGACGGCAAAGAGCGAGGGGAGGGTGCGCACCCCGAGAGACCGGTACACGTCAGGATCGTTCACGCCAATCATCATCGTCAGGCCGAGGCGTTTCGCGGACTCCGAAGCTGCGGTGGCCGCTTCATCCGCGTTGATGGCGAGGGCCACGAGACCCTCCCCGCCGCGCGCGACATGCAAGCGCTGGAGGTGCGGAAGTTCCTTGAGGCAGGGGCCACACCAGGACGCCCAGTAGTCGAGCAGCAAGACCTTACCGCGCGCCGAGGCGAGCTCGAAACTCCCGACGGGAGCGAGCTGGATCGTCGCGTTGGGGAGCTTCGCGAACCACGTGGGCGCCAGAAGGGGCGTCGCCACGACGCCGTCCGGAGTTGGCTCGCTCTGGGTGGGGGTGCGCCAACCCTGGGCGCCGTCTCTGGGAGTCCACGAGATCTCGTCGGACTCACGAGCCAGGACCGCGGAGAGGGCGAGCGCGACGAGGAGGAACCCGAAACGGCGCGGCACGCTAGACGTTGCTGGCGCGCCAACTCGCGAAGATCGTCGAGGCCCGGCCGGTTTCGATCTCGACGAAGCGCCGGTAAACCTTGTGCCGCTCCGGATCGATCTGGTACGTCTGAGTCCCGAAGCTGTAGTCGATGACTGTGACCTTGGGCTCGACTTTGACGGCTGCTTTCTTGCTGGCCACGGCGCCTCCCCACCCCGATCGTCTCGAGGGCAGTACGGAAACGTATCAAGAGCTATACCAGGGCGATCGTGCGTTTCTCCTCAATGAAAACGCTCCTCTCGAAACGCGCGATGGTCACTTTGGCCGGATTGAACGCCTGACTGCGCCACGATGGCCGAATTCGGTCCCTCATCTATATACTAGGCCCCGTGAGCGGTTTGGCCCCCGATCAGAAGCGCATCCTCGTTCTCGACCCCGACCGGGACCACGCCGAACGAGTTCGCAGCGTCCTCGCCCGGTCGAAGTTCACGGCGACGCTAGCCGTCAGCGGGCGACAGGCTCTCGAGTTGAACGAGCGCCGTCCGCACGACGCGGTCCTTCTCGATCTCGACCGCGCGGTGCAAGACAAGCTCATCGATGCGTTTCGACGCTCGGCACCGTCGACCCCCATTCTCCTCATCGTCGACGCCGCGCGCATCCTCGATGCGGTACGCCTGCTCCGGGAGGGCGCCGACGACTACGTTTTGCGACCAACCGACGCTTTCGAGCTGCGCGCTCGGCTCGTGCGCCTCCTCGAACGGCACGACCTCGATTCGCGTCTCGCCCTTCTGCAACACGAGGTCTCGAAGAACTACGGCGTCAAGAACCTCGTCAGCCATTCCCCGGCGATGCGTGCGGTGCTCGACCGGCTCCTGCGTGTCGCGCCGCTGAGGGCGACCGTGCTCATCTTCGGGGAGAGCGGCGTGGGCAAGGAACTGGTCGCCCGGGCGATCCACTTCAATTCGCCGCGCCGCGACTTCCCGTTCCTCGGCATCAACTGCGCCGCGATCCCGGCGAACCTGATCGAGTCGGAGCTGTTTGGGCACGAGAAGGGCTCGTTCACGGGCGCGCACGCGCGGGCCCGTGGGAAGTTCGAGACGGCCCACCGGGGCACCCTGTTCCTGGACGAGATCGGCGAGACCGATCTCGCCACCCAGGTGAAGCTGCTCCGCGTCCTCGAGGAGCGGGAGTTCATGCGCGTCGGCGGCGATCAGAACGTGAGGGTGGACGTGCGCGTCATCGCGGCCACCAACTCCGATCTCGAGGCCATGGTCGAGCGGGGCACGTTCCGTCGCGATCTCTACTACCGCCTCAAGGTCGTCACGATCCATGTGCCGCCTCTGCGCGAGCGCCGCTCCGACATACCCGCCCTGGTCGAGGCGTTCCTGGAAGAGCTCGCCAGGGACAACGCCGTCCCCAGGAAGACGATCTCGGCGGAGGCGCTGTCCGCCCTCGAGGCCTACAACTGGCCCGGGAACGTCCGCGAGCTGAAGAACATCCTGGAGAGCGTCTTGGTCTCGAGCTCGAGGGACCGCATCACCCCGGAAGACCTCCCCCCGTCGGTGCTGCGCGACCGGGCGGCGCCCCAAAAATCCACGATCGCGCCCGGCATGACGATCGGCGAGATGGAGCGCGAGCTGATCCGCGCCACACTCCTGCACGCCGGCGGAAATCGCACGCACAGCGCGCAACTGCTGGGGATCGGCGTGCGCACGCTCCAGCGGAAAATCCGGCTCTTCGACCTCGACATCGCGAGCAAACGCCGCCGCCCTAAGGTTCTCGTCCCATGACAGAACTCGACGACCCGCAGTTCTACGTCAATCGCGAACTGTCCCTGATCGAATTTCAACGGCGCGTCCTCGACGAGGCGGGTGACCCGTCGGTCCCCCTGCTCGAGCGCGTGAGATTCCTGTCGATCTTCGGCTCGAACATGGACGAGTTCTTCATGATCCGGTTGGCCGGACTCAAGCAACAGGTCGCGGCGGGCGTGCGGGAGCCCGGCGCCGACGGGCTGACCCCCGCCGAGCAGCTCGCCGCGGTCCGGCGCGTCGCCAACGAGATCAAGCACGAGGCCCACAGGGTCTGGCGCGACCGGCTCGTGCCCGCGCTTCAGGCTGAGGGGATCCGCGTCCTCGACTACGACGCCTTGCCCATCGAAGCGAGAATCGAGCTTCGGACCTACTTCGAAACCGCGGTCTTCCCGGTGCTGACACCGTTGGCCGTCGACCCGTCGCGGCCATTCCCCCACATCTCGAACCTAAGCGTCAACCTCGCGGTGGTCATAAGGGACCCCGCCGGCCACGAGCACTTCGCGCGCGTCAAGGTCCCAGGGACGCTTCCGCAGCTCGTGCCGGTGCCCCCCTCCTCGGGAAGCTCCGGCTTCTCGTTCGTCCCGTTGGAGCAGCTCGTCGCCGCCAACCTGGACGCCCTCTTCCCCGGGGAACAGATCGTCGAGGTGCACCCATTCCGAGTCACGCGCAACGCCGATCTCGTGATCCAGGAGCTGGAGGCGGGCGATCTCTTGGAAACGATCGAAGAGAGCGTCCGCCAAAGACAGTTCGGCTTCGTGACCCGCCTGACGGTCGAGGCGACGATGCCGGCCCGGCTTCTCGACGACTTGCTCGTCAATCTCGAGGCCGACCGCGCCGACGCGCACGCGATGGAAGGCCCCCTCGCACTCGTCAGCCTCGGCGCGCTGTACGCCGTCAATCGCCCCGATCTCAAGGAGGCGCCGTTCCTCCCCGCCCTGCCGCGTCGTCTCGAGAAGAAGGAGACCGACATCTTCGCGGCGGTGCGCGCCGGGGACATCCTGCTGCACCACCCCTTCGACTCGTTCGCGCCGGTCCTCGAGTTCCTCGAGGCGGCGGCGGTCGACCCCGACGTGCTCGCGATCAAGATGACGCTCTACCGCGTCGGCCGGAACTCCCCCGTCGTCCGGGCCCTGCTGGACGCCCGCGAGGAAGGAAAGCAAGTCGCGGTTTTGGTCGAGCTGAAGGCCCGTTTCGACGAGGAGCGCAACATCGAGTGGGCCCGAGCTCTCGAAAGCGAGGGCGTCCACGTTGTCTACGGCCTCTTGGGCCTGAAGACGCACTCGAAAGTGGCGCTCGTCGTCCGCCGGGAGGGGGACAGGATCCGTCGCTACACGCACCTGTCGACCGGAAATTACAATGCGGTCACCGCCCAGCAGTACACCGATCTGGGCCTTTTGACCTGCGACGACGGGATCGGGGCGGCCGCGACCGATCTCTTTAACTACCTGACCGGGTATTCGGCCAAGACCGACTACGGCAAGCTCGCCGTCGCCCCCATCAACCTGCGCGAGACGATCGAGGGCCTGATCGAACGCGAAATCGAGCACCAGCAAGCGGGCCGGCGCGGCCACATCGTCATGAAGATGAACGCCCTGGTCGACCGCCGGATGATTCGGCGCCTCTACCGGGCTTCGCAGGCCGGAGTTGCGATCGACCTCCTCGTTCGCGGGATGTGCAGCCTCCGTCCCGGGATCCCAGGGGTCAGCGACACCATCCGCGTGACCTCGATCGTCGGCCGGTTCCTCGAGCACAGCCGCGTGTTCTCCTTCCGGAACGGCGGCGACGAGGAGGTCTTCCTCGGCAGCGCCGACCTCATGCCGCGCAACCTCAACGGACGTGTCGAAGTCCTGTTTCCCGTCACCGATCCGCGCCTCGTGAGCGTCGTGCGCGAAGAGATCCTCGGCGCGTATCTCGCCGACACGGTGAAAGCGCGCGTGATGAATGCCGACGGGACCTACACACGCGCCGCGACCGCTCCGGGAACCGAACCGGTGAACGCGCAATCGTGGTTTCTGAGAGAGCGCGCGACCACTCGACTCGGTTGAAGACGCAAGAAGCGTCTTGACATGCCGAGGCACTCCTTTATATTCGGCAACGTGATCGTGAACGCAGGTCGTCGATGCGACGACCGCCGGAAGGAGGTGAGAGACCATGGCAACGAAGAAGAAGGCCGCCAAGGCGGCCCCGAAGAAGAAAGCGGCGAAGAAGTAACTCAAGCTCTACACAGGAATCACCAATAGATATCAGGGGACGCCGTCAACGGCGTCCCCTCTTTTTTTGCACGGTGAGCGCCACCTCGGCGCCGAGAAGCTTCTCCAGAAGATCCGTTCTCCGCCGCGCCTCCCACACATCGAGCGCTCCGTCGGCGTCCTGCGTCACGAGATCCAGGTTCACGCGGCGCCCTCGTCCCCTCACTTTCACGTCCAAAACGGCGCCGTAGTGAGAGCGGTCGAGCCCCTCGGCCAGCCGCAGCAGCGCAGCAGCGGCCTTGACCTGGCGCCAGACGTCTTGCGGTAGCGGCTCTCCGCCGGCCTCCCCCGGCTTGGGTATCCCCTTGCGATGGTGATGGAGAGCGATCTGGCCAATCGCCTCGATCTCTTCGCGTGGGAAGCCGTAGAGCTCGGAGTTGACGATGAGGTAATACGAATGGCGGTGGTGCTCCTCGTGCTCGATCAGGTGCCCGACGTCGTGGAGGAGCGCTGCGGATTCGAGCCAGCCCCGGGCCTCGGCCCGAAGCCCTAATCGCCCCCGGAATTGGTCGAAAAGGCGGAGCGAAAGACGCGCCACCTGCTCGCTGTGGGCTTGGGGCGTGCCGAACCGGCGCATCAGGCGAAAGACGCTGCGGCGGCGGACGTCACTGATCCGGGCCGACTCCTCGATCCCCCTGGCGTGTTTCGCGATGAAGTCCTGGAGCAGCCCCTCGCGAAGCGCCCAGGCGCACGCCTGGATCCGGGTCGCCTTCACGCGCCGCAGCACCACGTCGGCGAGGATCGCCCCCGACGCGATCAGATCAACGCGCTTCGGGTCCATCCCGCGCATCGCGAGGCGCGCCTCGCGGTCGGCGCGCACGAGGCCGCGCCTCAGCCGCGAGACGGCATCGGCCGGGACCGCCAACCCGTGGACTTGCGTGCCGGGGTGGACACCGAGACGATGCGCGGCCATCGAGATCAGGGTGAGCGCGGTGCCCGACGTCCCGATGACCCGTTTGACCCGCCGTCGCGAAGCCGAAGCCAGCGCCGGCTCGAGCTCCGCACGAAGGAATTTTTCGAGCTTCGCGACGTCTTTGGCGCGCGGCGGATCCTCCGAGAGGAAGGCCTCCGTGATGCGCGAGACGCCGAGCTTCAGGCTGTGCAGCTCGGGCGGCCGGCCTTTCTCGGCCAGGACGAGCTCCACGCTGCCGCCGCCGATGTCCAGGAGGAGTGTTGGGGACCCGTCGAGGTCCTCGACCTGGGCGACGCCCAGGTGGATGAGGCGGGCCTCCTCGACCCCCGAGATGACGCTCACGCGAAGGCCGAGCTCGTCGTAGATCCGCTGGATGAACTCGCCGCCATTCCCGGTCTCGCGCACCGCGCTGGTTGCCACCGCGCGGATGCGGGTGACCCCGTGCCGTGTGGCGATGCTCTTGAACGTCTTGAGCGCGCGGATGCCGCGGTCCATCGCCGATTTCTGCAAGCGGCCGGTCGTCAGGCTCTTCTCGCCCAGTCGCACCATCTCCTTCGCGCGATCGAGAACGATGAAGTGACCGTCGGGACGGGCCTCGGCGACGATCATGTGGATCGAGTTGCTTCCGACGTCGATGGCCGCGATGCGCATCATGGGAAGCCAAGATTCTCACATTTCGAGGGATTGGGCGCCGTCTTACTCGCTCAAAACAGCGTCTCCAATCGACCTCTCTCCCAGACGAGCGCGGAACGAGAGTGAGCCTGATCCGGCTCGATCCGGACCTGGACCACGCCGCCGCCTTCGAAACTCACCGTCACGCCGGCTGCCACGTTGAGGGTCGTGCCGTCCCGAGGGACCGGCCGGACACAGCGCGAATAGCGTCGCGCCGGGATGCGCAGCTGCACTTCGGCAGCCAGCGACGGGAGCGTGATCGCCGCGTCGATCGCTCCGTCCAGCGCATCGGCCCGCGGGTTGACATAGTCGACGAGGGTCGCCGCCAGCACGGCCACGGGGCGCCCCCCCGAAAGCTGCACGGTGGCCGCGAAGTCGTGGGAGATTGGTGCACCGTGCACGCGATGCGGCATGTTGGCGACGACGAGCTCCTGAACCTCCGGGCGGCGGCTCGCCTCGACGAGATCCTTGACGAGAATCCGGCTGACCGACCCCGCGGCCCGCCATCCGACCCACTGCTCCGCTGAAGCGCCCATCCACCCCACGCCGAGCACCACGACGGCGGCGATTCGAAACCTCCGCGGTGCGGCACGAATCAGCGCGGCCAAGGCCAGCGCTGAGGCGGCGCTGGGAAGAAACAGGTACCGCGCCTGGAACGACACGATCGACGGGCCGAGGAGCACGACAAAAGCCGCGGCGGCCGCGAGCACGAGCCGCGGGAGCGCACGCGATCCGGCTCGCGCGCCGACGACGAGTGCGGCACCGACGGCCAACGCGATCGCTCCGAAGACGAACGGCCGCCCCTCCAGGAACTCCGTCTGGAGGGGGATGAGCGCCGCCACGGCGAAAGCCAGGAGCTTCTTGATCCAGTAGGGGCCGACGGTGTCGAAGACCCCCAGGCCGGCGCTGCCGATCGCCCGTGGCCTGAGCCAGAGGAAATGAACGATGGCGAGGACGATCATGGGGACAGGGCCGCGGAACCACTCCGCGCGGCCTGGCCAACGGCTGCGATCGAACGCCGCCACGAGGAGCAGGAACACCGGCAGCGTGACGGCGGCCTCCTTGGAGAGCAGCGCCGCCTCGAAGAGCAGCAGCGCCGCGATCGGCACACCGCGCGGCGCAACACGCCACCGATCGTAGAAGTACGCCGCGGCGAGGAAGAATACCGCGAACAGCGGATCGGCCCGAGCGGCGATCCAGGCCGCGTTTTCGACGTGATACGGGTAGATTGCGAAGATGAGGCCGGCGGCTCCGGCCAATGCGCCATCGCCGGTGTACCGACGAATCAGAACGACGACGAGCGCCGCAGATGCCGCGATCAAGATTAGATTGGTCACGTGACTCAGCGCGGGCGTCAAGGCCCAAAGGCGCCACTCGATGTCATAGGTCAGGAAGCACAGGGGCCGGAAGTAGCCGAACGGCACCTTCGCACGGAGGCCGGCCGCCACGGCGAGGTCGATCCAATCGTCCGCCAGAAAAGGGAGGGTCAGCGCGGGGACGGACGCGAGTGCCGCCAGCAGACCCGCCAGAAGAGGACCGCGTCGTGCGAGAAGGCGATTCACGGCGCTCACGGATTCCCCCGAGGCAGGCTACACCGAACGAATCACTGGAGTCGTACAATCGCTGGCGTCGTGAAGAGACGTGGAGCCATGGCGACGGTAGCGTAACTTCTAGGCGCCGGTGACCGCTCGCCCTCGAACACTGCAAACGGATTGGACACGAACATGGTAGACCGCTTCACGAACAGGTCCTTCTCGCGAAGACAGCTGTTGACATGGGTGACGCTCGCTGGTGGCGGCCTGATTCTCGCGTATCTCGCGCGGTTCGTTCAAGACGATGCGTTCATCTCGTTTCGCTACGCTGCAAATCTTGCGAGCGGAAACGGGCTCGTCTTCAACCCCGGAGAGCACGTCGAAGGGTACACGAATTTCTTGTGGACCCTTTTGATGGCGATTCCTCATTTCATGGGAATCGACGCCATCCGCTTCGCGCAGGCCGCGGGATTGCTCTGTTTCGTAGGTTCTCTGGCCATGAGCCAAAAATTGGCGCGGATGATCACGGGTCGAGACTCCGACGCGACGCTGGCGATCCTCCTACTGGCTTCGAATTACAGCTTTCTTTGCTACGCAACAGGCGGTCTCGAGACGCAGCTGCAAACTCTCCTCGTCCTTACGATCGCCTGCCTGGGACTCGTCGACGACCCGTTGGGTCGACGCCGCGATGCGTTGATCCTATCGGGCGCTTGCAGCCTTGCGCTCTTCACCCGACTGGACTCGATTGTCGTCATCACCCCAATTCTATGGGTTGCCCTGTATCGAACCCTTCGCGCCAAGAGGGAGGAGGAAACGGGAAAGGCAGTCCGAATCCTCGCTTTCATGCTTCCCGCAGCAATGAGCATGTGCTTGTGGTTCACCTGGAAAGCTTTGTACTACGGCGAAGTGATCCCGAACACTGCACGGGTGAAGGGTGTCGACACTGCGGCGATGGGGATGGGGCTCCGCTATGTCTTCGAGTTCGTTCGGTCCTATGGGATGGCTCCGGTCTTGCTGTTCACGACACTGCAACTTGTCGTGCTGCTCCAGAACGTCAAGACTCGGGCGCTCGTCGGATGCCTTGGTCTCTGGTTCGTCTATGTGGTGGTTGTCGGAGGCGATTTCATGGAATTTCGCCTCCTCATTCCCGTGCTCCCGATCTTGTTCGTGGTCATCGTGGCCAGCCTCCCGCAGGACGCGAAGCTCAAGGCCGCACTCGTTGGAACCGTGGTGCTCGGTTCCATTTCACACGCCGTGACCTTTCACGGAGTGGGGGCGATCGAATCCGTGCGGCATCTGCAAGCGCATGTCTTGGGCGAGGATGAGAATTGGCGTCGGGTGGGGATCGTTCTCGAAGAACTGTTTGGCTCGATGCATCCTGCGCCCTTGATGGCTACGACGGCCGCAGGCGCGATTCCCTACTACTCAGGCCTACCCACCGTGGACATGCTCGGGCTGACAGATCCGGAGGTCGCTCGGCACGGTATCCCCGTCGGAGTGAGGCCTGGACACCGACGGCTTGCCACGACCGCCTACCTCGTCGGCCGAAACGTGAACCTCGTTCTCGGACATCCGCAGGTGCTGACGGAAACCGGAGCCGGGTGCGAATCCTACGTTCCGTCCGGTCTAGCGATGTTCGGACTGCGAGATTCAACCCGGGAAACGGTTCCTCCGGACGCCCGCGTCATCGACCTTCCCCTTGGGGAACAACGCGTCCTGAGAGTGCTGTACTTGACTCGGGACCCTCAGCTCGACGAGGTCATCGCTCGAGTTACCCTACGGAACTGCCCGATCGGTACAGACGCATGGTGATGCGATGACGATCCGTCGCAACCAGCCTCTGTTCTTCCCAGCCGCCTAGCGTTCGTCGGCCGGGTCTTGAACTCGATACCCGACGCCCCGCACGGTCGCCAACCAGTCGGCGGCCTCGCCCAGCTTGGAGCGAAGGCGCCCTTTCGCGCGGACGAGATCCTCGAGGAGCCGGAATCCGGTCAGCGTGCGGAGTCGGAGGCACCCCCGACACGCCCGGAACCGAATTAACACCCCATTAACACCGCCGTTACACGTCGGAAATTGGCAGACTCCTATATGAGTCTGTCGACTTCGTCCGATGCACATGAAGGGTGATCGGATCGCGAGTCGGCGAGGCACGGAGGCCTTGTGAAGCAGATGAAATGGAGTCGACTGATCGGAGCCGTGATCTTGAGCGCCGCGCTCGTCCCGGCGGTGTGCGCGGCCGACGAGACCCAGCCGGAACCGAAGACCGAGACGACGGTCGACCCCACGAAGGGGTTCGTCACCTTCAAATCCGGCGACAACAGCATGACGCTCGGAGCGTGGGGCCAGTTCCGGATGACCGTCGACGACCGCGAGGAGTTCAGCGCGGATACGGACACCGCGGGCATGGGGTATCTGAAGAACGACGGGGCCTCGGTCGCGTTTTCGATCCCCCGGCTCCGGTTCTACATCCTGGGGACCGTCTTCAAACCCTGGATGCGCTACAAGATCGAAGTCGAGCTGGCGAATCTCAAGACCGATGCCAAGGTCAACATCAACAACGGGCGCATCACCGACGGCTACTTCGAGTTCGCCAAGAGCCCGTACGCGACCGTTCGTGTCGGGCAGTACAAGATCCCGTTCGGCCTCGAAGAGCTCACCCCGGACACGCGCCTGGAGTTCGTGGAACGCTCCATCGCGAGCTCCAAGTTCGCCCCAGGCCGCGACATCGGCGTGATGCTCTCCGGCCAGTTCTTCGACAAGAAGTTCGGCTATCAGGCCGCGGCGTTCAACGGCGCCGGGCAGAACAACCCACAGGACGACAAGGCGTTCCTCTACACGGCGCGCGTCGTCTACGACCCCTTCGGTGAGTACAAGCTGATCGAATCCGCGGTCGACGACCCCGGAACGAACCTCCTGCACTTCGGCCTCGCGTATCGACTCGGCGAGGTCCCCCGCGGGCTCTCGTCCGTCGGTGTCTTCCAGAACCCCAACGACGAAAAGGCACTCGGCTTCGAGGCCGCCTGGAAGTACAAGCGCTACTACGCCATGGGCGAGTACTTCCAGCAGACCGACTCGCAGAAGAACCCGACCGTGGGCCCAAACATCGATGCCGACGGCTTCGACGTGCAGTTCGGCGTGTTCGTCGTGCCGAAGTCCCAGGAGCTCGGGGTCCGTTACGCGAGGGTCGAGCCGGACAAGGATGTGGCCGACGCGACCCAGACGGAGATGCGGCTCGTTTACGGGTACTACTGGAAGAGCCACAACATGAAGCTCCAGGCGGACGTGGGAGAGGTCCAGTACGGCAAGAACTTCGCCTCGCTCTCGGAGCTCGCCTTGAGAGGCGTCTCGCCCGCCCTGCTCACGGATCTGCGCCTCGTGGCGCTTCCCGGGCAAGAGCTCACCGACCAACAGCTGCGCGTGCAGTTCGTGCTGGCGTTTTAGGCCGACCTCAACCACCTAAGGAGTCAGACGTGATGAAAGCGACGAGTGTCCTCGGATGGATCGCCTTGGCGGGCTCGCTATCGGCCTCGCTTCCCGCCTCGGCCGAGGCGGTCAAGGGTGTGTCCGGGAATCTGAATTCGATCGGGTCGGACACGCTGAACAACCTGATGACCCTCTGGGCCGAGGCGTTCCAGAAGCAGTACCCGAACGTCAAGATCCAGATCGAGGGGAAGGGATCCTCGACCGCGCCTCCGGCACTGATCTCCGGGACGGCGCAGCTCGGCCCCATGAGCCGCCTCATGAAGCCCGAGGAGATCGACGGCTTCGAGAAGCAGTACGGCTACAAGCCGACTCCCATCCGCGTCGCGGTCGACGGCCTCGCCGTGTTCGTCAACAAGGACAACCCCCTGACCGAGCTGACGATGGCGCAAGTCGACGCGATCTTCTCGAAGACCAGGAAGGGCGGCGCGGCCGAGGACGTCACGACCTGGGGCCAGCTCGGCCTTAAAGGCGCCTGGGCCGCCAAGCCGATCAGCCTCTACGGCCGCAACTCGGCCTCGGGGACGTACGGCTACTTCAAGGAGCACGCCCTCTACAAGGGGGACTACAAGGACACCGTCAAGGAGCAGCCCGGCAGCGCCGCGGTCGTCCAGGGGATCACCGCGGACAAGTTCGCCGTCGGGTACAGCGGCATCGGCTACAAGACCTCGGACGTGAAGTCGCTGAAGCTCGCGGCGAAAGACGGCGGCGAGTTCGTCAGCGACGATGCGGAACACGTCTATTCCGGTAAGTACCCGCTCGCGCGTTTCCTCTACGTCTACGTCAACAAGGCGTCCGACAAGCCGCTCGACCCGGTCGCCCAACAGTTCCTGCTGTTCGTCCTCTCGAAGGAAGGCCAGGAGATCGTCATCAAGGACGGCTACCTCCCGCTGCTCGGCAAGCACGTCGCCGAGGAACTGCCCAAACTGAAGTGAGACGGACGTCGCCGCGCCGCCTGTTCGCCGACAAGGCGGCGCGTTGGGTTGTCACCGCCGGGGGGCTCGCGATCATCGCGAGCATCCTCGGCATTCTTTTTTTCATCGTTCACGAGGTCGCGCCGCTCGCCCGAGGGGCGCGGGTTTCGACCGAGAGACTCCACGCGATCCCGGGCGGCGCGGCGCTTTCGGTTCTCACCGACGAGTACCGGGAGCTCGTCGCCGCCCTCGACGCCGACGGCCATGTCCGCGTCGCGCGCACAGCCACCGGTGAGCTCGTCGCCGAGGCGGCCGTGGTTCCGGGGCCGGTCGATCCCGCCTCCGTTTCGGTTCCGCCCGGCTCGACGGCGTTCGTCGTGGCCACGTCCGACGGACGGGTCATCGTCCAGAGAGTCAGTTTCT
>Ga0315278_10003399_pt1 | contig 14230 bp, 11 predicted proteins | sample YL17G06_0_MG_FD_203880 | JGI IMG/M metagenome (GOLD analysis project Ga0315278, IMG submission 203880) | Sediment microbial communities from Yellowstone Lake, YNP, Wyoming, USA - YL17G06_0 | ecosystem: Environmental > Aquatic > Freshwater > Lake > Sediment | place: USA: Wyoming | collected... | reverse complement strand
CTGCCGATGGGTTCGCTGGCGAATCGTCACGGACGAGTGATTGCCGAAAATCTCGCCGGTAACCCTGCTGAGTTTGCGGGTGTACTTGGCGCGTTCTTGGTTAAGGTGTTCGACATGAACGTCGGCGCAGTCGGCCTGTCGGAGCACGCGGCAGCCAGAGCTGGTTTGCAAACTAACTCGCTCTGGGGCAGCTTTCCCGACAAGCCGGACTACTACCCGGAGGGAAAGCCGTTTGTGCTTAAGATGGTCTATTCCCCGCAGGACAAACGACTGCTCGGACTTCAGGCCGTGGGCGCCGGTGAAATTTGTCGACGCCTTGACGTCTTCTCGTCATTCCTCCAGCGCAAGGCAACTGTTGACGATCTGCTCGATTTCGAACACGGTTACGCGCCGCCGTACGCCGAAGCGCTCGATCCGCTGCACCATCTGGCCGCCATGGCTCAAGCTCAGATGCGAGGCGTCATCTTTCTTTCTCCGGGTACAGACCTGTCAACGCAGGGGGCGGACATCCTGCTTGTCGACGTACGTGAGCCAAGCGAGCATGAGGAGGAACCGCTGGGCCGGGACTTGGCGGCAATAAACATCCCTCTCAACGAACTGCGCGAACGCTTGAATGAGCTTGACCCGTCGAAACGAACTATAGTGACTTGCAAGCGCGGCCCGCGCTCATATCAGGCAGCATCAGTACTGCAAGCAGCCGGTTTCCGGAGGATAGAGATACTCTCGGGGGGCTTGCAATCACTGCTGTGAGCACGCATATTGAAGGCCGTGCAGCTAATATGAAGAGACGAAGCCCATGAATCCGTCGAGCAAAAGGCTGGTGGTTTGCGGCGTCACGCATCAGACGTCGACGCTCGAAGAGCGTGAACCGCTGCAGATCGGAGCCGATGAACTCGCGCGCGCCGACACCATCTTTGCCAAACTTCCCCAGGTAACCGAATCAGCAATTGTCTCTACCTGTAATCGCATCGAGTTCTATTTCGTTACTGCTCGCGATCAGGAGCCGCTTGACGTAGTCGCCGCTTTCTATACGGAGTTCAGCGGTCTCAATCTGGAACCATACCGCCGCTTATTCGAGACCCGCAAGTCGACCCACGCCGCGGAGCATCTCTTTCGCGTGGCGACCGGTATCGATTCGATGGTGGTTGGGGAGACTCAGATTTTCGGCCAGATCAAGGACTCGTATGCTTCCGCCTGCGCGGTCAAGTCGGCCGGTAAAGTAATTCACCGCCTTTTCCACCAGGCGTTCCGCGTGGGCAAGCAGGTGCGCACGGATACCGAGATGGGCAAAGGCGCCTGCTCGGTGAGCACGGCGGCAGTGGAGCTGCTCAAGTCGAAACTGTCTATCCATGACCGTCCGGTGATTCTGTTTGTCGGTATCAACCAGATGATCAAATTGGCAGCGGCCCGGTGCGGGCGGATTCATCATTCCCAATACCTCTTCGCCAATCGCACCGCCGAGAAAGCGGTAGAGTTCGCCGGGCGTTTTGACGCGCAAGGTTTTGGATTGGATCGATTGGGCGAATTAATGGCGCAGGCGGATGTAATCATCACATGCACGTCGTCCCCTGAACCGATCATAAGCAGTGACGCAATCGATTCCGCGATGCAACATCGTCGCGAACGCAAATTGATCGTGCTCGATCTGGCGATCCCGCGCGATGTCGACTACCCCAAAGGCGGACGTAACGGCGTGGACGTGCTGGACCTTGAAGATATCGGGACGTTTGTCAAGAGTCAGCGCGACCGACGCGAAGAGGCCATCCCGCAGGCGGAAGAGATTATCCGCCAGAAGCTCGAAGAGTTCAACTACTGGTGGCGGCATGCCCGGGAAGAGCCGCTCTATAATGGTCATGGGGATGTCCTTGGCTCGATAGTAGACGATGAAATGTCTATGCTTCTCGACAAGTGTCCAACAGAATTGAGAGAACAGCTTGGCCTGGCGGCGCGGCGGATCGCTGAGCGGGTTGCTCGCACAACCGGCGGCAGCGCCACTAACTGATGCAACGGAGAAAGTATGTCGCACAACTATATGCCGATATCAATCTCCCTGGTCGGACGCACCTGTCTGGTAGTCGGAGCCGGCAAGGTGGCGCTGAGGAAGATTGAGACGTTGTTTGACTACGGCGGCGATATCACTGTGATCGCGCCCGAAGTTGAAGATAAGATTCAGTATTTCTCGGACTCCGGTCGTCTCAAACTGGAAAAGAGGGAATATCGTTCGCCTGAGGCGAGCGATTATCGGCTGGTGATATCCGCGTGCGACGACATGGTGGTCAATCGTCAGGTGAGCGAGGATTGCCGGAAAACCAACACGCTGGTGAATGTGGTCGACCAACCGACCCTGTGCGATTTCATTTTCCCAGCGGTGATTCGGCGCGATTGTCTCACGGCGGCGATTTCTACGGACGGCAAAGCGCCGTTTATGTCGGGTCACCTGCGCATGATTCTCGAAGAGATCTTTCCCTTGCACTGGAACAAGCTGATGCCGGTGGCAACCCGGTTCCGCAAGATGGCTCAGGAGCGGTGGCCCGACGACGGGCACCAGAAGACCGTCTGCTATACCCAGTTTCTGGAAGCCGACTGGCAGAGCCTGCTAAAGGAGAAGAACCCGTCTGTAATCGACGGCGAGTTGGCGCGCATGCTCGAACCACGCGCCGACAAACCGGAGGGTGCTCTGCCGATTGAAGAACCAACGGATTCTTAGCCGTTTATGCGGATCGTGTGACTATGTCCCAGACTGAGAGCAAAATTGGCATGGTGTACTTGGTGGGAGCCGGCCCGGGTGATCCCGATCTGATCACGGTGAAGGGAGCGCGTTTGCTCGCCGCGTGTGACGCGGTGCTTTACGACAATCTGATTCCTGATGAATTGATTGTCATGCTGCCGTTTTCGGTCGAACGCATCTATGTCGGAAAGAAGTCGTCGCAGCATTCCCTGCCACAAGATGAGATTAACAAGCTGCTTGTTGATTTGGCGCGTCATGGCAAGACCGTGGTGCGGCTCAAGGGCGGCGATCCGTTTGTCTTTGGACGCGGCGGTGAGGAAGCCGAGTACCTTGCTAAGCAGGGCATTCCGTTCGAGGTAGTGCCGGGGGTCACGGCCGGAATCGCGGGACCCGCCTGCGCCGGTATTCCCGTTACCGACCGGCGCTATGCGTCATCAATCACCCTGATGACCGGCCACAAAGCCGCCGACAAAGACGCGCCTGACAAGCCAGGGACGTTACCTGGTTTGACGAAAGATGATACCATAGTCATATACATGGGTGTGGCCGAACTGGAGCAGAATATCAGGCGGTTGCTTGATTCCGGTATGTCGCCGGACACACCCGCCGCTGCGATTGAACGAGGGACCTTGCCGACGCAGCGAGTGGTCACGGCTACGCTGGCGGACCTGCCGGAACGGGTGCGCCGGGTCGGTCTCAAACCGCCCGCGCTGTTTGTGATTGGCGATGTAGTCAAGCTGAGGGACTCGATTGACTGGTATCAGAGCAAGCCATTGGGTGGGCTTCGCGTGATGGTCTGTCGACCGGCGGATCAGGCCGGATGGGTCTACCAGAAGCTGCGCGATCTTGGCGCTGAAGTACTGGCATATCCGACTATCGCTACCGAAGAGAACTTCGATCTGCCCGCATGGAAACGTGTGCTCGATCTTGACGCGCCGACGCGCTGGCTGGTTTTCACCAGCGAGAACGGCGTGCGTTATTTCATGAACCAGTGGCGAGAGCGGGTCGGCGACATGCGCGAACTGGCCGCTTATCGAATTGCCGCTGTCGGATTCGGCACGGCCCGCGCGCTGGAAGCCTTTACTCTGAAAGCCGATTTCGTTCCCACTAAAGCGACTACGGCGGAACTGGCCGGTCAGATGGCGGCTCAGCTTGATCTTAGCGGCGCGGCAATCGTGCGCGTGCGCGGCGATCTGGGAGATGACCGAGTTGAGAAGATACTTGCTGAAGTAAGCGCATCGGTAGTATCGCTGCCGGTGTATCGTACTATCACGGCGCTATGGACTGATCCGATGAAAGAGAAGCTCTTCGCATATCCGCCGGACGCGATTATGCTGACCAGCGGTTCCGCCGTCGATGGCTTGATCGCTAACCTTGACGCCGAAGAACTGAAACGATTGATATCAGGTTTGTTTGTGGTTTCGATTGGGCCGATGACTTCCGACATAATCCGCGGCTACGGAATGACGGTCAGTCTCGAAGCGCAGACCCACTCGATTTCCTCGATGATAGAAGAGTTGATCACACATCATCAGGCCCATCCAATCAGGAGACAATGATGAATTTCCCCGTGAATCGTCCCCGACGACTGAGAAGAACGGAAACGCTTCGCAAGCTGGTACAGGAAACCAGGCTGCATCCGGCTGATTTCATCTACCCTGTCTTTGTAAGTGAATTGGTGACCAAACCGGAGCCAATCAAATCAATGCCCGGTGTTTCCAATCTGCCGGTATCTTCAGTCTCAGCCGCCGCGCGAGAAGCCCACCAACTCGGCATTCAGTGCGTGCTGCTTTTCGGAACGCCGTCGAAGAAAGACGCCACCGGCTCGGAGTCGCTCAAAAAAGACGGCGTAATACAGAGAGCCGTTCACGAGATCAAATCGGCTGTTCCTGATATTCTGGTGGCTACCGATGTCTGCCTGTGTGAATACACCGATCACGGTCACTGCGGGATTGTGCGGAACAACGATGTCGACAACGATGTCACACTCGACGTATTGTCACGACAGGCGCTCAGTCACGCCGAGGCGGGTGCGGATATCGTGGCGCCGTCGGACATGATGGACGGACGAGTGGGAGCGATCCGCGAAGCGCTCGATGCCAACGGATTCGAACAGACGGCTATCATGTCCTACTCCGCAAAATATTGCTCGGCGTTCTACGGGCCATTCAGAGAAGCTGTCGGTTCCGCTCCGAAATTCGGAGACCGCAAGACGTACCAGATGGACCCGCCGAATGCGCGTGAGGCGCTTCGTGAAATCGAGATGGACCTTGTCGAGGGCGCGGATATTGTCATGGTAAAACCGGCGCTGGCGTATCTCGATATCATTCGTCAGGCGCGGGATTGCTTCGATGTAACGCTGGCTGCCTACAACGTCAGCGGCGAGTATGCGATGGTGAAACAGGCGGCGGCCTCGGGTATCGCTGAAGAGAAACGTCTGACTCTGGAAATCCTCACATCAATCAAGCGCGCCGGTGCGGACATAATCATCACGTATCATGCACTTGATGCGGCCAAGTGGTTGCAGGAACAGTAGGGCGGGTCCGCTTCGAACCCGCCATGTGGTCATTCGCCACAGGTACATCTGTGCTTTCCCGGCTCCTCTTGTGTCATCCCCCGACCCCCTTTTTAGTCATCCTCCGGCTTGACCGGGGGATCCATAGGTTTTAGAAATCCACCCAAAGCGTGGGCCACCAGCCCCACCGGGCGGGCCACGCTATAGACTCAACTAGGTTTGCGCTTGCAGATAGTTCTTTCCAACCATTTCCGGACTTTCAATTCGTCATAGCCAATTGTCAGATTCGGATTCAGTGTGAGGTGTCCTATCGCTGCACCGTTTTCGTCGACGATTGCGGGTGGATTGGTTGCATTTGGGTTGCATACACTGCAAGCTGAAGTGTCAGACGTGTAAATACTCTCTCTGTCCCATACAGTATTGGCAGCGCTATGTCCGTATAACCCTCGGGGATTGTAGATAGATTCCTTGTTGTTTTCCCATCTATCCAGCCTACCCAGTACGATCTCATGTGAGTCTCCCCCCAATACCACTATACCAACGAATGAAGTTGTGGACTCTAAGAGACCGTCTGCCACCAGCGACATCGAAATCTGGTTTGCCGCTTCCCGCATCACTTTGGAGTCTCCAATGAAGAAGTTACTTGAAGTAGTTGAGTTGGAGCGCCAGATCATTCGTGGTGGATTCTGCACATCGATCAAGAAGAGCCTTGCATCAAGTTTGACGTGCTTCTCCTTCAGAGTCACACCTGGAATCGACAGCCAGGCACCCGTAGAGGCGCTTGTTGTTTTGGCGGAAAGTAGACCTCCCCACTGTGTCATGATTCCCATGTTTGGAGCCGACACAAACGTTTCCCAGAAATCGGTGACTGCCACGACCAATATGATGTCTGCTCCTATACTATCTAGTCGTCTGGCTATTTCTTCCCCCGTGTACTCCCTCAACGGCGGCAACACATCCATGGCTCTGAAGGCCGTGACATATTCACCCCTCAGTCGGGCTGCTACAAGCTTCTCAATGTAATCCCTTACTTGAAGATCTTCAGTCGGAGTGCTCACTACAATCTTCTTGAAGTGAGGTCTTCCGATGGATTCATCTTTGACGCGCACCAGCGAAGTAGTTGTTCCACACCCTAGAAGGCTGAGCAGAATGACAAACGCAAAAGCCGCGCAGTAGCGAAGATATTCGTAGTATGACGTATCTGATTCAGCAGAACCAGAGGAAAGAGATATTCTCATTGAAGTCGATAGCAACATGTCAGTCCTCCTTATAATCTTGATTGCAGGTTCGCTGTCCCACTCGCTTGCTGGCAGGGTTACACATGCCTTTGCGGCGCCCTGTTTGTCCCGTTCCCATGATGGAACAATAACTCAGCGATCAGGCAGTGTCAAGCATTTCGGTGAGCGCCGAATCCACCCGCTTGGCGCGGACTGGATTCGACCCACGCTTCTCACCCCTGGGTTCCCCGGTCAAGCCGGGGAATGACAATGAAAAGGGTTACGCCGCCTGCTTGATAAGCTCCGAGCGCGATATCCGCCCCACCCGTTTGGCGTGCACCAATGCCAGTGTGCGGTAGATCATGTGCGAGAACTTCGAGTATGGCATGTACCACAGCAGGAAGTAAACACACACGATATGAATGAAATACATCGGATATGCCACCGCGCCTGAACCGGTCAATCGGAGCAGCCAAGACAACATGCCGGTCAGACCGGTCAGAAAAATAATTGTGATGAACAGGTTGTCACCATAGCCGTGCGCGCCGACTTCATCGGGATCAGTACGCCGCCGCATGATCAGAATCGCTCCACCAATCACCAGGGCGATACCGCTCAACGCTCCAAGAATCTTCACGGGATGGGGCAATTCAATTGGAAGAGCGAAGAAACTATCCAGCGATGCCAGGCCCCACTTGTCGAGGTAATGCGGGATGAAGACAAACACGAACACACAACCGGTGGTGAACATCGCCCCGACAAAACCGCCCAGCAAGAGCATATGCCCGACCCAACGCGGCTTGTTGGCCTCGCATTCGCGGAAACGGGCGTGCGAGATGATCTCTTTAACGGTCTGAATCAATCCCTGCACGAAAGACATTTTGTAGTTCTGATTTCCAGCATTGAGCGCTTTCCAGAAGCGGGCGAAGCCGAGCGCGGCAAACAGGAAGATCAGGATATTGCCAAGAACGAACAGTGCGTCGACCGAGCTGTGCGGAAGGAAGAGATTGAAATCGATCACTTCGCTGGTCATGAACTCAAAGCGCCCGTCGGTCATTCGCGGGGCAAAGAAGTAGATGCAGGCGATCAAAAGTACTACTGGTACCAGCAGCAGTAGCGGCAGGGCTGATTTGCTGGCGAGCGCCTTGCCCATGAACGACGGGAACGAGTACTTGGAGTAAACCCACGAACGGATCGCCGCCAGCACGTCACCCGGTTTGGCCTCGCGCGGACAGCGGGCGCTGCAGTCGTTGCACTGGTAGCAGAGCCAGAGATCGGGATCTTTGATCAATTCCGCGGTCTGCCCCCACCCGGCGAGGATCATCTCCTTGCGCGGAAAAGGACGGTCCGCCGGCGAGAGATTGCAGGTTACCGAGCAGGTAGCACACTGATAGCATTTCTTGACTGTGTCGCCGCCGGCGCGCTTGATGGCGCGAATAAACTCCAGATCGGGCTCAATTACTCGACGATCTGCCATAATTTGTCTCCATCGCTTGAATCGCCTTTGCCTGGCCGCAATGCCATGATCGCGGGTGATCCGATAATATCACTGCCGGTTTGGCCTGTAAAGCCTTTTTCGTTACTTTTTTCACAAACTTGAGGGCGGTTCTGAAACTCCAAAACCGTCTGCCCGGATCACAAGCGGGTGTTAGGTTTCCTGGAAAATACCCATATCTTGGGTTCTGGTTGTGGTCGCAGGACGTTAAGGAAGACGCTTCTTTAGCTCCCGCTTGGCGAGATTTCGGAGACGAGATGGTTCGGACTTGCCATGGATTTCATATGTTATTGGCACTCAACACCAAGTTTAACAGAGAAAGTAAACATGATAAAATTACCCCTGTTTAGTTTGTAAAGAACACAAAAACTGTCCTATTTTATTTGAACAATCTGCCGATAACTTGTTTAGAATAAACGGCATAAACAATCTGGTCAGGATCAGGAAATAGAGTCAGAAAAGTGATTATTTTCCCCTTGACACTCCGGACAGGCTCAGGTACTTTGCAAGTGGTCCAAAGCGGTGGGCATGAAATAGTTACACATTTCACGTACTTTATTCCGTATTTGGCACTCATGAGATGTTTATGCGAAGTGATCGGTCGATGATAAAAGTATACTTACAAACTCTTTTTTTCTCCGAGCTTGTGAAAAAAATTACTTGCTCGATCCCCGATGCAGGATACGTGTGATAACGAGGCAAGCGTTTTACAATAACTGAAAGAGGTCAAGTTATATGGGAAAATCGAATTTGATTCCGCCACATGGAAGTGACAAGCTCAAGATCTTGTTGTTGGAGGGCAAGGAGCGCGATGCCGAATTGAAGCGCGCTCAGTCGCTTCCCAAGGTGGTGATGTCGAGTCGGGAAACCGGCGACCTGATTATGCTGGGTATCGGCGGTTTTACTCCGCTCGAGGGCTTCATGGGTCAGGCCGACTGGAAGGGTGTCTGCCAGGACATGAAGATGACCAACGGCATCTTCTGGCCGATTCCGGTAACTCTGTCGCACGATCAGAAGCTCAATCCGGGGACGGAGATCTGCCTGATCTCGGGTGAGACCAACGAGGTCATGGGTACGATGAAGGTTACCGAGTCGTACCAGATCGACAAAGAGTTCGAGTGCAAGACCGTCTTTGCCACAACGGATGGCGAACATCCGGGTGTCCAAATGGTCATGGCGCAGAAGCCTTGGAACATTGCCGGTCCGGTGAAGGTGCTTTCGGAGAGCTACTTCCCTACTGAGTTCAAAGGCATTTATCAGCGCCCGGCCGAGAGCCGCAAGATTTTCGAAGAGAAGGGCTGGAAGACCATCGCGGCGCTGCAACTGCGTAACCCGATGCACCGCTCGCATGAGTATCTGGCGAAGATCGCCATTGAGGTATCTGATGGTCTGTACATTCACCAGTTGGTCGGCCAGTTGAAGCCGGGCGACATACCGGCGGACGTGCGTGTACGTTGCATCGACAAGCTGGTCGAACTGTATTTCGACAAAGAACGTGTGATCCAGGGCGGCTATCCGCTGGACATGCGCTACGCCGGTCCGCGCGAGGCCCTGCTTCACGCCCTGTTCCGTCAGAATTTCGGCTGCACCCACATGATCATCGGCCGCGACCACGCCGGCGTGGGCAACTATTACGGCCCGTTCGACGCTCAGGACATTTTCCACAAGCTCTGGGACGGCGCCTTGCTGTGCAAGATGCTGCCGATTGATTGGACGTTCTGGTGCTTCAAGTGTGGAGGCATGGCTTCTATGAAGACCTGTCCGCACGCCAAGGAAGATCGGCTGTTTCTTAGCGGAACAGCGCTGCGCAAGTCTCTCTCTGAGGGCGGGACCGTGCCGGTCGAGTTCAGCCGTCCCGAAGTGCTCAACATCCTGCGGGAGTACTACGGCGGTCTGAAGGAAGACGAGAAAGTGGAAGTGAAGCTGCATGGTCACGCCACCGGTGACGCAAAGACTAAGAAGTAAGAAATAGTAAATATAGAAGATGTGTCAGACAGAATAGGCAACGAATCAGGAGGTATGAATGCCTAGCTATGTAATCACTGAGAAATGCGACGGGTGCAAGGCGCTGGACAAGACGGCGTGCCAGTATATCTGCCCCAACGATCTCATGGTCCTGAACAACGATAAGATGAAAGCCTACAATCAGGAACCGGAGATGTGCTGGGAATGCTATAGCTGCGTCAAGATTTGTCCGGTCCAGGCAGTCGAAGTCCGCGGCTACGCCGACTTCGTTCCGCTGGGTGCCATGGTTACCCCGCTACGCTCGACCGATTCCATCATGTGGACGGTGAAATTCCGCAACGGTATGCTGAAGCGGTTCAAGTTCCCCATCCGCACTACGGAAGAAGGTAAGGCGGTGCCCGGCGGCAGCTATGCCACGGCTCACAACAACCTTAACGATCACATTCTGGCTCAGGAGCCCGAGGCGCTGAACCAGAAAGAAGTGTACACCATTAAGTAGGATCAGGAGGAAAGGTAACAATGCAGAAGTTTGAGACTGTGAATGTCACCACCGATCTCTTGATTCTTGGTGGTGGTATGGCGGCCTGCGGTGCGGCGGTGGAAGCCTCGTACTGGGCCAAGAAGAACAACCTCAAGGTCACGCTGGTGGACAAGGCGGCCATAGATCGTTCCGGCGCCGTGGCCATGGGCCTTTCGGCTCTCAACCAGTATGTCGGCCTGCATGAGGGCAAGAACACCGTGAAGGACTATGTCGACTATGTGCGCATGGACCTCATGGGTATCATTCGTGAAGACCTCGTGGCCAACATCGCTCGTCACGTCGACTCCACGGTGCACCTCTTCGAAAAATGGGGTCTGCCGATCTGGAAAGACGAGAAGGGCGGCTACGTGCACGAAGGTCGCTGGCAGCTGATGATCAACGGCGAATCATACAAGGTAGTCATCGCCGAAGCTGCCAAGAACGCGCTGGCTCAGGCTGGCGGTCAGTATTTTGAGCGCATATTCATCACCGAGCCGATTCTGGACGGCGACCGTATTGCCGGCGCTGTCGGTTTCTCGACTCGTGAGAACAAGATTTACGTCTTTCACGCCAAGGCTACGATTGTCGCCATGGGCGGCGCGGTGCACGTTTTCAAACCGCGCAGCACCGGTGAAGGCCTCGGACGCGCCTGGTATCCGCCGTGGAACTCCGGTTCATCGGCGTACTTCACCCTGCGCGCCGGCGCCGAGATGACTTCGCAGGAAGTCCGTTTTATCCCGGTTCGCTTCAAGGATGCTTATGGTCCGGTGGGCGCCTGGTTCCTGCTGTTCAAAGCTGCGGCCACCAACTCCATGGGCGGCAACTACATGGTCGAGCGCAAGGCTGAGCTTGAAAGCTGGAAGCCGTACGGTCTGGTGAAGCCGATTCCGGCCAACCTCCGCAACTGGTTGGGCATGATGGATACGATGGAAGGCAAGGGCCCGATCTACATGCGCACCAACGATGCTATCCAGAAGATAGCTGCGGAAGCCGGTGACGAGAAAGCGGCCAAGAAAAAGCTCAAGGAGCTTGAGGTTGAGGCTTGGGAAGACTTTCTCGATATGACTATATCGCAGGCCATTCTCTGGGCGGCCACGAATGTCGAGCCGGAGAACAGGTCCTCCGAAATCGCGGCGGCCGAGCCGTACTTCATCGGTTCCCACTCCGGTGCCTCGGGTGCCTGGGTGTCCGGTCCGGCTGACCTCCAGAGTAGTGATACGAAGAAAGACTACTTCTGGGGTTACGACCACATGTCCACCGTCAAGGGTATGTTCTGTGCCGGCGACGCTTCCGGTGCCTCGTCGCACAAGTTCTCGACCGGTTCGCACGCTGAAGGCCGTATTGTCGGCAAAGCAGCGGTCCGTTACATAGTCGAGAACAATGCCCTGCCGAAACTGGACAAGGCGAAAGTTGACGAGTACACCAAGCGGATTCTGAAGCCGCTGGAGGTCTATGAGGCTCACGCCAACGAGACCACGGATCCCGAAGTCAACGCGAATTACATCAAGCCGAAAATGTTCATGTTCCGTCTGCAGAAGATCATGGACGAGTACGTGGGCGGCGTTTCGGCGCAGTTCTCCACGAACAAAGCCTGTCTCGATCGCGCTTTGGAACTGCTGAACTGGCTGAAGGAAGATTCCGACAAGCTGGCGGCCAAAGACCTGCACGAACTGCTTCGCTGCTGGGAAAACACGCAGCGTATGTGGCAGGCCGAGGCTCACACCCGCACCATCATGTTCCGCGAGGAAACGCGCTGGCCGGGTTACTATCGCCGCGCGGACTTCCCGACGATGGACGAGAAGAACTGGCACGCTTTTGCCAACTGCCGCTGGGATCCCGACAAGAACGCCTGGGAAATGATCAAGCGGCCGATGCTGCATGTATATCCTAAGGCTCAGGAGCACGAGCTTCTGGGTGGTTAGTCGATCAGCGACCGTGCTGCTCAAACCAAGTAGCTACTGGTTCTGACAACAACAGGCCCTCCCGGTTTCGGCCGGGAGGGCCTTGCTGTTGGTCAAGTTGACTTTATGTGCTCGTATGGTATCTTCCGTCGCCTGACTGATCAGGTGGAGAGCTGACCTTGTGAAAATCGGCAGATGAGGACATTTGCCGGGCACGGTGTAGGTCGAGACGTCTCGAAGAAGTTGTGTCAGGTCTTGTCCCACGTTCGTCATCGACGAGCGCGGGATGTGACCTGACGCCCCGGTTGAGTTTTGATTGAATACAGTGTCAGGTCACACCCGCCTGCGGCGGGCAAGACCTGACCCAACGGCGAAAAGGGTACGATTGACGTGGAACAAAAAGACAAGACGATCTGTCCGCACTGTGGCGTGAAAATGCTGCCGTGGCGGCCGCCGCTTGATTCCTCCTGGGGCGATCAACCTCAGTACGTCTGCTTCAACGATGAATGCGGCTATTACGTGCGCGGCTGGGAGCATATGCAGAAGAACTTCAACCAGAAAGCCTCCTACCGGCATCGCTATGATCCGCGCCTCGACGAATCCGGCCCGCTGCCGGCCTGGTCGGCGATGGCGCACCGCGACCGCATTGTGACGGACGGTGAGGACGAACAATGAAAGAGATACAGAAGCTCAAAGCGGAGATTCTCAAGGACTACCCGCGCCTGCAGCCGGATTCTGAATTTGCATTCGGTTGTCATCCGGGTGTGCCGTGCTACAACGCCTGCTGCGCCGACGTCAACATCTTCCTCACGCCCTATGACATCATCCGCCTGAAGAACCGGTTGAGCATTTCGTCCGAGGAGTTTCTCAAGAAGTACACCCTGATGCCGTTCGACAAGAACCTGAACTACCCGGTGGTGATGTTCCAGATGAGCGACGACGAGACGAAGTCGTGCCAGTTTGTCGCTGAGAAAGGGTGCACCGTCTACGAAGACCGTCCCTGGGCTTGCCGGATGTATCCGGCGGGACTGGCATCACCACGCCAGGACGACGAGCAAACCGAAAAGGAGTTCTACTTTCTGCTGCACGACCCGATCTGCAAGGGATTCAATGAGCCGAAGAAGTGGACGGTGGCTCAGTGGATGCGCGACCAGGGAGTGGATGAATACGACGAGATGGGCCGCGAATTCAAGGAAATCACCCTGCATAAGTACTTCAAGGAAGGCAAGGGCATCACACCCAAACAGGTGGAGATGTTCTTTGAGGCCTGCTACAATATCGATAAGTTCCGAAATTTCGTCTTCAAGAGTACTTTTCTGAAAAAGTTCGATGTCGATGCCGAAACGCTCGAAAAGATCAAGACTGATGATATCGCCCTGCTTCGCTTCGGCTATCGCTGGCTGAGATTCGCTCTGTTTGGCGAGCCGAGTCTGACCATCAGACCGGAAATCGCCGAAGACAAGAAGAAGGAGTTGAAGATGAAGGGGAAGCTCAAGTAGGGGTGGCTGCTATTGGGTGGCGATTTCGAATGGGGAAAGACCCACAGCAGAGCTTTGGCTAATCGGCTAATCGAGTGATTTTCCTGACGACAACATCGTCTGAAGAGACTATCTTACAATGTACTGTTTTCTGGACCGGACCGGTGGCCCACCTTCCAGGTGGGTTTCTCTAACTTCTGTTTGTACCACGACATGGTTAACAGAACAAACTCAGCGCGACCGGTGGCCCACCTTCCAGGGCTTGTTGAAAAAGTAGTGTTTTGGGGTAGTGGGGTATAGTTGTATTGGGGCATGCAAACGAAGCGCGAGATAAGACAGGCGGAGATGATGCTTCTACCTTCAATGGAAGAGCGGATTCCGGAGAGTTATTATCTGCGGCGGCTGAACCGG
>Ga0315278_10003395_pt1 | contig 14239 bp, 13 predicted proteins | sample YL17G06_0_MG_FD_203880 | JGI IMG/M metagenome (GOLD analysis project Ga0315278, IMG submission 203880) | Sediment microbial communities from Yellowstone Lake, YNP, Wyoming, USA - YL17G06_0 | ecosystem: Environmental > Aquatic > Freshwater > Lake > Sediment | place: USA: Wyoming | collected... | reverse complement strand
CGCCGCCAGGAAGGAAAGCCCGAAACACACCGCGATCGCGCGCTCCGTCCGCCGGTTCGGCGTGTCGCTCATGGCTTCGACCCCGTCAGCCTGATCGCCAGCAGCATCAGACCGAGCCCCACGACCACCGCCGCGAGCCCCTCGGCGACGGCGCCGACCCGACCCAGTTGGAGCCCTCCTTCAGCACCGTTGTCCCGCAGCCACAACAGGTACCGCGCGATCGAGTTCACATCCGCGACCGAGAGCGTCCGCTCGCTGAACCGCGGCATGACCCCCGGACCGATCCTGATGGCCTCGCCGATCTGCGTGGCGTCGGCGGGCTGGAGGGCGGGTGCTATCTGGCCGCCCCCCACCGAGTCGCCCGAGGCCCCCGCGCCATGACAGGCCGCGCAGCTCCCTAGGAAGAGCGCCGCGCCCGCGGGGAGTTCCCCGTCCTCGGCGCGAACATCGGGGATCGCGGGCCCACCCGGCGCGATCGTGGCGACGTACGCGATGATCGCGTCCATCTGCTCCCGCGAGAAGCTGACCGGCTGTCGACCCGGCTGGACGCCGGGGTTCGACAACGGCATGCGCCCGGTGCTCAGCATGAAGTCGACGGCCGCGGACCCGACCCCTTGCAACGTGGGTCCGTTCTCCGTGCCCTGTCCGCCCAAGCCGTGGCAGGTCGAGCACCCTGCCTCGAACAGCCGGCGGCCCTCGCGCAGCTGGTCGGTCTCGGCGCGGCTCGGTGCGGGCCTGAAGGACCAGGCGATCTGCCCGGCGATCGCCAGCAGGAGCCCCACGCGCAGGATGCGCGACAGCAGCCGGGCCTCGGCGCGGACGCTCACGGAAGCAGCGAACCCCTCATCGGAGCACGAAGAGGGTCAGGAACAGCGCCACCCACACGCCGTCCACGAAGTGCCAGTAGTAGGCGGCGGCGTGCACCCCGTCCAGGTTTCCGTCTCGGTACGCGCCTTGGCTCAGGCGTCCGAGCACCACCAGCATGAGCACGAGACCGGCCGCCACGTGCAGCCAGTGGATACCCGTCATCGTGTAGTACATCGTGCCGTACGCGTGGGTGGACACGGAGAAATCGAGGGTGAGCCAGTCGTAGAGCTCCACGCCGAGGAACGCGACACCGAGCGCCATCGTGACGCCGATCCAGGCGCGGAAGGCCCCGGGACGGCCCCGCTCGGCGGCCTTCGCGCCGACGTGGAACGTGACGCTCGACACCAGCAGGAGGGCGGTCCCCAGGGCGCCCAGCACGACGTCGAGCCGGACGCCGCCGGGTGGCCAGGGGCTGGTCTCGGAGCGCAGTCCGAAGTAGGCGGCGAACAATCCGCCGAACAAGAGCAGCTCCGAGGCCAGGAACACGATGACGCCGAAGAGCACGGGCGGTGCCCGTCGCGTCTGGGACCCGGTGGCCGCCTCCGCCTGCATCGGCACAGTTCTAGCACGCCGCGTCGAGGCGAGGAGGACCCGGTGCTGCGGCGGCGTCCGCCATGGTGCGGGGCGCGGGCAAGCTCGGCTCGCAGACCTGGCCGGACACCTGGAAGGATGGCGCCATGGTGATGGTGGCAGTGCCTCCCTCTGGCGGAGCGGGAGTCGTCTTAGGCCGCTGGGCGTTCGATCCCGTCGTCGTGCTGGCGATCGCGGCGGCCGGCTCGGCGTACGCGGCCGCGCTGATCCGGTTGCGCAGACGAGGAGTTGCCATGCCGCGAGGCGCTGCCGTCTCGTTCTTCGGGGGGCTCGGCGTCCTCGTGGTGGCGCTGGTATCTCCGGTGGACGCTTACGCCGACGTGTCGTTCTCCGTGCATATGGCCCAGCACCTGCTCCTGACGCTGCTGGCGCCGCCCTTGCTGGCGCTGGGCGCCCCCGTGACCCTGGCTCTGCGCGTCGCCCCTCCCCGCGCGGCGCGAGGTCTGAGTGCGGCGCTCGGGAGCCGACCCGGGATCTTCCTCGCTCGCCCGGTGGTGGGCTGGGTCCTCCTGGTGGGGGTCTCTTACGCCGTGCACCTTTCGTCGTTGTTCGATGCCGCCCTCCGCTCGAGCGGGGTGCACGCGTTCGAGCATGCGCTCTGGCTCGGGGTTGCGTTGATCTACTGGTGGCCGATCGTGGGCAGGGATCCGTCGCCGCACCCCGTCCGCTATCCCGTGCGGCTCCTGTCGCTGTTCCTCCTGATGCCGGCGATGTCGTTCCTCGCTGTGGCGATCTACACGGGCGGTGCGCCGATGTACGCCACCTACGCGTCGTTGCCGGCGCCGTGGGGACCGGGCGCACTCGCGAGCCAGCGAGACGCCGCGGTGATGATGTGGCTCGTAGGGAACCTCGGCCTGGTGGTCGCGATGTTGATCGTGGCGGGCTCGTGGAAGCGCGACGACGACGCACGGCAGCGGCGCCTCGAGGCACGAGAGGATGCCGCCGCGCGTGCTTGAAACCGGCCCCGCGGGCCCCTACCGTCGCAGCGATCGGTGCCGGAGTGCGGCACCCGCCGGAAGGGACGCACCTTGTCGCAGATGCCTGATCAGACCGCTGAATCGCTGAGGACGCTCGGGCGATCGTGGGGGTGGATCCTGTTCTTCGGGATCGTGACGTTCCTGCTGGGTCTCCTGGTGGTCGCCGATCCGGGGGGGACGGTCGAATTCGTCGCGATCGTGATCGGCCTGCAGTTCGTAGTTGCCGGGATCTTCCGGCTCGTGGCGAGTCTCACCCATGAAGGGGAGGGCCACCGCATCTGGTGGATCCTCCTGGGGATCGTATCGATCGCATTGGGCGCGTTCTTGCTCAGGCACCTGAACTTCACGATCTCCCTGCTGCCCGTGATCGTGGGCATCTTCTGGATCATCCAGGGCGTCATGGAGTTCTTCGGGGCGTTGGAGAACCGCGAGATGGCGGCCCGGGGCTGGACGATGTTCATGGGCGTGGTTGGGTTGATCGCCGGCATCGTCGTGATCTCCTGGCCGATCAAGTCGATCACCGTGCTGGCCTGGGTCCTGGGGATCTGGATGGTCGTGTACGGCCTGATGGCGATCTTCGGCGCGTTCGAGGTGAAGAAGGCGGCCGCCCGCGCCTGAGCGGTTCGTCGCCCGCTAGGACGTGGGGCGCAGCACGGCGACGGCGCTCACGGCGTACCCCGCCTCGCGCAAGTGGTCGGCGCCGCCGCGATCGATCGCGAGGATGATGCCGCGCACGTCGGCGCCCGCTCCGGCCAGGACCTCGGCTGCGCGCCGAACCTGATTCCCGGTGGTACTCACGTCCTCGATCAGTGTGGTGCGGGCCCCCGCCGGGACCTCCCCTTCGACCTGCTCCATGGTGCCGTACGCCTTGGCCTCCTTGCGGACGACCGTGATCGGCAGGCCGGTCTCCAGGGCCACGGCCGCCACCAGCAACATGGCCGCGCCCTCGGGAGCCCCCAACAGTTGCGTATCGGCCGGGAGCATCGTCGCGACCTCGTGCGCCAGATCGCGGAGCAGGTCCGCTCGCGTGAGGAAGCGGAACTTGTCGAAGTACACCGACGAACGCTTCCCACTCGACAGGACGAAGTCGCCCCGGAGTTCGGAGGCCTCGACGAGGCGTCGCACGAGGTCGTCATTCATGGCCGGGTAGCATACGGGCGATGGGTTGGTACCGGGCCGTGGGCCGCCGCGCGTTCTTCGCGATGCCGCCGGAATCCGCCCATCGGGCCGCGGGGGCGCTCCTCGGCCTCCCGCTCCCATGGCGGCGCCTCGGCGGCGCCAGCACCGATCCAGCGCTCGCAACGACGTTGGCGGGCGTCGCCCTGCGGAACCCGATCGGCCTGGCGGCCGGCTTCGACAAGACCCTCCGCCACCTTGACGCGCTCGGCGAGCTGGGGTTCGGCTACGTGGTGGGCGGGACGATCACACGCGCCGCCCGGGCGGGGAATCCGCGGCCCCGGATCGCACGCTCGCCGGCGCAACGCTCCATGACCAACGCGATGGGGCTGCCCAATCCGGGGGCCGAGCCCGCCGCCGGGAACCTCACGCGAACCCTCGACGGTCCCGCGCCACGCTTCGTGAGCCTCGCCGACGAGGAGCTCGCCGACGCTGTGGCCTCGTTGGAGCTCCTGGCGCCGCTCGCTGACGGTGTCGAGCTGAACGCGAGCTGCCCGAACGTATCTTGGGGACGCGACCGTGACCAGGAGGCCCACCTGCGCGAGTTGGTGCTGGCCTTCGTGGCCGGGACCGACCGCCCGGTGTTCGTGAAGCTCCCGCCGTTCCTGACACAGACGGAGCGCGATGTGGTGCTCGCGATGACCGAGGTGGCGCAAGCGTCGGGTGCGGCGGGGCTCACGTGCGCGAACACGCGGCTGGTCGTGGATCCGCGCCTCGCGACCGGCCAGGGTGGGCTCTCCGGCCGCGCCCTGTGGCCCGACACGGCGACGCAGATCGCGGAGCTGCACGCGGCGACCGACCCCGACTTCGCGCTGAACGCCTGCGGGGGCATCTTCACCGTGGAGGACGTCGTCGATTGTTTGGAGGCCGGGGCGACGACGGTGCAGGTCTACTCCGCGCTGATCTACGAAGGCCCAGGCGTGATCGGTGCACTCACCCGCGGGCTCGCGAAGGGCCTCCGAGCGCGGGGGCTGACCCTGGGGGGCAACACCGGAACGGCGCAGGTCCCCTGATACGGCCTGCCGGGGCGTTGTGTTGCCCCCGGCGCGATGTGCGGTCAAGATGAGTCCCGTTCCTACGGGGATGGGGGGAGCTTGCGTGTCCGGACCTTCCGGAGCTCTGGTCGATGTTGCCCAGGTGGCGGCGGGCACCGCCGTGCGCCTCGAGGGTGTGATCAAACGCTTCGGCGATTTCACCGCCGTGGACGGGGTCGACCTGGACGTCCGCGAGGGCGAGTTCTTCTCCATGCTCGGTCCCTCCGGATCGGGCAAGACCACCTGCCTGCGCATGATCGCCGGGTTCGAGCGGCCCACCGCGGGGCGCATCCTGCTCGGTGGCGAGGACGTGGCGGGCTCGGCCCCCTACCAGCGCGACGTGAACACGGTGTTCCAGGACTACGCGCTGTTCCCCCACATGACCGTGCTTGAGAACGTGGAGTACGGCCTGCGGGTGAAGAAGGTCGCGCGCGACGAGCGCCGCGAGCGGGCCGCCGACGCGCTGGCGATGGTGCGCTTGGAGATGTTCGGCGACCGGAAGCCGGGCCAGCTCTCAGGGGGCCAGCGGCAGCGGGTGGCCCTGGCCCGCGCGCTCGTCAACCGTCCCAAGGTGCTCCTGCTGGACGAGCCGTTGGGCGCGCTAGACCTCAAGCTGCGCCAGCAGATGCAGATCGAGCTGAAGGAGATCCAGGAGGAGGTCCGCCTCACGTTCATCTACGTGACGCACGACCAGGAGGAGGCGCTCACCATGAGCGATCGACTCGCGGTGTTCAACCACGGTCGGGTCGAACAGGTGGGCACGCCTGCCGAGGTCTATGAGAACCCAGCCACCGGGTTCGTGGCCGGGTTCGTGGGGGTGTCCAACGTCTTGGAGGGGGAGCCGGCCCGAACGATCACGGGAGACGCCCATGCCGTCACGATCCGCCCGGAGAAGATCGCCATGGTCGGTCCGGACCGCACCCTCGAGGACGACGAGTGCAGCGCCGACGGACGCGTGCGCGAGGTGGTGTATCTCGGTTCGGTCACGCGCTACATCGTGACCCTCGACGCGGGCGGGGAGCTCGTGGTGATGCAGCAGAACCTATCGACCTCGTCGATGGAGGCATTGCAGGTGAAGGGACGGCCAGCGCGTCTCGTTTGGAAACGCAGCAACAACCGGCCGGTCGAAGAGGCCGCCGGCGCGCTCGAAGGATCATTGGACCAGGAGGAGGGCAACGCATGAAGAAGGTGAGCCGATGGTTGGCCGCGGTGGCCGTACTAGCGATCGTGGCGGCCGCGTGTAGCAACAGCGACGACAGCGGTGGCTCGAGCAGCGCCGCCAGCATCACCCCGGCCAAGACGTACGACACGATCGGCGCCGGCGAGGGCGAGCTGAACCTCGTGGCGTGGGCCGGGTACGTGGAAGACGGGACGAACGACCCGAACTACGACTGGGTCTCGGACTTCACGGCCGACACCGGCTGCAAGGTGACGGTGAAGTACGCGGATACGTCCGACGAGATGGTCACCTTGATGCGCGAGGGCGGGGGAGCGACGTACGACGGCGTCTCGGCGTCCGGCGACTCATCGAACCGCCTGATCGCGGGCGGCGATGTTGCGGCCGTCGACCCGAGCCTGTTCCCGGATATGGCCGACGTGATCGCGCCGCTGCAGCCCGACGGCGGAGACCGGACGAAGCAATACGTCGTGAACGGTGCGCAGTACGGCGTGCCGTACATGTACGGGCCGAACTTCCTGATGTACAACACCGACGTCGTCAAGCCCGCGCCAACCAGCTGGGACGTGGTGTTCGAGTCCACCCTCAACGGCGCGCCGAACCCATACTCGGGCAAGATCACGGCCTTCGACGCGCCGATCTACATCGCGGATGCGGCCATGTACCTGAAGGCCCACCAGCCCGACCTGGGCATCACCGATCCCTACGAGCTCACCAGCGATCAGCTCGACGCCGCCGTGACCCTGCTGAAGCAGCAGGCCGACCTGGTGTCGAAGTACTGGGCGCTCTACACGGATGAGATCGATGGATTCGTGAACGGGTCGATGGTGGCCGGGACGGCGTGGCCGGTGAACCTCAGCTACGCCGAGGTCGACGCGCCGGTCGACGCGGTGGTCCCCTCGGAGGGCGTGACGGGCTGGCTGGACACGTGGATGATCTCCACGAACGCGCCGCACCCGAACTGCATGTTGCTGTGGATGAAGCACACCCTCGACCCCAACGTGCAGGCGGAGGTCGCCTACTGGTATGGCGCTGCCACCAGTAACACCAAGGCCTGCCCGATCCTGAAGAAGTCCCTCGGGAAGGACGCCGACCTGGTGGACACGCTGCGCTACGGGTACTGCGGCGACGCCGAGTTCCTGAGTTCGATCAACGCCTGGACGACCCCAACGGCCGATTGCGGCGACGATCGAGGCAGCACCTGCATGGACTACTCGGTCTGGCAGCAGAAGTGGACGGAGATCCGCGGGGCATAGCGACCGACGCGGACGGCCCCCGGGGACCCAACGGTCCCCGGGGGTCGCCGCACTTCCGGGGAGGCGTAGCGGGTGGCGACCAGGGTGGGCACGGAGGTGACCGGTTCCAGCCGGTCCTCGGCGTTCTTCCATCGGCATCGCGGGCTCCAGCTCGGCGCCTTCCTCACGCCGCCCATGCTCTGGTTCCTGATCTTCTACCTCGGCGCCCTCGCGGTGCTGTTCGTCTCGGCGTTCTGGCACCTCGACGTCTTCACCGGCAAGGTGGTCAAGGGATTCAGCCTCCAGAACTTCCAGAAGCTCCTGGAGGACCCGGTCTACCGGACCATCACGATCCGCACGATCTGGATCGCGACGGTGGTGACCGTGACGGACGTCGTCCTGGCGTTCCCGCTCGCCTACTATGCGGCGCGCATGGCGTCGAAGCGTTCGCGCAACGCGATCCTCGTGGCGGTCATCCTGCCCCTGTGGGCGAACTACGTGGTGCGGGTCTTCGCGTGGAAGTTGATCCTTTCCCGGGGCGGGTTCCTGTCGTGGATGTTCGGACTGGTGGGTCTGCACGTGGAGGTCGGGAACTCGCAATGGGCGATCTGGCTCACGTTCGCCTACCTGTGGCTCCCGTTCACGATGCTGCCGATCTACGGTTCCCTGGAGCGGGTGCCCGGGTCGTTCCTCGAGGCCTCGGGGGACCTGGGCGCGAAGGGGTGGATGACGTTCCGCCGGGTTCTGCTGCCCATGATCGTGCCCGGCATCGTGGCGGGTTCGCTCTTCTCGTTCTCCCTCACGTTGGGCGACTACATCGCGCCCTCGTTGGTGGGCAACACGAAGTTCATCGGGAACGTCATCTACGACAGCGTGGGCGTCGCGGGCAACATCCCGTTCGCCGCGGCCTACGCGCTCGTCCCGGTCGCGGTGGTGGCGGTGTACATGCTGATCGCGAAACGCGTCGGCGCGTTCGAGGCGCTGTAGGGGGCTGAGGTTGGAATCCAGGTTCGCGCGCGTGGTGATCCGGATCGGTTCGGTCTTCGCGTTGCTGTTCCTCTACGTCCCGCTGGCCATCGTGTTCGTGTACGCGTTCAACAGCCGGATCGGTCAGAAGTGGCCGATCGATTCGTTCACCACGAAGTACTGGACCCTCGCCTTCCACAACAGCGACCTCGCCGAGGCCTTGCGTAACTCCCTGATCATCGCGTCGGCGGCCACGGTCGTCGCGTTGCTCCTGGGAAGCCTGGCGGCGTTCGCGGTCCACCGGTTCCGGTTCTTCGGCAGGACCTCGGTATCGCTGCTCCTGCTGCTCCCCATCGCGATGCCCGGGATCGTCACCGCCATCGCGCTGCGGGCGTCGATCGACAACTTCGGGGTCACGTTCAGCCTCTACACGATCATGATCGGGCACATCACGTTCTGCATCGTGGTGGTATTCAACAACGTCGTGGCGCGGCTGCGCCGGACGCCGACGTCCCTGATCGAGGCGTCGCAGGATCTCGGCGCGGGAGGGTGGCAGACCTTCCGGCACGTGACCTTCCCCGCCATCCGGACCGCTCTGATCGCGGGCGCATTGCTCGCGTTCGCGCTGTCGTTCGACGAGATCGTGGTGACGAACTTCACGTCCGGCACCGAGCTCACGATCCCGAAGTTCATCTTCAACAACGTTCGCCTGCCGAGGAACCGACCGATCGTGAACGTCGTCGCCGTACTGGTGGTCCTCGTGATGTTCATCCCGGTCTATATCGCGCAGCGGCTGGCTGGCGGCGGAGAAGGTCTGACGTCGGGGCGCGCCCGGCAGGACAAGGAGATCGCGGTGACCGAGACCGCGCTGTAACGAGACCGGACGCTAGAGGTACTGGCCGCCCCGACCTGAGCCGTCCTGCGGTGGGCCCGCGCCGTCGCCGCTGCCCGGCAGCCCGCGGCGGCGGAGTTCCTCGAACTGCGCGCGCGCCGCCGCTTGTTGGGCGAACATCGCGGCCTGGATCCCATGGAACAACCCCTCCAGCCAGCCAACCAATTGCGCCTGGGCTACGCGTATCTCCGACTCGGTCGGCACGCCTTCGAGGGGCGGCGCCAGCTCGATGAGCTCTTCCTTGAGATCGCCCGAAAGGACCTCGGAAAGCTCGTTCACCGCGCGCTGGTAGATGTCCGTGAGCCGCTTGCGGCCCGCCTCGTCCAGCGACGCCTGCCGGGTCTCGTCGAGGAGTTCACGCACCATGCTCGCGATCCGCAGGAGCTTGGCCGGCTGCGTGATCGACTCGCTCTGCCCGGCGTCGGGCTCGGCGCCGGAGGGAGCGGCGACCTCAACGGGGACCGCTTCGAAGGCCTCCGGTTGCGGTGTATCGGGATCCATGGTCATGCTCCCCAACGTAGCACCGCGATCGCGGCCCCTGCCCGACTTACGCGGGATCCGAACCCACGCCCAGGTCCCGCAGGAACAACGCCTCGGCGACCGCGAGCCGTTCGACGTCCCCGAGATCGACGCTCTCGTCCAGTGAATGCCAGTTGGACCTCTCATCACCCGTGCCCCAGATGAGGACCGCGATGTCGGGGAAGGTCGCTGCGAGCATCGCGACCAGGGGGATCGAACCCCCGCTGCCCATCTCCACGACATCGGCGCCGAAGGCCTCCGCGAGCGCATCCTTGGCCAGGGCGTAGGCGGCGGTCGACGTGTCCACGACGTACCCCATCCCCGCCTCGGCATCGCCGTCGATGTCCACGCGAACGCCCCACGGCGCTTCCGCGCGGAGGTGCGATACGAGGGCCTCCCGAGCGGCATCCGGGTCGTCACCGGGCGCCAGGCGGAGCGAGAGGCGAGCGCTTGCCTGCGGCACGATCTGGTTGGAGGACTCGGCCACATGTGGCGCGTCGAACCCGAGCACGGCCACCGCGGGCTTCGCGAGGAGACGGTCGGCGAGCGACCCGGTTCCGATCAGCTCGACCTCGTCGTAGAGACCCGAATCGCTCCGCAGGTCCTCCTCCACCACGGCCGTGCCCTCCCATGGGAAGGAGCGGAGGCCTTCGATCGCCACGTCGCCTGCGTCGTCGTGCAGCGAGGCGATGATCCGGCAGAGCGCCGTGATGGCGTCGGGGACGGGGCCGCCGTAGGAGCCGCTGTGCTGGGCGATGGGCATCACGCTCACGGTGATGATGCAGTCCGTCACCCCCCGCACGCTGGTGTCGATCGTCGGGACTCCCGTGCGCACGTTGCCGCCGTCGGCGATCACCGCGATGTCGGCGCGCAGGAGATCCGCGTTCCCCCGCACCAAGGCGGGAAGGTGCTTCGTGGTGCACTCTTCCTCGCCCTCCACCAGCAGCTTCACGGTGACCGGGAGGGGAGCGCCCTCGTGCGCACCGAGCGCGCGCAGGGCCGCGGCATGCACGGCGACGCCGCTCTTGTCGTCCGCGGACCCTCGGCCGAACATCCGTCCTTCGCGGATCTGCGGATCGTACGGCGGCGTCGTCCAGGCCGACGCATCGCCTTCGGGCTGTACGTCGTGGTGTGCGTAGAGCAGGACCGTGGGGGCGCCTTCGGGCCCGGGGATGGAGCCGTACACGGCGGGGTGGCCGCCGTCGAGCTCCAGGAGACGCGCGTCCGACACCCCGGCTTCGGCGAGGATGTCGCGCGCCTGCTCGGCCGAGGCCCGCACGTTCGCGGGGTCGTATCCCGCGTGCCCCACGGAGGGGATCGCCACCAATCGGGCAAGGTCGTCGATCGTCTGCACCATGCCGTCGGCGACCCGGCGGCGGAGCTCGGAGGTATCCATGGCGAGGGAGCCTATCGCGCGAGGCGGGATGGGCCCCTCGTGGAACTAGGTGCCGCTAGGCGCGCAGCTCCCCCTCGGGCTCCGCCATACGCCAGTCATACGGGCTCGTGAACGACGTGACCAGCCGCGCGTAGTTCGCCCGCGCGAACGCCACGGGGTTCGGGACGTTCCGCATGCTCATCGAGCCCTTCATCTGCTCCACGCTGTCGTAGTCATGCTCCGTGAGCCACGCCTCGATGCCGTCGAGGACGGTGGTGACGTGGGTCGGGCCCTCGTGCAGCAGGGCGCTCGCCATCATCGTGACGTCCGCGCCCACCAACAGCGCCTTCAGCGCGTCCTCCGCTGTGTGGATACCGGTGGTGCACGCGATCGAGGCATGCACACGTTCGTGCAGCACGCCGATCCACCTCAGCGGCAGCGCCAATTCGTCGGAGGACGACAGCTTGAGCGCGGGGTCGATCGTGAGAGCCGCCAGGTCGATGTCGGGCTGCATGAATCGATTGAAGAGCACCAGGCCATCCGCGCCGGCCGCCACCAGGCGGTGCGCGATGTGTCCGACGGAGGAGAAGAACGGTCCGATCTTCACCGCGAGGGGGATCGAGATCTCGGCGCGTACGGCCTGCACGAGCTCGACGTAACGATCCTCGACGGCGTCGGCCGTCTCCTCGGGGTCGGCGGCGATGAAGTAGACGTTCAGCTCCAGCGCGTCCGCGCCCGCCTCTTGGATCCGCTTAGCGTGGGCGAGCCAGCCACCCACCGTTATCCCGTTCAGGCTCCCGATCACCGGGATGTGTAGCTCGGACTTCGCCGCCTCGACGTGGTGGAGGTAGGCGTCGGCACCGGTGTTGTAGGCGTCGAAGTCGGGCAGGTACGTGAGGGCTTCGGCGAAGGAATCCGCGCCTACGTCCAACGCCCCCGCGATCTGGAGTTCCTCATGCTCGATCTGCTCTTCGAACAATGAGGGGAGCACCACCGCCGAGGCGCCCGCGTCTTGCAAGGCCTTCAGGGTCTCGACGCGTTGGCCCATGGGCGACGCGGACGGGACCACGGGATTGGCGAGCTCGATACCGAGGTACCGGGTGCTGAGGTCCACGCTCATGATCCATCGCCCTCCTCGGCCGGGTCGTTGGTTCTATCGCTCTGGTCTTCGGTTCGGTCGATCCCGGCCATCTGCTCGTACAGGTGTCGGCGATCGTCGACGCCCTGCTGGGCTTCGCGCATCAGGGTCTCGGCGCGATCGGGGTCGATGCGCGCGAGCATCGCGAACCGGGCTTCGGTCTTGGCGAACGCCTTCAACGACATCGTGGGGGCCTTGGAGTCGAGGATGAAGGGGTGCTCGCCGGCCTCCACGACCCCCGGGTCGTAACGCCACAGCGGCCAGTACCCCGAGCGAACCGCGTCGGATTGGTGCTCCATGCCCTTGGACATGTCGATGCCGTGGGCGATGCAGTGGCTGTACGCGATCACGAGCGAGGGCCCGGCGTGCGCCTCGGCCTCGGCGAGCACCTTGACCGTGTGCGGCATGTCTGCGCCCATCGCGATCTGGCCCACGTAGACGTTGCCGTACGCGGTGGCGATCATGCCGAGGTCCTTCTTCCCGCCGGACTTGCCTGCCGCCGCGAACTTGGCCACGGCGCCCCGGGGCGTGGCCTTGGACGCCTGCCCGCCGGTGTTGGAGTAGACCTCCGTGTCCAGGACCAGCATGTTGACGTCCCGACCGGTGGCCAGCACGTGATCCAGCCCGCCGAACCCGATGTCGTACGCCCACCCGTCGCCGCCCACGATCCAGACGCTCGAGGGAACCAGGGCGTCGGCGACCGCCGCGAGGTTCAGCGCCGGTGCCGACTCCAGCGGGGCGAGGCGTTTGCGGAGCTCCGCCACGCGCATCCGCTGCCGTTCGATGCCTTCCCGGCCGCCGGCTCGCACGTTCGCCGTGAGTCCGCGCACGAGGTTCTCGCCCAGCCGATCCATCAGCTCGTCCATCAGCTCGATGGCCAGGGCGGCCTGCGCGTCGATGCCAAGGCGCAGGCCCAGTCCGAACTCCGCGTTGTCCTCGAACAGGGAGTTGGACCAGGCGGGGCCGCGACCATCCGGGCCCACCGACCACGGGGTCGTGGGAAGGTTCCCGCCGTAGATCGACGAGCAGCCGGTGGCGTTGGCGACCACCATGCGATCGCCGAAGAGCTGGGTGATCAGCTTGAGATACGGCGTCTCGCCACAGCCGGCGCAGGCCCCGGAGAACTCGAAGCGGGGTGGCAGCTGCTGCGACCCCTTCACCGTGTCCGCGCGGACCGTGGCGGGGTCCGGATCGTCGATCTGCATGAAGAAGTCGAACCACGCCCGTTCCTCGTCCAGGTACGGCTCCTTCGTCTCCATGTTGATCGCCTTGTGCTTGACCTCCTCCTTGCTGCGAGCGGGACACACGTCCACGCAGATACCGCAGCCGGTGCAATCGTCCGGCGCCACCTGGATCGTCATGCGGCGGCCGGGCCGGTCGCGGTCCTTCCACTCCTTGTGCTTGAACCCTTCGGGAGCGCCGACGACGGCCGCCGGTTCGAAGACCTTCATCCGGACCGCGGCGTGCGGGCAGACCAAGGCGCACTTCGCGCAGTCGATGCAGATCGACGGATCCCAGATCGGGATCTCGCGCGCGATGCTGCGCTTCTCCCATCGCGCGGTATCCGTGGGGAAGGTGCCGTCCACGGGCAGGGCGCTCACCGGCAGGAGGTCGCCCTTGCCGGCGATCATCGCCGCCGTCACGCGCTGGACGAAGTCCGGAGCCTCGGGCGGGACGGACGGCCGCATCGTCGTGCCTTCGCCGACCTCCCGAGGCACCGCCACCTCGTGCAGCGCGGCGATCGCGCCGTCCACCGCCGCGAAGTTCCGGGTGAGCACGGACTCGCCCCGCTTCCCGTAGGTCTTCACGATGGCATCCTTGATGGCTTCGATCGCCTCCTGCTGGGGGAGGATGTCAGCGAGCGCGAAGAAGCAGGTCTGCATCACGGTGTTGATGCGCGCGCCGAGCCCCGCTTCCTTGGCAACCGCATACCCGTCCACGACGTAGAACCGCAGCTGCTTGTCGACGATCTGTCGGCGGGTCTCGTCGGGGAGCTCGCCCCAGGTCTCGCCGGGTCCGTACGGGCTGTTCAGGAGGAACGTGGCCCCCCGATCGGCCACGTCGAGCACGTCGGTACGTTCCAATCGCTCGAATTGGTGGCAAGCCACGAACCTGGCCTTGCGGATCAGGTAGGTGGAGCGGATGGGGTCCGGGCCGAACCGTAGATGCGATTCGGTCACGCCGCCCGCCTTCTTCGAGTCGTACACGAAGTACCCCTGCGCGTGCAGGTCCGTGTGCTCGCCGATGATCTTGATCGAGTTCTTGTTGGCGCTCACCGTCCCGTCGCTGCCC
>Ga0315278_10003394_pt1 | contig 14241 bp, 11 predicted proteins | sample YL17G06_0_MG_FD_203880 | JGI IMG/M metagenome (GOLD analysis project Ga0315278, IMG submission 203880) | Sediment microbial communities from Yellowstone Lake, YNP, Wyoming, USA - YL17G06_0 | ecosystem: Environmental > Aquatic > Freshwater > Lake > Sediment | place: USA: Wyoming | collected... | reverse complement strand
GAGTGCGACGGGACGATCTACACGCACGCCGGCCCCGAGATCGGGGTCGCTTCGACCAAGGCGTTCACGAGCCAAATCGTCGCGTTGGCGCTCCTGGCGCTGAAGCTCGGCCGCGTGCGCGGAACGATCGCGGACGCCGAGATGGCCCAGATCATCCGGGACCTGTACCACATCCCCGCGCAGATGGAGCGTTACCTCCACGACGACGCCCCGATCGTCGAGTTGGCGAAGGCGTTCCACCTCCATCGCGATTTCCTCTACCTCGGCCGCGGCGTGAACTACCCGATCGCGCTCGAAGGCGCCTTGAAGCTCAAGGAGATCTCCTACATTCACGCCGAGGGGTATCCCGCCGGCGAGATGAAGCACGGGCCGATCGCGCTGATCGACGAGGACATGCCGGTGGTGGCGATCGCGCCCTTCGACGGCGTCTTCGAGAAGATGCTGTCGAACATCGAAGAGGTGAAGGCGCGCTCGGGGATCGTCATCGCGGTCACCGACGACCTGGGCTACGACGTCGCGCAGAAAGCCGACTTCGTGCTCACCGTGCCCAAGACGCACGACCTGCTGTCGCCTCTGCTGACGGTGTTGCCGCTGCAACTGCTCGCCTACCACATCGCGCTGCTGCGCGGCTGCGACGTCGATCAGCCCCGCAACCTCGCCAAGAGCGTCACCGTCGAGTAGCAGGGGTCAGTCCCCTTTTTCTTGCGAAGCTCCCCTGATACCGCTTCGCTGCGAAAAAGGGGACTGACCCCTGCTGCTAGAATCCGCCCCGTGAATCCGCCGTCGCAGCTACTCGAATCGTTGAACCCCGCGCAGCGGGAGGCGGTCGTCCATCCGGGCGGCCCGCTGCTCGTGCTCGCCGGGGCCGGCTCCGGGAAGACCCGCGTCATCACCCACCGCATCGCCTGGCTCGTCCGGCAAGCCGGCGTCTCGCCGGGCGGCATCGTGGCCGTCACCTTCACCAACCGGGCCGCGCGCGAGATGCGCGAGCGGGTCGAGCAGATCCTCGGGGCGGGCCCCGGCGGACCGTGGATCGGCACCTTCCACGGACTGTGCCTCCGGATGCTTCGACGGGATGGGGAGCGCGTGGGCCTCGCCCCCAACTTCGCCATCTACGACCGGGACGACCAGGTGGCGCTCGTGCGGCGGCTCCTACGCGACGAGGGCGTCGACGACACCGCGTCCTCCGCGCGGACGTTCCTCGGGCGCATCAGCCGGGCGAAAAATGCGATGGAAACCCCGAGCATGCTCGACGCGCGGGCCTTCGCCCCCGACGCAAAGCTCCAGGCGCGGATCTACGCCCTCTACGACGAGGGATTGAAGCGCGCCAACGCGGTGGACTTCGACGACATCCTGCTCCGGGCCTTAGCACTCCTCGACGCGGACAAGACGCCCGACGTCCGCGAGCGCTACGCGCAACGCTGCTTGCACCTGCTCGTGGACGAGTACCAGGACACGAACCGCCCGCAGTACCTCCTGATCAAGGCGCTGACGTCCGCGCACCACAGCGTCTGCGTCGTGGGCGACGAGGACCAATCGATCTACAAGTTCCGAGGCGCCGAGATCCGGAACATCCTCGACTTCGAGCGCGACCACCCGGGCGCCTCGGTCGTGAAACTCGAACAGAACTACCGATCGACGGGGACGATCCTGGACGCCGCGGGCGCCGTCATCGCGAACAACACCGAGCGCAAGGGGAAGTCCCTCTGGACAGAAAACGCGCGCGGCGAGAAGATCGACCTCTTCCACGCCCCGGACGATCGCGCCGAGGCGACGTGGGTCGCGCGGCGCGTGCAGGACGAGGCGCGACGCCGGCCGTACGAAGACCTCGCCGTCCTCTACCGCACCAACGCGCAGTCGCGCCCGTTCGAAGAGGCGTTCCGTCGCGAGCGGATTCCCTACCAGGTCGTCGGTGCGATGCAGTTCTACGAACGCAAGGAGGTCAAGGACGTCCTGGCCTACCTCAAGCTCGCGGTCAACCCGGGAGACGACGTCGCCTTCCGGAGGATCGTCAACGTCCCTCCGCGCGGGATGGGCGACACGACGGTCGACGCCATCGCGGTTGAGGCGCGGGCCGAAGGGTTGCCGCTCTACGAAGCCGCCCGTCGACTCGTGGACCGGGGAGCGCTCGGCGCGCGCGCGTCGCGGCTGCTTTCGACGTTTCTCGAGACGACGGCTGGATTCGCGACCCGCGCCGCCGAAGAGCCCGCGGCGCTCGTCATCGAGGGCATCGTCGTAGGCATCGGATTCGAGGCGTATCTCGAGAAGAGCTACCCGGGCGAGGGGTTCGACCGGATGGAAAACGTGCGCTCCCTCGTTTCGGCCGCGGTCGAATACGAGCGCGAGGTGGAGACCCCGACGCTGCTTGGCTTCCTCGACCGGTCCGCCCTCGTCTCGGACGCCGACGAGGTCGGGGCGCGCCCCGGGGTCACGTTGATGACCGTGCACAACGCGAAGGGGCTCGAGTTCTCCGTCGTGTTCCTCGCGGGCCTCGAAGAGAACGTCTTCCCCCACGCCCGCTCGCGGTCGAACGACGACGACCTCGAAGAAGAACGCCGCCTCTGTTACGTGGCGATCACGCGGGCGCGCGAGCGGCTCTTCCTCTCCCGCGCGAGGTCGCGTTTGCAGCAAGGCATCCCGCAGGCCAACGCGCCGTCCCGGTTCATCGAAGAAATTCCAGCGGCGTTGCTTGCGGAGAGCGGCTCGGCGGCTTCGGCCTCGTTTTTCGACCCTCCCCTCCGCGAGTCCAACGCTTCGGGATGGGGCGACTTTTCGCACGGCTCGTCCGCGGCCCGCGCGGCGGCGCGTCACGCCCAGCCGGCGGCGCCGCCGCGGCCCTCGGATTTCCCCGCCGCCTCCGATGGGTTCTCGATCGGCGTCCGGGTCAGCCATCCGATGTTCGGGAGCGGCAAGGTCTTGGGGCGCGAAGGGTCCGGACCGAGCTTGAAACTCACGATTCAATTCACGGGGTACGGGACGAAACGGATCTTGCCGGCGTACACCCAGCTCAAGACGGAAGGAACGAGCTTATGAAGGGCAGCGATATGCGTAAGGGCATGGTCATCAAGTTCGAAGGCCAGGTTTACAAGGTGCTCGAGTCGACCCACCGAACGCCGGGAAACCTGCGCGCCTTCGTTCAGGTCAAGATGCGAAACGTGATGACCGGGCTCAGCACGGAGCAGCGGTTTCGATCCGAAGACACGATCGAAAAGGCCTACGTCGACAACAAGACGATGCAGTACCTCTTTCACGACGCCGAGGGGTACCACTTCATGGATACCGACACCTACGACCAGTTCGCGCTCGCCGACGACGTGTTGGGCGACACGATGTCGTACGTCATCCCCGAGTCCACCGTGACGATGGACTGGTTCGAGGGAAAGCCGGTCGGCATCGAGATCCCGCCTTCAGTCGACCTCAAGGTCGTCGAGACGGCGCCCGGCATCAAGGGGGCCACCGCGTCGGCCCAAAAGAAGCCCGCAACGCTCGAGACCGGCCTCGTCGTGCAGGTCCCGTCGTTCATCAACGAGGGCGAGGTGGTCCGGATCGGCACCGAAAGCGGCGACTACCTTGGCCGGGCGACGTCCTAGAAAGCGCGCGGCGCCGCAAGCGCTGGCGCCGGATCACCGCGCTATCCTGCTCGTCGTTTCCGCCGCCATTCTCTCCGCGGCCGCGCTGCTGTTCGTGGTCGAGCCGATGGCGGCGAAGCTCGTCCTCCCGCGATTGGGCGGGGCCCCCGCGGTCTGGAACGGCTGCATGCTGTTCTTCCAGCTCGCCCTCCTCGCCGGCTACCTGTACGCGCACCTGCTGAGCACGCGCTTCAGCCCGCGGGGCCAGGTCACCCTCCACGCGGCGCTCTTGCTCGTCGCCTGCGTCGCGCTGCCGCTCGGTCTCCCCCGCGGCTTGGAGGACCCGGGCGCCAAGCCGCCGCTCGTGTGGCTGCTCGGCTTCCTCACGCTCGCGATCGGCCTCCCCTTCGTCGTCCTCGCGGCGACGGGACCGCTCGTTCAACGCTGGTTCTCGAGCACGAATCATCCCCACGCGAAGGACCCGTACTTCCTCTATGCGGCGAGCAATCTCGGCTCCCTCGCCGGGTTGCTGCTCTACCCCTTCGTCGTGGAGCCCGCTCTGCCGCTTCTGACTCCCGGCGCGTCGCTCGCGAGGCTCCACCTTCTTCCCTGGTCGCAAAGCACGCTGTGGACCGCCGGATACCTCGGCGCAGCTGTGCTCGTGATCGGCAGCGGCATCGCCATGCTGCGGAGGCCGGCCGAAATCGCCGTCACCGCGATCAAGCCGGAGGCCCTCTCGGAAACCCCGCGGTTCGAACGGCTGCGCTGGTTGGCGCTCGCGGCGATCCCGGCGAGCCTCGTGCTCGGCGCGACCCAGTTCATCACCACCGACGTCGCCGTGGTGCCGTTGTTCTGGGTGGTGCCGTTGGCGGCCTACCTCCTCTCGTTCGCGCTGGCGTTCTCCCGGCGGACCTGGCTTCCCGAGCGATTCTGGGGAATCGCCTTGGCGGTCCTCGCGACGGGCGTCGCGCTCAGCTTCTGGGTTTCGACGCCCCCCTACGGGCGTTGGCTCCTGAGTTTGCACCCGATCGTCGTCTTCACGGCGGGGATGGCATGCCACCGCAGGCTTGCGGCTCTGGCTCCTCCGCCGTCTCGCCTAACCGAGTTCTACCTGTGCATCGCGGCGGGAGGTGTTCTCGGCGGAGCGTTCAACGCGATCGCCGCGCCGGTGATCTTCCCCGACATCATGGAGTACCCGCTCGCCATCGTGGCCGCCTGTCTCGCGTACCCCGCGACGGCGCGCGGGAACGACAAGCGCGCCCGTATTCTCGATTTCGCCCTGCCGGCGGCGCTCACCGCGATCGCGCTCGCCCTCCCGTTCATTTTCGGGAAGGCCGGTCCCGCGGAGAGCCAACCGGTTCGCGTCGCCCAGGCCCTGATCCCGTGCCTCCTCGCCCTCACGTTCGTTCTCCGCCCCCGCCGCTATGCGTTGGCGCTCGCAGTGCTCTTCGTGATCGGTTGGAAGCAGGCGTGGATCGAAGGGACGGTGATCTACCGGGACCGCACGTTCTTCGGGATGTTGCACGTCATCGAGCACGCCGGCCCTACCGTCCTCATACCGGGCGAGCCCGGCGGCGTGCGGCCGAGGATCCGCTGCCGGAGCTTCATTCACGGAACCACGAGGCACGGGACGCAGGGACTGTCCGAAGAGCTCCGCCGCGTTCCGACGAGCTACTTCCACCGGACCAATCCGATCGGGCAGTTGTTCGCGGCTTACGGCCCGCTGGGACTCTTGAATCGCGTGGCCGTGATCGGCCTGGGTGTGGGGACGCTCGCGGCTTACGGTGAGCCCGGCCGCTCGATGGAATTCTACGAAATCGACCCCGCGGTCGTCCGCATCGCGCGCGATCCCTCGATGTTCACCTTCCTCTCCGACAGCCGCGCGACCCTCACGTTCACGATCGGCGACGGGCGTCTCGAAATCGCGAAGGCCCCCGACGGATCGTTCGGGCTGATCGTCGTCGACGCCTTCAGCTCCGACGCGGTCCCCGTGCACCTGCTCACGCGCGAGGCGCTCGCGCTCTACCTCCGCAAGTTGAGACCCGGCGGGGTGATCGCCTTCAACATCACGAACGCCAACCTCGAACTCTCCCCGGTCCTGGATGGGCTCACCGCCGACGGCGGCTTCGCTGGACTGATCCAGGAGGGTCGAATTGAAAATCAGGAACAACTACTCGAAGGGAAGGACCCTTCGAAATGGGCGGTGATCGCCAAGGACCGCGCGGCGCTCGCGCCGCTCGAACACGACGAACGGTGGACGTGGCTCCCCTCGCAACCGGGCCGCACCCCCGATCCGCGCTACGTCTGGACCGACGACTACTCGAGCATCTTCACCGTCGCCAAGCGATGGTAGTTGGGGACATTCTGCCTTGATGTTTAATAGGGGACAGTCCCCAATTAGAGCGAGTAGCTCGCCCCCGGCTTGACCACCACCGCCTTGCGCCCGCCGGCCTGCACCCGTTTCACGAACTCGTGCGGGTCGGCCTGGATCCAGCCGAAGGTGTCGTAGTGCATCGGGATCGCGACCGCGGCGTTGACGAACTCCGCGGCCTTGGCGGCGTCGGTGATGCCCATCGTGAAATTGTCGCCGATCGGTAAGAGCGCGGCGTCGAACGGGCCGTTCATCTCGGCGATCAGCTTCATGTCGAGAAACAGCGCCGTGTCGCCGGCGTGGTAGACCTTCTTCCCCCCCATCGACAGGACGATCCCCGCAGGGTTGCCGAGCGCCTCGCCGTCGGGCCCGGTCGAGCCGTGGTGCGCGATCGTCAGCTTGACGTGGCCGAACGGAAACTGCCACCCGCCGCCGAGGTGCAGCGGATGGCCCTCGACCCCCTGCTTTGAGAACCACCCCACGATCTCGTAGTTGGCGATGACGAGCGCTTTCGTGCGCTTCGCGATGGCGACGGCGTCGCCGATGTGATCGCCGTGGCCGTGCGAGACGACGATCGCGTCGAGCGTCGTAAACGTGTCCGGGCCGACGTCGGCGAGCGGGTTCCCGGTCAAGAACGGATCGATCAGGACGCGGTGCGTCCCGTCGTCGAACTCCCAGCAGGAGTGGCCGTGATAGGTGAGCTTCAACATCAGGCCACCTCCTTCATCGCTTCGCGGGCCGCCGCGATCGTGCGGTCGACGAGGACCTCGTCGTGCGCGGTTGACACAAACGCCGCCTCGAACTGAGACGGGGCGAAATAGACGCCGCGGGCGAGCATCGCGTGGAAGAACCGCGCGTAGCGGTTCGTGTCGGACGTTGCCGCAGTCTGGTAATCGACGACCGGCCCGGGGATGAAAAAGCCGGTCAGCATCGAGCCCACCCGGTTGACGACCGCCGGGACGCCGGCATCCTTCGCGGCCGCGGTGAGCCCCGCCGCAAGCCGCGCGGAGATCGTTTCGAGCCGCTCGTAGGTGCCGGGCGCGGCGAGGATGTCCAGCGTCTCGATCCCGGCGCGCATCGCGAGAGGATTCCCCGAAAGCGTACCGGCCTGGTAGACCGGACCCGCGGGGGCGATCCGGTCCATGAGGTCGGCCCTTCCCCCGTACGCGCCGACCGGAAGCCCTCCCCCGATCACCTTGCCGAAGCACGACAGGTCGGGGGTGACGCCGTAGAGGGCCTGCGCGCCCCCAGGCGCGACGCGGAAGCCGGTCATCACCTCGTCCAGGATCAACAGCGCACCGTGCTTCGCGGTCAACTCGCGCGCGGCGGAAAGCCAGCCGGGCTTCGGCGCGACGACGCCCATGTTCCCGGCGACCGGCTCGACGATGAGGCAGGCGATCCCCTTCCCGTGCTCGTCGAGGGCGCGTTCGAGCGCCCCGGCATCGTTGAACGGGATCGTCAGGGTCAAGGCCGCGAGGTCCGGGGGGACGCCGGGGCTTCCGGGAATGCCGAGGGTCAGCACGCCGGAGCCCGCTTTGACGAGCAGCGAGTCGACGTGGCCGTGGTAGCACCCCTCGACCTTGAGGACGCCGCAGCGGCGGGTGGCCGCACGCGCGAGGCGGATCGCCGACATGGTCGCCTCGGTCCCCGAGGACACGAAGCGCACCTTCTCGCACGACGGGACGAGCGCGACGACGCGGCGCGCCAGCTCGGTCTCGAGCGCCGTCGGGGCGCCGAACGTGGCCCCCTTCCCCGCCTGGTCACAAATCGCCGCGACCACGCGCGGGTGGGTGTGCCCTACGATCAGCGGGCCCCACGAGCCGAGATAGTCGATGTAGTCACGGCCGTCCGCGTCCGTGACGATCGCGCCGTGCCCCTTCTCGAAAAAAACCGGCGTGCCGCCGACCCCACCGAAGGCGCGCACGGGGCTGTTCACCCCGCCCGGCATCAACCGCTTGGCTTCGTCGAAAAGGCGTTCCATGTTGCGGCTCATCGCGCGTTCTCCCAAAGGGGCGCGTCGACGCGCGCGGCCACGCTACCCGAGGAGGCGCGCGGCCTCCCGCGCGTGGTAGGTGAGGAGGATCGACGCGCCCGCGCGTTTGATCGCGGTCAGCGTCTCTAGGATCGCGCGCTCGCGGTCGATCCAGCCACGCTGCGCGGCCGCCAGGAGCATCGAGTATTCGCCGCTGACGTTGTAGGCCGCGACGGGCACGCCGAAGGCGTCCTTCACGCGGCGGATGACGTCGAGGTACGCGAGCGCCGGCTTCACCATGACGAGGTCGGCGCCTTCCTCGAGGTCGAAAGCAACCTCGCGCAGCGCCTCTTCGACGTTTCCTGGGTCCATCTGATACGAGCGCCGGTCGCCGAACTGCGGGGCCGAGCCGGCCGCCTCGCGGAACGGCCCGTAGAAGGCCGACGCGTACTTGGCCGCGTACGAGAGGATCGCGATGTCGTCGAACCCCTCCGCGTCGAGCGCGGAGCGGATCGCGCCGACGCGGCCGTCCATCATGTCGGAGGGAGCGACGAGATCGGCGCCGGCGCGCGCGTGCGACACCGCGGTTTGCGCGAGCAGTTCGAGGGTGGGGTCGTTCAACACCCGGCCGTCATGCACGACGCCGCAGTGACCGTGGCTGGTGTACTCGCAAAGGCAAATATCGGTGATCACCAGGACGTCGGGATAGGCGCTCTTCAGCGCGCGCACCCCGGCCTGCACGGCGGCGCCGTCGGCCCACGCCTCGGAGCCGCGCTCGTCCTTGGCCTCGGGGATTCCAAACAGCAACACCGCGCGCACACCGTCCTCGCGCGCCGCGCCCACTTCTTCGACCAGCGTGTCGGGCGACAGGTGGAACTGCTCCGGCATCGACCCGATCTCGGTCCGGACCCCCTTCCCGTGCCTGACGAAGAGAGGATAGATGAGGTCGGTGGGGGCGAGGCGCGTCTCGCGCACCATCTCGCGCAAGGCGGCGGAGCGGCGCAGACGGCGGGGACGCGTGACGGGGAACATCGACGGGCTAGTCCTCGTCGGCGAAGAAAAAATAGTCCGAGCAGTGCTTGTCGCAGAAGATCCGGCCGCTGAAGTTGAATGCGTCCTCCGAGCAAACGTACTTGAAGCAGATCGGGCACCTGTAGAGCGTGGCCTCGGAATCCGTCTTCTTGCATTTCAGGCAGGTGATCGCTTCGGGCACGGTTCCCTCCGAGGGCGCGGATTATAGTCCCGGCCAGGCGGCGTGGCCCGTTGAGAGTTTCCCCGGCCTCCTGCTAAAGTGCCGCCTCTTATCCGGACCGGCGTAGCTCAGGGGTAGAGCGAAGGTCTCATAATCCTTAGGTCCGTGGTTCAAATCCACGCGCCGGTACCATCCACCCCGAGGACAAAGGGATAGACTCCCCGCCAGGAGGGAATGTCATGCCGAAAGTCATCCGCGAGATCGGGGTTTTGTCGCTGGGGAAGGTCGCCGGGATCATCTACGCCTGCATCGGAGTGATCGTCGGCGTGATCGTCGCGCTGGTGTCGGTTCTAGGCGGATTCGCAGGGTTGGCCCATGAAGGGGGAGCCGCTGCCGGATTCATCGCGATGTTCCTGGGCGCGGGCGCCGTTTTCATCCTTCCGATCTTCTACGGCGTGCTCGGAAGCCTGATCGGCATGCTCGTCGCCGTCATCTACAACGTCGCGGCGCGGCTGGTCGGCGGCATCGAGATCACGATCGACTGAAGGCTAGTGGACCCTGCCGAGCAACGCGCGTAGGCGCGGGAACATCTGCGCGATCTCGTCCATCGAGACGGCGCCGACGGACAGGCGGAACCAGCCCGTCTCTTCCATCAGGCCGAAGGCCTGGAACGGGACGACGGCCAGCCCCGCGTGCTCCAGGATCGCCTTGCGAATCGTCTCGTTGCTGTCCAAGACCTTGCCGTCGAGCGAGCGCGAGACGACGTTAAGCTGCAGCGAGAGGTAGATCGCTCCCTGCGGGTGGATGCACTCCACGGGGAAGCCGTCGGCCTTCATCGCGGTGAAGCCGGCGTGCAGGGCCTCGAGCCGCTCGTGCACGGCGCCGTTCATCTGCTTCCGGAACGCCTGGACCGCAGCCTCGTTCTGGAGGAACTTCGCCGTCGCCACCTGCTCCGGACGCGGCGCCCAGGCGCCGACGTGGCCGATGAGGTCGCGCATGCGGGAGGTGATTTCCGGCGCGGCCAACATCCAGCCGACGCGCAGGCCCGTCGCCGCGAGCCCTTTCGAGATGCCGTCCACCGTGATCAGCCACGGCGCGATCTCGGGGACCAACGCGGCCGGGTGGTGGTGCTCGAACGATCCGTAGACCAGCGAGGCGTAGACCTGGTCGAACAGCAGGAAGAGATGCCGGCGCCCCGACTTCGTGCGCTTGGCGTTCTCGTCCACGATCGCCTGGGCGATGGCGCGGAGCTGCTCGGCCTTCATGACCGTACCCGACGGGTTCAAGGGCGTGTTGAGCGCGATCAGCTGCGCGGAGGACAGGTGCGGCGCGAGTTGCTCGAGCGTCAGTTGGAAGCCGTCCTCGTAGCGCGTCGCGAGGTCGACCCCCTTCGCCCGAGTCAGGTTCACGTAGTGGTTGTTGTTCCACGACGGCGCGGGGTAGACGACGACGTCCCCCGGATTGACGACGCATCGGTAGGCGCCGTAGAGCAGCGGACGCGAGCCGCTGGCGATCAGCGTCGATTCGATCGGATAGCGCACGCCGTACTCGCGCGCCGTGAAGTCGGCGACCGCTTGGCGCAGGATGAGCATGCCGTCCGAGGGCGGGTAGTTGGTCTCCCCCGCGGTGAGCGCCTTGTGGATCTCGTCCATGAGTACGGCCGGGATCGGGAAGTACTTCGGATTGAAGTCCCCCACCGTCAAGTTGCAGACGGTCTTCCCCGCCGCGACCAAGGCGCGGATCTGCGTGGCGATCTTGAGGATCTCGGAGCCGAGGAGGTTGTGAGCGCTCTCCGAGAGAGAGGCGTCGACGAACCCGGCGGGACCGAACGACAACTGGATCATCGTTTTGTTGGGCATGGCAGGATTCTAGCAGCAGGGCAGGTTGAAATTCGGACCGTACCGGTCAGGCTATCCCCTTTTCTCATCGACGCTTCCGGATGAGGGGGATCAGGATCAAGGCGATGCCGCCGAACGTGATGGCCATGTCGGCGACGTTGAAGATACCGGTGCGCAAGGGGCCGATCCCGACGTTGAGAAAATCGCGCACCGCCCCGAGCTGCACGCGGTCGACGAGGTTCCCGATGCCGCCGCCGACGATCGCCGCGACGGCGGCGACCTCGGGGGTGCGAAAACGCGCATCTTTCAAGGTGAGGCCGAGGAGCAACGCGAGGACGCCGCCGACCCCGACGACGAACAGCCAGAACCGCGTCTGAGGTCCTAACGCATGGCCGAGGCTCAGAAAGACGCCGCTATTGAGGACAAAGCCGACGCGCACCGTGTCCCCCAGGAGGTGCAACGTCGGCTGGCCGTAAAACGCTAGCTCGAAGGCCGCCTTCGTCCAAAGATCGGCGGCAACGACGATCGCCGCGAGCACGAGGACGAGCGCGACCTTGCGGCCCAGAGGCATGCCGTCGTCGGCGCTTGGCGTCATGAACGACGGTTCGCCGCCTGCTTGGCCTTTTCCTCGTCGACCAGCACCCGGCGCAGCACCTTGCCGACCATGGACTTCGGAAGCTCCGCGCGGAACTCGATCTGGGTCGGCACCTTGAACGACGCGAGGTGGAGCCTGCAGAACGCGGTGAGTTCCTCGACGGTGGGGCTGACCCCCTCCTTCGGCACGACGAACGCCTTGACCGTTTCGCCGCGGTACGGGTCCGGGATGCCCGCGACGACGGCCTCCAACACCTTGGGGTGGAGGAACAACACCTCTTCGACCTCGCGCGGCAGGACCTTGAGCCCCGAAGCCGAGATCATGTCCTTCTTGCGATCGACGATGTAGAAGAAACCGTCCGCGTCCATCTTCGCGATGTCGCCGGTGAAGAGCCAGCCGTCCTTGACGGTGTCGGCCGTCTCATCGGGCCGCTGCCAGTAGCCGAGCATCACCTGGGGCCCCTTGATCGCCAGCTCCCCGTCCTGTCCGACGCCAAGCGTCGCCCCCGTTTCGAGGTCGACGATCTTCGCGTCGGTGTCCGATACCGGGAGCCCGATGCTCCCCGCGCGCCGCGTCCCGAACAGCGGGTTCGCGATCGCCACGGGCGAACACTCGGTCATCCCGAACCCCTCGACGAGCCTTCCGCCCGTCAGCTTCTCGAAGGTCTCGGCCACCTCGAGCGGGAGAGCCGCGGCGCCGGAGAGGCACAACTTGATGCTCCCCAGCTCAAATTTTTTCACGTCGGGGTGGTTGTTGATCGCCGTGTAGAGCGTGGGGACGCCGGGGAAGATCGACGCACGCGTCTTCTGAATGACCTTCATGACGAGGTCCACGGGGCGCGGGCGCGGGACCATGACGATCTCGGCTCCGATGTACAGGCCGAAGATCATGCAAACCGTCATCCCGTACACGTGGAAGAAGGGGACCGCGGCCATGACGACCTCCTTTCCCCTCTCCGCCTTGGCGAACCACGCGGACATCTGCATCGTGTTGGCGACGAGGTTCCCGTGCGTGAGCATCGCGCCCTTCGGGGTCCCGGTGGTGCCCCCGGTGTACTGCAACAGCGCCACGTCGTCCTTCCCGATCTCGACGCGAGGAGGCGAGGGCGGGTGCTTTTTCAGAAGCCGCGGGAGGAAGAAGATGTCGCTCTGGGGGCGGACCTCGACGTACTCCCCGTGCTTTCGTTGCGCGAAGTGGACGATCGATTTCCATGGGAATCGGAGCGTCTCGGCGATATCGACAACGATGACGCGCTTGATCTTGGTCTCTTCGCGGATCTCGCGCAGGCGCGGGAAGAAAGTGCTCAGGAGGATGACCGTCTCCGCGCCGGAGTCGTTGAACTGCTCTTTCATCTCACGGGCGACGTAGAGCGGATTCGTGTTCACGGCGATGGCTCCCAGGCGGAGCAGGCCGAAAAAGACGACCGGGAACTGCGGGCAGTTCGGGAGCATGATGGCGACGCGGTCGCCCTTGCGGACGCCCAACTGGTAAAGCGCCGTCGCGAAGCGCAGCGTCTGGACGCGGAGCTGCCCGTAGGTCATGTGCGAGGGGGGAAGCTTGGGGTCGGCGTAGAACGTCAGGGCCGTCTTGGCCGGATACTCCCGCGCGATCGAGTCCAGGAGATCCGGGAGCGTCCAGGCCGGGTAGTTGATGGTTTTCGGAACGCCTTCTTCGTAAAACTGAGTCCACGGTGCGTCCATCGAGACCTCCTCGCTGTTTCTGCCGGGGCGATGCTACACGGAAAGCCCATCGCGAAAGGACCGTCATGAGATTGGCCTTGCTGGCGTTCGTCCTCATCCCCCTGTCGACCCTTCTTGGCGGATGCGCGGGCGCGCCTCGCCTCGACGCCGTGGCCGAATCCTACGTGAAGCTGGTGCTGGCCGTGGGGCGGCACGATGCGCTTTATGTGGACGCGTTTTACGGTCCCCCCGCGTGGCAGTCCGAAGCGGCCCGCGGAGATCCGGTTCCCCTCCCCGACCTCCTCGCGAAAACACGCGCGCTGCGTCGTGATCTCGAGGCGGCCGAAGGACCCGCCGACCGCAAGCGGTATCTCGACAAGCAGCTCGTCGCGGTCGAGGCTTATCTCCGCCGCCTCTCCGGTGAGCGCATGACGCTGACTATGGAGTGCCGCGCCCTCTACGACGCCGATCCGCCGCACCATGACGTCGCCGAGTTCCAGGCGGCGCACGACGCGCTCGAAAAACTCGTCCCAGGCAGCGGCCCCTTGGGCCCCCGCATCGAGGCCCTGCGCAAGGCGGTGTACATCCCGAGGGACGAGATCGAAGCCACCCTGCGCCGCGCGCTCGACCTCGCCAGGAACGCCAACGCACCTTTCGTGAAGCTCCCCGCCGGCGAGAGCTTCGAAACGGTCCTGGTCACCGGCAAACCGTGGGGCGCCTACAACTGGTATCTCGGGAATTTCAAGAGCCGGATCGAGCTGAACACCGACCTGCCGACCGAGCTGAACAACCTCCTCGGCACGATGTGCCACGAGGGGTACCCGGGCCACCACGTCTACAACGTCCTCCTCGAGGACAAGCTGGTGAAAGGGCGAGGCTGGGTGGAGTACACCGTCTACCCTCTCTACTCCCCGCAGTCGCTGCTCGCCGAGGGGACCGCCAACGTCGGAATCGACATTCTCTTTTCGGACGACGAGCGCCGCCGGGCTCTGACGGAGGTCCTCGGTCCAGCCGCGGGCGTGTCG
>Ga0315278_10003392_pt1 | contig 14245 bp, 3 predicted proteins | sample YL17G06_0_MG_FD_203880 | JGI IMG/M metagenome (GOLD analysis project Ga0315278, IMG submission 203880) | Sediment microbial communities from Yellowstone Lake, YNP, Wyoming, USA - YL17G06_0 | ecosystem: Environmental > Aquatic > Freshwater > Lake > Sediment | place: USA: Wyoming | collected... | reverse complement strand
CGTGAGCTTGATCGGCATCAACGGCGCGAGCCCGATGGTCGGGTTCAAGACGATCGAGCCGTACTGGCCGATGCCGGCCCCTCGCGGGCTCTCGATAATCGGTGCCGGGCTATGGATGAATCCGATGAGGACCCCATCGGACTCGGCAAGGTAATGGCTCTGGCCGGGTCCGGTCGGGAGAAACGTGGACCCCGTGTACACCCAAGGTCCATCGGGCATCGTCTGCTTCGTCTCTTTGTCGTACAAGAGACGCTCGGCTCGCAGCCGCCGAGGGGGCGGGCCCGGCAGATCGATCCAGATCTCGACGGGGTCGCCTTTCGGCTGTGCCGGGTCGAAGTGCCGAGTCGGCACTTGAGCGTGCGCCGGATCGAGGCCGATCAAGAGCAGGGCGGCGTTGAACGTGATGGCGTCGGTGTCGAGCGTGAGCGCACTTTCGTAGGCCTTCATCCCCATGCGAGTATTGGCGACGAACTCAAGGACCGTGACGTCATTGACCTTGCCCGGCAGGGAGATCTCGCGGCTCGCGGTGTCCACCTGGATCTGGCCGATGCGAAAAAGCGTGTCGCTCAGTTTCTCGATCGGGGGCGGAGCCTTGGCCACGGGCACCTGCGGGGGGGGCTGGCTGTTGCCATCGGACGTGTGAGCGTGGACCCTCGGTCCGGGAGCGACGGCCACTACGGCAAGGACGAGACAAATCGCACTGATTCCATGCCTGGAGCGAATTGACACCGGCAACCTCCAGAGTGTGCCCAACGGCGCACGCGGCACGTGGCGCCGGCCACGGGATGGGCGCGCCGCCGGGGAGAGAAATGTCGAGAAAAGTGTACCACAGTGGCGCACAGCGCGACGTGGCCACGGGCGTGACCACTGGGCGAAACCAGACGGATGTCCGGCGCGCTCCTGAATCTGACGAGGGAGTTCCTGGGGCCGACTCCGAATCAGATAGAATCGACTGATGAACCTCTCCAGAATCGGAAAGACCAGCATGAGCGCCGTGCTGGGGGTGGCGATGATCTGGTCATCCTCCATGGTCGTCTCGGGCCGCCAGGACACCGACCTGAGCAAGCGAATCGCCGCGCTCGAGGCGGGCCAGAAAGAGATCCTGAGGCAGTTGCAGGAACTGAAGGCACTGCTGCAGCAGAATCGTCCGCCGCAGCCGGCCCCCGCGCCGGGGCTTGCCGCCCCGCCGCCGTTGCCCACCACGCCCATCTCCATCGCCGGCGCCGCCACTCGCGGGAATCCGGCCGCCAAGCTGGTCATCGTGGAGTTCTCGGACTTTCAATGTCCATACTGTGGACGCTACTCGCGCGAAACGTACACTCAGCTCGAGCGCGAATACGTGGACACCAGCAAGGTGCGCTACGTCTTCCGTCACTTTCCCCTCGAACGGCTCCACCCCAACGCGTTCAAGGCGGCCGAGGCCGGGGAGTGCGCACTGCAACAGGGCAAGTTCTGGGAGATGCACACCCGGTTGTTCGCCAATCAGCTGGCGTTGGCCGACGCCGACCTGCTCAATCACGCCAAAGCGGTCGGGCTGGACGCCGGGGCATTTCAGACCTGTGTCGTCAGCGCTCCGGTGTCAGCCAGGATCCGGCAGGACCTCGACGAAGGCGCGAGGGCCGGCATAACAGGAACGCCCACGATGTTTCTGGGAACTCTGCAGAAGGACGGCCAGGTCCACGTGCTGCGCAAGGTCGTTGGCGCGGTGTCGTATCCGTCTCTCAAGTCAACGATAGACGCGCTTCTCGTTTCCGTCGAGAACACCAGGTAGAAGCCACGCATCACGTTTCACCCGCCGGGGGCATGGCCTGACCGGTGACGGCCGGGTTCCGGCGCTTGCCGGAACCCGGACTGAACCCACCCCAACCAACGCGGCGCGTCCGCCGCCGGGACTATCGCGCCGTCGGCCTGGCCGATGCCTGGTTCGACTGACACGTCTCGACGTCGGTGAAGAGCGCCGGCCGAACGATGTAGTAGTACATCGTGCCGTTGACGACCACCTCATCCAAGTACGTGGAGTACCGGGAATTTGTTGACGCGATCATCAGATACGGTCCGCCACTGATCGCGCCCCGATACACGTTGTAGTGATCGACGCCCGTACTTGTCCACGTGAGCTGGATCTTGCCGCTCTTCGGGCGGGCGGCCAGGTCCGTGACGCAGGCGGACGCCACCGCCGTCACCGTCACGGTGAACGATCCACTGGCGGTCAGGCCGCCCGTGTCGGTCACCGTGCAGTTCACCGTGGTCGGGCCGATCGGGAACGTCGAACCCGACGGCGGCGTGCAGACGGGCGTCAGGGCGCCATCCTGAAAGTCGGTGGCCGTCGCCGCGAAGGTCACCGCCGCGCCGCCGGGGCCCGTGGCAGGCGTCGTGATGTTCGGCGGTACGGTGAGCGTGGGTGCGGTGTTGCAGAACACCGGGTTCGTCGTTGGATGAATCGTGAAGGTCGGGAACACCGAAGTCGACTGCGCCTGGTCGTCGGTCACCCGCAAGCCGATCTGATACGTACCCAGTGCCAGCGACGAAAACGCCGTCGTCGCATCGAAGCGCGCCGTGGATCCCTCGGCGTTGGTGAAGTTCAGCGGGCTGCTCAGATCCCACGCGAATGTCAGCGCCGCACCTTCGGGATCTCTCGACGCCGCCGCGTCAAGAATCATCGGACTGCCGACACAGAAATTGTACGGACCACCCGCATTGGCGACGGGCGGCAGATTACCCGCAATCACCACGACTGGGCAGCTCGTGGTCGCCGTGAGGCCGTTCTGGTCTGCCACCGTCAGCTGCACGTTATACGTGCCCAGGTTGGCAAACACGTGGGTCGCGGTTGCCGTTGGGGCCGCATTCGTCACGACCGCCGATCCGTCCTGGAAGCTCCACGAGTAGCTCGTGATCGTGCCGCTCTGATCGTTGTGGAATGATTCGCGGCCGCTGAAGGTCGCCGAGTCTCCGGCGCCGATGGTGGCCGGAACCACCGTGCAGACAGCCGCCGGGCCCAACTCGAAGATCGTCGGCGACAGGATGATGATCGCGTACGCGCTGCTCATATCGCCCTGCGGCCAGTAGGAAGCGTTGCCGCCATACCAGTCTCCGGCCGCCAGTTGTCTCGATATCAGGAGCCGAGCCACCCCGGTCGGCCCCGTGCCGCCCGTCGTGGGGTCACTCCGGTACCAGTCGAAGGCGCGGCTCGGGGTGGCCGGGTCGTCGTTGATTATCACCACAGGATTGGCGACGGCATTGCCGCCCGCGTCGAGTCCCGTGGCCAATCTGAACGCCTTGGCCATCGAATACAGCGAGTAGATGTTGTGGCTGCTCCACGTCGGATCGGACAGGTGGTAGTTCGCTCTCATCGCGCGGGCGAGAAACCGGACGCCCGCCTGGAACCTCAGCTCGTTGTCGGTGGTGGCACTCGGGTCGTTGCGAACGCCGTCGAAGTCCATCTGCACCAGGCCCGAGGGCGTGGTTGACATGCCGGCCGACCAGGCCGGGCTGGAGTTGTTATAGCCGAACGAGCCATTGTAGAAGCCCGCAGCCATGTTCTGCGAGTACCTGAGCCAGTGATCGAGGTTCTCCGTCTTGACAAACGCCGGCACGGGAATGTTCCAGGCGTTCTCGCCGGCCAGCCCGGTGATGGCGCCCCACTGCGCGGTGGAATTGTCCGCGGATCCATAGTTCCAGCCGTAATGCCAGCCGCCGCGCCCCCAGTACGCAGCCTGGGTATCGGTTTGGCCCCACCAGTACATGTCCATCATGTCCTGCACGAGGTCTCTGTAGGTGCGTCCTCTCACCCGCGTGGCGTCGCCGGCGACGGCCACGGCGTCGGGGGTGCCGCTGGCGACAAACGCGTCCGCCACCTGGCCGGTGACGTAGATCGGATGGGCGGCGTCCTGCAGGCCGATGCCGTTGTGGTTCGTGTCGGGATCCCCGGCCGGCTGAACGCCGATCGCCACCGCGCTCAACTGGGTCTCGAGCCAGGCGAGCCCGCGCGCGACATCGTCAACGTACGGATCTTCCGACCGATTGCCGGCTTCGCGGTGGTTGTTGATCTCGAACGCTTGCACCGTGGAGGACGTGGCCGCCACGTTGCTCTGCCTGTCGGTCCAATACCCCGCCGGGATGGCCGGCGTGCCAACGGTGGTCCGGGTGATCCGCTTGTGGAGGTTCCAGAGGCCTCGGTCGATGGCCATGTTGGCTTCGACGTCGAGTGTCCTGGCCTGGACGATGACGTTGAAGGTATCGCTCCGCGTGAAGCCGCCCAGGAACGTGACCGTCAACACGGCCGTGTACGGCGTGCCCGGCGAACCGGAATAGGCGTGCGTGAGTTCCAGGGCCCGAGGATTCGTGATGCTCACCACATGGGGCCCGCTGCCATCGCCCGGATCCCACGTGGCGGCCGTGATCGCGGCCGGCGAATAGTCGGGGTAGACGGCCACGCCCTGCAGAATCAGCGAACCGCCGCTGTACACCTGATGCGGCTGCGTCGGCACCCCCAGCCACGGCACCGTGATGGGGGCCGTCACGCATGCATCACCGACCCCGTAGGTGTTCGACCGTGCCTGGTTCGCGTTCGCCACCGTCGGGCAGTTGTCGTTGATATCAAGCACCGAGTCGGCATCTGTATCCTGACAGGCGTCGCCGATGCCGTTGCCGTCCACGTCGGCCTGGTCAGGATTGACGACCAGCGGGCAGTTGTCACGCCCGTTGGAGAGCCCGTCGTTGTCCATATCCGAGTCGCACGCATCGCCAAGACCATCGCCGTCTGTGTCGGTCTGAGCGGTATTGGCCGTGATCGGACAGTTGTCAGCCGCGTTCAGGATCCCGTCGTTGTCGATGTCCGGGTCGCACGCGTCGCCCAGGCTGTCGCCGTCCACGTTGGCCTGCGTCGCATTGGGTGTGGTCGGGCAATTGTCAGCCGCGTTCAACACGCCGTCGTTGTCGATGTCCGGGTCGCACGCGTCGCCCAGGCTGTCGCCGTCCACGTTGGCCTGCGTCGCGTTGGGAGCGGCCGGGCAGTTGTCTGCCGCGTTCAGCACGCCGTCGTTGTCCATGTCCGGGTCGCACGCGTCGCCCAGGCTGTCGCCGTCGACGTTCGACTGGCTCGCGTTCGCCACCGCCGGGCAGTTGTCGTTGATATCGAGCACGCCGTCGTGGTCCGTATCCTGGCACGCGTCGCCGACGTGGTTGCCGTCGACATCTGCCTGGGTGGGGTTGGGGACGGTCAGGCAGTTGTCCGCCGCGTTCAGGACCCCGTCGTTGTCGATGTCGGGATCGCACGCGTCGCCCAGGCTGTCGCCGTCCACGTTGGACTGCGTCGGATTGGGAGTGGTCGGGCAGTTGTCTGCCGCGTTTAACACGCCGTCGTTGTCCGTGTCCGGGTCGCAGGCATCGCCCAGGCTGTCGCCGTCGGCGTTCGACTGGTTCGTGTTCGCCACCGCCGGGCAGTTGTCGTTGATGTCGAGCACGCCGTCGTTGTCCGTGTCCTGACACGCATCGCCGATGTGGTTGCGGTCGGCGTCGCCTTGACCGGGATTGACCACGGTCGGGCAGTTGTCTGCCGCGTTCAGGACCCCGTCGTTGTCCATGTCGGGATCGCACGCGTCGCCGAGACTGTCGCCGTCCAGGTTGGCCTGCGTCGCATTGGGAACGGCCGGGCAGTTGTCGGCCGCGTTCAAGACGCCGTCGTTGTCCATGTCCGGGTCGCACGCATCGCCCAGGCTGTCGCCATCGACGTTCGACTGGTTCGTGTTCGCCACCGTCGGGCAGTTGTCGTTGATGTCGAGCACGCCGTCGGAATCGGTATCCTGACAGGCATTGCCGACGCCGTTGCCGTCGACGTCGGCCTGGTCAGGATTCGCGACCAGCGGGCAGTTGTCAGCCGCGTTCGGGACGCCGTCGCCGTCGATGTCGGGATTCACGTCAAGCGTCGCGGGATTGCAGTCGTCGTCTTTTCCGTTCCCGACGATCTCGGGCTGACCCGGATTGACCGTAGGATCGCCGTCGTTGCAGTCCACGTTCGCGCGCCACCCGTCGCCGTCGGCGTCGGGTGCCACCACGGCCACGGACCACTCGTGCGCCACGGCGCCGCCCGCGACGTTCCCGTCAGACACCTCGGCTCTCACCACGTGCGCGCCGAGCGCGCCGATGCCGGGGCTGTAGGTGAAGCTCGAGCCGCTGCCCGCCGGCGAAAAGTCGACGAACCACTGGACGCTGACCGTATCGCCGTCCGGATCGCTGGCCGCCACCGTGAACGCGAGGCTCGATCCGGCCAGGACCTGCTGCTGCGCGCCGGTCGGCGTAGACGCGTCGATCGACGGCGGGTGGTTGACGTCGGCGATCGTCACGTGCGCGTAGGCCACGCTCGTGTTCCCGTCCGCATCGGACACCTGCAGGCCGATGAACCCGTCGAAGGCGGACGGGAAACTCACGGTCGGCGTCGCGCCCACCGCGTCGTCGAACGCGCCGTCGCCGTCGAGATCCCACGCATACGCGGTGATGGCGCCGCCCGGATCGGCCGAAGCCGCGCCATTAAGCGCGAACGACGCCCCTTCGTTGGCGGCGTACGGGCCGCCGGCATTCGCGATCGGTCGCGTGCTCGGCACGTTTGGCGCAGACGTCAGCGTCGTGACCACGCCGTTCATGTCGGTCATGAGCGTCGCGAGGGCCGACCGCGTGTCGGCGTTCGTAGCGATGAGCGTGGCGATGCTGGTCTGCATCGCCGCCTTGGTGAAGGTCAACGACGCCGTGCGCGCGATAAAGGTCCGGACGGCCGCGGCCTGGCCCGCCAGGCCGAGGTTGCTCAGCGCCCGCATCTGCAGCGCGGTGAACCCCGTCGAGACGATCTGCGCGTGAATCGGTGCGACCGCCGCGGACAACGCGTCGAAGTCGCGGGGGTCAGCCGCGAGCGTGGTGCTCAGGTCGGAGAGCACGGCGCTCGTCGAGAGTAACTGTGCGGTCAGATCGGCCGAGTACCTCTGGATCGCCCGCGCGTGGACCAGCGCCCAGATGGAATTGCCCGCGGCGTCGGCGCCCTGGTAGCGCTCGATCGAATGGAGCAGCGCCGCCAGAATCGCCGCCTCGTTGCGTTCGGCATTGCCGATGGCGATGATCCGCCTGGCGATCGGATCGTCACTCGTGTCCGCGAGGCGCACCACCGGGCCGAGCGGTGTCACCTGCTGAAAGTTCGGATCCGGCGGATCGGCGGCGATGCCGCCGTAGTGTGAGATCACGTTGATGACCGTGTTCTTGGCCGCCTCCTCCGGGTCCACCAGGCCGAGGGCCGCCATTATCTGCGCCTTCGCGTAGTCCTGAATGGCGCCGACCACGTAGCCGACGGCGCACCCGAGCGGGTCGGCGACGCATTCGATGGCTTCCTTGATCTTCTTGAGCTTGTCCAGCGCATCGAGACCATCGATCAGGATCTGCCAATGGGCGCCCTCGGCGTTGGCCTGCGCCTTGATCGCGGCGATCGAGGCGCTCGGCAGAACCGGGATGTTCGCCGGAATCACCACCTCGAAGGCGGCACTGAAGAACGCGTCATACCCGGCGTGGTAGATGCCGTCCTTGCACGCCTTGAACACCACGCCGTACGTGCCAGGCCCGAGATAGCCGCTAGGCGCCGTGTAGCCGATGGTCTCGTAGATGAACATGCCTCCCGACGCGACGTCGGTCACCGTGTTTGGGACCCCATCGGCGTTCGACACGTCCGTGATGTGTGCTCCATCGGCCAGCGTCGACACGTTGACGACGTAAATGTGGACCACGGGAAAGAAGCCGCCGCACGTCCCGCCATTGTGGAAGCCCGTGTTGATGGTCACTGCGGCATTGGGACCGAATCTGGCGAAGCCGGACCCTTCGTCGGTCCACCACAAGTCGGATTGTGCCTGGGCGACCGCTGGCGCGAGCAGCAACCCCAGGACCACGGAGAGGGCGGCCAACACGCGGGTCTGACGACAAAGAGTGGAAGCGATGGCTCTCATTGGTATCCTCAGTGCTGTGTTCGCCGGTTCACTCGCGTCGTCGCGCCGTTTGTCGTTTTCGTTAGCTGCAGGGACCCGGATCGCCGCTGGGGCAGGTCGTCCGCCGGTCTGTCCGGGCGGCTCCGAGCACCGCGCCAATCGCGCCAGTCAAATCCACCATCTCGAGATTGGCGCCGTCCAGCATCGCGCCGGACAGGTCGGCCTCACGCAGGTTCCCGCCGTAGAAACTGGCGCCGCGCAGATCGGCGTTCGCCAGATTCGCCTTGGGCGCCTGGAACCCCCCCAGGTTCGCGTTCGACAGATCGCAGCGCGGACACTGGAGCGTCTTCTTGAAGGCCGCGACATGATCCGGATTGGCCGCGCCCGCCGTGTGCGCGGCGGTGAGAGCCAGCGCCGCGCAGAAGATCCCGATCAACCAACCCCTCAAATGCAATCGCTTCATGACGTCCCTCGCAAGAAAAACGCTGTGTGGCGATAGCCCGGGGCCGACTGCAGGTCTCCCCCGGGCTTAGCGTCGATGACTCAAGCGCTATCCACGCGTCCGCCGCCGACATTACCGCGCCGTCGGCCTGGCCATGGCCTGGTTCGACTGGCACGTCTCGGCGTCGGTGATGAGCGCCGGCCGCACGATGTAGTAGTACATCGTGCCGTTGACGACCGTCTGGTCCAGGTACGTGGAGTACAGGGATGTGGTTGACGCGATCATCAGATACGGTCCGCCACTGATCGCGCCCCGATACACGTTGTAGTGATCGACGCCCGTACTTGTCCACGTGAGCTGGATCTTGCCGCTCTTCGGGCGGGCGGCCAGGTCGGTGACGCAGGCGGACGCCACAGCCGTCACCGTCACCGTGAACGACCCGCTGGCGGTCAGGCCGCCCGTGTCGGTCACCGTGCAGTTCACCGTGGTCGGGCCGATCGGGAACGTCGAACCCGACGGCGGCACGCAGACCGCCGCGATTACACCATCCTCCGCGTCATTGCCTGACGCCGAGAAGCTCACCGCCGCCCCGGCCGCGCTCGTGGCCGGCGTCGAGATGTTCGCCGGCGGCGTGAACGTCGGCGGCACATTGGTCCGCGTCACCGTCACCGTCACCGTGAAGGAACCCGACGCGCTCAGTCCGCCCGAATCCGTCACCGCGCAGTTCACCGTGGTCGGGCCGATCGGGAACGTCGACCCCGACGGCGGCACGCAGACCGCCGCAAGCGTGCCGTCCTCGACGTCGCTGCCGGTCGCCGTGAAGGTCACGACCGCCCCGGCCGCGCTCGTGGCCGGCGTCGAGATGTTCGCCGGCGGCGCGAACGTCGGCGCGTTGTTCGTCACCGTCACCGTGAAGGAACCCGACGCGCTCAGGCCGCCCGAATCCGTCACCGCGCAGGTCACCGTGGTCGGGCCGATCGGGAACGTCGAACCCGACGGCGGCACGCAGGCGGGCGCGATCGCGCCGTCCTGCGCGTCGGCGGCCGTCGCCGTGTAGCTGACCGCTGCGCCCGCAGCCGAGGTGGCGGGCGTCGTCACGTTCGGCGGCAGCGTGAGCGTCGGCGCCGTGTTGCAGAACGCCGGGTCGCCCGCCGGGTGGATCGTGATGTTCGGGAATACCGCGTTCGAGAGCGCGTGGTCGTCGGTCACCCGCAGGCCAATCTGATAAGTGCCGGGCCCGAACGATGCCAGCGCGGCCGTCACGTCGAATACGCCCGTGGTGCCTTCGGCGCTCGCGAAAGTGAGCGGGCTGCTCAGATCCCACGCAAACGTGAGCACCGACCCCTCCGGATCGCTCGAAGACGTCCCGTTGAGCACCATCGGGCCGCCGGCGCAGAAGTTGTACGGACCACCCGGACGCGCGACGGGGGGCAGATTGCCCGCAATCACGTTGACCGGGCAGCTCGACGTCGCGGTGATGCCGTTCTGATCCGCAACCGTCAACTGCACGTTGAACGTGCCCAGGCTCCCGAACGTATGACTCGTCGTCGTCGTCGGAGCGGCGTTGGTGACGGTGGCCGAGCCATCCTGGAAGTTCCAGGCGTAGCTGGCAATCGTGCCGAACGGGTCGTTGTGGAACGAGCCGCTGCCATCGAAGCTGACCGCATCGCCGGTGCCCACCGTGGAAGGCAGCGCGCTGCACACGGCCGCCGGGCCGAGCTCGAAGATCGTCGGCGACAGGATGATCACCGCATATGAGGTGGCCAGCGGTCCGTTCCAGTATGAATTCCCGCCGCTCCAGCTGCCGTCCCCGATCTGCCGCGAGATGAGCAGCCGCGCCACGCCGATCGGCGCGGTGCCGCCTGCGCCGGGATCGCTGCGATACCAGTCGAAGGCCCGGCTCGGATCTGACGGATCGTCGTTGATCATCACCACCGGATTGGCGATGACATTGGCGCCCGCGTCAAGCCCCGTGGCCAGCCGGAACGCCTTGGCCAACGCGAACAGCGAGTACATGTTCGTGCTGCCCCACGACGGATCAGACAGGTGCCAGTTGGCCCTCATCGCGCGGGCCATGAACCGGACACCCGCCTGGAACCGTACCTCGTCATCGGTGGTGGCGGTCGGGTCGTTCCTCACGCCGTCGAAGTCCATCTGTACCAGGCCCGAGGGCGTGGTGGCCATGCCGTTCGACCAGGCCGGGTTCAAGTCCATATAGCCGAGCGATCCGTTCATGGTCCCGGCGTTCATGTTCTGTGAGTACTTGAGCCAGTAGCCGAGGTTCTCGGCTTTGACAAACGCCGGCACCGGGATGTTCCACGCGTTCTCGCCGGCCAGCCCGGTGATGGCGCCCCACTGGGCGGTCGAGTTGTCCGCGGACCCATAGTTGAAGCCGTAATGCCAGCCGCCGCGCGCCCAGTTCCCGGGATCGACCTGACCCCACCAGTACGCGTCCATCATGTCCTGCACGAGGTCCCGGTAAGTACGCCCTCTCACCCACGTGGCATCCCCGCCGACCGCCACGGCACCCGGCGTGCCCGTGGCGACGAACGCATCGGCGATCTGTCCGGTGGCGTAGACCGGCTGGGAGGCGTATTGGAGGCCGATCCCGTTGTGGTTCGTGTCGGGGTCGCCAGCCGGCTGGGCACCGATGCCGAACGCACTCAACTGGATCTCGAGGTACCGGAGCCCACGCGTGACGTCATCGACATACGGATCCTCCATCCGGTTGCCGATCTCGCGATGGTTGTTGATCAGGAACGCCTGCGCCGTGGAGGCGGAGGCGGCGGGAGTGTCATACGAGCCAGACCAGTAGGCCGCCGGAACGCCTGCACCAACGGTGGTCCGCGTCAGGGTCTTGTGGAGATTCCAGAGACCCCGGTCGATGGCCATGTTCGCCTCGACGTCGATGGTCCTCGGCTGGATGAGCACCCTGAACGTGTCGGTGCGCTTTGCGCCGTTCAACATCGTGATCTCGAGCACGGCGGTGTACGGCGTGTTATTCGCTCCGCTGTAGGTATGAGCGAGCTCGAGCGCCAGCGGGTTGGCAATGCTCACCGGCACGGGGCCGGTCCCGTCGCCTGGATCCCACGTGGCCGCCGTGATGTCCGCCGGCGTGTAGTTGGCGAGCACGGCAACGCCCTGGAGAATCAAGGCGCCGCCGTCGAATACCTGATGGGGCTGCGTCGGCACGCCGAGCCACGGCACGGTAATCGGGATGGGGACGCACGCGTCGCCGACGCCATACGCATTCGTCATCGCCTGCGAGGCGTTCGACGTGAGCGGGCAGTTGTCGGCCGCGTTCAGGACCCCGTCGTTGTCCATGTCAGGATCGCACGCGTCGCCGACGCTGTCGCCGTCGCGGTTGAGCTGGTCTGGGTTGGCCAGGTAGACGCAGTTGTCGCTGCCGTTCGCGACACCGTCGTTGTCGATGTCCGGATCGCACACGTCGCCCATGCTGTCGCCGTCGTAGTTGGCCTGGTCGGTGTTGGCCAGTGTCGGACAGTTGTCCGCGCCGTTTGGCACGCCGTCGTTGTCCATGTCCGCATCGCAGACGTCGCCAAACGCGTCGCCATCGATGTTCGCCTGGTTGGCGTTCGCCACCAGCGGACAGTTGTCGTTGATGTCGAGTACGCCGTCGTGGTCCGTGTCCTGACACGCGTTGCCAATGCCGTTGTGATCCACGTCCGCCTGTCCCGGGTTGGGAACGTACGGGCAGTTGTCGGCCGCGTTCAGCACGCCGTCGCCGTCGAGGTCCGGGTCCTTGCAGTCGAGGATCCCGTCGCTGTCGGTATCCGGTGTCGGGTTCTGGTACGTCAGAGCGTTGTCCCACTGGTAGCAGGCGAAGTTCTGGAAGTTGCCGCTCGTCAGGTCGCTGATGACGACCGTCTCCACGCTGCCGGACCGATGCGTCAATTCGGCCTTCGACCAGCTCATCAACATTTGGTTGTCCGCGACGATGCGGAAGGCGTTGCACGACGGCACGGTTCCCAGGAAGGCGAGCAGTTCAGGATCCGTGATCGTCAGAACCGTTGGCGCGGGAGAACAGTTGGAGGCATCGACGAGAGGCGGAGGCATCGTGCCAATCTGCGTCCCGTTGACCGAGATTCGCAGCGTGGTCGGGTAACCTTGGGTGGATCTCTCCGCCAGAATCCTCATCTCGGAGATGTCGCATACGTCTCCGTGCCCGTCGCCGTTCGCATCCGCCTGATCGGCATTCGCGATATACGGGCAGTTGTCGGCGCCGTTCAGGACCCCGTCGCCATCGATGTCGTCGTCGCAGGCGTTGCCGATGCCGTCGTTGTCGAAATCGAATTGGCGGGTGTTTGCGTCGACCTTGCAGTTGTCGACGGCATCCAGAACGGTGTCGCCATCCGAATCCTGGCACGCGTCACCAATGCCATCGTGGTTGAAATCCGCCTGACCCGGATTGGCGGTCGTCGGGCAGTTGTCGGAGGCGTTCAGCACGCCATCACCATCGATATCGGGATCCGTGCAGTCCGGCGTGCCGTCGAGATCCATGTCGGGCAGCACCGACTGGAACGCCCGCGCACCAGCGTAGCCGTTGCACACCTGAGTGCTGTACGCCTCTGGACCGTCGCCGGGATTCGTGTTGACGATGCGGATCGTCTGAACGCCTCCCGCCCGAACGATTTCCACGCGGGCCCATCCAACGTAAGAGGCGGCGTTCGAGGTCATCTCGAAGGTCTGGCAGACCGGCGACGTAATGAGATTCAGAATCGCCGGATCCGTGATCGTCAGCGTCTTGGTCGGCGGGCCGCAGGTGCAATCGTACGCGGGGACCAGCGTGGCGATCTGCACCCCGCCGACCGAGAAGGTGTAGGTCACGGCCCAGTTGCAGTTGGTTTCCAGGAGCACAAGCCGCAGCGCCGTCGGGTCATCCGGAGCCGCGGCGACCGTGACCGATTGGGTCACGCTGGCGGTCACGCCGCTGCCATCGGTCACCGTGAGGATGACGGAGTACGTCCCGACGCTCGGGTAGGTATGCACGGGATTGGCGTCCACGCTGGTCCCGCTGTCGCCAAACTGCCAGCTCCGTGACGCGATCGGACCGTCCAGATCAACCGAGGTGTCGGTGAACTGGACCGAGCTGTTGCGCACCGCCGGGTTGGGCGCGAAGCTGAAGCCCGCCGTCGGGGCGTGCGTCACGTTCACCGTGTGCGTCGCGCCGCTGCTGAGACCGCCCGGGTCGGTGACGGTCAGATGGACGGTGAACGTCCCCGCCGCGGCATACACGTGCGACGGGTTCGGCAGGCTGCTGGTACCGCCGTCGCCGAACGTCCAGGCCCAGGACGCGATCGGCGAATCCGGATCGGTCGACAGGTCAGTGAACTGCACCGGCTGGCCGACCAGACCGAGCGCCGGCGCGCTCGAGAAGGCCGCGACCGGCGGCGTCCCGCCATCGAGTGTTGCCGGATTGCAGTCGTCGTCTATGCCGTTCCCGATGATCTCGGCGTGACCGGGATTGATGTTCGGGTTGCCGTCGTTGCAGTCCACGTTCGCGTTCCAGCCGTCGCCGTCGGCGTCGGGTGCCACCACCGCCACCGACCACTCGTGCGCCACCGTGCCGCCGGCGACGTTCCCGTCAGACGCCTCGGCCCTCACCACGTGCGCGCCGAGCGCGCCGATGCCGGGGCTGTAGGTGAAGCTCGAGCCGCTGCCCGCCGGCGAAAAGTCGACGAACCACTGGACGCTGACCGCATCGCCGTCCGGATCGCTGGCCGCCACCGTGAACGCGAGGCTCGATCCGGCCAGGACCTGCTGCTGCGCGCCGGTCGGCGTAGACGCGTCGATCGACGGCGGGTGGTTGACGTCGGCGATCGTCACG
>Ga0315278_10003390_pt1 | contig 14247 bp, 13 predicted proteins | sample YL17G06_0_MG_FD_203880 | JGI IMG/M metagenome (GOLD analysis project Ga0315278, IMG submission 203880) | Sediment microbial communities from Yellowstone Lake, YNP, Wyoming, USA - YL17G06_0 | ecosystem: Environmental > Aquatic > Freshwater > Lake > Sediment | place: USA: Wyoming | collected... | reverse complement strand
CGCCCCCCCCCCCCCCGCCGCGCGGCGGGCCCCGCCGGCCGCCCCGGCGGCGGCCCGACGCTCGGCCGCCGCCCGTCTCTCTTCACCCTCCCCCTCCCCCTCCCCCTCCCCCTCCCCCCCCCCCCCCCTCGCACCAGCTCGCGCACGAACTTGGCGGGCTCGATGTCGGCGACCGGGTTGGCGACCGGGGCGAGGGCGTCGGCGAGGGGCACGGCCTTGGCGCCGGGCGCGGCCTTCGCCGCCGCGACGATGTCGGCCACCTTCTGCGCGGCGAACGCGAGCTTGCCGTCGAGGTGGGCCGGCAGGTTCTTCTCGAGCGCGACGTCGTACGGCAGGTGCTGCAGGGAGACCGAGGACTGGACGGAGACGGAGTCGATGCCCTTGGCGAGGAGCGCCGCGACAAACGTCGTCGCCGCGCCGCCGTCGGCCCACACCGACCGCCCGTCGACGACGCCCGCGCCCAGGCGCTTGCCCGCGGGGAAGCCGTGGGCCTCGATGAGGGCCGCGGTCGCGTTCTTGTGGGCCGACCCGGGGACGCCGAGGAAGTCGAGCGAGACCGCGGCGACCGGCAGTTGCACCGCCCACGTGTAGGCGTCCCCGATGTCGTCGTAGTAGGTGACCAGGTTGATGGGCACGCCGACGGCGGCCAGGGCTTCGTAGGTCGCCTCAAAGTCGGCCCGCAGCGCGCCGGCGGCCTCGTGCGTCAGAATGGGTTCGTGCACCTGCACCTCGGGCACGCCCAGCGCCTTGAGCTGCTTGAGCACGGCGACGTAGTGCGGGACCAGGGACGCGACGGCGGCGGCCTTGTCCAGGGTGGCGCCCTCGACCGGCTTGGCGAGGCCGACCAGGGTGTTGGGCCCGATGAGGATCGGCACCGCGGCCTCCTTGCCGATCGCGGCCTGCCCGCGCGCGACGCGGTCCATGTACCAGGCAAAGTCGGGCTTGGCGGCGGCCAGCGTGGCGGCGTCCAGTTCGGGCACCATGTAGTGGTAGTTGGTGTCGAAAAATTTCGACATGTCGAGCGCGCCCGCCCCCTCGGTGCCGCGCGCCATGGCGAAGTACTTGGCCAGGCCGGTGAGGGAGGCGAAGCGTGGGGGGGCGAGGCCCAGGTAGTAGGTCCAGTCCAGGACCTGCAGAGGCGGGGGGGGGGGGGGGGGGGGGAGGGTGGCGCGCGCGCGGGCCCCCCCCCCGGGCGGGCCCGCGGCCCCTCCCCGCCGCCCCGCCCCCCCCCGCCGCGCCCCCGCCGGGCCGGCGCGCCGCCGCCCGCCGCGTGGCGGCCGCGCGCGCGCGCCCCACCCCGTGCTCTCCCCCTCCTCGCCCCCTCCCTCCCTCTTCCCCTCCCCCACCTGGTCGTAGAAGGTGCCGTCCAGGCCGACAAGGGCGACGCCCGCGTCGGCCTGCAGCTTCCACGCGGCGGCCTCGACGTCGGCCGCGGTCTGGAGCAGGTCGGCCTCGGGCAGGTTGCCCTTCCAGAAGCTTCAGGGTGGAGGGAGGGGGTGGGGTGGGGTCGGCGGGGATTGGGGTCGAGGCAGGCGCTCCGAGGCCGCGCGCGCGTCGGGGCGGGAACGCGGGCGGCAGCAGCGCCCGCCGCCCGCCCTCCCTCCTCCCTTTCCCCTCTCTCTCTATCCGCGGTTGCACTCACGCTTCGAGCGCCTTTTTCATCTCGCGGTTGGGCCCGATGCGGGGGAAGCCTGGAGGGGGGAGGGCGCCGCGATCGTGGGCGCGCCGATGCGCGCGGGCGCTCTGCTCGCGCGCTCTCCCTCTCTCGCGCCCTCTCCCTTCGCGCTCACCGATGGTGGAGGTGGTGACCGGCATGGTGGATCGACGCTGAGTGGGAGAGGGGGGGAGGGTGGGCGTGGCGGACCGCGCGCGCGCCGGCGGCCGGCGCGCCGCGCGGGGCCGGCGGGCGCGTCCCGCGCCGCGGTTGCCCCCCCGAGGGGCGAGCACGCGTCCGCGTCCATCGTCAGCGGGGCGCGCGGCGGCCGCCGGCCGCCGCACAGGCGGGGGACGAGGCTCGTCGAGCGATCGAACCGAACTCGCGCCGTCCCGGCCGCGGCCGCGCCGACTCTCGCGCCCGCGGGTGGACCGGGGGGGGCGGTAATGGCCGCCGGGGCGGCGCACCTGGGCAGCGACGGTGCGGGGGGTGGGGAGGGAGTGGAGAGGAGCGCGGCCGCTCTCACTCCCCGCCGCACCCGCCATGGCGACGCCGCCGCCGCCGCCGCCGCCGGCGCGGGCGGACGCCACGCCGGGCTGCCCCCAGGTCGTGCTGGACGCGATAGCGGCGGCCGGGAAGGGGGCGACCGCGGGCAAGACGGCGGCGTACGAGGCGTCGCTCACCCGGTGAGGGGAGGGGAGAGGGGGGTGGGTGGCGTGGTGGCGCGTGTCGACGGCCGCGGCGGGCGGGCGCCGCGGCCGGGCCGGGGCGCGGCGGCGCCGGGAAGCCGCGCCGCGTTCGCTGCCCGACGCCGCCCTCCCCCTTCCCCAGCTGGTGGGGCGAGTACTCGGACCGCAAAAACGACGAGGGGGAAGAGCACGTCGCGGATTCCCTGCTGTACGACCGCAACCACCTCCCCCGCTCGGCGCCCGCGCCCGACTGCGTGCCGCGCGCGCCTGTCGCGGGGGGTGGCGGTGGAGGGACTGGGGGGCCGGCCACGCCGCCGCTCGATGGGGGGCAGGGGTGAGGAGAGGGGGGTGGAGGATTGTCTCGCTGCTTTCGCGGGTGTTGGTTTTTTGTCGAGGCCGCCGCCCGCCATGCAACGCCAAGAGGTGCTCGTGGGTGGCTCTCGCTCGCGCGCGGTGGCGGCGCGTGGTTTGGAATGTGCTCTCTCCGTCGCTCGAGGGTGATGGGCAGGAAGAGCAAAAACTGAAGACTCTTACTATCGTGCCACTTCCTCAACATTCGTGTCCACGACCCCTTGCCCGTCGCCCGCCGCCTCCCCACCCCCCCACGCGCGCCTGCACAAACACCCTCCACCGATGCGTCACACGCGGCCCCCCAGTGAGAGTGCCGGCGGCCCCCCCCCCCAATCACCCCCCCCAAAAACAGCGCTCCACCCCCTGCCTCACCATCACGCCCCCACCGCGTCCATGTACGCGGCCAGGTCCTCGATCGTGACACACTTGAGGCCGTGCTCGGCCGCAAACGCGCGCAGGAGCGGGGTGCGCGCCATCGACCCGTCGGCGCGGTCGACGATTTCGCAGAGCACGCCCGCGGGGCCGCAACCAGCCAGCCTGGCCAGGTCCACCGCCGCTTCCGTGTGCCCCGGGCGCTCGCGCACGCCGCCGGCGCGGGCGCGCAGCGGGAAGATGTGGCCGGGCCGGCGCAGGTCGTGCGGGGAGGTCGAGAGATCGGCCAGCAGGCGAATGGTGGTCGCCCTGTCCGCTGCTGAAATGCCGGTGGTGACGCCGGCCGCGGCGTCGACGGTGACCGTGAACGCGGTGCGCATCGCGTCCTCGTTTTCCGACGGCGCGACCATGGGCGGCAGCGCGAGCGCGTCGCACCGCCCCCCGGGCAGCCCCACGCAGATCACGCCCGAAGTGTGCTCCACCATAAAGTGGAGGGCGGCGGGCGTGGCGGCGGCCGCGGCGAGAATCAAGTCTCCTTCGTTTTCGCGCGCCGCGTCGTCCAGGACGACGACAAAGGCGCCCGCCGCCACGGCCGCAATGGCTTCCTCGATGGCGTCAAAGCCGGGCGTCGGCGGCGGGAGCGCTGCGCGCGCCGCGGCGGGCGCGGCGGTCGGCGCGGCGACCGCGCGCGGGCGGGGGGGGCGGGGGGAGGAGGCGGCCGCCGCGATCAGGCGTCGGTTGATGACGACCGGTTGAGGGATGGGCGTGTGGCTGGGGAGGGAAAGGAGGGAGGGAGGCGTCGAGTCGACGCGCGGCCGGCAGCGACCGGGCGGCAGGGGCGGCTCGGGCGAGCCTCGCGGCGCCGTCGTCGCCCGCCGCATGTGGCGCATTGCCGCCACCCTCCCCAATGCGTCCCTCACCTGCCGCCCAGCCCGGGCCGCGCCGCCGCCGGCGGCGCGGCGCGCGCCGCCGCGCGCGCGGGCGCGCCGCGCGCCGCCATGGAACGGCGCGTGAGTCGACGGAAGGAACGCGGCGGGCACGTGCCGGCGCAGGAAGGGGCGCAGAGGCTCGCCGTGTGGCAGCCTGCGGCGCCGGCGCGCGGCCACTCCTCGATGGCCGCCCCGGACTGGCCGCCGGGCGGCCCGCCCGCGGTGCGGGAGCTGCCGGCGACCGTGTCGGGGCCCGACTTTTGGCGGGACGCCGTCGCGGCGCGGCAGCCCGCCGTGCTGCGCGGGCCACCGCCCGACGGAGCGGGGTGGCGCGCGGCCGACCGGTGGACGGCCGAGTACTTGGCCGACGTCGCGGTGAGAAGAGGGGGAGAGGGTTGAGAGGCGCGGTGGGCGGCCTCTTGCCGCGGCGCGGCGCCCGACCCCTCTCTCCTCTTCCTTCCTCCCCAGGGCGCCATCCCGGTCGACGTCGAGCGCCGCCCCGACACAAGAGCACGCTTCGGCACCGGGGCGCGCCGCGAACGAACCCTGTTTGGCGACTTTGTGCGCGCGGCCGCCGCTGGAGATGCGACGGCCTACCTGACCGCCGACGCCCCGCCGCCCGGCCCCGGCGGCGCGCCGGCCCCGTTGGGCCCGCTTGCGCTCGCCCTGGCGGCGCGTGGCGATTTTCCGGTCCTCCCCCCGCTCGCGACCGGCCTCGCCCTCCACGCCGTGCACGTCTGGGTTGGCGCCTCCTCGACCTCTCCCGCATCGTCCGGCCTGCACCACGACTACCACGACAATGTCTACTGCGTGGCGTCCGGCGAGAAAACCTTCACCCTGTTTCCGCCGGCGGCCGCGCGGTCGATGGCGACCGTTGGCCGCGTCGCGGCCGTGCACGCCACGGGGCGCATCGTGTACGAGGGGCAGGGCGACGTGGGAGCGGATGGGTCGGATGCAGGGATTCGGCGGGCGGCGGCGGCGCTGGGCAAAGGCGGCGCGGCCGACCGCGCGCAGGACGGCGACGACGACGATGCCGACCTGGACGCCGCCCTGGCGGCCGCGGCCGCCGGCGAGCACGTGGTGGACGATTTCGACGACGCGGGAGGAGAGAGCTCGGACCGCGGCAGCGACGGCGGCCGCGATGGCGGCCCTTCCACCACCACCGACCCACCCTCGTTCTCCACGCTCGACCCCGCCACCGACGCCGCCAAGCTTCCCATGCACCGCGCTGCCACCGTCACGCTGCGCCCCGGGGACGCGCTGTTCCTGCCGGCCGGGTGGTTTCACTCGGTGGTGAGCCGCAGCGGCGCGGGCGGCGCGGACGCGCGCTTGCACGCCGCCGTCTCCTGGTGGTTTCACCCGCCGGACGTCGCGGAGAGAGGGAGGGAGAGGGCGTACACTGGCGACCACTGGGGCGCGCTGTGGCGGGCGGCGGTGGCGGCGTGCCCGGCGCTTGAAGCGGCGGTCGCCCACGCCTGCGCCCGCGCGGGCGTGGGCGACCGCGCGTCCCCCGCGCCCAAGCCAGCCAAGCGCGCGCGCGGCGAGGAGTAGTGCGGTGCGGTGGTGCCGTTCCTCCCCTCATTCTGGCGCCAGGCAAAACATTGCAAGTGCAGCAGGACAGCAGACTGCGCGGACGAAAGAGCCTTTCGTCCCTCTCCCCCTCGTCTCTCCCCCCCTGTCACGCGTCCTCCCCACTGTCCGACAGGTCGGTGTCGTCGCCTTCGATCAGCTTGGGGCTGTCCGACCCTCCCAGGCGGGACCGGGGCAGGGGGGCGCGCGCGCTGCGCGGCGGCGCGGCGGGCGACGGCCGCGAGCTGCCGTCGCTCACGACAACCACGTCGCCCCCGGGATCGTGCACGGCGTCATCGGCATCGCTGAAAGGCTCTTTGGTGGCGGCGACGGCGGGGGAGGCGGCGCCGGCGGCGGCGGCGGCGGCGGCCGGCTTGCTCCCGCCAGGCTCGCCGCCGCTCTCGCAGACGCCGCCATCCTCCATCAGACAAACCCGCACCTGGTCGGGCGTGAGTAGGTGAAAGTCGTGCAGGGTGAGCAGGTGCTCGCCAAACGCGGCGCGCAGGCCGGGGTCGGCCGTGAGCGGCGCGGCGTGCGCGCGCGCGAAGGCGGCGGCGGCCGCCGGCATGGACGCGTCGCACAGGATGGGATGCGCCCGCACGTGCGACGTCCATGCCAGGGCGAATGCGCGATCTTTATCGCCCAGGCCGGGGCGCCGCGCGAGCACGCGCGCGGCGCGCTCGTGCCAGCCGGCCTCGTCGCCGTCGTCGTCCGAGTCGGGGTGCGCCGTCGGGTCGGCCATGATGGCGACCACCCGGTCCCGGGGCATGGGCAGCGCGGTGCGCGCGTGGAAGCAGGCGGGCGGGGCGAGGGCGCGCGGGAGGGGCAAGGGCGGGGCGGCGACCGCGCGGCGCGGCGCCTTGCCCTTTGGCCCTGGCGCCGCGCTGGACCCCGCGTCTTCCGAGGGCGCGCGCTTGCGCTTGCGCGCGGCGTGCAGCACGTCCAGCGACACGCCCGCCGCGGCCGCGCGGGCGGCCAGGGCGGGGCCGCGGGCGGCAAACTGAAATTTGGGGCCGTGCCCCGCGCCGCCGCGCCTCGGCGGCGCGGGGCGCAACTGGCCGCCACCGCCCCGCTCGTAGGCGCCAGGCGCGATGGCGAGGTTGACCCGGGAGCTCTCCACGTCGGCGGCCAGGTGGTCGTGCGCGGCGGCGAGGTGGGCCGCGAGGCCGGCGCGCGTCGCGGCGTCGACGCCGCAGAGCGCGCACGCCCACCCGGCGGACGTCTGGGACACGTAGTGGCGGCTGCTGCCGTCGTCGGCATCGAAATGGAAGCGCCAGTGCAGGGTGGGGGGGCGGTCGGGGTCGGTGAAGCGCGGAAGGGCGGCGGCGGCGGCCTCGGCCAGGTTGCGCGCCGCGCGCGGCGCGCGCAGCATGAGAAAGAGCGACACGTCGGGGCCGCCGTTGGCGGGGGAAGGGGCGGGGGTCAGGGCGAGCCGGCACGCGCCGCCGTGAGCCCCTCCCCCAACCGCCAGCCGGTGCGGCTTGAGCTCGCACACGTTGGCCGACGCCGACCGCATGTGGGCCGACGGCACGATGGCGGCCAGGACGCGGGCGCCGTGCGGGATGAGGCCGCCAAAGGCGCCGGAGGGCGCCGCGCACGTCGCGAGCCGGCGCGGCGCGCCGGCGCGCAGCGCGACGCCGGGGCCCAGGTCGGGGTGGTCGGCCCAGACGAGCAGGAGGAGGTCGCCGCCTTCCTCGAGCACGACGTCCAGGGTGGCGCCCGCCGCGCTGGCGGGCACCTGGGCGAGCCAGGCCGAGGCGGGGGCGCGCGAGCGGTCGCCGCCCTCCCCCTCCTTGCCCACCCGCTCCAGCGGCACGACGCACAGCGACAGCGGCAGCGTGGTGTCGGGCGGGCACAGGTCGGTGTTGAGCGAGAGGTGGATGCGGTCGGTGGCGGGGGACGGACGAGGGCTTTGGAGGGGTGGGGCGTCGGTGCTCGCTCGCCTCTCGCCCGCCCTCCCGCCCCTCCCCCCCCTGCTCGCACCTCGCCCGCGGGCGCACGTACGCCAGGTTGCGCGTCAGGAATCTCTGCCGCGACGTGCGCGCCTGGGGAGGGAGGCAGGAGGGGGGGGTCCGCGCGGTAAGAGGGGGGGCGGCGCGGTCGAGCGCGCCGCCGCCGCCCGCCCCGCCACCACTCCTCTCTCCTCCATCTCCCCTTTCTCCATCTCACCCGGTCCTTGAGCAGGCTGTAGAGATCCACGGGTTTGATGTACACCCAGAATCCGGACAGGACCTTGTCCCCGCGCGCCACCGCGACGGCGCCCGCGTCGCGGTCGGCCCGGCGGGAGGAGGGCGGCAGGGCGGGGCGGCTGGCGGACGGGCGGCCGGCGTCGGCGCCGCGCGCAGCCATGGTCGGCAGCGGCGCGGGGATCGGGGGGGACCGGCGGGCGCGGCCTGCGGGGGAGGGCGCGCTCTGGGCGCCGGGCGCGGCGCGCGCGCCGGGGCGGCGGGCGGCGGTGTGGGCGGGGTGCGGCGGCGCCCGGCCGTGGTCAACGCGGCGTCCCGGCAGACGCCCCTCCACACGCCCCTCGCCCCCCCCAAAGCAACCAACGACGCCCCCGACACGGTCACTCTTCGCGCCCCTTGCGCTTCCGCGGCGCGGCCGCCCGGGCGGCCATCCGAAAGTCGGCCGGCCCGACGCCCCCCTCCTCGGCCAGCTTGCTCTTTTTCGCGCTCCGCACGTACGCGCGCAGCGCCCACTCGTCCTCGGCGGCCGCGTTGTCCAGGGTGCCCAGCTTGATTTGGTAGAGGCGCAGTTCGAAGCGCGGCCCCACCTCGGTCAGCGCCGCGCTCGCTGGCCCGCGCGGCGCGGCGAACGTGTGGTGCCGCACCGACACGTGGTCGGCCCGGTTGGCAAACGTGATGACCCGCTTGGCGTCGGGCTTGGGGGGGGGGAAGAGGTGGGTGAGCACTGTTTTGACGCGCGTGCCCAGCGCGGTGGTGAAGCCGTCGAAGACGAGGTGCGGGGCTGCTTCCGACAGGGTGCCGACTGTCTTTTTCGCCCCCAGGTCGTGGCGCAGCACGGCGTTGTGCACACCGAACGAGACGGTCGGCCCGTGCGGCAAGTGGCACACCACCAACCCGTCCGGCTCGCCCCGGTGCTCGTGCAGGACGACGATGTCGGTGAAATCGTGGGCCCGGGCCGAGGACACGAGATCGGCCACGACCTGGCCGCCGCGGTTGACGCGGGTCGCGTTGGGGATGACGAGGCGCACCTCCTTCGAGAAAGCCGTCAGGCGCGAGCTGGGGTCACGCGACGTGGTCACGAGCACTTTCGGGTCCCGCTCAGCGGCGCGGCCGTACTCGTCGTCGGCCGACGCGCGCGGCACGGCGGTCGAGTCGTCCTCCAGGGCCACCTCCCGGCGCAGGGCCGCTTCGTCCCGGCGCAGGTCGGTGGGGATGGGTTTGCCCTCTGATGGGGGACGAGGACGAGGGGTGTGGGAGGGGGCGGGGCGGCGGCGGCGGCGCGGGGGGGGGGGGGTTGGGGTGGCCCCCGTGTGGGGGGCGGGGCGGGGGGGGGGGGGGGGGGGGGGGGGGGGCGGCGGCGGCGCGGCTGGCCGCGGCGGCAGCCGCATTCCCCTCTCTCTCCCCCCCATCCCTACCGGCCAGCGCCTCGCGGATGGCGCGCTTGCGCTCGTACTCGGTCCGCTCCTTGCCCTCGAGCGACTTGCGGTACAGGTACTCGCGGCGCAACCGCGCGTTGCGGCGCAGCATTGAAGGAGGGGGGGGGAGGGCGGCGGCGGCCGGCGGCTCGAGGTGGGATCGACGCTGAGCCCTGCCTCGATCCGGGGGCGGGCGAGGCGGCGCGGGCGGCCGCAGGAGTGGGGGCGGCGCTGGCGGCGGGCGCCGGCGCCACCCACACCCGCTTCACCGGCGCTCCCGGCCGGCGGCGGGCCTGGCGGGCCACCACACACCACAGCTACCCCCCCTTTGTCCAATGTCGGGCGCGCGCGCCGCGGCGCCCGCCGCCGCGGACGCGGACAAGGGCCGCGTGGCGGCCGCGCTCGTGCGGCGCTACCGCGCGGGGCAGGCGCCGACGTGGGCGGCCGAGGGAGAGCAGGCGGCGGGCGACGCCGCGGGCGGCGCGCCCGCCGACGCCGTCCCCTCGTCGTCGCGCGTTGTCGCGCCGCCCGTCGTGCTCGAACCCGCCAACGACCCCCGCCTGGCCCGGCTGGCGGGCCTGGGAGGGGGAGGGGAAGGCGGGCGGCGGCGGGTGCGCGAGGTGGTCGCTCCCGAGATTTTGAGTGAAGGGGTCGGGCCGTCGGCCGCGGCCACCGCGGCTGCGGTCGACGACGACGATGACCTGTCGGCCGACGAGCGGGCGCGCCGGCGGGAGGCGACGCGGTCGCGCGCGCGCACGCTCGCCGCCGACGCCGAAAAGGCTGCGGCGGCCGCCGCCGCCGCCGCCCCCGCCTCCTCTTCCTCCTCCTACGAGACCGACGCCGACGACTCTGACGACTCCCTCACCGCCCCCCGCCTGCTCAAGCCCGTGTTTGTGCCGCGCGGCGCGCGCGACACGGCGGCCGAGCGCGACGCCGCGGCGGCCGAGGAAGAGGCGGCCGAGGCCGCCGCCGCCGCGCGCGCAGTGGCGCGCAAAGCCGAGGCGCGCGCCCTGGTCGCGGCCGCGGTCGCGGCGGACGAGGCGGCGGTCGCGGCGGCCAACGCGCCGACTGGCGACGGTGCGGATGTCGTGACTGACGACGACGCGCTAGACCCCGACGCCGAGTTTGCCGCGTGGAAGGTACGCGAGCTGTCGCGGCTGCAGCGCGAAGCGGACATCGTGACGGCCGACGAAGCCGCTGCCGCCGAGCGCGCCGCGCTCGCGTCGATGACCGAGGCCGAGCGGGCCGCGCGCGCCGCGGCCATCAAGGCCGACCGCGATGCCGCCAAAGCGCCCCGGGTGCGGACCGGGCCCATGGAGCGGTACCACCACCGGGGCGCGTTCTACCAGGCGGGCGCGGACGCGCCGCCGGGGGTTGGTGCGGGAGGCGGCGACTATGGCGTCGCGGCGGCCGTTGCCGCCCGCGACGCCGCCGCGGCGGCCGCCGGCCCCGCCTCTTCGTCGCGCTCGTCCCTGCCCAAAGTGATGCAGGTGCGTAATTTCGGGCGCGCGGGCCAAAGCAAGCACACGCGGCTCGCCGACCAAGACACGACCGCGCGCCCGGGCGACGACGCCCTGGCCGCCGCCGGGCGCGAGCGGGCGCGGTCGCTGGCGGGGACGGGGGACGTGGACAAGCCGCGGGGGTACCGGACGTAGAGAGGGAGAGAGACCGGCGAGGCGAGCGGGGCGTGCAGAGCGCGCGCTGCTCCCCTTCCTCCACACAACGCGCCCGCGCTCTCCGCCCGCCCCCGCCGATTCGGGCTCGGTCTCGCGAGACCGCCGCCAGGGCGACCAGGCCCCTCTCGCCTGCGCGCCGCGCGTCGCCGCGGGCGGTCGCCCCGCATCCCGCGCCCTCGCCCGGCCTCGCCGCACCCTCGCTCCACCACCATCATGGGCGCCGCCCTGGGCTACGCCCTGCTCGTTGCGGGCCCGCCCCTGGCCGCGTACGCCGTGCTGCTGGGGCGCAAACCCTTTTTCGTGCTCGCCACGCTGGCCAGGTGAGATGGGGGAGACGCGAGGGGGAGGTGTGGGTGGTGGAGGCGGCGCACGGTGTGAGCGCGCGAGGGAGCGACCCTCTCGTCTCCCCTCCCCTCTCAGCGCCTTTGCCTGGCTCGTCGCCCTGCTCGCCACCTCGCTCCTGCTGCGCCCCCTGGCGCCGTTGGCGGGCGCCGCCAAAGCGGTGCTGGCGCTGGCGGTGGCGGTGGCGGTCGACACCGCGACCCTGCGCGCTCTCTGGGCGGGCGACCGCGCCCTGCTCCGCGCCCTCGCCGCCGCCGCCGCCACCGCGCCCGCGCCCACGCTGCCGCCGACCGTGGGCGACGCCACCGCGATCGCCGCCTGCCACGGCCTCGCACACGGCCTGACGCACGCCTCTTTAATGTACCTCGCCTGGCTCCCCCTCGCCGCCGGCGGCCGCACCCTGCACGCGCCCGCGTGCCGGCACGCGTCCCTGTTTGGCGCGGGGGCCGCGGGGGCGGTGGCGACCGTGCTGACGCACGGCGGCGCCGCCGTCGTCGCGTTTGGGGGGTTTGACGCGGGCGACGCGCGCGTGTGGGGGAGGGCGCCGGCCGCGCACGCGGCGTTGGGGGTGGCGTCGTTGGTCAACCGGCTGCCGGGCGGGTGCCTGGTTGGCCTGCCGGCGTGCCTCGCCGTCGGCGTCGCGACCGCCGCCGCCGGCGCACGCGTCGCGTGGCGGCTGGCCACCGCCGACGGCGGGCGGTTGTGGGCGAGGCCGGTGGGGGACGCAGGGGAGGGGGGAGGCGGGAGCGGGTGATGTAGAGCGGAGGCCGACCGCGCCCGCACACAACCCGCTCTCTCGCCACCACCATGGCCCAACCACCGCCCCCGCCCTCGGACGCACACCACCCACCCCCCACGCTGCTGGGCCGCTTCCTGACGGGCGCCGCGCCGGCGCACTCGGCGCCGGTCAGCATCGGCCGCTCCGCGCCCGCGCCCGCGTCGGTCAAGGCGGCGACGCCGCCGTCGCCGGTGTCGCACCCCGAGATGTGAGGGAGGAGAGGGGAGGGAGAGGGCCGAGGGCTTTCGCGCGGGCATGGGGTCTGGGCGCGCCCTCGCGCCCCGGGGCGCACCCGGGTCACGCGCGGCGCCTCGCGGCGGGCGTGGTGCGTGGCCCTACTGCCTCAGTGAGGGACCGCCGGGACCGGAAACGGTCGCGCGGCGCAGGCCTGGCCAGGCCTCGACGCCCCGACTCGCACCCTCCCACCACCTCCCCACCAGGTGCTTCACGCCCACCGATGTCGGCATTTGGGAAGTCAACCGCGTGCCGCGCGCGGGGGCGGGCGCGGGGGGGCTGTTTAATTCGTTCTTCGGGGGGAGGGGGGGGGGGGGGGGCGGGCCGGAGGCGCCGGCGCCGCCCAAGTGAGCGCCCGTGCGCGTTGTGCAATCAATCGGGGAGGGGTCGCGTGCTGTGCTGCGGGGAGAGGTGCGTGCAACTGTATTCGGGGGCGTGCGTGGTCGGCGAGGGGTCGGTTGCCAGACTCTCTTTCTTCTCCACCCCCCACCCAGCACGCCTCTCCGCGCGCTGCCGCATGGCAGGGCGTCGAGCGCGGGGGCGGGCACTGCGAGCGTCGCGCGCCGGCGTGTGCGGCCTGGCCGCGCACCCTAGTGACCCCCCTCCCCCTCTCGTCTCACTCTTTCCCGCCGTCGACGCCCCGCCGCCCCCTCCCTGTCGACGCCCGGTCGACACTATGTCGTCCGCCGGCCTGCCGGGCCCTCTACCCACCTCGCGCGCAGGCGGGATGGGAGCGCCCGCCCCTCCCCCCCGCGCGGCGCGCCCCAAGTCGCCCTCGCCGCGCGGCCCGCCCCTGAGCTGCCTCATTCCGCCCACGGCGACATCGATGGCGTGCCCACTGCCGGCGGTGGCGCCACCGCCGCAGCCCGGCGCGCGCGTGCGGTCGGCGACCGTCGCGTTTCCCAGCAAACGGTGCGCGCCCGCGCCCGCGCCGGTCGCGCCATGGACCACGATGCCGCCAACGGAGGGGTGGAGGGACGGGCAGTACTGGGCGTTGGCCGAGGTGAGAGAGATGGGGGCCGGAGCGCTCGGCGCGCCTGGGGAGTCACGTGGAGCACGGGGGTCGCGCGCCGGCGGCGCTCCTCGCGACACAGGGCAACAGAAAGGAGGGCCCGACTAGGGGGGCGGCGCGGCGCGGCGGCCGGGGCGCGGCCGCAACGGCCGGCAGCGACGCGCCACCGCCACGACGTGCCCACCCTCGTCCTCCAACCCCCCCCACCCACCTTCCACCCTCCACCCCAGGTCCGCCCGACCGACATCGACGAGTTCAACGTCGTCCGCAACACGGTCTTCCACGAGTACTTGCTCATGAGTGAGGGAGAGGGCGAGGCGGGGTTGGTGGGCGGAGGCCGGCGGCGGTCGCCGCGCGCACGCGCGCGGCGAGAAGCCACGCCCGCAGTCGGCCCACGCTCCCTCCCCTCCCCTTTTCAGTCCATCACAAGGCCTTTGGCGCCGCCACCGTCCCCGTGGCCACCGCGGTCGCGGCCGGCTTCTTCCCGGTGACCGCCGAGACGGCCGTCCGCTTCAAGCGCCCGCTCCACCCCGGCGACCGCTTCCTGGCGTGCGCGGGGATCAGCCGCGTGACCGCGACCCGGCTCTACTTTGCCGACACGATTCTGCGGCTGCCGGCGGGGGGCGGCGCCCCGGACGTCGCCGCCGAGGCGGACGTCGTGATCGCGTTCACCGGCCCCGACGGCCGCCCGCGCGCCATGCCGGCTTCCATGAAGGCCGCGTTTGCCGCGCGCGCGGCTGAGTACGCGGCGGCCGTCGCGGCGGCGGGCGCTGGCGTGCGGCCGGTGCTGGGGTAGGGGTTTGTCGCCGCGCCGTTGCCCGGCCGCCGCCTCGCGCGCGAGGCGGGGCCGGGCGCCGCGGCCGGCGCTGGTTCGCGACCGGCACGTTCAAGGCGGCCGCCCGCGGCCGCGGCCGCGGGGCGCCGCCCGGTCTCCACTCAATTTTTCGTTTCATTGCCGCACCCGCGCTCTGCGACGCGGCCTCCCCTCGCTTTTCATGCAGTGGCCCCCCTCCCGTATTTCGTGCGTTGTTCCGCGCCCC
>Ga0315278_10003389_pt1 | contig 14247 bp, 19 predicted proteins | sample YL17G06_0_MG_FD_203880 | JGI IMG/M metagenome (GOLD analysis project Ga0315278, IMG submission 203880) | Sediment microbial communities from Yellowstone Lake, YNP, Wyoming, USA - YL17G06_0 | ecosystem: Environmental > Aquatic > Freshwater > Lake > Sediment | place: USA: Wyoming | collected... | reverse complement strand
TACTGGTGTGAAGGTGGCCTCGAAGTACATGTCTCCTGCAGATGCGACGTCGAAGAGTCCCATTATTTGGGCGGCAGCAACGGTTGCGGTTGCAGTGAAGGTTTTTGACAATATGCACTCGCCATCGGCACATGCGACAACAGAGTATGTAGCTTCAGCACGTGCAAGACCGGAGAGTGTGATTTCAGCAGCTAGTAGGGTGTGGGTCGCATTGGGTGCACCGGCAGATTCAGACAGTCCGATATACTTTGCAACTGTCTGGGCGGTGGCAGTGTTGAACAACCGATCCTTTGCAGCTAGCAGACCGGTAGTGTTCGTGACGTTGTGGTTCTCGTAGATTTCGAGTTCCTCTTCGTAGACAATGCGTCCTTCAGTGTCCCTCAGTGCCAATCTAGACTCTGGGTCTCTCTTCGCTCTACGCACTTCGAGTCTAACATGATTTGGACCGAAGCCTACGTGCGCCATGGGTTGAGTTGCTCCTAGCAGTCGATTTAGGATTTTTCCGAATATTCCCATTTTCATTTCCTCTTTATTTTGTACCCGCTTCTCCCGGCCATTGGTCTATAGCGGGTCAGACCATTCAACCGAGCTTAACCCCATCTGGTTAATCCATAATTAACCGCGTACCCAACGATCGTAAAGACTAGAGCAATTAGCGCCCACTTGCGCTTCTCGGTGAGTTTCAGGTTGAGTTCTCGTGTTCTTTTTTCTTCTTTATTAACGCCATTGACGGACTTCTGTTCACTCCTCATCTCTGCAAGTTCCTTCACCATACCACCACGAAGATCGTCACCAACGAGAGCATTTCGAATGGTTTGAACGTCCTTGAGTAAAGGAGTCATAATTCCTGAGCACTCTGATCGTGTCACACAACCACCATCTTCTTTCTTAACCAGACAAACACTCTCCTACAGTTCAGCCCACACTACTCTAAACACTGTTCCTGGAGGTGCAACGGTGGACCTTATTGTGATACGTCCGTAGATCTTCTTCTCCACAACAAAGACGTCTTGTATAAGTCCAGTTTCGTAGTCAGCAAGGAATTCCTCTAATTTTATCTGTTCCATCTTAAATCATCCTCGCATACTTTACTCTGCATTCAAGCAACGAGACTGTACCACCTGTTGTTTCTACCTCTACTTTAACACTCTTTCCTTCGTACTGGATCGGAACATTTACAGCTGAATAAACTGTAACGAAGACTTCAGCAGCAAGGAAGTCAGCAGCAACACTCTGTGCTAAAGCGTAAGGTGTTGCGGATACAGGATTGGTCTGTGTAACTGTGAAAGGAATTCCATCGATAGTTAAATGAACTTCAAGTGGATTTGGCTGACCTGACCACGTCACCTGTGCAACGATTGAACGAATACGAACGTTCTTTGTAGTCGCTAGAACCGTGTACTTTGTACCTGAGACTGGCGACGCTTGCGATAAGACGGCGTCAACTTGACGAGTCCATACTGACGTCTTTTCATCCAAACTCATAACGAACTCCCCTGAATATACACTGAAATAGTCCCGTGCGTATCATCTACCGCTGGTTTTACTTGCACACGCATGTAGTTCCAAGGTTCAGTTAAGGTTTCCTTTACTGGAGTTCCAACAACAAGTGATTGGTCAGTTATTTTGTTGATCCAGATGATGTTCTCGTTAGACACATCAATTGAGTACAACAGATTGTTGGCTGCTGCGGACAATGAGATCGTCTTACTCTTGAACCCCTTCAAAAAGGCATACGCGAGGGCAGTAACTGCCTCAGGAACAGTCACGTAAGTGTTAACAGTTGTGAGCTTAGTACCAGACCAAGCTTTCATTTTCGGTTTCACAAAAATTTCGGTCATCATTTTTCACCATATTAGGTAACAGTGGGATACAATGCCCCCACTACGGCAGTGAGACTTAAAAGAGGCCGTCTCAGGCCACTGGTTTTTGTACCTTTATAGGTACGTCAGGAATACCAACCTTGAACTCTTTCTTGCACGCTCTGCATACGGGCGGAGTTGCGTGATGATATCCACAATTTGGACAGCTCATGTCAATTCACCTAAGTCGTCTTTGGCAGCGTTACTCGAATGTCTTTGTAGTTCATTCCCCAGTTCGCTTTCGGGGTTCCTAGGTCACGGAACGGATCTCCCGAACAAGCTGCTGCGAGTGCCATAGCACGGTTGTCGTCAATTAGACCGAGTCCTTTGCTTCCTGCAGTTAGATAAATGCCTGTACCATCCGTACCAGCACATACTATGCGGTTGCCGACAATTTCACCAACAGGTCCATCGTCGATTTGGATAGCTACCGATCCCACACCGTGGAAGGCGTTGCGATTGATGATTTCCTTGTTCACAACACCGTAGATACCTTTACCTGCTAGTAAGTGTCCAAAGAGATTGTCATGTATGAAGTTGTAGCCGGAGTTGTCCATAACAATTCCGTGATAGCCTGCACCAAGGTGGCCAAACATACAGTCGTGGATGTTTGTGTGTCCCATTCCGAAGGTCTTCAATTCGACTAGTCCGTGTGCAGTGGTTTGTGAAGAGTTTTCAAGCGAAAGCCCTGCAATCTCAATGTTATTCTTAGTTATGTTGAAGATTGCGGTATCTGCAATTCCAGAGAGTTGTGGCCATCCGCATCCCATGTCTAAGCCTATAATATGGGTACGTGCTTTGTTGGCAACGATTGGGAAAGCTTCCTGCCAACTGTCTAGTACTATAATATAGTCATCCTGGTCAGCAACACACTTTGACAATGCGTATGTGATGGTTAGGAACGGCGAGGATGAGTCAGCACCAGTATTGCTATTGCTTCCGGTATTGCCATTTACGTAGTAGACTTTACCAGAAACAATCATAGCACGTTGTAGCAGTTTGTTTAGCGCCTTGGCATTTTTGAATATGTCGAAGTACATCGTAACTACCTCTGCTTAGCAGACGTTTGCGATTCTGGCAATCAGTTTACTTGTCGTAACTGACGAACTGAATGGTTGTATCTTTGCTTTGAAGAACCGAGTGAAAAGAGTTTCGTCCCCAGCACCATATGCTCTACGCTCTTCGGTTAGAGGAATGTTCATACCTGCGCCTGGTTCGAAGTTGCCTACTATTCCGGCGTCATCCGAGTATACCACTACGTAAGCGTCGTCACTAATTCCAGCGGCCTTGCCTGTAATGGCGTCTGTGTAGCGAGTCGGGTAAATGCCCAGGCCCCACACTGACTTGAAGTAGTCCAGGAGTTTCTGTTGTACGTTTCCAATGAGTCGAAGTTTCTTTAATTCGCCGTAGACGGGAGCTGGTACAACCATGTTGATGTTAGTGATGTCTTCGAGTGAGACGTTGCTGTTTGAGAGAATGTTGTTTATTGCAGTCGCCACATTTCCATCGATATCGACGTTCGCTCCGCCAGAATTCCATTCATCTCCAGCACCTACAGTCACTAAGTTGTCAGTGTTTGCTCCTGCGATTACGGTATCAAGTATGTGAGAGTCCATCTGCACTGCCATTGCTTCAGCGGCGCGTTTCATTCCGACTTGTCTCTGGTAGTTATCCAACTGCCTAGCCTTTGCTTCGTCTGTGATCATGTAGTGGACTTGGCACTTTTCCAACGATGCATTGAACGCTGTCCAAACGATCTTTTCCAGCTTGGCCATTGCTCCTTCTGGAACCGGGTATTCACCGGTGAATTCCGATGGAAACTCAAATTTCACGTCGAGAACGCCAAAGTTCCTTACCGGCAACAGCTTTGTACCTACACTCAACAGATCGGCTTTTCTGTATATGACCTCCCTCTGTATGTCTCTCTGTATTACTATGTCCGAGGTTTGTCCTGACATTTGTATGTCTTTCCAATCAACTAATACCATGTTTTTTTCTCCTTTATTCCGGCAGTTTTAGATCGACAAGAACGTATCCAGCCGTATTCACTGCTAGTGCTGAAAGTGCAGTGCCAATGCGTATTAAGTTTTCAGAGAATATGATGTCGTTTGTTACTGTCTGCACTTCACCGAGGCCACCAGTCATTGCACATATCGTGTCACCGACTGCGACCACTGCGTGTGAAGCTCCAAACTTGACCCACACTTGTCCGTGTCGTATAATCGCGACCTTCATGTTTGCAGTTGCTACGAGTGTTACAGGGTTTACAGTTGCCTTATAGGCAATACCTAAAACCTTGACCACTCCAAGATGTTTCTTGACTTGACCGGCTGTGGCGCCAATCTGTAAAACGTACCCGTAATCATTGAGTGCATCTTCACAAACCGCATACCATAGCTCGTCTGTCAATCTAGCTTGTGCCGACATATCATCTACTCCGCGAGGCTCAGATCTACTAGCACGTAGCCAGCAGTGTCAAGTGCGAGTGTCGATAGAGCAGTACCGATACGCAAGCAACGTTCAGCCCAGGTCATGTTGTCGGTAACCGATTGTACCTGGCCATATCCACCAGCTTCTGCCTTTATTGAGTCTCCAACTGCTACTGCGGTGTGAGTTGCGTCGAATTTGACCCATGCTTGACCGTGACGAATGATGGCGACCTTCTGAGCTGCAGTTGCAACCAAGGTGACGGGGTTCTTGGTTGATTTGTACGCGATACCCATAGCTTTGCCAGTTCCATCATGGAGCTTTAGTTTGCCTGCTGTTGCACTCATTTCCAGGATGTACCCATAGTCATCCAGAGCGTCGTCAACTTCGGCGTACCAAAGTTCATCTGTCAATCTAGCTTGTGCCGACATGTTCTTAAAGCTCCTTTGCGATCTTGGTGATGTCGTCAGAGCCGAACATCTTCATTGTCAGTTCTTTCCTATGAGTCATTGCAGCATTATTTGATCCTAAATGCATCTTAGTCTCGATCTCTGGCAACGTTTCTTTGAAGTGCTTGACAGTTTCCATGTAGGTATTAACTGCCATTATTGCAGCAGCAGTGTTCTCGTTGAATGGTGATAAGAATTTCTTATCATCGAAGGTAGGGTCCACTTTCTTTACTTCTGCAATTGTAGCAGACAGTTGAACCTTCACTTCCTCCGTCTTGGCCTTCTCGAGTGCTTCTAGGCGGGACATGAGCGGCAGGATTGCTTCCGGAATGACTGACTTGCCTTCCTCTATCGGCTTGTGCGCTTCTGTCCACTCGTTGATGGCCATGAGCAACGTTTTACCTTCCTTCATTTTTTCACTCAGAAAAGCTGTATACCCTTCCATCTCCGCAGACATCTTCGCAGTCTTGTGTTTGTCGTCCCAATCAGCTTTGCATGCTGCACCTGACTTTCCGCCAGTAATGCACGAGTGCATGAACTTCGAATACTCAGGATCCATTGCCATTTTGAGTGTCTTGTGTGCTTCCTCTAGTATCTGAAAAGTTTCGAGTTCGGTTGGATTTTCATCTGTCATGTTTTTCTTTCCTTTTACATTTAAACACTACTGATGAAGGAATTATCCTCCAACAGTGATGCTTGTACTGTTATTACAAGGGAACGATTTATAAACGGTGTGGTTGACCTGTTTAGATCCAAGGTCGTTTAGCTGTTTAGTTGTTCCGGGTTCAACTTCCTGAACGTTTGTACCCAACTCGTCTTGCACGCAGGGGAGTCAACGAACGAGAACCCTCTCGCGCTAATAGAGTGCGCAATGTAGTTGCCATCACTGTCTAACGATGTCATAGAGTGTAGTTCAGGAGACACCCCTACCGGCTTGCCACTCGCGATGTCACCTTCGATTTCTTTTATTTCTTGCTGGTCAAAAACGTAACCCTGAATCCACGCCTGGTGATCCTTCAGTGCGACGCCTGTTGTAAACCCTACTACATCTAAGTCCCTATCCTTATGTCTCGACTTCATCCTCTGAAACGGAAATGTCGGTGACCCTTCCTGTATAACCCCTGCATCATACTTCATCGTATGCCCATCAATCCCCGTCCACGTCCCTGGCGCAAGTGCCAACGCTTCGAAGTATAACAGTTCGCCTACCCTATTAAACTTTATAGAGTCCTTTCCCGCTGCCATACACACCGTGACGTCGATGGAGTCTCTTCCTAACTCTTGAGACCCCTTCTCACCCTTAATAGTCAGCAAGGTGCGAGTGTGGACTGTACCGGAGTCTACTTTAGTCCTCTTGACTATCCTAGTATACGGCTGCAACGGCAACTCGTCCCCAATCACAGTCGCTGCAGGTGTGGACAGTGGGTTACTGTCAAAAACTAACGCCTCCAACTCCGTCGACATCAGGTAGTAGGTTTGAGAGGGTCCCCACTTCATTCCCGTTGCAATCGTCTGCAGTGTGACTTCTTCTAGGACAAACTTGACACCAGGAGCCCCTGAAGGCGGGGCAGTAACCAACAGGAGCTCCTTACTAACCGACATCAGCTTTACCCACTTGTCACCAAGCTTCTTGTACTTACGCTTAATCTGCGCCCATGCGGCCATCCTGGCCTGATTATCATCCTTCGTCTGGGCGTAGACGGCGTTAAACACTCTTATCCCTAACGCTTGGGCACCTTGGGGGAGATTCTTCAGCCACGCTGTATCTTTTGTGTAGGGCATTTTAATCACCTTTAACCGTTCTTTTGAGGAGTCTTATTCCGCTCACTCGGATACGTCGGCCATGTAGTAAATCGCGTCTTCTCAGTAGCCACATTCGTATCTTCTATAGAGTTAGTACCTGGTGCAGTGTTTGACACCGGAGCTGCCTCGTAAATCTCCGCCTTCTGATCATCTGTCAGTGGCGGCAAACCCCACTCCGCTCTAATCTCGGTGGGAGTGAAGCATCGTGTCTGAGTCATTATCGCTACCTGTCGCATGATCTCTGTTTTATCCTTCTCCAATATCAGTCGCAGTCTGATTCTCAACTTATCCAACTGCTTATCGAACCGCTTCCCAAACTTCACCTGCACACTTTTACGCAACACTTGCTCAAACTGCACCCGAATAATATCGGCAATCGACAATGCCTGCAGGACAGTAAACGACCCCGACATCAGTGCAGATGCATACGAGGCGCGCTGTGTGATAGCGGGGATGCCCATTGCATTCGACAGTGCCTCGTTGATCTGTGACAACTTCTCATTAGGCTGCTGGTAGTTGGTAGACTTCGGTTCGACGTACTCGATTTCGGTCGCCTTATCCGTCACCATCCCCACATCTACTTGTCGACCTTGTAGGGATTGCGAATAGGCATCGGCGGCATTCCTTGCAGCTGCCAGTGCTAGTCGTTCACGTTCCTCTCTTGTGCCAGTGTATTTATCAGGCGAAAACTGCGACAAATCCAACTTATGCCACTCACGGGGAACATTCCTGTGACTCCACAGGATGTCGTTGATCATGGTATTGACTTTCCACTCAATATAATAGAGTAGAGTCCTCGTAGGTGGCTTCGACCACACGCCATAAGTCTTCCTACCCATCAAATCGACCATATAAGTCGACTTACAATTCAACGAACACTTCACACACGCCACCGCATCGTATACTTGCATTTCAGACTGGTCGTTTTCGTTCGAGACGTAGAAGTTGGCGTTGAATATCTCTTCGGTGTTATTCCCGACCTGCCCTTTGTTCTCCACAGCAGTCAACTGGAACCTTGGCAACGTCTCAATCTTCGTTACCCCTCCCTCAACACTCCAGATTAGGTGCTTGACAACATCGCCGTACTTTAGGAGGTCGAAGGAAGTAGAAAAGAATTCACCGGGAAAGTCCAACCGTTCCGCAATCTTCCTCGCTTCTTCAAGGAGATCCTCTTCATCAGGTTCTAACTTTCGTCCTGCATCAATGTAGATGCCCCCGTATGCCTTCCTGCACATGTGAGCAAGTCTGGACAGGTATCCAAACAGGTCCGCATCGATATCTATCATCGCGTCATACATTCGGAAGTAGTTGCCATCACGTGTGTCTGCAAAAAACTGATACGGCCAGTTGAGTGTCTGGACTACCGGTGGTTGCGTTGACGACGTTGTGTTTGAGATGGCGCTTAACTTTGTCTTGACTCTCTGAAGGAGGCTAGGTTTTTGTACCAACTTACATTCCTCTTATTATAGGTGGATTAGCTTGAATCTTACGGTAATACATCGGATTAAAGGGTGCTGCTTCTACCGGCTTACCCTTCAACTCCCACACTAACTGTGCCAGGGCATCTGCGAGGTCTTTGGCGCCTTTCCTGGGGTGGTCGACCTTCTGACTCCTGTGAATCTCCAGGTTCGTCAACTCTTCCTTCAACTGCTCGTGCTCGTAGCAGTCGAGTTCATGGAGTCGCCACGCTTCCTTAAGGCGTTCGTGCTGCTGTAGTTTGACGATGTTGAATTCGACTGTTACTCCCGTGTTACGGATTTCTGAGATAGTTTCCGGATAATCCCAACGGTCTACTATGAACTTCCTGATATCGAAGCGTTTGCGGAGGGTTCCTATAAAATACTTAACTTCAGTTGGGTCGACTTCGAGCTTCGGTGCTATCTTGTGTAGGAGGTCGATGACTATTTTACCATCATCACTCAGGTGCCCGAGTGCTAGACCAAAGGACTCGTATTTAACAGCGGGATCGCCAGTCAACACGTACTCGTAGCTTTTACTCCCTATCAACCAATCCGCAATTGACCCGTCAGACAGCACGGGATTTGAGCGTAACTTATTGAACTCAATAATAGACACATCAGTGTAGTACTTCTCGATCGCCCTTGACGGCTGTGCACCGTAATCCCTCCAAGCAGCGTCAGGGTCCTGCGCAAAATCATCTGCTAGTGACGCTTCAGTGATGTTGGGATTCATTTCCCACGTAGCGTACTTGAAGCCGAGGATCGTTGGGATCCGTTTGGACTGTTCGTATAGCTGGTCGATGATGTCTCCTGCGTAAAGAGTCGATGAGATGGCAATTCTTCTGGATCGTAACGCTGGAACCTTCTTTGTGCCCCTGCCTAGTCCATGAAACACTGACCAACCGCTACGTGTACCTTTGGTGTCCTGGAATCTTCCCAACTCGTCGAAGAGTGCAGCTTTAACCGCCCGTCCTACCAACGACGCACTGTTGGAGCCACCACACTTGATGGTAACGTGTTTCTGCGGAAAACTGAACTCATTATACCGTTCATCAGGGTGCAGCCATTGAAAGTAGGGAGAGTTCTCAATCTTCCCCTTCTCTTGCGCGTAGATGGTGTCGTGCGCTTGGTCATCCGACGTTGCAACATTGAGGATGAAGAACTCTGTTCCCGGTCCAGCTCCATAATATCTGACTGGATCATCCAACGACAACAACTCGAACGCCTGCTGCAGTCCTATACACGACGTTAGGAAGGTTTTGCCTGAGTTCATTCCTGCCTCTATAACCAAGTCATTATACCATGTTACATACTTCTTTGTGAACTCTTCCATAGCCTGCGGGTCAACCTTACTGAGAGCAGCCTCCCTCAGTCCGATCCACTCATCAATGGACATTTCCTTTGGGACTCCCCAGATAAACCGACGAATAATATCCCTCTCCAACGGCCATATGGTGCAGTTAAGAAAGTACTCGTCCTCACAGAAAACAATCGGATCAAACCTAGCCTGTAGCATCTTGTGCATTTGTTCTTCAGGGTCTAGGTCGTCCCAGTTTTTCACTACGTGGTCACCATCGGCACGTTTATAACTTTTGGTTGCATTTCCTTCAGCTTACTCATCAGTGCAGCTTGACAGTGAGGACACAACACCCCATTAACCATCTCTACCAACTGCGTGTACTTCACATTCAACTGGTTAACTTGGATGGTAGGGGAGTTCTGAAGTGTACCTTCTAGTCTACACAGAAACTCAGCAGTTTGACGAGCCTCGGACGCCACTGACCGTATACGTCCCTCCACTACTTCTTCGAGAGGGAGGTCCAAGAGACTCTCGCACCTAGTTAGTAACTTCTCAAATACCGCCTTCATACGCGGTACTTGGTCGTTCATGCTGATTACGACACTTTCGACTGCCGGCGACACCCTCTCAGCCATCGGTCTCTGGACGTCTCTTGTAAAATGCACCGAATAATACGCACTAGTACATTCCAGTCGCCTGGCTGCCTCTTCTTGGTTAATCTTCTTTTCAAAAAACTCTAGGTCCACCTTCTTAACATCCGGATGCGCACAACACTTACAGGATTTCCTAGTAAGACGATAGCCTAGCTGTTCCATAAGTGTTTATATGTGTACAGGGGTATTTAAAAGGTGTGGTTTAGGTGTTTATTCCTAAAGTGAGATTATTTGACAATTCCGTGTGGGAAACGGTAAAACTGAAAAACTACCTAGGAAAAAGCCCTCTATGTCCCGTTTATTTATTTATTTATTTAATATAAACGTTTAAACCAAAGTGTTTATATATGCGCCCAAACAATCTAAGAATGGTGACAGACATGAAAATGATAGGAGCGTTAGTAACGGAAGAACAACACAGACGATTGAAACAATGGTGCGGGAGTAATTGTACAACTATCACAAGAGTATTGCAGGATAGTGTAGTCGGATTGTTGGACTCAATCGACCACCTATCGCCAGTAAACAGGTTACCAACTAATGCACAAAAGATTGTGGAAGCAGTGGTACTTGAAAACCAATCCATGCCCACAGATAACCCTAATACTCAAATTACTCAAGAAAACTTCAAAGTTAAGACTATTGAAATTCGAGGAATCTCATACAAAGCACCTACCCCATGCCAGATTACTAAGGATGCAATTATAATACCTGAAGACACCTCCGATGACGATATAGCGTTGTTATCGGGGCTTGGATTAGTAGTTGAAGCGAAGGAAGGTTGGAAGACTGTTACGCCACTTACTAAGGTTTAAATTAAATAAATAAATAAATAAACTCTATATCTCTCTATATATGATCGTTGACCATATGGAACCGTTTCGGTTCTTCTCTAAGTATTCACTCATCTAACTTTCCGTACTAGTAACTGACAGTCTTTACTCTGGGAATTTTGCGAAGTAAAGTGTGAGAGTTGGTACATCTTACGGGATTTAATTAAATTATTAATTTAATTTCCTTTGCTAATAAGGAATTTAATTAATTATGTATATTTAAAATGTAATTGATTAATATAAGGGAGAAAGTAATTGATTATTTAATTGATTATTTAATTGAAAATTATAATTGATAATATAATTGGAAATTATAAAAGATAATTAAATTGATAATGAGTATTGGAAATTTAATTGGTAATTATAAATTGGAATGTAATTGAAAATTATAATTGATAATATAATTGAAAATTATAAAAGATAATATAATTGAAAATTATAATTGATAATATAATTGAAAATGAGTAATGGAAATTTAATTGATTATGTAATTGATATTGTAATTGATTATGTAATTGATTATGTAATTGGTATTGTAATTGATATTGTAATTGATTATGTAATTGATTATGTAATTGATTATGTAATTGATTATGTAATTGGTATTGTAATTGATATTGTAATTGATTATGTAATTGATTATGTAATTGATTATGTAATTGATTATGTAATTGGTATTGTAATTGATATTGTAATTGATTATGTAATTGATTATGTAATTGATAATTAGTATTGAAAGTTTAATTGATTATTTAATTGATAATATAATTGAAAGTTTAATTGATAATGTAATTGGAAATTATAAAAGATAATTAAATTGGGAATGTAATTGAAGTTTATAATTGATAATATAATTGGTTATTTAATTGATAATTGAATTGATTATTATAATTGAAAATTAAATAGATAATGATTAATGGAAATTTAATTGATAATTATAATTGATAATTATAATTGATAAAATAATTGATTATTATAAATTGGAATGTAATTGAAATTGTAATTGATAATTATAAATGGAAATTTAATTGATTATTTAATTGATAATATAATTGAAAGTTTAATTGATAATTATAATTTGGAATGTAATTGATTTTGTAATTGAAAATGAATAATGAAAATATAATTGAAGTTTATAATTGATAATATAATTGAAAGTTTAATTGAAATTGTAATTGAAAATGAATAATGAAAATATAATTGAAAGTTTAATTGATAAATATAATAGAAAATTAAAGTGGAGTGTTGTATTAAGTATTAAGAGTTAGGAAAGTATATAAATAAATTAATATGTATATGAAGTATTAAGATATGGAAAGTTTAAATGTTTATGTAAAGTTTATTATTATAAAAATTTTAAAAAGTTGAAAAGTTTAATTGTTTAAGTAGTAAAGATTTATATATTAGTAAGTATATATTATAATTAAGAAAAGTTGGAAAGTGAAAAAAAATGAAAATAAGTGAAAAAGAGTGGAATGAGAAAGTTAGTTTGGGTGGAAATGAGAAAAGAGAGAAAATAATGGAGGTGTTAGTGAAGGAAGGAATATGTGATATAGTGGAGATTAGGAAGGTTGGAAAAGAGAAATGGATTTGGAATAGTTTGAAGAAGTTGGAGGAGGATGGAAAGATAGAAAGTAGAAAGATAGGAAAGAAGAAGTTTTATAAGATAAAGGAGGTGGAAGGTTGAAAAGTTGGAAAGAAGTAAAAGAGGAATTGAGAGAGAATGGATTTGAAGGAAGGTTGATGTGGGTTGATAAGAGGAAGGGAGGGAGAAGAAGGAAGATAATGGGAGATGGAATGGAGGAAAAGGAAAGGGAAATATTGGAAAGGAATGGGTTTAGGAAGTTTAGAAGTAAAGGAGATAGAGGAGGATATTATTGGAGTTGGGTAAGGTTTGAGGAGATGTGATAGAGGAATAGGAAAGTTTTTTTTTTGTATTTTGGAATAGATGAAAGTATAGAAAGTTTAAATTGAAATGTAAATTTAAAATAGTGGAAAGTTAAAAAGTTTAAATAAAAAAGTAGAAAAGTTTTATATATTAAAAGGGATATATTATAATGGGAAGGTAAAAAATATGGGAAATAAAATAAAAAGGGAATTAATTAAAAAGTTTGGGAATATAAAAAGGGTTATAAAAATTGGGAAGGGGGTGGTATGTTTTAATTGTGGGAAGGGGGGAAGGTTGGAATATTGGGAAGTGGAAAGGGAAAGGGAATGGATGTTATATGTATGTTTGGGATGTGGGATATGGGAATGGGGTGATTGGGTGGAAGGGGGTGAATGTGGGTGTGGGAGTAACGGAACTTCCACTAATATATAAAACCTTCCAATATGTGTCGTAAGTCGTACGACTCAAACAGTCTACACTTTTAATTAAACTTTAATAGGGATGGAATTAAGGACATTTGGGAAGTTTACAAATTCCTGTTGACAAAATTTATATATTAGAAAGTATATATATAGTATTAAGGATTAAAAAGGAGGTGAAAACAAAAATGCAAATAAATGAGGAAGAATGGGAAGTTGGAACAGCAGTTTCCGCCAGCGAAAACAAGGTTGCAGTACTAGCAGCGTTCAAAGGGATTAAGGGAGGCTTGGACATGAAGGAAATTGGGAAGCGCAGTGAACTAAAGTGGCCATATGGAGCAGTAAAAGCGCTAGTGGAGGAAGGAAAGCTGGAACGGAAACAGTTTGGCAAGAAGTTTGGATACAGGTTGGTTAAGGAGGAATAGGAACCTCCAAACCTTCCATCCAAACTCCAACCTTTGTTAATCCAACTGTGCGGAGTCGGAACAGAACTCCGGCAGCGACGGCGTGAGCCCATCGATATGGCGGACGGTAGTGTGGCATCTCGGGGAGCGTCGTGAGTCTTAAGACTTGAGTCTTAAGTCTTACGCCCCTAAAAGTCCACAACTGTCCATCAGCAAACACTGATAACCGCCTTTCCATATATATAAAAAGTTTACATGCGCATGTAAACGTCACATGGGGATGTGGACATATTATCCTGAGGTGGAAACATATAAGAATTTACAGCAATATGTAAACTTCCCATATGGCTTCGGCGCATCTTGTGACTTTTAATATATAAGGTTTATATAAAAGTGTAAACTTTACATGTTTATATAAACTTTTAATATGGACACAAATTCGTCACCTTTAGGAGTTTACAGGCTCTTGTTGACAAATTTTATATATTTGAAAATCAAATTATATATGTGCAAATTATGGTACTTAAAGGAGCCAATTGGAATGGAAGAAAGGCAACCACAAGTTAACACCGCAACTGGAACGCAAACACCTCTAGAGAGTAAAGTTCTGGGTTCCGGAGTACGTCCGTTCCAGGAAACTACAAGGAAACTTCCAAACCACTTAGCTATTTTACAATTGAAAGGAAAGATATTCACATCGGACGAATGTGCAGAGTGGAAGGATGCGTTTGTGCACTATTGGACCCAGG
>Ga0315278_10003386_pt1 | contig 14253 bp, 10 predicted proteins | sample YL17G06_0_MG_FD_203880 | JGI IMG/M metagenome (GOLD analysis project Ga0315278, IMG submission 203880) | Sediment microbial communities from Yellowstone Lake, YNP, Wyoming, USA - YL17G06_0 | ecosystem: Environmental > Aquatic > Freshwater > Lake > Sediment | place: USA: Wyoming | collected... | reverse complement strand
GTCCCTATCCGGGGAGGAAAGGAGAGGGGAAAAATGATGCACCTTGTGCTTTCGGATCTTGCGAAGGAAACCGGCGGCCGGGTCGTATCCGGCGATCCTTCTCTTATTGTCACCTCTTTTTCCACGGACACCCGCAAAATAAAACCCGGGGATTTTTTCATCGCCTTGAAAGGGCAGAATTTCGATGGCAACCGGTTCGTTTTGGAGGCTTTTGCAAAAGGCGCAGTCGGCGCTGTGGTCTCCCTTGTTCCGGAGGGATTGTCCATCCCCTCCGATAAATGCTGTCTCATGGTCAGGGATACTGAGAATGCCCTCGGGGATATCGCAGCCCTGTGGCGCAGAAAAAAGAATCCCCTGGTGATCGACGTGATGGGAAGCTCCGGCAAAACAACGACAAAGGAAATGATCGCCCATGTGACCTCTTCACGGTATCATATCATCGCCACACAGGCGAATTATAATAACACCATCGGCGTTCCCCTCACACTTTTCGGGATTGATGAGCGGACCCAGCTGGTAGTGGCTGAGATCGGCATGAATGCGCCCGGAGAAATGTTCCGGCTGGGGCACATGACTGATCCCGATCTCCTCGTGGTGACCAACATCGGCCGGGCACACATCGGCATGTTCGACTCCCAGGAAAAACTCATCCGCGCCAAGGCCGAAGTTCTCCCGGTCATACGGGATGAATGCGTCCTGGTGACCAATGCTGATTGCCCCAGGACCGCCATCTTTCTTCGTTATACAAGATACAAACATCACCATATCACCTTTGGGATCGAGGAAAAGGCCGATGTACAGGCCGAAAACATCCGGCTGGTCAAGGGGTATTGTTATGAATTCGATCTCCTTATTCATGCCGGGAAGATCGGCCGGATTCAGATCCCCCTCTTCGGCAGATACAATGTGTATAATGCCCTGGCAACCCTGGCCGCTCTTTATGCCATGGGAGTGGATCTCGCAGATGTGGGGGATTGGTTCCTCGATTTCACTCCCGTAAAAATGCGCTCCGAAACGTTTACACTGGAGGGAATCAAGATCATTGCGGATTGCTACAATGCCAATCCCGATTCCGTTACACAGGCGCTTTGGTCCCTGAAAGATCTGGAATCCGGAGGAAGGACATTCGTCGTTTTGGGGGATATGCTGGAGCTGGGTCAGGAATCGGAAGGCATCCACAGGGAAATAGGATCCCTTTTCGCCGATCTCAATGTGGAGGTGCTGGTGACTTATGGGGATCAGTCCCGGGTTTTGGGGGAGGAAGCAGCCTCGTATGGACAGAAGATCCGCCATGCCCAAACGCATGAAGAGGCGGCCTGTATCCTCGCGGAGCAACTCCGGAAAGGGGACACCCTTCTGATCAAAGGCTCCCGTTTGATGAAGCTGGAAATCGTGATGCAGAAACTCGTGGAATCTTTATCATCGGATATTCTGGTGAACCAGGAGTCGAAGGAATGATTTATCTCTTTATCAATTACTTGCACAGTGTGGGGATTCACCCGAGCGGTCTCCGAGTGGTCCAATATATCACCTTTCGAGCAGCCATGGCACTGATTCTTGCCTTTGCAGGAGGGGTGATTCTCGGTCCCCGGATCATCAGGAAGCTTCGCCAGCTCAAGATCGGACAGCAGATCCAGGTCGTTACATCCAGGGACGGTGTGAATCTGCCGGATAAGCACATGGTTAAAAAGGGAACGCCCACCATGGGGGGGATCATCATTGTAATTGCGTTTCTGATTCCCGTTCTCCTCTTCTGCAATCTCACCGATCCCCTGATCCTCATGCTTTTGGCAATGACCGTGGGCTACGGATTGGTCGGGTATCGCGATGATTATCTCAAGATCACGGAAAAGAAATCGGACGGGCTTTCCCCCCGCATAAAGATGCTTTTTCAGCTCCTGCTCGGGCTGCTTGTCGGTCTTTTCTTGAAGATCAAGGGAAGCGGGATTGTTTATTCCCTCACGAGCGAAACAGGGGGCACGCATTTGTGTTTTCCCTTTATCAAGGACTGGTATCCGGATCTGGGATGGTTTTTTGTGCCCTATGCCATGCTGGTGGTTGCCGCAACCTCCAATGCCGTGAATCTGACCGATGGACTGGATGGGCTGGCCATAGGCACGGTGATTATTGTGGCTGCCAGTTACGCAGTTCTGGCTTATCTCGCAGGACGTCCGGACTTTTCCCGGTATCTGATCATACCTTATGTTCAGGGTGGGGGGGAGATGGCGATCTTTATGGCTGCCTTGGTCGGCGCCTCGGCCAGCTTCCTCTGGTTCAATGCCAATCCCGCCCAGGTGTTCATGGGGGATATTGGATCCCTCACCCTCGGCGGGCTGATCGGCGCCATAGCCCTTTTTCTGAAGCAGGAATTGCTCCTCATGATTATCGGGGGGATTTTTGTACTGGAGGCGCTTTCTGTCATCATCCAGGTTGCCAGTTACAGGTTCAGAAATAAGAAGCGCGTGTTCCTCATGTCTCCGCTTCACCATCATTTTGAGAAACTGGGGCTTGCAGAACCCAAGATTATCGCCCGTTTCTGGATCGTGGCTGCGCTTCTGGCCCTGGTTGGTCTGACCACTTTGAAATTGAGATAAATTTTAAAAGGGATTTGCATTTGAAGGAAACATCCGATGGAGCCTCTCTCGAATAAAAAGTTTCTCGTTCTGGGAGCAGCCCGAAGCGGGCTGGCTGCTGTACGGCTCCTCCGTTCCTGCGGAGGGGACGCGGTTCTTTTGGATGAAAAACCCCTGTCAGCATTTCAGGATATCCGGGGGGAACTGGATCAGATGCAGGTGCCCTGCTTCTTTGGCGAGGACATGGCACGTGCGCCGATAGAGGAGGCAGGCGCCCTGATCATAAGTCCGGGTGTGCCGATTGATCATCCCCTGGTGCGGAAGGCGCGGAAGAGAGGAATCGACATTATCGGCGAACTGGAACTGGGATTCCGCTTTGCCAAATGCCGGCTGGCTGCCATCACAGGCACCAACGGCAAAACCACAACCGTGCATCTGGCTGCCGATATTTTAATGGAGGGGGGCATACCCTCCGCCCCTGTGGGGAATGTGGGATTCCCTCTCGCCCAGGCTGTCCTTGTTCCAAGGTGGTCAGATCCCCATGCCTGCCTTGTGACCGAGGTATCGAGCTTCCAGCTGGAGACGGTCAGAACTTTTCATCCCAGGGTCGCCGTGCTTCTGAACTTCACCCCGGATCACCTGGACCGGCATGGATCCCTGGATGTGTACCGGGATATGAAGTATCGCATCACGGAAAATCAGACCGGGGAGGATTTCCTGATCCTGAACCGCGATGATCCTGTTTGTCTGGGACTCGGAGAAAGGACAAAAGCCCGGGTCATGACCTTCTCCTTAAAGGATCGCGTTCCCTGCGGCGCTTATTGTGAGGGGGATCGGGTGCGGCTTTGTCTTGAAGAGGATATTCCCCTTCTTCCTTTTGCGGATATTCCGATTCCGGGCATGCACAATATTCAGAATGTCCTGGCATCGAGCCTTGTGGGGATGGCCCTGGGAGTCGAGCCTGAGGCAATTGCCTCCGCCATCCGCCGCTTTCCAGGCGTGGAACACCGCATCGAATTCGTTCTCTCCCGGCACGGCGTGGACTTTTATAATGACAGCAAGGCTACAAATCTTGATTCCATGGAAAAAGCCCTTTTAAGCTTTACCCGGCCTGTCATACTGATTGCAGGGGGAAAGGACAAGGGGTGTGATTATAATACCCTGAATCCCCTGATCAGGGAACGGGTCAAATCTCTCATTGTCATGGGCGAGGCTGCGCCTTTGATCCTCAAGGCATGGGAGAATCTTGTCCCGAGCTTCCAGGTCGGGGACATGGGTGAGGCGGTTCAGAAGGCTTATGAACTCGCCTCGACCGGAGAGGTGATCTTGTTCTCTCCTGGTTGCAGCTCCTTTGATGCCTATCAAAATTTCGAGCATCGAGGGAGGGTGTTCAAGGATGAAGTGAGAAAACTTTCAAGAGAAAAGGAGATGATAGCGACATGAAAACCACCACCCTTTGGATATTCATTGTCACCCTTTTCCTGGTGAGTTTTGGAATAACGATGGTGTACAGCTCCAGCGCCGCAATGGCGGCTTACCAGAAAAGGATTATTCTGCGCAACAAAGCGCCTGAGGTGCTGGATGAAACCACCTTGTATCACGATGCCTCATTCCTCAAGAAACAGGTTGTCTGGATGATCATCTCCATGGCTGTGCTGTTGTTTTTTTTCTATTATGATTATGCCCGGCTGGGGCGAAGGGCTTATTTTATCCTGGGAGCTGTGATTATCCTTCTGGCCATGGTTCTTGTCATGGGAGTCACGGTCAATGGGGCAAAGAGATGGCTCAGATTCGGCCCTTTCACCATCCAACCCTCGGAATTCGCCAAACTGGCCCTTGTCATCTTCATGTCGCGCTTCCTTGCGGAATATAAGGGTAAGGTGAAGAGTTTTGTCCGGGGTTTTCTCCCGGTGTTGGGGATACTCTCCGCCACGCTGATCCTCATCATCATAGAGCCGGATTTCGGCTCCACGGTGATCATTGGCATGATTGTTTTCACCATCTGGTTCATTGCCGGATTGCGTATCCTTCACCTGTCCTCCCTTGTATTGGCCAGCATCCCCTGCGCCATTGTGGCGATTCTTTTGAATCCCTATCGCGTGAATCGCATCCTGGGATTTATCGATCCCTGGAGTCATGCCCAGGGAAGCGCATATCAGGTTATCCAGTCGCAGATTGCCGTGGGCTCAGGGGGATTGACAGGCCGGGGATTGGGCGCCGGACTTCAGAAATATCATTTTCTGGCGGAATCCCATACGGATTTCATCTTTGCCATTGTGGGCGAAGAGACCGGATTTATCGGCGCAGCGCTTCTCGTGCTCATGTTTATTGTTCTTTTATGGATGGGAGTCACAGTGGCTCTCCGGGCTTCGGATTATTATACAGGTCTCCTCGCCTCAGGCATTGTCACCATGATCTGCCTTTCCGCAGCGGTCAATTTCTGGGTGGTTCTGGGTCTTCTCCCTCCCAAGGGATTAGCCCTGCCCTTCATCAGCTATGGAGGATCTTCCCTCGTGACGAATATGGCAGGAATTGGGATTCTGTTGAATATCTCGAAGGTCACGGAGGAATCGCAAGGCTTGGGACGCAGGAGAAAAATCGTATGAGGGGAATACGGAAATCGTGAAACAGGAACGCGGCAATCGAAAAAGGATTCTCTTCGCAGCCGGAGGAACGGGAGGACATATATTCCCCGCCCTGGCTGTGCAGAGGGCCATCGAGGAGATTGATGGATCCGTGGAGACCCGGTTTATCTGCGGTTCAAGACCTGTTGAAGTTGAGATCTACCGCCGGGCTGGCATGATCCCTGTCATCCTGGATGTGCAGCCACTCCGCAAGGGAGTTCTCAGCCGTTCCCATGGGATTCTCCATCTCTTCAAGGGATTTATGGATGCCTTGATGTTTCTCAGGAAGTGGAATCCTGATCTGATCCTGGCGCAGGGCGGATATGTCACAGCGCCGGTTTTGCTCGCAGCCCGTCTCCTGGGAATCCCGTATGATCTCCAGGAGCAGAATAGCGTTCCAGGCAGGACCAATAGATGGTTTGCCCGAAGGGCGGGTATGGTGTATTGCTCCTTTGAGCAGGCGCTCACCCGGTTTGGGAACGGCAGCCGAAAGATTGCGTGCCTTTATACAGGAATGCCTTTGCGAACCGAGGTGATCGGCAAAAGGAAAAAGGATGGGGAAGAAGTCAAACGCTCTTTTGGACTGGATACCGCGCTGCCTGTTCTTCTCATCCTCGGAGGGAGCCAGGGCGCCAGGCATCTGTATGAACAGATCCTGAACTGTCTTTATGAGATTGATTCCCAAAAGGGGGAGTGTAAAAATTTCCAGTGTTTATGGAGCACGGGGCAGCAGAACCTGGACTGGATCCAGGAGAGTCTCGCCCGGAGCCCTCTCACAGGAATAAGGGTGGTTCTTCGCCCGTTTATCGAGGATATGGGGGCTGCCTATTCCATAGCGGATGCGGCGATCTCCCGGGCCGGCGCCTGTTCTGTTGCGGAACTCATGGCCAATCGCATTCCGACCATCTTTATCCCCCTTCCGCATGCGGTGCATGATCATCAGAGGGAAAACGCCCGGGAGGCGGTGAAGACCGGCGCCGCACTTCTCCTGGAGGAGGGGGAACTTGGGAACGGGACCCTTGTAAAAACACTGGCAAAGGTTCTTTATTCAGAAGAAAAACGAGCGGAAATAACCCGGACTGCCGGAAGAATGTTTCCCCGGGATGCGGCAAAAATCATCGCTAGGGAAATGATGAAAAAAATTTAAAATTACTCTTGAAATTCGAGGAAATACATGTCACAAAATATTTTTAGTTGTTGTTCAAAATAGTTGCTCTTGTTCTTGTGACTGTTGATTGTGACTGTTGCGACTGATCCTGTAGCTGTGAAGGTGGATGTTGATGCTCCCGTTGAAGCGGATTCACTTCGTCGGTATTGGTGGCGTGGGAATGAGCGCCATCGCCTGGGTGCTCCTGAAAAAGGGAATACCCGTCAGCGGCTCGGATATTCATCCCGGTCCTCAGACAACACGCCTGGAAGAAAACGGCGCAACCATTTTTTATGGACATTCACCCCTGAACATCGAGGGGGTTGGTTTGGTTGTTGCCTCGTCCGCCATTCGCGAGGATAATCCCGAAATCGTCTGCGCCCGAAAACTCCATATCCAGGTCTGGCATCGCTCTGCAATGCTCGCTGAAATCCTCGATGAAGGCGAAGCGATCACCGTGGCAGGCACGCACGGGAAGACGACCACCACTGGCATGATTTCCCTCGTTCTGGAAATGGCCGGCCTTGATCCCACGGTTCTGATCGGCGGCGATCTGCCGGAAATGGGCGGCAATTCCAAACTGGGATTGGGAACCCATATCGTGGCTGAGGCGGATGAGAGCGATGGCACCCTGCTTGCCTATCATCCCCGGTATGCCGTCATCACCAATGTGGACTCCGATCATCTGGATTTCTATAAAACAAGCGACGCCATCCGCCAGCTGTTCCGGAAATTTTTGAGACAGATCCAGCCGAATGGATATGCCATCGTATGCGCGGATGATCCCGGCGTCCGTTCGATCCTCAATCCACTTCCTTCCTGCGGAGTTTGTTCTTATGGCATCCTGTCTCCCGATGCGGACTGCCAGGCCCGGGACATCGCCCTTTATCCCCGGGGATCCCGTTTTTCCGTCTTTTTCAAGAATCAGGAATTAGGCAGCCTCAACCTTTCGGTTCCCGGCAGACATAATGTCTCCAACGCCCTGGCTGCCGCTTGTCTGGGTCATATCCTGAAAATCGATTTTGACAAGATCCAAACCGCCCTCCGGGTGTTCAAGGGGGCCAAGCGCCGGTTCCAGAAAAAGGGAGAGGCCGAGGGCATTATGGTGGTGGATGATTACGGGCATCACCCCACGGAAGTGGCTTCAACACTCGAGGGCGCGCTGCCACTCGCCAGGGAAAGGAAGGGGCGCATTGTCATCGTGTTCCAGCCCCATCGGTTCACGCGCACCCAGGCACTGGCTCCGGATTTTGCCCGGGCTTTTGACAATGCGGATATCGTCCTCGTGACGGATGTGTATTCCGCAGGCGAGGACCCCATTGATGGCGTCTCAGGGAGATTGATCCATGACGCCATCGTGAACAGGGGACATCCGGATGTGTATTATGTGGAAAAGATGGAAGACGTTTGCGACAGGCTCCTGGGCATGCTTCTGCCGGAAGATATTGTCATTACCATGGGCGCGGGGAATATCTGGAAAGTAGGGGAAAATCTTCTTCAATGTCTCGAGCGCCCGATTGCAAAGATGAGTGTATGATCATGCAGACTCCTAATCTGAAAAATATCAAAGGAATTCATTGCCACAGGAATCAGCCTCTGTCCCGCTATACATCCATGCAGGTGGGCGGGGCTGCCTCCTTTATTGTGGAACCAGAGGATAAAAAGATCCTGATGCGCCTTTTGACCTGTCTCAGGGAGGAGATGATTCCCTGGTATCTTCTCGGCGGCGGTACCAATACCATCTTCGATGAGGAAGGATTCCAGGGCGTGGTCATCAAGCTGGGAAAGGGATTCAGATTTGTTCTTCAGAAACCTCCCTTTCATCTCCAGGTTGGCACAGCCACACCGCTGAGTCTGGTTCTCGAAAAAAGTCTCGACCTGGGTCTGGCAGGCCTTGAGTTCTGTTTGGGAATCCCAGGTACCCTCGGCGGCGCGGTCGAGGGAAATGCCGGAATGGACGGTTGGGGAATCCACGACTTCATTTCCCTCGTGGAAGGCGTGACGGAAAGGGGAGAGGAAGTCGCGTTTCATCGGGGAGAGTATTCCTACGGGTATCGCCATGTGGAATGGCCCTTTGTTACAATCAATCGGAGCATGCAGGAACGCGGGATTGGAGGGGGACACAAGATCATTGTAACATCTGTAGATCTCGAACTGGGTCCTGCTGATCCGGAAAAACAAAAAGCTTTGCTTGAAAAATATCGGCGGATCAGATTGAAGCAGCCAGCCACTCGCAGAACTGCGGGGAGCATCTTCAAAAATCCCTCGGGGGATTATGCAGGCCGGCTGATTGAAGCGGCGGGGCTCAAGGGGCGAACCATCGGCGGGGCGTGCATCTCCTCCTCTCATGGCAATTGGATCATTAATAAAGGAAACGCCTCTGCTCATGATGTGATCTCACTAATCTCCATGGTGCAGAAGACGGTGCGGAAGAAGTTCGGCATCCTCCTGGAGCCGGAGGTTCATATCATCTCCCATCAGCGCCTTGAGGCGGTGTAAAGGGAAGTCTTGAGGAAGGTGGAATTGTGGGCAGGGATAAGGACACAAGTAAAATGAGCGGGAAACGGGATCCCTTTCCCGTCCGGATGAAACGGATGTTTTCCATGCTCTTTAAGTTCCTTATCTTGATTCCGGGCGTCATTCTCTCCCTGTGGCTCGGGTACCGCCTGCATTACTTTTTGTTTCTATCCCCCTTCTTTCAGCTTCGGAAGGTGGAAGTCCTTGGCGTATCGGACGAGCTGAATGGCGAGATCCTGGAGAATGTCAGGATGGATCATCTCGGGCTTCATTATTATAATCTTTTGAAATTGCGGGTGGGACCGCTCAGGGACAGGCTCCAGACCATGCCCAGGCTCCGGACAGTCAGGATTTACAAGGATTATCCTTCCATCCTTCGCATTCTGGTTCAACCCAGGAAGGGCATGATTCTGGTGGCAGGAAAGGGTTTGTTTCTCGCGGATTCAGAGGGGATGATCATGGAAAAAGTCAAACCGGAAAAAATCAAGGAATATTGTTTCCCTGTTGTCACAGGACTCAAGGAGGAGGAGATCGCCCCGGGAAAAATAATCAAAGAAGAGGCCTTTTTTAAAGCCCTCGATATTCAGGCCGGCCTTCTCAAGCACCGTTATGAACTCTATGATCGTCTCTCCGAATTCAATCTCAATGCCCGCGGCGATATTACCGCCGTATTCCAGGGAGGAACGGAAATCCGCTTTGGCCGCAAAAATCCTTTGGATAAGCTTCCTGATCTGGATGCCTTTATTACAAAATATGCCCCGGGAAATCAGGATCTGACCACTTTCAAATATGTGGATCTGCGATTCAATAAACAGATCGTTTATGCCTTGAGGGATACGCGTTAAAGAGAGGGCGACGGCGAGGAACTGAGAAAGTATGAAACAGAGAAGGAGAAAATCAAGATACGTTATCGGCCTGGACGTGGGCACCACCAAGGTCTGCGCCCTTATCGGCGAGGAAACAGAAGGCGTGTGTAATATCGTGGGAGTGGGAACCACCCCCAGCCTTGGCCTGAAAAAGGGCATCGTCATTGATACGGAACAAACCGTGGAATCCATTCAAAAGGCTGTGGACAAAGCCTCCCGTATGGCAGGCCGGGAGGTCCAGGACGTTATTGTCGGAATTGCGGGAGGCCACATCCAGTGTCTCAACTCCCGCGGTTCGATTGAGATTGTAAATCCGGGCAGGGGAATTTCCCGCAGGGATATTGTACGGGTGACGGATCGTGCCAAGGCCCTTTCCATGCCCGTGGATCGGGAAATCCTCCATTTGATCCCACAGGAATACATCACGGATGGAGGTCCCGTGAAAAATCCCATCGGACAGGTGAGCTCCAAACTCGAAGTGAATGTCCATATCGTCACCGCTGCTGTCACAGCGGTCCAGAACCTGATCCGGTGTGTGAAACAGGGGGGATATAACACCTCGGACATCCTGCTCCAATCCATCGCCTCCACGGAAGCGATCCTGGAACAGGAGGAAAAAGAGTTGGGTGTGTTGCTCCTCGATATCGGCGGAGGAACCACGGATGTGGCCATCATCAATAACGGCCATATCCGATATACGGGCGTGATCCCCTTTGGAGGGGACAATTTAACCAAGGATATCGCCGAGGGGCTCAAGGTTTCCCTGTTTGATGCGGAAAATATCAAGAAGAAATACGGCTGCGCCATGGCCTCCCTTGTGCGTTCGGAGGAAAACTTCAGCGCAATGCAGGTCGTGAACCGGAAAAAGGTGGATGTGAAAAGGCATAAACTCGCGGATATTATCGAAGCCCGGATGGAGGAGATCTTCCATCTGGTTCAGGAGAGCATCAAGGGAATGCCGGAACGGGACAGATTTTTTGTCGGCTTGGTCCTGACCGGCGGCTCCGCACTTCTCGAGGGCATCTGTGAACTGGGGGAGAAGATATTCGATTGCCCCTGCCGCGTGGGCGTGCCCCAGGGACTCAAAGGCATGACCAGCGTGATCAATAGTCCCATCTATTCCACGGGCGTGGGGCTTGTCCAGCATGGGTTTTCCGACATCTTGAATCACCCGCCCAATGGCACGGGACTGTATGAATGGACAAAGGATACGCTTGTAAGAATTTTGGATTTTTTCAGATAAATCAATGCGGAAGAAGGAGGAATAAACCTATGGCGGAATTCGAGTTCGTTGACCAGGTCGAAAAGGAGAACAAGACGGATCTTCATATCAAGGTCATCGGGGTCGGCGGCGGGGGCACCAACGCCGTGGACAGCATGATTGATATGGGTCTGGACAATGTGGAGTTTTTTGTGATCAATACGGATGTGCAGGCTTTGAAACGGGCAAAGTGTCCCAATAAACTCCAGATCGGGCGGGACATGACTCATGGCCGCGGCGCAGGCTCTGATCCCATTATCGGGGAAAAGGCCGCCCTGGCTGCCAAGGATACCATCTGCGAGATCCTCATGGGTGCGGATATGCTGTTCCTCACCGCCGGTTTCGGAGGCGGCACAGGAACAGGCGCCACACCCGTGATCGCGGAAATCGCGCGGGAAATGGGCGTCCTTACCATCGCCTTCATCACTCGTCCCTTCCACTTTGAAGGTCCCCAGAGGATGAAGAGGGCGGATCTGGGACTGGACAGACTCAGGGAATCCTCAGACACCCTGGTGCCAGTCTCCAATGAACGGCTTTTGGAGGTGGTCGGCAATAAGGCAACCCTGACCGACGCCTTTGCCATGGCCAATGAAGTCCTGGCTCAGGGCGTCAGAAGCATTGCCGAACTCATCATGGTCCCGGGACTCATCAATGTGGATTTCGGGGATCTCAAGGCTGTGATGACAGGCAATGGCGGAGCGGTCATGGGCGTGGGCGTCGGCAAAGGGGAAAACCGCGCTGTGGAAGCGGTGAAAAAGGCCTGCTCCAATCCCCTCCTCGAAAAGAACGTGATTGACGGCGCCACCAATATCCTGATGTGCATCTCCGGCGGGGAAAACCTGAAACTGGATGAGATCAATCAGGCCGCTTCAACGGTGTATGAGGCTGCCGACCCCAATGTCAATATCACACTCGGCGTGGTTCTGGATCCCAATCTGGGGGATCAGATCAAGGTCACGCTCATTGCCACCGGATTCCCGGATGAAAAACGCACCCAGGCGAATAAGCCCGCTCAGGAGCAGGAAAAAAAGGAAGAGAAAAAACCAGCGGCAACCGTGTCGTACAAAAAGCCCGGCCAGCCCTCCGTTACACTCAAGGAAAAACTGGAATCCATGCTCGCTGCCGAGAGCCAGGAACCAGCCCCTGACAAGGCGCAGCAACAAAAGCCGGCTCCCGCAGATCCTGTCCAGGAAACCGCAAAAGCCGACGAGGAACAACAGGATTTTGTCGTGAATTTCAACCGGCCGGATAATCCCCTGCGTCGGCTTCGCTCAGAGGACAAGCAGGAACAGGTCAAACAACGTGAAGAGACCAGGGAAGAAGAGGACCTGGAATCTCCCGCTTTCTTAAGACGCAGAAAAAGCCTCTTTGAATAACCTTTGTGAAATGCAGGCTGAACCTCCTGCACCCTATCGTTCCGTCTCAGGTGAGTATTGCTTGAATACCTCTTCAGCCCTGTTTAAAGGCAGAAGATCCGTTTTCGAGATACGATAGAATACTGCCCAGACATACCCCTCCGGAGTCCTGAAACTTTGGATATACCGACCGGAGGGGATTTCTTTTTTCAAAAGCCCATCCAGCTTGTTGTATATCGTTGCCAGGATTACATGATCCCTGTCTTTGGATCCCGCTCCTCCAGAAATGCACTCGGGAAATCTCGTGTTCCTGAGCTGTTCCCCCGGCACATCAAGGGTGAGATATCGCACACTTGCATGACGATATATGTCTCCGGGGAGATACACGATCAGATCCTCTTGAGTGAGATATGCAATTGTGCGCGCAACCTCCACCCAGGCTGCATTGGTGCGATGCCACAGCTGGGGATTACCTCGATACAGTCCAAAATATAAAGAGAGATCCCAGATCGAAATCCCCAGCCAGATGATGATTATCAGGAATACCGCCCTTTGAATCCTGAAAAAGTCCGTGAACCATTCCAATGCCTCTGCCAGGCCATATCCGACAAATATCGCTGCTGGAATCGAGGCGCCCAGACTCCTCGAAAAATGCGGCGCCTCCGACGATAAAATCGTGCCCACAAGCATGAATCCCATCCAGGCGAAAAGCGTCGCAGGAAAAAGAACATCCTTTTTCCGCATGATCCTCATGACGCAAATCGCAATGCCCAGATAAAAAAAGATAGACGCAAGGGGAGTGAACACAGGATATCCCGGAATGTTCAGAAACGGATTATTATCCCCTCGAAAGGAAAACATCAAAAGGGTGGAAATGACATTCCTGAAAATATGCCCCAGCCCTGAAGCGAAACCATTCTCAAACAGGCCCACCTCCTTGAGCCTGCCTGAAAAATGGAAAGGATGACGGATGTAATCCATACCCAGGGGAAGAAAGACAAGGAGGCTGGTCAATACAAACACGAGAATCTTTGCCCTGTCCTTTTTCCACTGTAACGCCCCCTGGTTGAACAGGATGATTCCCATAACCACAAGGATCAGCGGGGCGAAGCGGAAGGAAAGATGCGTATAAAATCCCAGCCCGAATATGATCCCTGCCTTTATGAAATTCTTGATCCTTTGCTTTTCAATCGCCGCGAACACTGCCCAGAAGGATAGGGTGAGCCACAGGGTGAACAGGATCACCCTGAGCCCGATCCTGCTGTGATGAATCTGCCACCGCATCGTGAGCAGGGAAAGGGCTGCGAAAAGCGCCAGACGCCTGTTTTTCGTTGCTGACAGCACCAAGCCATAGAGCGCCGGAACACCAAGAGCGCCGCACACCGCGCTCACACCTCTCAGGCTGAAAACCGTGGGTTTCACGAAAAGGAAAACAAACCCCAGCAAATACATGAACATCGGTTCCCTCGGATGCTCTTCCGTGTCAAAGAATACCGGCCATCCCGCATTCTCCAGTTTCCCCGGATATTTCCCGGCATTCCCCAGGACCGAAAGACCGTCCAGGGCATCCACAGCCTCATCATACCACAGCCCTGGGGGATGCACGTCAACCAGCGGCAGACGCACCGCCAGGGCTGCGAGAAAAAGGAAAAGATAAACCAGCCAGTCTTTTTTTAACAATGTTTGACCTGGAAAAGACACAATTCCCCTTCCCGGTATAAATTATTATAAAAAAACAAACCCTGTTCCTTCTCCTTTTTCAAGGGAAAGCTGCAAAACCACGTGCATTATTTGATTAACCGCCAACACGCCATGAACGCCAAGAAAGATGTTTAAACCACGGGGAGTCACTGGGAGTCACGGGGAAGGCGAATTGATGATAATATTTATTACATGAATGGAACAATCAA
>Ga0315278_10003385_pt1 | contig 14254 bp, 35 predicted proteins | sample YL17G06_0_MG_FD_203880 | JGI IMG/M metagenome (GOLD analysis project Ga0315278, IMG submission 203880) | Sediment microbial communities from Yellowstone Lake, YNP, Wyoming, USA - YL17G06_0 | ecosystem: Environmental > Aquatic > Freshwater > Lake > Sediment | place: USA: Wyoming | collected... | reverse complement strand
GCTTCCCTTCCACCAGGTGCGCCAGAAACTCTTCCAACTGCTCCAGCTTGTCCCATGCAAGAAAAGAAATGCTTAACCACTCTTCACGGCTCTCACACAGTTTGAACTCACGCACGATCTCCAGCGCGGCTTTCAGATCATGAGGGCTTTGTCGGGTCTTCAGAAAGTCGGTGATCATTTTGGGTACATTGACCTCGGCATCTCATATCCAGTGCGCCAGAAATAAAGGGTCCGGTAGCCCGGCTGGTAAAAGACGGCATTCCCGCGCACTACCTTAATTTGCTCGCCCTCTTTCAAATGACCGGCTTTAACAAACTCCATCTGCCCACTTAGCGCGGAATCTAAATCTCGGTGGGTCTCGACGACTCTCCAAGCGTTAAAGTCACGGGGATTGCCGCCCACTGGCAGAACGCGCACCCGAAAAGTCCCTTTTGCAGATCCACCGATATTCGTCGATTCAGTCACAGGTCTGCCTCTTCGCACGCCTCGTAGGCCCCCGGCAACGCCATCGTTTCAGGCAGCCCGTACTGACGGCGCTTCTCGTTGTAGATACTGAGGCATCCCTCACACACTGGCTCTTTCGTGCCCTTCGGGTCGATGTGCCCGTTGGCGTTGACACGGAAGGTCGGCACGAGATTCGGATTGTAACTAAACACATGCTTACAGATCAGGCATTCGCCAATGACGCTTATCCAGGCCATCAGGATCTCCTTTCGACAAGGCCCTGCGCTCCTCGCCGGCGCTGGTTATCCTTGCGGTCTTCGATTCTATTTTGAATGGCTTTTTGGAAATCAGGCGTGTAGGGATGAATGTAATCGGCGCTGCATTTCGGGCACCGAAAATCATCGCCCAACGTGGCGTTACAGCGCAGACAGCATTTTCTCAAGATTCTATTTGCAACCCATTGGCGGGCTTCCTTCATAGTTCGATCTTCGCTCGTATCGAACATACTTTCCCCCTTCGGTTCCCAGCTACGCCGATTTTTACTCTGGCCAATCGGTCGTCGCCAACTGCTCTACTTCCTCCTTATGATCTTCGGCCTCTGCAATTTCAGCGGCAGTTCTTGCCCCGCTTAAGGACTCGATTGTCTTTATTTTCGCATCGATCATCGACCGCACAAAGGCGCTCAAATTAAACTCCGGTTCAGCCTCACGAATCATGTCTATTTTACGTGTGTCCACGGTCACATTTACGGGCCGTGTGAAGGCCTTCCCGTCGATGATTTGTCTCTCCTCATTGAACAAGTAATTAACGATGGTACGCAGAGTCACAGCGCGGTCAGATTTGCCTTCTCCCTTGGCTTCAAGAGCCAATAGCTCACGATTCCTCTCAGAAATCATGCTGTATACGGTCTTACGGATCTTCCCTTGGTATTTTCTCCACTCCGGCGTTTGTATGATATTCATTGTTATGTCTCCCTGTAATTAGCGGAAATGCACTTTCGACTTACTGACTTTACTTTAAGTTTTACCGCAGTGCAAGACATTTCTTCATCAAAAATATCGGTCATTTTGACCGAACACCGGACGGATCAGGACGCATGGACGGGCGGACGGATGCTTTAAAACATCTTTTCTATAGGAGCAAAACATGCCACTATATAAAACATGCCACTATATAAAACATGCCACTATGTTGTTTTCGTGTATTTCATACTTATACATATTTTTAATATAGTGGTACTTATAATACTCTAAGGCTAAAAATTTTTAATCATGTCCTATGTGTCCTATGTGTCCTATCTAATAGAAAAGAAAGTAAATAACGACCGGACAGATCGGGACACATCGGACTGATCAAGGTTTTTCAACCCTCAAATTCGGCCTATCTCTTTTGGTTTCAACGTATAACCGGCCTTCTACCCATGCCTTCAGTAACGTCCTAACGAGCTTCGAGACGCTCCTTCCCTTTACTCCTCCACGCTTCAGTTTTGCCCTCACCGCTGCCTTTAATCGAGGGTCAAATTTCCATACGACTAGCTTCTCCCATTTGATCACTTTTTTGCCTCCATTTTTTCAGGGTATTCAATCGCATCCGTCATCTCCAATACTACTGCGCTCGTCTTCCCCTCACTCGCCCGCGCCACCCGCCCAATCGCTTGCTGCTTCCTCGGCCCCCATCCTACCGGAGTTGCCAGTATCAACACGTCCCAGCCCGGTACGTCTACTCCCTCCCCCATCAAACTTGTCGTCGCTATCGTACACTTCGCCCCTCCCCTCACTAAATCCATGTTGCTCTCTCTCTGACCTTTCCCCATCTCTCCATGCAGTAACACTGGCTCCAATCCCGCATTCTCAGCCATCCTCCCTAAAATCGTCACGTGCTCAACCCTGTCCGTTAGGATCACAAGCTTGCTCCCTCCCCCCTCCACGTGCTTCTTCGCCCATCCCACAATAACTACGTTCCTCTCGTGATCCAGGATCATCGCACTTAACATCGTTCCCCAGTCACGCAGCTTCCTCAATTTCCAGCGCCACCCAGTATGAATTTTGACCCGTCGCACCTTCACAGTTCTTCCACTCTCCCGCGCTACGCCCGCGCTGACAGTCCAAAGCTTTGGTCCGATCAGAGAGTCAATCAAAAATCCCAATCCGTCTTTCCTGTTTGGCGTCGCTGTCAGCCCATACCGATATCTCGCCGGGATCTCACGCAGGACCGCTTCCCAGCTTCGACATGGTTGATGGTGACATTCATCGACCACGACCAGGCCGAATTGTTTCAACTCCTCGCGCTCTGGATGCCGCGCTAAAGTCTGGATCATCGCAACTGTCACGCGATCACCAATGTTCCACTTGCCTTCACCAATTTTCCCGGGATCCTCGTCGAGCCATTCTTTCATCGCCATGCACGTCTGTCGCATTAGCTCCCTGGTGTGGACAATCCACAACGCCTTGGTGCCGATCCGTGGCAGAAGAGTCATTCCCATTTTGGTCTTGCCACTGCCGGTCGGTGACACGAGATATCCACTGCGGCGCAGGCTCATGCGATGTACTGCCGTCTCTTGGTAGCTGTCGAGTGTCCCTTGGACGCCCTTCCACCCACCCACTAAACTGAACACGGTGTCGTCGCTGATCTCTCCGCAGGTCGGAAGTATCCCGCTTTCCGTCTTCTCATAAAGCCGGTTGAGATATCCACGAGGCAGAATGAGGCCCCTGTCGTCGAGTTTCCACAATCGAATCGTCGATGGTGTCGAGCCAATCCAAAGTCCCATGGCCCGCTTTTTGTGGAAATCAGGGTTCGGAAACTCGTTGTCCTTGGTCAGCTCTCTGATCGCCCATTGAGGGATCTCTGTTACCCTAATTTCCGCTCCAACGTTAATTTTCATAGTGTCAGCCTCAAAATTCCCTAATCTGGCTCTCCAGGAGGCCCGTGGCTGCGTTTTCTCGATGTCCCGTGGCCGGTAGCATCCCCCCCCAAAGTAGAATCTTACCCTTTTTCTGGCTTAAGTAGCTGTCTCTTGGTTAGGTTACGGACCACCCGGCGATGCAGAATGCGCATCGCCCGAATAAACACTGGGTTGGCCCCGTGATCGTAAGCCCAATCTAAGACGCCTTTCGATGCCCCAAGGTAATTGTCGAGCAGGCTGAGTTCCTTTTCCTCTTTCGTCCGTTTCATAGTGGCTTGCCCCCGCGTAAGATGGTGATGGTTCCTTTCTTGGCGGCTTCGATGCCGTCTGGTCCAATCTTGTGTATAATTTCGTTCAGGTGATTTATCCAGCGCTTTGATATTAGGTCTTCTTCATCACACTCTTGGCCCTTCCCGCTCCTAAGTCCATCACGGATGTAGTGAATCTTGGATTCGAGCGCGTAATAGATTTCCTCCCAGTCGCCTCCAGTAAGTAGGACAGGAGGCAATTCATTGGTTTCGAGGTCTCGCTTGTCGTCATCACGCCGCGTCGGTAATGGCTTTACTCGGTTCATGGCTCCCTCCTTTTGCAAGTATTTCGCGTAGCCAAATGAGGCTCAAAGATTTGGTTTCGATCACAACTCTGTCGTGTCTTGGTGTTCCCTCCCACCATACGCAATCTGGTGTTACGACCAGTCGCACGTAGTCCATGCTTGTGTGTGGGTTGTTCCAGGCCATCGCGAAATGGCACTCGATGAAGCTGTCGGCGTTCATTACTTGGTCTTCAAATTCTCCTTCGTTTTCTGCATCTAATTTTGCAAAGAAAATTGGCGCGTCGTTTTTGTAGTCAACGGCTGTGAGTCGTTCGTCTTGGCTGTGGAGTTTCTGGACAGATTCTAATTTGTGGATCAGATCCTTTGTCAGCTCTGGTGTGAGGTCAATCCACGCGAAGTCGCATTCTCCGTGCCAGTCCTCCCCTGACGAGTAGTTGTATGAAACAAGCTTCATGGTGTTGTCTCCTTATCGGATATTTAGAATGTCTGCTGCTGATTCGCCGGTCTCTTCGCCCCACTGGGATCGGTCGGCGAGTTCTTGCCCGGCCCAGTTGTAATCTCTTCCGCAGTTGCAGGTGTTGGTGAATCCACCGAGTTCTATCTCTGCTCCGCACTGGCAGCGTCCGACTGCTGGTTGCAGATAGCTGTGGTGGTACTGCCGGGTCTCGATGTTGAATTCATCCTGGTGCTGCTCGCAGTAGAGATAATTCTCGTAGGCTTGTGGCTTGGCTTTGAGTTTTCGGAAGTTGATCTTGCCATGCTTGTCGCAGGCGAAGCCGTAGCCACTGGATCTGTCGTTTTTTCTCCAGTAGTTTTTTTCGTAGTAGGTTGCTTCAATGCGTTCGGATTCTTTGATGATCGTGACACTCATGGCTTTGTCTCCTCGTTCGGTACCCAAACCCACGCTTGGACGTAGCAGCCGTCATCGTCGCCTTCGCTGAGTCTGGCGTTGTCGTCGATCTCTATTTCGCCCTCTCGGTGATACATCTGTTTGGCGCGATTGATGATCTTCTGTTTACGGCATTGCTTGGTTACGTGTTCAAGTAGCTCGGCTAAGTTCTCTGGTGGTTTGGTCACAGTTTTCTCCTTTCTACCGCTGGCGTTTAGCAGGGTCGGCAAAGTTTATTTTCAGGCAGAGTGTGTCGATCTGGTAAGCGTCCAACGGGTTCGTGTTCTCAAAGTGGGGCAGCCCGAAAGTTTGCCCTGGTTCGCTCTTCGGTCCCGTTTCTGGCTGTTGGATCGCTTTCTGCCAAAAGCGGAGCGCCGCAAGAATGTGCATTGCTTCGCGTTCTGATAGTTCAACCTTAAATCGGCTCATGTTTTTGTCCTCCTGGGTTGCAGATGGGGCAGTAGAAAGCACTTCCGACCGGGTGGCCGTCAATGATCAATTCGCGGCTCATGAGATAGTCGATTTGCTCTTGTCTTCCTCCGTTGTTGATCACGGCGGCTTCTTCACATTTAGAATCGCATACTTCTTCGTCAAGTTCATCGAGTGTCAATTTCTCGTATTGTTCGCGGGTCATGGTTCCCTCCCTTCCGCTTTGAATATAACCTTACAAGCGTAGGCGTGCGCATTCAAAAGGCTGAAATCTTTTCTGACTTTCAACTTGCTGAGATTGATTTCCTGGGTGAGACATTTCAGTGCTTGTAACAGCTCGTCGTGAAGGTTGCAGGCGGTCAGAATAAATTGTCGGTTACCTTCTGCTTCGACTGGCAGTGGCGCTGCTCGGTGCATTCTGTCTTGGCTCAAGATGACTCCAATTTCTGTGTTTGTTTCTATTGAACTGATTAAATCCCCGCCGATTGTCCAGGGTGTTGGTGTGTGTGTTCTCATAGCTGTCTCCCTCCCGCTTTAGCTATCGCGGCTCTTGCTCTTCTAACGTCGCTCTGTAGCGCGTCCTCTCCCTCGCGCTGTACTGTCTCGTCGGCTCCCCAAGCGTAGGCGTTGAGCATTCCCTTGAGTGCGGCTATCAGTTCCGCTTTCATGTCTTCGTCGAAAAGCTTGGTCTTGCCGTCTGGCCCGTACCATTCTGATCGCTCGTATTCTGAATCACCTTCTGCATCCACAAGGTAATGGGCAATATTGTCAGGGTATTCGGTATAAGCGATTCCGTTGAGTGGATTGTCGCGGTTGAATAAGCGAGTAAAATCACCTTCGGTCTGTTCGTTGGCTTTCTCAATAGCCTGCTCTTGGCTGTCTGCTTCGATGCCAGTCACCTTGACGTTGACTACTGCTCCGATGATCACATCGTATTTCATTGGCGCTCCTTTTCGGCCTTGGCGATTACCACGGCGCTTTCTTCCCATAACTGATCGGCATCACAAGTGCAGGGGAAGCAGGATGGTGCTTTGCAGTGATTGGCGTGCCTAATACTGTTTCGCATTTTTTTGCAGGCAAAAAGCAGTTCCGCCACGATATCAAAAGTCTTGGCATTAAGTTGTGTCTGTTCGGATTTCATTGTTCCCTCCCTGTGAGAATGTCGGCCACAGTCTGCTTTGTTTCTGGCGTGAGATCGTGGACTGGAATAAGGATTTGAGAGAGACGGCGTTGAAAGACTGCGTACTTGAAGCCGAAGGTTCCGATAGGCTTTGTGATGCAAATAAACTCGCCGCGTGTGAATCGGATGGTAGTACGAAATGGTTTCTTGGGCTCGGCGTTTGGATGTGTGTAGCGATAAGTGTATTTCATTTGTCCTCCGTGATGCTGAGGATTTGCAACCAGTCTTTTCCTTTGATTACGGCGTCTTTTGCCGCTTGGATGCTAATGTAGGTGTGGTGGGTGAAGGCTCCTCGTGCTGCTCCGCTCGTGCTGCCGTGTCCTGCGGCGAGGCCCCAAACTTCGACTTTCTTGCTTCGTGCTGGTTTTTCGATGACCATTTGTTTACTGATCATTGCTCCTCCTTTCCGAGTATCCACTCGCGTTCGTTCTGTTTCATTTCAGCGGCTAAGTTCTCCGCGTCCTGCTGATCGGTCGCGTTGATTAGCGTGTTGTTGCCTGCGACGTACCATCTGCCTTCTGCTTTGACGGCGCGGTATGGTCCTGCGGTATTGATCTCCGAGCCGTCGTGAAATGTGAATCGCACCATGTCGTTTCTCCTTATTCTATTGGTTCCTTGCCGGTCAATCGGCGGATTACTTTTCTTGCTTCGTCTTTGGTCATTCCGCCCATGATTGCGGCCCCGGCGTCGTGCATCTTCAGGGTTGCTCTGGCTATTTTTAGCTGGTGGAAATCGAAGATGCTCATGCCCGGTTTGAAGTTGTTTTTTAGTTTATTCACCATTTTGGCTTCTCCTCGAATATGGACGTAACTGTGAATCCTGCGGCTCGCAAGCTGCGGTCTACTTCTTCATCTTGGTTGTGTCCTTCCGCTTTCGCTCGGTCCATGGCTCCGACAATGATTCCCATAAATTCGTTATCTGCTTTTTCCGCTTTTGCGTCACACGCATTACATAGAGTCTCTTCGTAAAATAGCCCTGGTCTGTCAGGGATTGTGGGGATGCCGCATTCGGGACATCGTAAGAGTTCGTTTGTCATGGTAGATTCTCCGCTATGAAATCGGTGAGGATCGCGCTGCCCTCCGTCTTGATGGTGCGCTGAATATCTTTGTCGTCCGGTGGTGGTTTTCGGTAGTAGATAAATATTCGGTAAGTGTTTCCGCCGATCTTTGGATGAATCCGAGCGGTGACTTTATAGCGATAGCCCTTGGCCTTCATTCGGTCGTCTTGTGTCTGTGCTGTCACTGGGTTGCTCCTTTAAAGTGGGGGAGGCTGTCACCCTCCCCGGCTTTTTAGTTTTTGTGGCTTAACTCAAATTTGTGGTCAGCAATGAACTGTTTGATGCGTTCAATGTTTTCGATCACTGCGGCCCACTGCTCGGCGTAGAGCGTGATGGGGAATCTGCCGAGTCCGTACAGGCTGACGGCTCCCTTCTCACTAACCTTGAGGCTGATCTTGCCGGTTGCTTTGTTCTTCAATGCTGCGTTTTCCGCTTCGAGTCGATTAAGTTTCTGCTCCAGGGTTTCGTTTTCGGTTGCTAGTGGCATTCGGTTTCCTCCTTTCTTTTAGATTTGTGCTGCTGTCGTCTACTGGAAAAAATCCATTACAACCTCTTCGAGCGTGCTGGTCTTGTGTTGGTGTTGGGCTGTGATCTCCGTCCATCCCCTCAGCGGCTTGTCGCGTTTGCAAGTTACCGCTTCAGGGTTGATGTAAGACAGCCGCTTGATTCGCTCGATGTTCATGTCTGTAAATTCGTTTCGGCACACCCAAACAGTTTTGGGCATCTTAAGCCTCCGCAAGTCGTGGCCCCTGGTAGTTGTCGCGTTGCAGTTTTACTTTACAGTCTGCCAGCGGCTTCGGCGTGAAGTGGAAATCCAATTCAAAACGGTTGCTTTCGATGATCTCTTGGATGCAGATGTAGCCTTCCTCTGCGTTGTAATCGTCATTCAGATTCGCGTAACCGAAGGCTTGGATTTGTCCCTCTTCGGTCAGGTCGTCGCGGTCTTGAATGTACCAGTCATAGCCGAGACCGAAATAATGGAGGTAGGCAATCTTTGGTTGTTGTCCCTCTTGGCCGTAAGGTCCCGGCATAGCTTTGATTCGGTCGGCGAGTTCATTCATCTTGTCGATGAAGAACTGTTTTTCTTCTCCCCTCATGCACTCGGCAACGATATGCAGTTGTCGCCTACTGATGAAGTGGCGAAGAATGCCAGTCATGTTGGCTTTCGCTTGTCGTTCGGCTATCTCTTCGGGTGTCGCTGCTTTTGTTTGTAGTTTGAGTAGCACGTTGAAAATCTCCTCTGCGTGCGTTCGGCGCACGCGCCGTTTAGGTGTAATACTTCGCTTTGATTCGTTCCAAATATGCGCTGGTCTTCGCTGGATGAAAGCACGTCATGCCGTTGTCGCAAATCACTGTCAATCGGCTTGGGTAGCGGCTGTGCTGCTCTCTTGCTCGCTGCATGGCGAGGCTGAGTTGTGCTTTATAGATTTCTTTGTCGTGGCTGTATTCCGCCCATGAAGATGATCCGACTCCAAGCGTGATTGCTCTCATTCTTCCCCCCCCCCGTTCTCTTGATTATAAGAAACGTGAGCTGCATCTTGGTTGTGATCAACATTATTATTTTCCGTCAAATGGTGACTGATGCCGTTATAATCTATCTCCATACGATTGCCACATTCATCACAAAATAATTCTATTGCTCTCATTCTTCTCCCCCGTGTTCTTCGTGCGGCTCGAATTCTGCGGAGTCGTTGGGCTCTGGCGAAGTTTTCTAAAGCTTGTAGTGCGTTGGTTGGTTGCGTCATGCGCGTCCGCCTTCTTGGGTGGCTTCGTACTTCCTGATAATGGTTTGCATGTCTGCATCGACTTCATCTTCTTGAATGACAAAATGCGGATTGCCTACGTGCCTGTACTCGTGCAATCGCTCGTCGGCGAAAAAGCTTTCTAATCGCTCATGACAGGTTCCTGCATCGACCGTGAGCATTACGATGGGGAGGCGTCGCGCATATCCCGGCGTCTTCTCGCGCACGCTGCGCGTGCGCTGGTACTCTTCGAGTTCTTGTGTGAATTCGTCCGGTCCCGGCATTGCGTCGAATTCCGCTTGAGCAAAGTTTTGTCGTTCTGCGCGTGGTAGGTCTTCGCCGGGTATGCGGATTTCCGCTTGCTGGCGGTAATTGTCGATTAGCAAGTAAAGGTAATTTCTCATGTAGCTGTGCTTGAAGTGGACGATGGTAATATTCCCGCCAACCGGCTGCTCGGTCTCTTGCATCAACATAAATTCCTCGGCACTGGCAATCCGTGTTAATCCGTTCTGCATGGGCAACGGGCGCGTTTTTAGTTTCTTATCAAGAAAGGTGAAACGTTTGTCTAATTCTTCGGGCGTCCAGCTTGTTTTTGGGTAGTTCATCATAGCTCCAATGAATTCGCGGCACTGTAAAAGTTTGTTCCAGTGCCTAAGATTAGAAAATCGAGGAACGCAACATCAAGAATCTTGGCTGCGTCTTTAAGATTGGCGCAAACCTTTCTGTCTTCGGGTGACGGGGAGGAATTGCCTGATGGGTGATTGTGAACTGCGATCACTGCGGCTGCGCCCATGCGTAAGGTCGTAGAGAAAACGTCGCGGGTGTAAGTCGAACAGGAATTAATGGTGCCACTGAAAAGAATCTTGAATCCGAAAATACGATGTTTGTTATCGAGCAGGAGAATGCCGAAATGCTCGCGGTCCGCGTCCAGCGCTGAATAGAGGCTCTGCGCGATTGCGCGTGCGTCTGAAGGCTCCGCAATGTAATCCATAGTTTCGGGCGGCTCGGAAAGTTCAAGCTTCACTGTGGAAGTCTTCAATTTGTAAATGCGTTTTACGAAATCGGCGTTGGTTGGAGTAGTCATAATTTAGCACCATAGTTTTTAATTTCGGCAACTGTCTTTGACATCCAAATCGGCCAAGACTGATTGCAGGACGAGCAATACATGAAACCCTGTGTTTGATGTAAACCAAATGTTTCATTAGAGCGTGTGTCAACTTGGAGGCTATTGCTGCACTTAGGACAGAGTTTGTGCTTGGCTGTGGTTTTCGGTATGCCCATTAAAATAATCTCCGTGTGCTTGGTGGAAAGTCTTCAGAAGGCGTGCGCTTGGAAACCCGCACTGGACGCCGAACACGAAAGAAATATGGATTCTTTCCGCCGTCATATCCGAAAATGCGCTGATTGAATTCCCTGATGGTTTCTTGCTGCGAGGCAGGGTTATCAGCTTGCACTTTCGCTTTTTCTTCGCTTTTATTTTTCGTAGAATCGGTCATTTTGTCCGATTTCCTTTTTTTTAGGCTAAAATCAGATTACCATAGGTTGCTTGACGTGTCAAGCATTATTTTAGGATGCCCGCCTGCCTGTCCGCCTTGCCAGAGGCTAACCGCCTTGCTGGTCATGTGCTTAGACTGGCACAAAAATCTTTAGTCAGAGGGCTGTTGCTTGACGGATTGCCCATCACTGGCCCTGCCTGAATCCTGGCAGAGGCCCGCCCTGCGCGTATCTTCGAGGAAAGAGACAGGCTGAAAAAAGGTTTACATAATATTCATTATCGGACGTTCGACCAAAAATCGGGCGCATATATAAAAAGGAAAGAAGGCAGAAAGCGGCACGCGACCCGGCGACCGGGACACGAGGGAGAGGAAGCGCGACCCGAACGCGGCTGCGGTCCGATCGGTGATCGGGTGAAGAGAGCGCACCAGGAGGCAGCACGCACGGGAGGGCAGCGGACCTCGCCCCCGCCAGCCGGAGCCGCCAGCCAGCGACGGACCCGGAGTCCCGCCGCGCCAAGCCACAGCTAGGGTCACAAGTGTAAGATTTTAAAAAATTTAAAAAATTCGATTTCAATACCCCCCTTTTTCCTCAAAAATGGCTTGCTTTACCTGTCAAGAACCTTTATAAAAGTGGTAGAAATGCCTTTTGGAGATAACATGGTTAGCGATTCCGATAACCTACAAAAACCTGAAAACCCAGAGCCAGAGCCATTCTCCAGCCTTGGTTCTTCCGGTCAGTACCCACATGGACCATCTTCTCCAAAGGATGGAAGTGAGATAATCGTCAACATTCAAGCCGACAAATACAAAAAGGTGGTTGTCCTCAATTTTGGAGAGACCCCGGTGACCTGGTTGGGGCTCCCGCCGAAGATGGCGCTGGACATTGCGGAAGCTTTGATCCGGCACGCAAAGGAGTTGAGGTAGCGATGTACGTGAAGAAGGAAAAGCATGTGAACGAGCCCCCGAAGCTGCATGAGTTACGTGAAGCGCGTAAGCCTGCGCCGATCCCGTTGATACCTGAGATGAGCGAGGTTGAGGATCGGATACCGGTGAAGGAGAGCTACCAGCACGTTTTGGCGGGTGAGAAGGGCGAGCAGGAAAAGTTTGGGGTACGGATCTTGATGCGGAAGGTTGTGGTGCGGTTAGCTCCGCGGCAGATCACATGGTTAGCGCGGTATGAGCGGGAGACGGAGATTGCGTATGAGGAGCACATACGGCGGGCGTTGGATCTATATATTAAGAAGCAAGCTGAAGATCCGCTGCCCAAGCGGGAAGTGAAGGCTATTGAGATGGGGGCGAACTGGGACGAGGACATAGAGCTGGTGACGTTCGGGTTACGGTGAGAATCGGAAATGAGAGACGCGGGCAATGCAGGTATGGTCTATTCAGTGACTCAGGGGGCGTTATGGAAAATATGACAGAGCATGAGCGGTTAGAATGTCCGAAGTGTGGGGCGACGTGGGAGGACGATATTGAGGAGGGGCAGGTTGTGTTATGTGGGAACCCGGTGTGTAGGCAGCGTCTGGTTATTTTAGAGCAGGATGGGTACTTGGTGGCCATGGAAGCGAAGATACGTGGGGCTGCGTGAGCGGCGATGAGACTACGGATATTAGATTTACAGACACCGTTGTTTTGGCTCACGATATTCTTCCAGCGAAGATATGGCGAGCCTTACTTGACAGCCTCTTTGTGGAAGCCTCATTCGGGCTGGTGGCTCTATGTATGGCAATGGGAAAAAATCCCACAAACGCAAGGTGAGGCTGTGCAGCCATGACCAAGCCGAAGAATCCTTACAAACTTCAACCGACTAGGACTGTTTGGGATCAAGGCTACGCCGCTGGCCTTCGTGATAGAGAGAAGCTACTGGCGAGGGCGTTGCGGCGATTAATGCGCCGCCAAACAGATTGGAGCTATGTAAGCCTAATTGACTTGGATGATTTTCTCACCGCCCGTGCCAAGAAGAGGAGGGGAAGATGAAGCCGAGTGAGAAGGCGATTAAGGCAGCACATACTGTTTTAGTTAGTAAGAGTTTAGTCTGGGCCGATTTGTCCTCTGCAATGTTGGAGGCCGCCTACGCCATCGACGTTGCCCCGCTGGAGATTGAGATAGAACGGCTCCGACTTTCTTTGGATCGTCTTGTTAAGGCCGTCATTGACCATGACAATCCAGACGATGCAGGGTTGTCTCAGAGTCATGATGCAGTGATTCAAGCGGTACGGATATTGGGTGGCGCTCGTGAGCCCGTCTGCCAAGAGGGGAAGAAATGAGCGATAAGATTTTCAGGTATTCACCAGTTAGGTTTGGGCAACTCGAAGTAGACGCAAATGGTGCTTTTGTATTCTACGCAGACGTTGCCCCGCTGGAAGCCAGGATTGAGGAGCAAAGACAACTTATCGCCTCTTATGTAAGGAATAATACAATTCAATGCCAGCGTATCGCCGCCCTGGAAGCGGAACTTAAAAAGCATCAAGAAAGTGAATTCCACCCAGATTGGTCGATGCTTGAGGCTACCCGTGCTAGTCTGAGAGAGCACATGCAGAAGATCGCCGAGCAAGCCGCAGAAATTGAACGACTGAAGAACAAACCTACTTACAGAATGCGTCAGGAGCAAAAAGATAACTATTGTGAACTGATTGAAGAATTAGAGCAGCGCATTGCCGATCTTAAACGTCAGATTGAGGAGTGGAAATATCAAGATAAGATTAGGATGCAGCATATCGACGAGCAAGCCGCAGAAATTGAAAGGTTGAAGGTGGCAAATGAAGGCTGGCACCGGAGAGTTCAGGAATTTGGGGCCGAGAAGGAATCTTATCAGCAGAGAATAGAGGAACTCGAAGCGCGGATTGAGATAAGGGATAGACATATTGATACGCTAAAGGAAGACCTCCGCACCCAGAAGGACGAGTGTGAGAGGATAAGAAGTATCGGGAGCAGGGCATGACGTCACCACAAGAGAAGTATGAGAATGATCCTTCCTATCGAGCGTTGGTTGAGATGCTGGAATCGTTTATCCACAAGTGTCAGTATTCACCTTCTGAATTGAGAGAGGCTGCCCTGCTTGCCTGCATCCGGTACGAGTCATTGACTATCAGGCCGCGGGTCATGTTTCCGAGGGATGAGGGGGTGGGTGAACCTGGGGTGATTAAAGATGATGTTGATGGAAAGTATCGGGCGGCTCTTGATCGCCTTGCCGCCGAGCAGCTTGCACTTTCCGAGCAAGAGAAGGAGATTGAGCGGTTACGGCGTAGGCTTGTGGTGTTGGAGAATCAGGCGCAAGGTTACTACAACCAAGCATCGCAAGGCTGGACAAAATTCAATGAGGCAGAGCGCAAGATCGCCTCGCAAGCCAAAGAGATCGAGCGAATGAAGAATTTGTGTGCTGAACTCATTGGACCCGACGTGAAGAAAGAGGGCGAGTGATGAGCACGAAGACGAAGCTAATCCGCCTATGGTGTTTTATCCGGGGTCACGATTGGGTCAAGGTTTATTCGTTGGACAATGCCGCTGTCTTTGGCGGCAGATGGCAGTCAGCTTGGGGGCAGCATAAATGTATGCGGTGTGG